>OCTA010001674.1_pt1 | contig 20366 bp, 21 predicted proteins | sample 1538991 | NCBI WGS metagenome assembly OCTA01 (sample SAMEA3539302, study PRJEB22396) | soil metagenome | biome: tundra; feature: field; material: soil | place: USA | collected 2010-05 | depth 0.15 m | reverse complement strand
CCAGCCCGTCCTGGCCCCAGAGGCGGGCAGAAGGCTCGCAACGCCTCTATCGGGGGCCCTCCCGGTCAAAATGTGCCCGCCACCCGGTTCTTTGGTTTGCCCGACTTGCAGCCCAAGAGCCGCCGGCTGATGCCGGCCAGATGGCGTCCAAGAGACGTCGCAGGAGGCAGCAATCTCCTCGAAAGGGACACATTTTCTTCCAGTTAAGACCCTCACTCCGCTTTAATTACCAGCAGGATCGTCGGGCTCGTCCGCCAAGAGGCGCCACTCGTCCCCTTCCGCGCTCAAGACCGCCCGCCAGAGGTTCCCATCGCCGGGCCCGGCAAACAGGTCCGAAGGGGCTGCCGCGACGATCCACGTATGCAGCTTGAGCTCCTTCTTCAACTGCCCGACGCCCCAGCCGGCATAGCCGAAATAGGCGCGCAGAAAAGCGTCGCCGTCGGCGAGAAGGCTGGCCGCCTTGTCCGGATCGACTCCCATGTGCAGCTGAAATCCGTCCGGCCTCTTCTGCCACGCGACGAGGATCAGCTGCTCGGTTTGCACGGGTCCGCCGCTGAAAACGGGCACGGAAGTCAGGGGCCCCAGGACAAAATCCCCGCCCAGTTCCCCCAACCGCTTGTCCAGGGGGCGGTTCAGGACCATGCCCATGGAGCCCTCCTCGTTGTCCGTGGTCATCAGGACGACGGCGCGCCTGAAATTCGGATCCCGCAGGGACGGATGGGCCAGGAGCAGCGAGCCCGCCAGGGAGTGTCCGCCTTTGGTTCGTATCCGCATGATGGTTCTCCGATCCGACGGCAGGTTCAGAGTTTCATGATCTTGACCCCGGCCTCCGCGAGCAGCGGCTCCACCAGGGGATCGTTTTGGTAGTCCAGGCGAAAACGGACCTCGGCAATCCCGGCCGCGGCCAGGATCTTCGCGCAATTGATGCACGGGTAATGGGTGACATAGGCGACGCAGCCCTCCACCGAACTGCCCCTGCGCGCCGCGTCCGCCACCGCGTTCTGCTCGGCATGGACGGTGGCCTGTTCATGGCCGTCCCGGAGGCGCGACACATGCGGGGTCCCGGGCAGGTACCCATTGTAGCCAGCGGCGACCAGCCGGTTCTTCCTGCTGCCGCCCGTCACGATCACGCAGCCTACCTGGAGCCGATCGCAGTTGGAGCGCGAGGCCAGCAGCACCGAGGTCGCCATGAAGTACTCATCCCAGGATGGGCGGCGCGGAAATTTTCGCGCGGCCTGCGCGATCAGATCGACCGGACTAATGGAGCCTTTCTTCATGAATTTCGGTTACCACTCTGGACAATTGAAATCGGCGGGGCAATCTTGCTCTTGCTCATGTTGCGCGCGATACAGCCCGAGATTCTGGACACCCTTCCCCCGGATGATCCCGCTGCGCGCAAGAGCCGGCGCGAGCTGCGCTTCATCAATCACGTAATGGGAAACTTCCGATGGTTTGCCCGGACCCTGGCCGCCGTGGTCCGGCCCGGCGAGCGCGTGATCGAGATCGGCGCCGGAGCCGGCGACCTTTCCGATCATCTCTCCCGCCTGGGCCTGGCGGTCGACGGGCTGGACGTGTGTCCCGCCCCCGCCGGGTGGCCGAAAGGCAAGCGGTGGCACCAGTGCGACCTGCGGGACTTCGACGGCTTTGACTCCTATGACGTAGTCCTGGCCAACCTCGTGCTGCACCACTTCTCAGACGACGAATTGGCCGCGGTGGGAGAAAGGCTCCGCCGGCATGCGCGGGCCATCGTCGCCAGCGAGCCGGAGCGGCGGCTGAAATGGCGGCTTCTTTGCACGGTCTGGTCGCCGCTCCTCGGTCCGGTCACGCGGCACGACGCCCGGGTCAGCATCGAGGCGGGATTCCGGGGAGCCGAGATGGCCCGCGCGCTCGGCCTGGAGAAAGGCTCCTGGGAGATCGCCTGCCCCGCCGGCGCGACGGCCATGAACCGGCTGGTCGCCGTGCGACGCGCATGAGCACGCCAAGGCCGATTGAAACTGTCGGTGGCGGCGGCGCCGGACTGAATGCGGGAGGCCGCGGGTCCATGTTCTTGCATGCCCTATCCACCGCTGTACCCAGCCGGGCGTACACGCAGCAAGACTGCTGGAAAATCTTCGAACGCTCTCCCCGCCGGGCGACCCTCTCCAGGCGCTCGCGCCTGATCCTGCACAGCATCCTGACGGGCGACCGGGGAATCGACAAACGTCACTTTGCCGTGCCCGACGTCGAACGCCTTTTCGACCTGACGCCCGATGAGTTGAACGCAGCCTACCGTGCCGTGGCGCCCGAACTGGCGTGCGACGCGCTCGTCCCGGCCATCGCCGCCGCCGGAATCCGTCCTTCGGACATCGACGCCCTGCTCGTGTGCACCTGCACGGGATACCTGTGTCCGGGGCTGACCAGCTATGTCGCCGAACGGCTCGGCCTGGGTGCCGGCACCATTCTCCAGGACCTCGTCGGCCTGGGCTGCGGGGCCGCGATTCCGACCTTGCGTTCCGCGAGCCATGTCCTCGCCGCCAACCCGCGCGCGACGGTGGCATGCGTCGCTGTGGAGATCTGTTCGGCCGCCTTCTACCTGGACGACGATCCCGGGGTATTGATCAGCGCCTGCCTTTTCAGCGACGGCGCGGCCGCGACGATCTGGCGCGGGCAGCCGGGGCCGGGCAACCTGCAGTGTTTTGGATTCCAGACGCTCCATCTCCCCGGGGAGCGGGACAAGCTGCGCTTTGAAACGCGCCAGGGAAAACTGCGCAATCTTCTCGACAAATCCGTGCCGGAACTCGCGGCCCGCGCGACGGCCCGCCTCTGGCGCGAACGGGGTCCCAGGCCCGTCTCAAGGGTGATTGCCCACGGCGGGGGACCGGACGTTCTTGCCGCCCTCTCGGCCGGCTTTCCGGGGTATTCCCTGAAGGCAAGCGAGCGGGTCCTGCGCAAATTTGGCAACATGAGCAGCCCGTCCGTCCTGTTCGCCCTTGAGGAGACCCTCCGGGAATGCGCGCCAGGACCCGGGGGCGATTTCTGGCTTGTGACCTTTGGCGCGGGTTTCAGCGCCCATAGCTGCCGCTTGGGGTGTCTTCAGGATGAGTAAAGGCCAAACCGGGCCCTCCCAGGCGCCCTCGACGGATTGCCTCACGAGGGTGGAAATGCCGATCGGCTGAAAGGCCGGCCCTCACATTAGACGTGACTCCGCGACCGGCGAAGGGAAGGGTTAAACCCGAAGATTTCAAGAAGCACGTGGAATCCTCGGGTTCACCAGTTCCGTCCATGCCCACACTCAGCGACCTCGTCGATTACTGCGACAAGCGCACCCGCCGCGCCGAATTCAAGGATGCGCCCGGGGCCTTCAATGGCCTCCAGGTCGCCAACAGCGGGCGCGTCACCAAGATCGGCGCCGCGGTGGACGCCGGCGCCGTCCCATTCCGGCGCGCGGTGGAAGACGGCGTCGATTTCCTGATCGTGCACCACGGCATGTACTGGGACATGCCCCGCGCGCTGACCGGAGCGGCCTACGATCGCGTCCGCGCCCTGATCCGAGGCGACTGCGCCCTTTATTCGAACCATCTGCCCCTGGACGCCCATCCTGAAATTGGCAACAACGCCCTGCTGGTGCGCCAGATCGGCCTGGAGCCGGCCCGCGGCTTCATGCCCAACGAGGGCGGGGACATCGGCCTGATCGCCTCCAGCACCCTGTCCCGACAGGCCCTTCGCGCGCGGCTGGAGTCCCTTTACCCCCGGGTTGTCTCGGTCGAATTCGGATCGGACAGGCCGGGGGAAGTCGCAATTTGCAGCGGCAGCGGAAACAGCGCCCTTGCCGCTGCGATCGCGGCAGGCGTGGACACGCTCGTGACGGGGGAACTGCGCGAGGAGCATTTCAACCGCGCGCAGGAGGAGCGCCTGAACCTGTTTCTCTGCGGCCACTATGCCACTGAAGTGCACGCCGTGAAGGCACTGGCTGCCGAATTGTCCGGGAAGTTCGGGCTTCCTTGGGTGTTCATCGCCACAGAGAATCCGCTCTAATCTAGTGTCTCGCGCCCAATCCATGACAATTCCTCCCATGAAAAAGATAGCCATCCTCAACGGGCCCAACCTGGACAGGCTGGGCCGGCGGGAGCCCGAGATCTACGGCAACGCATCTCTGGCCGACCTGGAAAAGGGGCTCAGGGCGGAGTTCGGACAGACCGCGCAACTCGACTTTTTCCAGTCCAACCACGAAGGGGCCATCATCGACAAGATCGGCGCGCTCGCCGAGGCCAGGTTCGACGGACTCGTGGTGAACGGGGGCGCCCTCACGCACACGAGCGTCGCGCTGCGCGACGCCTTGGCCGGATCCGGCCTGCGGGCGGTCGAAGTGCATATTTCCAACATCTTTTGCCGGGAGGAATTCCGCCATGCATCGCTGACCGCCCCGGTTTGCGCCGCGGTCATCAGCGGGCTGGGCCTGCAGGGGTACCATGCCGCCGTGCGCTTCCTCCTCCAAGGCTGAGCGCATGGTCCCGGACGACCCGCCGGCTCCTTCGCCGCCCGGAGAGTGCTGGTTTGTCTGCCATACGCGGCCGCGCTGCGAGAAGAAGTTCGCAGCCCTCATGGCCGCCGAGGGTTTTCAGAACTATCTTCCGCTGGTCGGGAGCGTGCGCCGGTACGGCCGCCAGACAAAGCATTTCACGAAGCCGCTCTTCCCGGGCTACGTTTTCGCCCGCATCCCGGTCGAGCGAAAGGCGCGCATGTACCAACAGGAATTGGTCGCCCGGGCGATCCAGGTTGCCGATGAGCCGGAGTTTCTCCGCCAGATCGAAAGCGTCAAAGCCATGGTAGCCTCAGGCTACGAACTCACGGTCCTGCCGCTGCTCACCCGCGGCCGGCGGGTCAGGGTCATCGGCGGCCCCCTCCAGGGTCTCGAGGGTTATATCGACGACCCGGCCAATCCGCGCGGGATCGTCGTCTCCGTGGATGTGCTGAGGCAGGGTTTGCTCGTGAGGCTGCCGGTCGAAAGCCTCGAGGCGCTGCCCTGACGTGATTCTCAATGATGCGCGACGAGCCAGATATACTTGGCCACATGCATCACGAAGCAGGTCGCCAGGGCGGCCGCATAATCGTCGATCACGATCCCCCAGCCGCCGGGAAGACTCTGGAGCTTGTTGATCCCAAAAGGCTTTGTGATGTCGAAAAGGCGGAATAGGACCAGTCCCGAAAGGAAAACGACCCACGCCGGGGACGGCCCCGGCAACACCTGCCAGCCCAGAAAACAAAGCGGCATGGCGACGAATTCGTCCAGGATCACCTCTCCCGGATCCTTCCGACCCAGGCGAAACTCAGCCTCTCCGCACAGGGCCACCGCGACATAGCCCCCGATCGCGCTCAGGACCAGGTTCCCGAGAATGCCAAGCGGATAGAAAAACACCGTGAAATACAGAAGGCCCGCCACGGATCCCCATGTCCCGGGCGCCGGCAACCGGCGCCCCACGGGCCCGAGCGTCGCCAGCATGAGGACCGTCCGGGTCGGCACGAATCGCGTCCAGATCGGCTGATGAAGAGTCATTCGCTGGCCTCGTCGAATACGACGGACTTGAACTGCACGAAATACCGCCAGCCGGACCAGACCGCCAGGCACGTTCCGACGATGAAAATGTATTCTCCGATCTGCTGGATCTGGCGGCCCGCCCCGGACAGGTCGCGGCCGGCGAAATGCGACCAATCCCGGCCGACCATCGGCGCTGCAAGAAGAAAGCCCAGGGCGACAAGCTGCGTCGCGGTCTTCGATTTACCGCCCCTGTCCGCGGCGACGATCACTCCCTTTGCGGCCGCCACCATGCGCATGCCCGTCATCATGAACTCCCGGCAAAGCGTCACGAGCGCCACGCCGACGGCGACCTCGTGGCGGGGACTCCCCAGGAACTGCCCGCTCCCCACAAAGGCGATCACCAGCCCCATGACCATGATCTTGTCCGTCAGCGCATCCATCAGCTTGCCAAACGTGGTCACGAGCCTTCGCCTTCGCGCGAGGTATCCATCGAGCCAGTCCCCCCCGGCCGCCGCGACGAACAGCACGACGGCAAGGGTCGCGGCGCCCACCCACGAGCAGCACATCAGGGCCGCAATCGCGAACATCAGCGGGATGCGCGAAAGCGTTATGGCATTGGGCAGGTTCATGTTCGCTTCCGAGCGGAATGAACACCGCACGCGGGCGGGAACGCAAGTGCAGAGCGGTGTTGCCGTGGGTGTCCACTTATGCTTTCTTCAATCCCCTTTTGGCATCCTCCATGCGCCACTGCATCTACCCCGGCACGTTCGATCCGATCACCTACGGCCACCTGGACGTCCTGGCGCGCGCGGCGCGGCTTTTTGAACACGTGACGGTCGCCATCGCGGGAAATCCCGGGAAGACGCCGCTGTTCACGGCGGAGGAGCGCTTCGCGATGGTGCGCCCCAACGTCGCGCAGTTTTCAAACGTGGTGGTTGTCGGCTTTGACGGCCTGCTCGTCGATTTTGCAAAGGCCCAGAAGGCCGATGCGATCATTCGCGGGCTGCGCGCCCTTTCCGATTTTGAATTCGAGTTCAACATGGCGCTGATGAACCGCCACCTCCAGCCCCAGATCGAGACGCTGTTCGTGATGCCCAACGAGCAGTTCAGCTACACGAGTTCGAGCCTGGTGAAGCAGGTCGCCAAGTTCGGCGGCGACGTGACCCATTTTGTGCCCCCGAACGTTGCGGCCGAGCTGAAGAGAGCCTTCCAGAGCCCGCGTCACCTTTCCTGAGTCGGTGCGTCTAGTCCATCCGTAGACCGCGCGCCGCCTGGCGGGCAATCATTCGCCGGCGCCGCGCGGCCCGAATCTCAGTTCAGTACGAAATCAAATCTCTTCTCTCCGGGTTGGGCCGTGCGTGAGCGCAGTTTCCGGCCGGGCTCCAACCCAAAAGTCCAACTGTATGGCCAAGATCATTTTTATTGTCATCGTCCTCGCAGCCGCCGCGGGAGGCTGGTACTATTGGCACGGCCACGGCAAAAAGGGCGCGGAATACTACACCACGACGGTCGCGCGCGGTGAAATCGTTCAGACGGTCACGGCCAACGGCGCCCTCAAGCCCCTGCTCGACGTAATCGTCAGCAGCCAGATCTCGGGCTATATCACGGCCTGGTACACGGATTTCAACGCCAAGGTGAAGAAGGGCGATCTGCTCGCCACGCTGCTCCCCAACAATTACATCGCGGCCCAGAAGTCAGCCCAGGGGGACCTGGCAAATGCAAAGGCCAACTTCGACCTTCAGAAGGTCAATCTCGGCCGCGACAAGGAGCTTCTGGCCAAGAGCCTGATCGCCCAATCGGACTACGACCTCCAGGCCGCGCAGCTCGAGGAGGCGGATGCTCAGGTCCAGATCAAGCAGGCCACCCTCGATACGGCGACGACCAACCTGTCCTACTGCCGGATCACCTCGCCCATCGACGGCATGGTGATCTCCCGCAACGTGGACGTCGGAAACTCGGTCGCCGCGACACTCAGCTCCCCGACCCTCTTCGAGATCGCCAACGATCTGACCAAAATGCAGATCGACGCCTCGGTGGCCGAGGCCGACGTCGGCAATGTCGAAGAAGGCCAGACGGTCAACTTCACAGTCGATGCCTATCCGGCCCGCCAGTTCCACGGCGAGGTGTACCAAGTCCGCAACGCGCCCGTCACCCAGCAGAACGTGGTGATCTACGATGTCATGATCAAGGTCGACAATGCCGACTTGAAACTGAAGCCGGGCATGACCGCCAACGCTTCGATTGTCGTCACCCGCCACCCGAATGTCCTGCGCGTGGCCAACAGTGGACTGCGCTTCCGAAAGCCGGAGGGCATGGGAGTCGTGCAGGTGAGCGAGGCGGGAACCGCGGAAGGTGGATCGACCCCGGCTCCCAAACAGGCCAATCGGGAGGCGCTGCGCCAGCTCATGGCCGACGCCGGCTATTCGCTCGGCAACGGCCCGCCTTCGCCCGCGGTCCGCCAGAAACTGATCGATCTTGCCAAGGAACGCGGACTTGAACTGCCCGACCGGATACTCAGCGGCGGCGGCCGAAATGGGGCCGGCCGGGGCGGAGCGTCGTCGCAGGACTCCCCCATCTACCGCACGGTTTATCGCATTCCCGCCGGCGGCGCTCCCGACGCAGTGCCGGAGGAGATCCGGGCCCGTATCGGAATCACCGATGGCACAGATACCGAGATTGTGAGCGGGCTGAAGGAGGGTGACACGATCATTACCGGCCTGACAACGCCCTCCGCCCCGGCGGGGACCGCGGCGGCGAGTCCCTTCGGCGGAGGCGGTGGTGGCGGAGGCCGGGGCGGTCCCGGCGGCTTCGGCCGGTGAGCCTCGCACGAGCGCACCATGACCTCAGTCATAAAACTCGAGAACATTCACAAAGTCTACGACTCCGGTGAAGTCAAAGTGCATGCCGTGCGCGGCGTCTCAATCGAGATCCAGAAGGGCGAGTTCGTCGCCCTGATGGGCGCAAGCGGCTCGGGCAAGTCCACCCTGATGAACCTGCTCGGCTGCCTCGACCGGCCGACCGAAGGTCGCTACCTGCTCGACGGCACGGATGTCTCAAACCTGAATCGCAATGAACTGGCCGACATTCGAAACAAGAAGCTCGGGTTCGTATTCCAGGGCTTCAACCTCCTGTCCCGCACCACGGCGCTTGAGAACACCGAGCTGCCCATGCTCTACGGCAACCGGGGCACCAGCGGCCGCCAGATGCGCGAGCGCGCCTTGCACTGCCTGAACATCGTCGGCCTTGGCAATCGCGCCGATCATTTCCCGAGCCAGCTGTCTGGCGGCCAGCAACAGCGCGCCGCGATCGCCCGGGGCCTCGTGAACGAACCGCAGGTGCTGCTGGCCGATGAGCCCACCGGCAATCTCGACAGCAGGACGTCCATCGAGGTCATGGGCGTGTTTCAGAAGCTGAACCAGCAGGGAATCACGATTTTGATGGTGACCCACGAGCTCGACATTGCCCGCTTCTGCAAACGCAACCTCATTTTGCGCGACGGTGAACTGGTCAATGATGTGCAGGTGGCCGACCGCCTGATCGCCGAGGACGAAGTCCGCCGGCTCCAGCAGGCCGAGGCCGCGGTCAAGCTCACCAAGTAGTCCGCCATGCGCATCTTTTTCACAATCTACGTCGCCCTCCGGGCGCTGCGCCGAAACAAGATGCGGTCGATTCTCACCGCGCTCGGCATCATCATCGGCGTCGGGGCGGTCATCGTCATGGTCAGCATCGGCGACGGGAGCCAGTCCGTGATCGAGGCCCAGATTGCAAGCCTCGGCCAGAACATCATCCTTGTCTACGCCGGCAGCGCCACCAGCTCGGGCGCCCGAACCGGCTACGGCGGCGCCGGCACGCTGACGATCGAGGATGCCAACGCGATAAAGAGCGAGGTGCGCGATGTGATCGGGGTCAGTCCGGAAGTCCGCGGCGGGTCTCAGGTCCTTGCCAACGGGCTCAACTGGTCCACCCGCATCGTGGGCGAGAGCGAGGATTACCTGGCCATGCGGCAGTGGCCTCTCGCCACGGGGGCAATGTTCGGCGATCAGGATGTCCGCGGCAACGCCAAGGTTTGCATCGTCGGGCAGACGATCGTGAACAACCTGTTTCCGGACGGCGATCCCGTCGGAAAGACCCTGCGGATCCGCAACATGCCGTTCAAGATTCTTGGCGTCCTCGTGTCCAAGGGCTTTTCCCTGCAGGGCACCGACCAGGACGACATGGTGATGATCCCCTACACGAGCGCGATGAAGCGCTTTTCGCGGCAGACTTTCCTGCCGTTCATCAATGTGCAGGCCGTCGACGCCGAGCACATGCCCGCGGCCGAACAGGACATCGCCAATCTTCTGCGGGACCGGCACCAGATCACCCAGGGACGGGACGACGATTTCACGGTGCGCGATCAGCAGGAAATCGCCGATGCGGCGGCGGCGACCACGGCCACGATGCGCTACCTCCTTTTCGCCGTCGCCTGCGTTTCGCTCGTCGTCGGCGGAATCGGAATCATGAACATCATGCTCGTTTCCGTCACCGAGCGCACCCGTGAGATTGGCATTCGCATGGCCGTGGGCGCGCACGGAAGCGACATCCGCCTGCAGTTCCTCATCGAGGCGGTGGTGCTGAGCCTGATGGGCGGCACGCTCGGCATCCTGGGGGGCATTGGCGCATCGCAGCTGATTTCGCGGCTCAACCACTGGCCTACGCTGATCTCGACTGTCGCCATCGTCGCGGCCGTCCTGTTCAGCGGCGCCGTCGGCATCTGCTTCGGCTATTACCCGGCGAGCAAGGCTGCGAAGCTCGACCCGATCGAGGCGTTGCGATACGAGTGACGCGTGAAGAAGGTCTTCTGCACAAGTGTCAGGGCAATGGATCCGTTAGTCCGACCTGCAGCCTGAAAGGCTTGTGCTCGCAACGCCCAGACGCGCATCAAAACCGGCGTGGGGCCCCATGGCGTTCCGCCGTCCCCCAACGCCCAGATGATGCGCGCAAGCTGCGCATGGCCTTTCAGGCTGCAGGTCGGACTAACGGACCCCAACCGGGGCCAAGGGTGAATTGACCCGGGCGCGCGTGGGTCGTATCTAGGGGAGAGATGGCGATCGATTCTCGCACGAAGTTTATAGAGGAGCTGAGGGCTGCGGTGCGCGGGGGCACGTTGGTCAAGCTGACGCTCGGCCGCCATCGAGGGGCCGACGAGACCCTGCGCAATCTGTTCGTGCGGTCGGTGAAATTGAAGGCGGGCCCCATGCTCGCCTTCGTCTGGCGGCACGCCACGCGCGACGTGACCAAAAATTACCCGCCGGACGAGGGATTGGAGCGAATCGCACCGCTGATCGGCGAAGAGTTCCTCGACGCGCACGTGTTCACGACGGCCGAAGTCGCCCAATTGGAATGCGCGGTCGATGGGACGGCCCGGCTGCGGCGGACGAAGCGCCCCGGTCCGGCGCGGCAGGACGGCGGTCCGTTCCCGGAACCGGCCGAAGCCGCCCATGATCGCTCCAAGGACTATGTCATCGCCGCCGATGCGCCCTGGCTATCGGCCCTCGGCGTGACCGGCCCGGGCGGCCGTCCGCGGGAGGGAATGACGGCAAAGTTCAGGCAGATTCAGAGGTTTGCCGAGTTGCTGACCCATTTTGTCGATGAGGCCGGGTTTCGGGACCCGGAACCCCTGTCCGTCTTCGACATGGGTTGCGGCAAGGGATACCTCACTTTTGCCGTTGCCGCAGCGCTGGGCGGACGCGTTCGCGTGCGCGGGGTCGAGGCAAGGCCGGAGCTCGTTGCGCTCTGCAACCAGGTCGCCTCCGAACACGGTTTCGGCAGCCGTCTCTCCTTCGCCGCTGGAACGATCGCGGACACGCCTCTCGACAAGATCGACATCCTCATCGCCCTTCACGCGTGCGATACGGCAACGGACGATGCGCTGGCCAGGGGAATCGCCGCGGGGGCGCGCCTGCTGGTCGTCGCCCCATGCTGCCAGAAGGAGGTTCGTCCCCAGCTCACCGCCCCGCCGGTCCTCGCCCGGGCGCTCCGGCACGGGATCTTCCAGGAGCGGCAGGCCGAATTCGCAACCGATGCGCTGCGGGCGCAATTGCTGGAATGGGCAGGGTACCGCACGCAGGCATTCGAGTTTGTCACAACCGAGCATACGCCGAAGAACCTCATGATTGTGGCGATCCGCGATGGCGAACGCGACGAGCGGCTGGCACCGGCGATCCGGGAATTTGCCGCGTTCTACGGCATCCGGAATCAGGCGCTCGCGCGGCAGCTGGACTTCGAGCTGGGACCTGTGCCCTGAGTTAACTCCGGCAGATCGGACATCGGGTGATCGTACAGTTGAGTTGGAGAAGGGCTTTCGGGTCTGAGCTGGCCAAGACCCAATCTGGCCGTCGAACCGGCCGCCCCGTGCGAGGCGGCCCAGAGCCGGCCAATGCGGCCAGCAACGACCCGAAAGCCCTTCTCCAACTCAACTGTACCGCAGCCGGACATCGGCAACACTTGACTCAGCCGCGCAGGGTCCAGACCATTCGGAAACGCAATTTACCGAACACACCTTATGAGCAGACAGTACAACAAAGTCATCAAACGGAAGCGCCGCAATGCCTACCTCAAGCGCCGGAAGGTGGCGGCGAGAACCGCTGCAAAGGCCGCGGCCAAGGCCGCGACCAAGTAAAGGCTTGGAAATCGCAGCGGACGGGACGGATTGCGGGCGGGGGTTCGGCGGTGAGCCATGCCCGGCCTTCCTGCGCGCCGCGCCCACGATCCGGCGATGATAAAGGTCAGCCTCATCTCCCTCGGTTGCGCCAAGAATCTCGTGGATAGCGAGATCATGGTCGGGCATCTCCGGCAGGCGGGCATGCAGGTGATTCCGGACGCGGAGAATGCCGACGTGGTCATCGTCAACACCTGTTCATTCATCGATTCGTCCAAGGAGGAGTCGATCGGCCATGTCCTGCGCGCCCACGAAGACCGGGGGCTGCGCAGACGCCGCAGCGGGCAGAAGCTGATCGTCGCCGGTTGCATGTCCCAGCGCTTCGCGAAGGAGCTGCCGGGCGAGCTTCCCGAGGTCGACGCGTTCATCGGCCTGGACCAGGTGACCAGGATTGCGCCCATCATAGAGCAGGTCCTTGCGCGATCCGGAAAGGCCGGCGCGGGCGCGGAGGGCGGCGGACCCGCGACCTTCGTCACCCCGCGCTCGACGTACATCCCGGACTACGACACGCCTCGGTTCCGCCTTACGCCAAGGCACACCGCCTATGTCAAGATCGCGGAGGGCTGCAATCATCCCTGCACGTTTTGCATCATTCCCCAGATTCGCGGGCGCCATCGCAGCCGGACGGTTGAAAGCGTCGTCGCCGAGGCGCGCCAGCTCGTTTCCGAGGGGGTGCGCGAACTGAACCTCATTTCCCAGGACACGACCTTCTTCGGAATGGACACGTGGGACCAGCGCCCGAACCCGCGAACTCCCGTCGACTCCTCGCGGGGAGCCGCCCTCACAACGCTGCTGCGCCAGCTGAATTCGATCCCGGGCGACTTCTGGATCCGCCTTCTGTATACCCACCCCGCGCACTGGAGCGATGAGCTGATCCGCACGATTGCGGAATGCCGAAAGGTGGCGCGGTACGTGGACATGCCGCTGCAGCACATCAGCGAGCGCATGCTCTGCGCCATGCAGCGGGAGACCGGGGGCGATTACATCCGGGACCTCGTGCGCAGGATCCGCTCGGGAATACCCGGCATAGCCCTTCGCACCACGTTCATCGTCGGGTTTCCGGGCGAGACCGAGGCGGATGTCGACGAGCTTTGCTCGTTCGTTCGGGAAACGAAGTTCGAGCGCCTGGGCGTGTTCCGGTATTCGCAGGAGGACGGAACTCGCGCGGCCAGAATGGCCGGCCAGGTTTCCGCCGGCGAAAAAGACCGCCGGTGGCGCCGGGTCATGGCCCTCCAAAGGGAAATCGCCGCCGAGGTGAGCGCCCGCTCGGTCGGCCGCCTGTGCAAAGTGCTGGTCGAGGAGCCCGGGGTCGCCCGCGGCGAAGCCGACGCGCCGGATATCGACGGCCGGGTCTATGTCTCCCGGGAGCTGCCCGTGGGCGAGTTCGCAAAGGTCACTATCACGCGCTCGCGGGAGTACGACCTGCTGGCCCTGCCGGAGGGCGAGGAGCCGGCGGAATGGAAGACGGCCAGGATGGCGAGCTGAGCGGTTCCGCTCCCATTTCCGGCGCACCGGCCTCGGCCGCATAGCGGCCGATGATGCCGTCGAAGCTTCCATTGCTGAAGAAGACGACGACCCGGCCGGAACCGCGGTGAGGAAGGGTCGCGGCTGAAAGACCCTCCAGCAGCGCCGCATTGCTCGCGAAGCACCGGGCCATGCGCCCCTTTTCCGACAGAGCCCGCGCGACCGCCGGCGCATCAAAACGCTCCTCATCGCGGAGCCTTTCGGCGCGGTTCACCGGACCGAGATAGATCTCATCCGCCTCCGAAAGGGCAATCCGGAAATCCTCCTGAAGCACCTTTGCCCGCGCGGTGTTGCTTCGCGGCTCGAACACCGCCGTCAGACGGGCTCCCGGAAAACGGGCCCGGAACGATCGGAGCGTTTCCGCGATCGCCGTCGGATGGTGCCCGAAGTCCTCGACCACGGTAAGCCCCCGCGCACGGGCACGGATCTCCTGCCTGCGCTTCACGCCGCGGAATCGGGCCAGCGCGGACAGGTCCAGCCGGTCCGGTTCGTCCGGATAAAGCGCAAGCCCGGCCGCCACGGCCGCCACCGCGGCGTTCCGCGCATTGAACAGGCCCGGCAGGTTCCACCGCACTTCCGTCCAGACCCTCCCCTTCCAGAGCAGCTTGAATCGGGAATCCTCGGACGATTCCGAAAAACCCGTGATTTGCGCCTCATTTTGCCCGCCCAGTCCGACGCGGACAACCCGCGTCCAATCCATGGGTCCAAGCGCGGAGATGTTCTCGTCGTCCCCGTTCAGAACGATGAAGCCGTTGCGGGGCACGATGCGCGTCAGATGCCTGAACGTGCGCTGCACGTCGGCCAGGTCGCGGAAGATGTCGGCGTGGTCAAACTCGAGATTGTTCAGGACGGCGATGGCGGGGGCATAATGGATGAACTTGCTCCGCTTGTCGAAAAAGGCGCTGTCGTACTCATCTCCCTCGATGACAAACGGATCGGACGCCGTCCCGAGGTGGCCTCCCGTCGGCGGGTCCCGGGGCGCGCCGCCGATCAGGAAACCCGGGTCGCGCCCGTTTTCGCGCAACAGGAATGCGGCAATCGCCGTCGTCGTCGTTTTCCCATGCGTGCCGCAAATGACAATGTTGCGCCGCCGCTCCAGGACAAATTCGCGAAGGGTTTCAGGCAGCGAGCGGAACGGGAAGGCCCGCGACTCCAGCAGCCACTCGACCTCCGGATTGCCCCGCGACATTGCATTGCCAACGACGACCAGATCCGGCTTCAGCCCCCTCAACCGGCTTGGATCGTATCCCTCGTACACGGCGATGCCCGCCTCGGCGAGAACCGTGCTCATCGGCGGATAGGCGCCGGTGTCCGCGCCGAGCACCTCGTGCCCGGCCGAGCGGAGGAGCAGGGCCGCGTTGCCCATCGCCGTCCCGCAAATGCCCATGAAGTAGAGTTTCATTCGCGCCTCTGATGTTGGTGGCAAAGGAACGCCCATGGCGACAAGGCTTTTGCAACGATGCAATCCAATCGTGTAGGGAATTCCCTCACAAGATTATCCGGCCGCCGGCTGTCTTGCGCGGTCCGCGAGCCGATAAGGAAATCGTTCCCGCCTGATAAGCCCGACGCAATTTCGCGGGCGCCGGGACAAGTCCGGCATTGATGCTTGATTCCTCGCAGCCGCGGCCCACGCTTTCGCTTTTGTGGCGCCGGGAGTCCGGTGCGATGACTGCCGCGGCAACGATATCCGTTACCCCAAATCCCCAGCGAGTTATGCAAGTCACCCTAACCTGGCTCGACTACCTCATCCTGCTGACCTACACCGGCTTCGTCGTCGGCATCGGCTTTGCCCTCAAGAAATACATGAGGAGCTCGTCGGACTTTCTCACGTCCGGTCGCTCGCTTCCGACCTGGGTCACCGGGCTAGCCTTCATCTCGGCGAACCTGGGCGCGCTTGAGCTCGTGGGCATGGCGGCCAGCGGCGCCAAGTACGGAATCATCCAGGCGAACTTCTACTGGATCGGCGCCATCCCCGCGATGGTGTTCCTGTCCGTGTTCATGATGCCGTTCTACTACGGCTCCAAGGCGCGCTCCGTTCCGGAATACCTCAAGATGCGCTTTGACGAGCGCGTGCGCACGCTCAACTCGATCTCGTTTGCGGTGATGACCGTGTTTGCCTCCGGCATTTCGATGAATGCGCTGGCAAAGCTTCTCCACCTTCTCCTCGGCTGGAATTACGACCTCAGCCTGTGGATCTGTTCGTTGGTCGTTCTGATCTACGTGCTCAAGGGCGGCCTCACCTCGGCCATCTACACCGAGGTGCTCCAGTTCTTCATGATCGTCCTCGGATTCGCGCCCGTCGTGTATCTCGGCCTCAAGGACGTGGGCGGCTACCATGCGATGACCGATTTGCTCAAGAGCGTTGCCGCCCATCCGGCGACACTCCACCTGAGGGAGGCCGGCATCACGTACCGCTCCGACGCATGGACGAGCGCGTGGAAGCCGCTTCTGGCCGGACCGGCCTACAACCCGATGGGAGTCGACTGGTTCGCCATGGTTTTCGGCCTCGGGTTCGTGCTCTCGTTCGGCTATTGGTGCACCAACTTCCTCGTCATCCAGCGCGCCATGGCCGCGCGCAACATGACCGCCGCGCGAAACACCCCGCTGGTCGCCTCGGTTCCGAAAATGCTCTTTCCCGCCCTGGTCATCCTGCCGGGCATGATCGCGGTGGCGTTGATGACCCTTCCCAACAAGGGCTATCGCATCCCGGCGCCGATCCTCGACAACGCGGTCTACGCCAGGGCGATGACGGTCGTCGCGGCCGATGGCAACGCGCCCGCCGACCAGGCGTTCCAGGATGTCAGCGCCGCCGTCGGCAAGAGGATGGACGCGGTCAAGGTCGCCGCGCTCGTCAAGGACTATGCCGCAAGCCCGCTTCCGGCCGACGTCTTTCAGGACCGGTTGTGGAACTCCGTCGCGGAGTACGACTATGACGGCACGATCCTTTCGCTCGTGAAGCGCTATTGCCCGCCCGGCCTTCTCGGCCTCGCCCTCACCGGTCTGCTCGCCTCGTTCATGTCGGGCATGGCGGGCAACGTGACCGCATTCAACACCGTGTGGACCTACGATCTCTACCAGGCCTACTTCGCGCCGAACAAGACCGACTCGCACTACATGCGCATGGGGCAGATCATGACCGTGGTGGGGATCCTACTCAGCATCGCCTGCGCGTATTTCGCGAGGATGTACAACGATGCCATGGACATCATCCAGCTCGTGTTCGCCTTTGTGAACGCCCCGCTCTTCGCCACCTTCCTGCTCGGCATGTTCTGGAAGCGCGCCACGGGCACGGGCGCGTTTCTCGGCCTGATCTTCGGCACGGCCACCTCCGCGGTGGTTCACGCCCTGACCATCTCCCAGGGCAATGCCCCCGGCGTAAAGGGCGGATACCTCGGCGTCGTCCACGTGTTTCCGAGCGAAATGGCCCAGAACTTCTGGCTGGCCATTTTCGCCTTCCTTGTGTGCTTCAGCCTGACGGCGGGCATTTCGCTGGCGACGGCGCGCACCAAGTCCGATGATGACCTGAGGGGGCTGGTCTATTCGCTCACGCCCAAGATCCGGGACGAGGGCACCCCCTGGTATCAGCGCCCGGCAGTCCTGGGCACCGTGCTGATCGCCGCGTGCGTCGTGCTCAACTTCATAGTCAGATAGAAAGGAACAACCCATGGGTCTCGACATCCGCTGGCCAATCGGCCTCATGTTTTCGCTCGTCGGGCTGGTCATGACCGTCTTCGGCTTCGCCACAAGGGGCGACGCCGGGATGTATCGCCGCTCGCTCGACATCAATATCAACCTCATCTGGGGCATCGTCCTGCTGGTCTTCGGCGTCTTCATGCTCTGGATGGCCATGCGCAAGAAGAACGACCCGGGCTCGCCGGGCCCTAAATAGCTCTCTCTTCCAAAACCCTCGATTCCACCCTTGTCCGCCGGGGGGCGAATCGGCCTTGCCGTTCGCCCCCTTTTTCTGCCGCCCGTGAACCTCCAAGAACTTGCCCTGCAGACCGCCGCCGATTTCACCAGGACCTTCGGCCGCGAACCAAAGTGGATCGCCGCCGCCCCGGGCCGCGTCAACATCATCGGCGAGCACACCGACTACAACGACGGCTTCGTTTTCCCGATGGCGATCGAACGCTACACGGTCATCGCAGCGGCGCCGAACGACCTCCCGAGGATCACCCTGCGCAGCTCCTCGGGTCAGGGCGTGGCGGTGATCGACCTCGGCCTTCCGCTCAAGCCCGCCCCCAAGGGAGCCTGGGCAAACTATCCCATGGGCGTCATCGCCGGCTTCCTCGCGCGCAAGATCGTGCCGGCCGGATTCGACGCCTTGATGAACTCCACCGTGCCCCTCGGCGGCGGCCTGTCCAGCAGCGCCTCGCTCGAAGTGGCCACCGCCACGCTGCTCGAGGCCGTCACGGGACGCACGCTCGATCCCGTCGAGAAGGCCCTGCTCTGCCAGAAGGCCGAGCACGATTTCGCCGGCATGCCCTGCGGCATCATGGACCAGTTCATTTCCGTGCTCGGCCGCAAGGACCACGTGCTCCTGTTGGACTGCCGGTCGCGGCAGACGGAGCTCGTGCCGTTCACCGACGCCACGATGGCGGTCCTCATAGTGAATACGAACGTCAGGCACGAGCTGACCGGCAGCGAATACCCGACGCGGCGCAGGCAATGCGAGACCGCGGCCCGCGCGCTCGGCGTGCCGTCGCTGCGCGACGCCTCCGCCGGGCTGCTCGAGCAAAACCGGGGCAAGCTCGAGGACGTTGTCTACCGCCGCGCGAGGCATGTCATCGGCGAAATCGCCCGCACTCCGAGGGCCGCGGCCGCGATCCGCCAGCGCGACTGGGCGCAGGCCGGCGAGGCCATGTATGCCAGCCATTACTCTCTCAAGGACGATTACGAGGTGAGTTGCCCGGAGCTCGACGCGGTTGTCGAGATCGCCAGATCGATCGGCCCGTCCGGCGGAGTCTCCGGCTGCCGCATGACGGGCGGCGGCTTCGGCGGATGCGCCGTCGCGCTTGTGAAGACCGATGCCGTGAACGCGGTGATGGCAACCCTGGAATCCCGGTACAAGGCCAAGACTGGAATCACCCCGACCCTGTTCGTCTCGCGCCCGGGCCAGGGTGCGACGGTCCTAAGGGCTTGAGGGCTCCGGGTCCGCCGGCCCCGTGTCGAGCCGGTCGCAAGCGGCCAGCTCGGGGAATGCCCGCATCCACAGCAGGCCCACGATGAGCGTGCCCACGCCCCCAAGTACCGTGGCGGGAACGGTCCCCCACCAGGCCGCGGTGACGCCGGACTCGAACTCGCCGAGCTGGTTGGACGTGCCGATGAACAGGCCGTTTACCGCGTTGACCCGCCCGCGCATATCGTCGGGGGTCTGCAGCTGAACCAGGGAACCGCGGATCACGACGCTGACGATGTCCGCGGCGCCGAGCGCCACCAGCGCCGCAAACGACAGCGGGAAGGAGCGCGAGAGCCCGAAGACGACCGTGGCCACCCCGAACGCGAAAACCGCGGCAAACATCTTGCGCCCGGCGCGCCGCCGGATGGGACGCAGGACGAGCAAGGTGGTCATGGCGAGCGAGCCGATGGCGGGCGCCGCGCGCAACGCGCCAAACCCGCTGGCACCCACCCCGAGGATGTCCCGCGCATACACGGGCAGGAGCGCCGTGGCCCCACCGAGAAGGACGGCGAACAGGTCCAGCGAGATGCTTCCGAGAATGACCGGCTGGCGCCGGATGAAGTGAATGCCCGAAAACAGCGAGGCCCGCGTAGCCGGGGGCCTGGAGCGAGCGCCCCGTCCCGGCGAAATCAGGCTGAGGAAACCCGCCCCCGCGAAGGCGAGCGCCGCAGCGGTTGCATAGCAGATCGAAGGATTCCAGCCGCAGAGCAATCCCCCGACCGCGGGACCGATGATGGAAGAAAACTCGAAAATGCCGGAGGACCAGGCGACCGCTTCGGAAAGATCGGCCGGGGACACGAGAGCGGGAATCAGCGACTGGGTGGCGGGGCGCTCGAAGGCGCGGGCGGCGCCGATTGCGGCCACAGCCGCGAACAGGATCGGAGCGCGCAGCCAGCCTCCGTGGCTGCCGAACGCGAGAAATGCGATGGCCAGCCCTTGCGCCCCGACCATGAGGCCTGAGATCACCCGCCGGTCCCGATGGTCGGCGACATGGCCGGCGGGAAGCGTGCAAAGGACCATTGGCAGAAACTGGGCGAGGCCGACCATTCCCAAGGCAAAGGTGCTGTGGGTTAATCCGTAGATCTGCCACCCGACCGCGACCCCAAGCATTTGGAATGCAAGGGTGGAGGCGCAGCGGGCGAAAGAGAAGAACCCGAAATCTGGATAGGCGGAAATGATCAGCCGTCTTGCCATAATGGATCGAAATCCTTCGTCATGCCTCTGCAAGTCACCCGGTTGGAAAGAAGAATTCTAAGCATTCTCGCGTTGCTCATCATCCTGGGTTTGATCGCCTTGGCGATCCGGTAATTATCGGGATGCCTAAGCGGCGGTTCAGTTTGGCCGACCTGCAGCTTGACGGGCCTGTGTTGTTCGCCTCGCCGCCCGAAGGGCGCCCGCTCGGCTCACCCCTCGCTTTGCTCGGGGCTTCGCCCTCTCCGCGCTGCCGC
>OCTA010001672.1_pt1 | contig 20372 bp, 16 predicted proteins | sample 1538991 | NCBI WGS metagenome assembly OCTA01 (sample SAMEA3539302, study PRJEB22396) | soil metagenome | biome: tundra; feature: field; material: soil | place: USA | collected 2010-05 | depth 0.15 m | reverse complement strand
GAGAAGAACGATATGACCAGGTCTCTTCGTCCTTCCACCCAAAAACATCTCGCGCGCGTGGGCCAGACCAAGCCGCACATCCATGATCCATGATCCGGTCCTCGCCTCTTCCAAGCTCGAACTGGGTTTCTCCATCCTTCCAGCCCCCAAAAACCCACACGAGCACGCGCCGGAAGCCTGCTTTTCCATCCAGAAACCTGCATTTTCCGAGCCATTAAAATAGTTCATTTCGGCCCCGTTTTGGCTGTCCGGATTTCTGGTTCGAATTTGCAGTGAAAAGGTAGTACATCCCGGGAAGTACTACCTAGCATTGCAACTTATGACGTTAAGGTTCGCCTTATCTTCGCTTATCCTCTCGGCCTAGTATAGGATCTCCATGCTAAATCGGTGAATTTGTAGTTACTATATCGCCAACAGTAAGGCCAGATAATTACCATATGATACACTCATAAGTCTACCATAGTCTGATCTGCTCTGTAGAAGCCTGCTTTGATTAACGGGCCGGCATCTGGTTCCGCGGGCCGCCATCTCTGGCCATCATCGGGCCGTGATCTCTCTTCTTGTTTATGCCTGACAGGTGAACCTGGATGGTGTTGGATCTGATTCTTATGGTCTGCCTGGTTCTCCTTTTCGCCCGGTGAGCCGCCTGGAGAATTGTCACTCTGACATTGCGGGGAATGCATCGCGGCCCTTGCGGCCGCTCCCTCCTGCCCAACCACAAAACACCTCGGGCGCGCCGCAAGCCGCCGCCGCAGCTCATATCCGCCCCGCTGGCAGGCTCTTGTTACTTTAGTAATATGCTTTTGGTTCTAGGCCAATTTTGGGCTCGGACCGAGGTCGGGGTCAGCACCTGAAAAGGCCGGGGTAACATGCGCTTTCCTACGCACTCTTTGATATTTTAAGCACGCTTTTCAGCCCGGAAACTCTTCGGCCTAGCATAGGAAAACATGGGCAAATCGACTAATTCTGCTTTTTGACCCGCCGAAAATGCCAAAATCCCCCTCGGATACCCTCCCGGACCTCCAAAACCGTCTTCTCGGCTCCCTTTGCACTCCGTATCTGCCGGGAAATAACCGCGCAACACCCCGAATACCGCCAGACCGTTGACCACTTGCCTGAAGCTGACACTGCGCAACACCTTGATTTTCTACTCCGGCGTGGCGTAAATGGTGATCATCTCCGGCAAATCACCGATTTGGGTGGGAAAAACTATACTAGAGAGGGGTGAGGGCAATATACGTCCCTCCAGAATTGGAGTCCTCACCCATGATTCACACTTCTCTCCCGCCATCGCCGCCCTGCAATCACAGTGGCACACCCTTCACGATCTTGACCGCGCCAAAGCGGTCCTCGCCATAAACAAGTCCGGAGTCTCCACCCGCGAGATTGCGCTTCATCTTCACCTCAGTGAATCGCTCCTCCGCCATCTCCTCACCGCCCTGCAGGCCCCGCCCGAAGACCGTTCCCTCGCGCGCCAGGGAAGACTGAGCACCAACGAAGTTGTCCGCAGAGCCCGGACCGCCGGGATTCGCAGCACCGCCAGGCATCGCGAGGCTCGCGAATTCGAGCGCACGCAAGCATCGATCCAGGATGCCGGGCGATTTGTGAGTGGCTCGAAGCTGAACGCATTTCAGCGCCTTACGGCCAGCAGATCGTCGCCGAAGCTCGGCGACAGCTGGCTTTGGCTGAACTGGGCAAAAAGCTCCCCCAGGGCACCGCACCGCCCGACATGCCCACCGCGGAGATTATTCAACGATGCCGGCCCCCTAAACCGGAGATCGACGCGAACAGCTTTGTGGACCGGTTTGCACGCTGGCTCGCGCTCTGGACCTTTTATGCCATGACCGACCACGAGATTCGAGACCAGGCTATCGACATGGCGCTTGACACGCCGCGCAAGAGATAAGCTCCATACGCCATGAAGGGAAAGGAGTCATTACCGGGGATGGGGGAATCATGGACGCACTCCAGTCAGACTGCGGGACTATGCGATTCGTGCATTTTCGTCGAGTGTGAGATTGATCCTCATCTTTGTTTATCCTTTCGCTCAGAAGCGAATGCACTTATGTCGATCTCGCCACTCTCGTCCAAGGCTTTGAATCGCGGGTGAGCGTTTTTCTTTGATTTACAGCTAAGTTATTGATTTGAACGGTGGCCAGAGACGGAATTGAACCGAGGACGCCAGCCTTTTCAGGGCCTTAATAAGCAATACTTGCAACTACTTAATAATGGCCCCAGTACCAAAGGTCAGTGAAGATGCGTCCAACAGGACAGAACCGCCACTACCTGTGCCTGCAGAGAATACTGAACCTCCAGTAACATCAATTGTTCCAGTTAGAATTATCGAAGTGCCGCTTGCGATCATGATTGCCCCACCTCCCCGCCGCCTCCGAGCCCAAATTGACCATCTCTTCGAAGCCCGTATCCGCCTCCTCCCCCCGATCCCCCAATATGAGGGACGCGATAGTAGTCGCTTCCCGCAGAGGTCCCACTGTTGCCGGCACTGGCCTTAGTTGGGTCCCCAACTGCCCCCCTCCCGGCCCGCCACTCTTATTTCCATCGCAGCCCGGCGACATGGGACGAAGCGACAAAGACGATCAAGGGATGAGTTCGACGTCGAGCGCCTCCGGGTGGGCGACATAGAAGTCAAATCATGCAGCACGGCGCGTCTCCCAGAAGTCCTCAAATTGGCCGTTGAGTTGGCAGCAGCGCAGGGCAACGATAGCGTTGGCGCCGCGAACTGTCCAGAACATGCCGGACTGCTTGAGGCGGGAGCCGATGGTAGTAATTGAACCCGGGCGAAGGTCGCCCAAGCGGAGCAATTCCTCCTTGTGGGCTCGGGATCGATTCATTCTCATATTCGATAAACGTGCAATGCTTGAAGAACATTGGAACTCTGAAAGCTTTCATACTTTGTATACTGGAAGTAGACTGCCTGCGAGGATTGAGTCGATTCTCGACAGTACCACCACTCGCTTTTACGGAGCAGATCCAGTGGCCAACATGAATGACATTGCAAGGATGGCCCGAGTTTCCCTTGGGACTGTGTCCCACGTGTTGAACAACTCAGTGGAAGTTCGTGAACCACTGCGAAAGCGCGTCCTTGAAGCAGTCCAGGCTACCGGTTACCAGCCCAGCCAGCTCGCCCGAGGCCTACGGCGCGTCAAAACCAATATGATCGGAATGATCATACCCGACATCACCAACCCCTTCTTTCCGGCGGTGGTGCGCGGCGCGGAAGACATAGCCTTCTCCAACGGCTATCGTCTGATTCTCTGCAATACCGACAACGACCACTCCAAGGAACTGGTCCACCTCGACGCATTGCGCACTTACCTCCCCACAGGTCTCATCGTCATTCCGTCCAATTTCAGCGACCTGACGGCGCAAGCGGAATCGTACAGCCGCGTGGGCACGGGCGTGGTCTGCATCGACCGCCTCCCCAAGAACTGGAGCGGCGATAGCGTGACGGCCAACAATGAGGAGGGGGCCTACAACGCCATCCGTCATCTGCTGCAGATGGGACACACAAAACTGGCGGTCATCACCGGTCCACTGCATCTGACCAATGCCAAGGAACGTCTGCTTGGTTTCAAGCGAGCCTTGCGCGAGGCCGGGCTGCATCTGGCCCCGGAGTATGTACAGGAGACAACCTTCGACAAGCTGGGCGGCCACTCAAAAACCCAAATTCTGCTGCGGCTTATTCCTCGTCCCACGGCGATCTTCGCCGGCAACGACATGATCGCACTGGGAGCGCTGCTGGCCATCCGTGAGGCAGGCCTTCGTTGCCCAGAAGAGATTTCCCTCGTGGGCTTCGACGACCTGGATCTGGCTGAATCAACCAATCCTTCGCTCTCGTCCGTCTCCCAGTCGGGATATCAACTAGGAACAACGGCCGCTCGCATTTTGCTTGATCGGCTTGAGGGCGATAAAGGCCCGGCAAAGCATATCGTTCTTGAAACGTCACTCAAGCTTCGGCAATCCGTTGCGCCTCCCCCTGCGGAGGCACGACCCAACCAGAAAGCCACTCCCAGGCGTGGTACGAAGACTCGGCCGGCAATGAGCAACGGCCTCCAGCCGTGATCGATCTAAACCCGCTTGCGCGAGCAATGCGCAAGGAGATCTGGAGAACGTCATGAAGTCCTGGCCCACGCTTTCGGTGATTTTGATTCTTCTCTTTCCAGTTCCCTGTCCACAGGCAGAGGCCGCGTCGCAACGATCCAATTCGGCGGGACACAAGCAACTTGTCATTTCTCGGACTCAGTACCTTGATCGAACCAAAGCGATCTGGATGGCGCAGATGATCGGTCAATTGACTGGACTCCAGTTCGAGCATCAGGTTGCTTCGGTCCTCACGAATACCCCGCTTCGGCCATTGCCGGGATATGCGCCGATTGACGACGATTACTACTACGAGATGGTGGCCATCAGGGCTTTTGAGAATTACGGTATCCATCTCACTGTTGAACAACTCGGAGCGCAGTGGCTTGAAAACAACGCCGGCTCATGGGGCTCCAGCGAACAGGCCCTCCTGCTGCTAAAGCGCGGCGTGAAGCCACCCGATACCGGAAGCCCGCGCTACAACAAGCTCTGGTGGACGATCGGTCCGCAATTCAGCAGCGATGTTTACGGCACGCTTGCTCCGGGCATGCCCAACGTGGCAGCGGCCATGGCTCGCCGATTAACGCATATCAATGGCTATGCCGAAGGCACCGACGGCGCCGTGTTTGTTTCCGGAATGATCAGCCTCGGTTTTGTCGAAACAAATACAAAGGAGATTGTTCGCAAAGCTGCCCACCTGATTTCTCCGCTGTCTCCCTACCGCCAGTGTCTGAACATGGTCATCTCCCTGGCTGAGGCTGGAAGACCACCGGAGGAAATCTTCCGCGCGATCAATGAACGCTGGGGTATCGAATACCCCGCCACCAACAACGCTGTAGTGAACGGGGGAATCGTCGCCACCAGCGTCTGGTTCGGCCAAGGCGATTTCATGAAAACAGAGAACCTTGTGTTCCGCGCGGCGGACTTTGCGGATACAGACTGCAACGCGGCGAATTCTGCTTCCGTCGTCGCCGCGATGCATGGAATGTCCGCGCTGCCAGCAAGACAAGTAGCTGCATTGAGCGACCGGATTCTGGGCGCCACAATGGGTTCTCTCGAGTTAACGCCCCCGGTGGATGAGAGCATATTGGGACTCGCAAGGCGGACGGCTGCAGTCGGTGAGAAGATACTCCTGGACCACGGCGCCAGACTTGAAGGTGACAATCTGGTCATTCCCATTCAACAGCCGAAAACCCTGGAACCGGAGCTATTCTCCCTTCCAGATCTGATGAAATGGTGGAACCCCGATTGGGCGCTTGAGCGCGCTGGATTCGGCGGGGCGGGCGGAGGGCTCGCAGGAATTCGTGGCGACACATATCTCGACGGCGACACAATTGCAATCTGGCCGCGCGATGAGGTTCGCGGGGCGGTGTTGCGTCGTGCCGTCGATCTCGGCGTCGCCCCATCACTCACCTTCGATGCAGGTGCCGATGCGGGCCGCACCTGGCATTTGGTCGCCTATGTTGACAACGTTAAGATGCTTGACCAATTCATCGTCGGGGATCCGTCAAGAGAAGGCAACGCATCCAAGCGCCGCTGGGAGCATATCTCGGTGGATCTGACTGCCTACACGAGGCAGTCTGTCGTCATCAGGCTCTACGATTTGGTCCTTGTGCCGAACCACTATGCGGGGAATTCGTATTGGAGGCACCTCGAAATTCAGTGAACTGCTCTTCTACGGGACGGTTGCAGAGCCTTATGTAGAGGGTCCAATGCAGATTGCTCTGCACATCCAGGGATCTCTGAAACACGGTTCGACTCAACTTGTTTGATGAGATCAGTCTCCGTAAAGGATAGAGTTACACATGGGCCTTCGGCCCACCCATAGGGATGAAAATGGCGTTGTTGCACGGATAGAGTTGGAATCGGCTACTCTGGGACGGATAGCTGAAAGACTGCCTCTTCATGCCGAACAAGCACAACGCCTATCGCCGCCACCACATCCCAAAGATGACGTTTAGAGTGAAGAACTGGGCAGAGAAACATCGCGGCATAAACCGGCGGGGAAAAAGGGAAAGCTCGACTCTCCCTCGATCCATGCAACAAATGCGGGGCGGCTAATCTGATGTTCTCTATATTATGCAAAACTTTTAGCTGATGCGCTCCTATACTCGTGCTTAGTTGCGTAAGTTAGCAATGGTATTGCGTAGTTGACTTCCCATGACTTCTCGCTTGCGCCAGTGGAATGGCTTGGGGTGTTCGTTGGTTTTGGTGACGAGGGACTCAGTGGCGGAACGGAGTTGGTCATTGCTGGCGAAACTGGCTCCGCGCAGTGCTTTGCGGGTCAAGAGCCCAAACCAGATTTCCACCTGATTGAGCCAGCTTGCTTAAGTCGGGGTGAAATGGAACTGAACGCGGCCTTGGTATTTGTCCAGCCAGTCAGCGTTGCGCTTGTGCGTAGAATACTGTCAAGAATCACATGGATATCGTTGTCGGTCGGCAGTTCGGCCAGCACCGCGTCCAGAAAGCGCCGGAAGTCAAGTTATTTATCGATGCGATGCTAAAGCGGATATTGATCGCCGAGGCGAACGATCCGGATGTCATGATCCGTGAAGCTGCCGTGGAATTGAGGATCCTGGTACTTGGGCATGTGACAGGCGACGCAGTGTTCGTTGCTCACCGGGCAAGTCAATGGTTTGCCGGGCTGGGAATTATGCGGGCCGTCGATGGTTGCATGAGTGGCTGCGGCCGAGTGACAGGCAATGCACTTTGCATCGTAAAAGCCGGCTTCTCGGACGAGACGCTCATGCGGATTATGACAGGCTACGCAAGTGATTCGCAGATCGGGCCGGCTCCAGCATCGACTTTTCGATAAACGGTAGGGCTGGAACCGGATGTTGAGCGGGGTAAAGTCTTTCGCGGAAGTCACATCCAAGGGCGCACGATGGCAGGCGCCGCAAAAGTCCACAAGTTGCACCGGGCCGAAGGATCCAGGATCGAGAATTGCATCGGTTCCAGCTTTGAATCGATTAGCCCGCATCGCCTTTGCATGCCGCGCTCCCGGGCCATGGCAAGCCTCGCAGGTAACTCCCGGCGTGGCGCGGTCTGGGTCAAATTGCCGCCGTACCGTCGATGCAGTTGTGTGACAGGCAAAACATCGCTGCACAGCTTTATCGCTTTGCGGTGCCCCGAATGCGCTTTCCAAGTGTTGCGGCGTACCTCGTGGATGTTCAGGCGTAATGTCAAGCCCATTGATCGATGGAAAATAGCTGAGCTGACTCTCGAAGAGTATCCCGAGGTAATTCAGGATGAAGGTTTGACCTTTGACTCCTGCCCCCATTGACCACAGGAGCTGGCCGCTCATCGATTCACCGCCTCCCGAAACGATGTACTTGCTGGAGACGCGTTCACTCGTAATTAGGGTTTGGAATGGCGGTGTGGAGAACGTGAGTGTGGGGTTGGACCGCAGTACTTCACTCTCGGAGGCTCTTGCGGCCGCATGGGCCATTGGGGTCCCCCGCTGCGTCAAGGCTACCTGCTTGTGGCAGGCGGCGCAGGCCGCGGTCCCGACAAACTCTTCACGCGCGTTATCGACCTTGGTTGGCCACCAGCCTTGCCCGCGGAGTCGTTGCGAAGTAAGCTCGGACGCCTCGGTGTGGTCCTGTCTTTGGGCGCTGGCGGGATTCCATTCTGGCAGAGCGGCAACCAGAACCAAGCCGAGAAATATTTTATGCGAGGGTCCAAACATGTGTCTTCCGCTACGGGTCGGCGCCAACAACAAGATTGGAGAAATGAACCGAGTGGTTGCAATCGGGCCACGATGGACCTTAGGGCGAAGCGCGGAATTCCTGAGTCTGACCTCTCTTCGGGTACAAGTGGTGGCTATCCGCTTGTACCCGAGAGGAGGAATCGATCAGAAGCTGAAGTGAAGTCCAAACTGCTCTGAGCGGGGGAGGTTCTGTCCTGTGGAGAATCCGAACGTCCCGCTGGCGAGATCGCTGTCGGGCTGCACGAGATTCACGCGGTTGAAGACATTGAAGACATCTGCACGGAATTCAAGTCCATACCGATCGAAGCTGAATTCCTTGGCAAATTGCGCATTCACGTTGGCCAGTCCGGGGCCGATGTAGGTGTTCCTGCCACCATTTCCTTGTTTGCCAAGAGCCGGCGTTGGGAATGCCGAGGCGGAAGCGATGCCTTTGAGGAAGTCGCTCCGGTTGCCTGTTTTGACTGTCCCCGCAGATGGCTTGTCGGGAACGTCATAGCCATAGCCGTCTGCGTTGAAGTCGCCGCTTCCCGGGTTTAGTCCAATCACATTGCCACTTGCATCGAGAATCGGATTGAACGCCGCGCTGCTATAGATGGTGAAGGGCAGTCCGCTTTGCAGGACGACGATATTAGACATGCGCCATCCCCCTAGCAATGTCTTGCCCAGGCCATTCCTGAAAAGGTCGGGAACCTTGACCATACTGTCCATGGTGAACCTTTTGGAAACGTCGAAGTCCGACAGGCCGTGCTGCGATGAAACGTCGAACGGATTGAAGATTGCCTCGCCGTTGGCTGTCCCATTGTCGTTACTGCTCATCTCGTCGGTTGCTTTGCCCATGGTGTAGATTCCACGCACTTCCCATGAGTGGTTCATTCGCTTGGTTACCATGAATGAGGCGTAGTGGCCATCCGCGATGCCGGTAGTTCTCCCAAAGATAATGGGACCAAAGTTCGCATTCAGGCGAGTCTGCTGACCTCCATGGGCGATCAAATCGCCTGGGAATCGATTGACGTCTGTCTGGATGTAAAGGTCGCGGCTGCGTGATCCATTGTAGTCAGCTTCGACGGTCAGATTGTGGCCCAAGTCCTTTTGGATGCCAAGCATCCAGATTTGAGTACGGGGTTGATCAAGTTGCGATTGCACCCCGGACGTGAGGACTGGGAGACCAACGATTCCGCCGGCAGCATTGGTTTCAAATGTGATGCCCGGAGGAATGGGCCAAATCTGCCCGTCCGTGCTTCCCAGGGAATAGGTAAAGGGATGCGAACTGCTGGTCAGGCTGAATGACGGGTTGGCCCAAGTTGGCGGGTTGGCTCGGGACGGGAACGACCACGAACCGTCGGCGACGTTGTTGTAAAAGAAGCCGTAGCCTCCTCGCACGGCCATTTTCCCGTTGCCAAACACATCCCATCCGAACCCAAGCCTGGGGCCAAAACCCTGCGGCCTGTTCTTGGTAATGTAAGCGGCATTTCCGCCCCGGACGGACATTGCCCCACTGGCTACCTGTGCGGGAAAGTCGCTGCCGGCGCCAGGTGTAAATAGCGGGAATGGCGTATGCGAGTTGTAATAGGTGCCCCAGTGACCAAAATAGTCATACCTGAGGCCGGCATTCAATGTCAGGCGGGAAGTTACTTTCCAGTCATCCTGGACATAAGCCCCTGCGTATACCCAGCGAAGTATCTCGTAGAGATCGTTGGCAAGGGAACTTGTCTTGACGTCCATTCCCGGTCCGTTTTGGGAGAACACGCCATCCTGGGCAAAGTCCATGAGGTTGCCGAATCCAAAGCTGGGTCGAAGAACAGCCGAGGTGAATTTATCATCATCGTGATGGCGATCGAAATCGACCCCCGTGCTGATCGTATGCTTGCCGTGCGTCCAGCTCAGTACATCGTGCCAGTTGAAGTTCTCGTGAACCCAACCGGCTGAACCCCACTGGTTAAAGCCGGAAATGCCGGAGATGTTAACGTTAGGCAGATCCTTGTTGCCGGACGTGCCGGGATTGGAACCAACGGCGCGAACCAATGTCATTCCTGCTTCATTGAGCAGGCTGCTGGAAAATGCGTGCGTCCAGTCAACTTTTGCGTAAACACCCGTGTTTGGGAGAATGACTCTGTAAATCAACCTCGGGTCGTTCTGCAACTGGTCGGAATAGGTTCTGAACCAGTTGAAGAAGATTCGATCCTTTGACTGATGAATATCGTAGTCGGTCCGAATGTGCCATTGATAGGCGTCATGCGTCAGGCTCAGGGGGACAGTAACAGTTCCCGCTGCAACAAGATCTGCCGGGAAGGCAGAAGTTGGGAAGAAGCCTGGATTGCTTGCTTCAACCTGGGCAACCGTCTGCAGGTTTGCAGAGGGATAGGCAGGAGGAGGGGCCTGCTTGAAGAATGTATTGGCAAGACTGTTGGGGAAGTTCTGTTGAACAAACTGAACAAATTGTTGTGACTCGACGGTTGCCACGTCAGTGGTTGCATTTGAGGAGGCAAGCCCGAAAGCTCCGATGAAAAAGAACAGCTTGTTCTTGATGATCGGACCACCGAAAGTGCCGCCGTATTCGTTCCTGCGAAATGCCGGAATGGCGCGGCAACCAACTGCACCTGGCGCGCAGGACTGGAATTCTGTTCGAGCCGTAAGGACGTTGTTGGTGTGATACTCCGACAAGGTTCCGTGAAATTCATTCGTACCCGACTTTGTGAATACCTGCACGTATGCGCCGCTGTAGCGCCCCTTGGCTGCATCAAAGGTTGCACCATTGACGCGAATGGCCTGAATGAAGTCCGGCTCCGGCGAAAGGTTCACAACACCATCGCGGGAGGCGCTGTTGAGGCCCGTCCCGTCTACGTCATATTCGTTGTCTTCCTGGCGCTGGCCGGCAGCGTTGATCTGGTAGCCGGCTTCCTGCTCAAAGCTGTCATTGTTTGCGGAGCCGGAGCCAAGTGCCCCTCCGCTCGGCAGTCCAGATCCCGTAACCCCGGGGGCAAGCTGGATCATGCTCGTGTAGACGTTTCTTCCGATCAGCGGAGCGGAATTGATGGTTTCCTCGGCAATTTCTCTTGAAGTATCGCTCTTGTCCGTCTGGACTGAAGCAACGGCTCCGGATACCTCGACCGATGTGGACTGCGTGGGCAAAGCGAGCGTAAGGTGCAGCGTCTTTGTCTCGTTTGACTCGAGTTGAACCCCTGCCTGTTTCCAGTCCTTGAAACCGGTGGCGGTGACCGTGATGGTATAGACGCCGCCAGGCAGCGCGGGAATTCTGAAATTTCCGTTTCCGTTGCTGATCGCGACGTTCGATATCAGGGTAGCTTCGTTGGTAGCGGTTACTTTCGCATCGACGAGTACCGCTCCGGTTTGATCGACAACGATGCCTGTAAATCCGCTGCTGAATTGAGCGAACGCGCGAGGCGCCGTCACGAGGAACACGAGCAATGCGAGAGCTACAAGAAGAGTTGCTCGTTTGTTTTTGTCTGAATGGATCATCTTGCCTCCTGATTCCAATTTGGCTGAGTTGTTCGCTTTTTCTAGCGTGATTTTGTTGGCCTAATCATGAGCAGCCTCTATGAGAAGTTGCTTCTGTTGTTGCATTTCTTCCGCGCGTTGTTGAGTTTTGAAACGCGCCAGCAATGCCTGACCTTCTGCCGTTTTTCCGTTGCGAAGGTAGAGACGCGCGAGAGAGTACTCCGCAGGGCTATGACGCGGATTGAGCCGCAAGCACTTTTGCAGTGATTGCTCTGCCAGCCTGGGTGCGGTCGGCTTGTAAAGTTCGGAGATCTGATAATAGGAATCCGCATAGTCGGGATTCAGTCGAATCGCCTGCTGCAGCGAACGGATAGCGGCATCTTTCAGGCCAGCCTCATTTGAATTCGTACTTGCCAGCTTTGACAGCAGCGTCCCTCGGAAGTAATACATGTAGTAGTTGTCAGGTGATTGGCGGACGGCGTTCTCGAGGGTCTGTTCCGCTTCAGCAAGCCTTCCGCTGTGGGCTTGCACGACGGCGAGGCTTAGCAGGGCAATGCTATTGTCTTTCTGTATGCCGATAGCCTTGCGCAACGTCTCTTCCGCATCGTTCAGGCGTCCCAGCTTCTCAAGAACGGCTCCTTTCTGAACTGTAAGGCGGTAGGAACCTGGCACGTGGCCAAGTCCGATTTCAGCAGTTTCAAGGGCGAGGGCATCGTTCCCGCGGTCAGCACAGATGGTGCTGAATTCCAGATAGCTATCTTCGCGGTCAGGCTCGATTTGCGACGCTCTCCGCAGAGATTTCATGGCGACAGGGAGATCGCCGCGCTCTTTGGCTACACGAGCGAGATCGAGCAGCAGGTCCTCTGTCGCACGCGAGGCGACCAGGTTCTCCAACGCGCGTTGAGCTTCATCCAGTCGGCCAGTCTTCTCGAGGAGGCCGGCGCGCTTTTCTTCCGTGATCGCCGCCTGTTCCTTATCGGATCGAGCTTTGCTCAACTCCGCGAGTGCCTGCCGGTTTTGGCCGAGCCGGGTGTAGAGATCGGCGGCTTGCTTGTATTGCGAAGATGACTTGCCTGGAGTTCGGTCAAACGCTGAAAGCATTTGCCTGGCGCGCTGCGGATCTCCGATTTGAATTTCGCAATTGGCAAACGAGAGCTCTGCATCCGGGTACTTATTCAAGAGTGGCTCGGCATTTTCCATCAGGAGCAGAGCGGCCTTGCAGTCAGATCGCTTCTCAGCAATCATTCCCAGGAATAGATTGGACACTGGGTACGATTGTCCAGATTGATTTTGAAGGCTCTTGAATTGGTCTTCGGCCTCTGCATAATGTCCAAGACTGAAAAGTGCGATGCCCAGGTTCTGCTTTGCCGGGGCAAAATCGGGATCGACTTTTAAACTCGCGATGAAGTAGTCCCGGGCGGCTTCAAGTTCGCCTCTCATGCTGTAAGCGGCACCGGCAGCATCCAGCAAAGCTTTGTCTCCTGGCGCAATCTCGAGCCCTTGCTTGAATTTGCCGATCGCCTGGTCGATGTGCCCACTTCCGACCAGCGCAAGCCCCGCCTGGTAAAGCTGCCTCGCCTGGTCGCCCATCGGAGAGATTGCGGACGCTACTTGCGACCACGCACAAGGCAAGGCAAACAGGGCCAGGAAAACTGCAGACAGAATCCCGCGGACGCATACGTGGCGATAGCATCCAAGCCAGGGAATGAAGGAGTCACGAATCCGGATGTGAATTTTCGTCAATCTCATTCTGTGTCACTTTCAGTATCTTTGAAACGATTCAAATCTCTGGTTGAGGCTACCTTCGTTTGGGGTAAAGTCGTGTTATTCGGCTGAAGGAAAGCCTCAATGAATGAGGTCGCCAAAAACTTAACGGTTTCAAATGGCAAAGTCAAGAGCTAATTTTGCCTGGGGGTTTCCGCGGTCAGGTGTGCTGTGAACGACGCCAGTCGGCTAACTAAGAGCGAATTCACGCGCAACGACCGCAGCGACCGCAGCGAGGATTATCTTGACTTTTTGAACAGGCCCGATTATATTCCATGCGTTGTTGCTTGAAACCTTTCAAGGCCCACCCAACGATGGCCAGGAGGCTTCAGGCGATCGGCGCGGGTGTCGTCTTCAGCCCTCGTTGCAATGCGGTGTGAATAGCTCCGGTCGTTTGCACGCTGAATGTTCGATTTGCTGCGAAAGAGGAACGACTCGCATGTACCAGCCTGAAGTTTATGGTCTTGTGCTTCTGTTCATGATTGTCAGCATGCTTTGCTGGGGATCTTGGGCGAACACACTCAAGCTCTGTCCCGGGTTCAGGTTCCAGCTCTTTTATTGGGACTACGTCGTTGGCCTGATCGTTGGTGCTTGTTTCTGGGGGATGACCCTGGGGTCCCTTGGCAGTTCAGGCAGACCGTTCTTAACGGACATCGCAGATGTGAGCCTCCGCAACGCCGCGCTGGCTGTTGCCGGGGGCGCAGTCTTTAATGTTGCCAACCTGCTCCTCGTTGCCGCAATCGATATCGCGGGACTCGCGGTGGCGTTTCCTGTCGGAATCGGTTTGGCGCTGGTTGTCGGGGCAGTCAGCAATTACTTGATAGCGCCCAAAGGCAATCCCCTTCTACTCTTTGGTGGGATTGCGCTGGTTTGCACGGCCATCGTTTTTGATGCCGTCGCATACAGGATGCGGGAAGAGACCAGGGCGGCAATGAGCCGAAGGGGAATTGTGATCAGCTTGGTCGCGGGTGTCTTGATGGGATGCTTCTATCCCTTTGTTTCTGCTGCGATGACTGGACAAAGGCCGGTTGGACCTTATGCAGCGGTCCTATTCTTCGCTTTTGGCGTCGCGCTCAGCGCAATCCCATTCAACTTGCTGCTCATGCGCAAGCCACTGGATGGGCGTGAACCTACTTCGATGAAAGAGTATTGGAGCACAGGGCTGGGGCCGCACTTCTGGGGGATTCTGGGCGGCGTCATCTGGTGCACGGGCGCACTTCTCAACTTCGTTGCTTCGCAGGCGCATATGGTCGGGCCTGCTGTTTCCTACTCGATCGGTCAGGGCGCAACGATGGTCTCGGCAGGATGGGGTGTCTTCGTTTGGCGTGAGTTTGCAAATGCGCCTTCGACCGCAAAAAAATTCATCTGGGGGATGTTCCTGCTCTTTCTGGCCGGCCTGACCTTGGTCGCCCTTGCACCTCTGCTTTAGGGGCAGGCGAACTACCACCGATATGAAATCGCACCAAATTCCGCCTGCAGCAAGTTACGAGATGGGGGCTGTGCTCGACAGCAATCGGCCCTGAGAGGAGAACCAACCAGGATCCTTTGTCTCGAATTTCAGGAGAACGACAATGCCCATCAAGAAACCAATCGTGGTAGTAGGCAGCATCAATATGGACTTGGTCGCGATGGCAGAGAGAATTCCGGCCATCGGTGAAACTGTGATCGGAACCGACTTTCAGATTCACCCGGGGGGGAAAGGCGCCAACCAGGCTGTTGCAGTTGCGCGACTCGGCTACCCAGTGCACATGATTGGAAAGCTGGGGAGCGACGCTTTCGCCGCGCAATTGAGGAGTCACTTGGAGAGTGCCGGCGTCAACCTGGCTGGAATCGGCGAATGCGCCGGGCCATCGGGAGTTGCCGTCATACTGGTTTCGAGCAAGGGCGAGAACAGCATTGTAGTGGCGCCGGGAGCAAACGCCAAGGTGTCTCCGAAGGACATTATCGATAATCTGAATCTCATTCGAGAAGCGGGCATGGTTCTTACGCAGTTGGAAATTCCGCTCGACACCGTCGAGTATCTTTCGTCCGTATGCGCCCGCGAAAATGTCCCGCTTGTTCTCGATCCCGCTCCAGCCAGCAAACTCTCGCAGAAGGTGCTGGAACAAGTCGAATGGTTCACACCGAACGAATCGGAAGCTGCTTTCTATGGGTCGGAAAATGGTACTCATTCCGGATCGGCGACCCCTGTCGATGTTGCGGAGATACTGCTTTCGATGGGCTGCAAAGGTGTAGTCCTCAAAATGGGTTCGAAAGGCTCCTATCTTGCTTCGCAGAAGGGTCTGCGTGAGTCGATCCCTGCTTTCGAAGTGAAGGCTGTCGACACGACAGCAGCGGGCGATGCGTTCAATGGCGCTTTTGCAGTTGGGCTGATGCTGGGAAAGTCCTCTCGAGAGAGCGCAGTATTTGCGGCTGGCGTAGCGTCGGTTTCTGTGACCAGGGCCGGAGCGCAACCTTCAATGCCGACGATGGCCGAAGCGGTTGCGTTTATGAACAGTTACTCGGCGAACCGTTCATGATGCTCAGTGACGGTTCCGCGGCACCCAATGATGATTGTCCCGCATAGTCCAGGAGAGATCACGATGAAAACGACCGTGTACATTTCACGATGGCTAGCAAGCTTCCTTCTTCCAATCACAATCTTTGCGACGTCAGTCTTGGCGCAGGATTCCCACTACGCGCCTTTCACCTTTATGGAAGAACTGATCCCAGCGCCTCCGTGCCTGACAATGCGCAATGCGTGGGAAGGCGGAGGCATCCCGTGTACCCCACTTACACACCAGGAATGGTTGACAGACATTACGCATTGGCGCGCGGAGCGCCTCGTTCGCATCGGTTATGATCCTGCTCGATACTCACTCCCCAGCCTCAAATGGACCCAGTCCAATTTCATCCAGCCTCAAATGATGGTGCATGATCGATATTTCTACGATCCTGCGCAAGGGAAGTACACAGTCGATCGATATCTCGACGACTTGGATAAAAGATACGGAGGGATAGATTCAGTTCTTGTCTGGGCAACCTATCCAAACATGGGAATTGACGACCGTAACCAGCACGACATGGTTCGGTCCATGCCCGGCGGAATCAGCGGAATAAAGCAAATGGTTGCAGATTTCCATCGTCGCGGAGTCAAGGTATTTTTTCCTATGATGATGTGGGATCAAGGTACCCGGAACCCTGGAAAGCCCTGGCCAGATGCCATCGCTGAATTCATGAAGGAGATCGACGCAGACGGAATCAACGGCGATACCCAGGACGGAGTGCCGTTGGCCTTTACACTGGCATCCGACAAGGTCAATCACCCACTGGCCTTTGAACCTGAAGTGGGCACAAGCGATGAAGCGCTTGCGTGGAATGTTCTCACGTGGGGCTATTACAAGTTCCAGTTTGTTCCGAGCATTGATCGCCACAGGTGGCTTGAAACCCGCCACATGGTTCACGTCTGTGATCGCTGGAACAAGAACAAGAACGACAACCTGCAATTCGCATTCTTCAATGGGGAAGGTTGGGAAAGCTGGGAAGATATCTGGGGAATCTGGAACGGAATCACACCCGCGGATGGAGAGGCGACGAGACGGATTGCGAATATTGAGCGGGCCTTCGCCCCTTTCCTGATAAGCGCGGATTGGGAACCCTTGTATCCAATGCACATGTACGGTGTTTTTGCCAGCAGCTGGCCAATGGGGAATCAGACTCTATGGACGATCGTCAATCGCAACGAGTATGACGTTGACGGACAACAAATCACGGTGCCGTTCAAACCGGGAACTCGCTACCTTGATCTCTACCGCGGCGTTGAACTCAAACCGGTGATAGAAGCCGACCACGCAGTATTGTCATTTGCAACTGAGGCTCATGGATACGGTGCAATTCTAGCCACAACCGAAGTTGATTCCAAGACGCAGCAATTCCTGGAAAAGATGAAGCTGATGACGGCGAAACCCCTGTCAAGTTTCTCGCATGAGTGGCAGAAAACGGCGCAGACACTGGTTGAAATAGCGCCCAAAAAAGCCGCAACTTCCGTTCCGGAGGGTATGATCCGCATTCAGGGAGGTGACTATCAGTTCACAGTTCAAGGCATCGAAATCGAAGGAAGCAATGATATTGGCGTCGATGTTCAGTACCCGTGGGAAGATAGTCCTCGGCGCTTTCATGAACACAGGATGCAAATCAAACCCTTCTACATCGACAAGTATCCGGTCACAAATGCCGAATTCAAGAAGTTTTTGGATTCGTCGAACTACCATCCCAAGGACGATCTCAATTTCCTCAAAGACTGGAGGGACGGTACATACCCTGAAGGTCAGGCCGACATACCCGTAACATGGGTTTCGATCGAGGACGCCCGCGAGTATGCAAAGTGGGCTGGCAAGCGCCTTCCTCATGAATGGGAATGGCAATATGCGGCTCAGGGCAACGATGGCAGGCAATATCCATGGGGAAACTGCGATTGGCTGCTACCTCAGATACCCGGTGGAGTCCCCTCCTGTGCTTTGCAGGCAGGTGCTTCGGAAACGTTGGCGCCTCTTCCCGATCAAGGTCGAGAGATGCTCGCGGCGAGCGATGTCAAGGCACATCCAAAAGGTGCGAGTCCGTTTGGAGTTATGGATATGGTTGGGAACGTCTGGCAGTGGACAGATGAGTATGTGGATGAGCGCACTCGAGCGGCAATCCTGCGCGGCGGCAGCCATTACCGGCCACAGGGTTCCGTTTGGTACTTTCCACAAGCCTACAAGAATGGTGAACACGGCAAACTGCTACTTATGGCGCCCAGTTACGATCGCTCCGGTACGGTCGGCTTCCGCTGCGTAGAGGACGCGATGTAAAGGCTTCGAGTGAAGAACGGGTGCTGGCGACGTGTCAGAGCTAATTCAAAGGATGTGATACTCCGCATTCAAGCCGACGGGGCCCAAGCCGGCTCGTGGCTGGCGCTCTTTTTGCCATACAAAGCTTTATAGATCTCGTCACAAGCCTATTCTATCTCCGCCTCCCGTGAGGGGGGCTTGGTAACGATGTATAGAGATTGTCGAGGATTAACACCTTTACTTCTGATTGGGTAGACATATTCTGAGTCCACTCGGCGCGCAGAAGGTCTTCCAAAGATGCCAGTAGGCCCTTGCTCGCCTGCTTGACCCGTTCCCGCTCTTCCTTACTAATTAATTAGGTCCTTCAAAAGGAGGTCGAACAGGGCCAACTCATCGTCGCCAAGGTCTTTTCTGCCTTTTGCCTCTTCCTGGCGGTAACCGATCACCAGTTGACTAGACGGTACGAGCATCTCCAGAGATGATTGTGGATGCTCTGGCGCAAGGTGACTGTATCGCATAGTCATCTTCCTGTCCTTGCCCACTCCATCCTATATTCTTATTCTTCAAGAGAGCACGAACCCAACTATGTCCAATCCTCAAATCAAGTTCGGCACCGACGGCTGGCGCGCCGTCATCGCAGACGATTTCACCTTTGCCAATGTGCGCATGGTTGCCGAGGCCATTGCCGCTTACGTGCATGCCCATGAAGATCCAACCAAAGGCATTTGCATCGGCTACGACACGCGCTTCGGCTCCAAGGCATTCGCCCGCACCTGTGCCGAGGTAGTCGCCGCCACCGGCATCCCCGTGCAGTTGGCGAACGCAATCACCCCCACACCCGCTCTGAGCTTTGGCGTGCGTGGGCGCGGCGCGGCTGGCGGCATCGTCATTACCTCGTCGCACAATCCGGCGCAGTGGAATGGCGTCAAGTAGACCCCGCGTATCCCTCCCGCCGGGACTTCCTCACACCTGAAATGATCCAAGAACGATGCTTGATCGATGACGCGCGCCTGCGGCGCGGATGATATCAAGAATATCCTTCATCCGGCGCTGTTCAGAAAACTACGTTTTCAGATGATCGATGACAGGCAACCTGTCGAGACTGATCAGGGGCCACGGCGGCGGGGCGTCCATTTCCGGCAGCGGGCAGTGTGGAGTCTGCTGTTTTCGATGCGACGTTAAAACCATGCCGCAATAGTTGCGGGAGTAGCCCAATCGCTTTTAGGATGCCTTCCTCCTGCCCCTTCGAAAGCGGGGGTAACGAGGCTAGGGTTGGAGTTTCGAGGGAAGCTGCAATGGACTGAGCGGAAAACCCCATCAAAAAACGCCCGAACGAGTGGCGCGTTTAAAGGCTTTCCGACTACGCTTTGAAGCGAGCGGGAATCTAATATTTTCCGCTCTTCGGAAGGCCCACGTGCCCGTTCCTACCGCTGAACTAAGAGTGGCCGGGCGCAGCGCCAAAGCGTGGCACTTGTACGATACGAATTACAGGCGACCATCCTCCGAGTGGGCTATTGACTGTTCAGCCGCCGGTTTAGTCTTCTTGGACGCGTTGTGCCTACGGATAATCCTCGGCCATGGCGGCCGTAAGCGCTGGGCCTGCCCGGCAGGTGAAGGCAAGGAATGTCTAACAAAAGGTCCATTCAAGGTCCACTTGTTTTAGCCCCAGGCTCTCTAAAGGGCTTAACCCTACCTTAAAGTCTTCAATGTCCACCGTAACTCTATGATTCCACAAGAGATGGTGGACTGTCACGGCAGAGGTCGCAGGTACTCAATGTTATCTATAGGGATCTATCCACTGGCGTTGAAATAAAGCCTGAAGTTGTTCAAATCAAAGGCGTTCCGCTCTTGTCCTTGACTTCATTACCCAGGACTCTGCGATCCTTGGCGCCACTCAAGCAACTGCGAGGAAGCACAGGTGCCCGCCCTGACGGATGCCCGGTGCCAACGGGATGTGCGCTCGCTCATGCTTTTGGAGCGCATAAGCCGAAAGAACGCTTGGCCATAACCTGAAAAAACCTCGGTACATCTTCGGTACAAGTGAGGGGAAGATAGAATGGTCTTTCTGTCCCTAAGCGACACCATACAAAGCACTTAGAATTTTGATTCTCACAGTTCGGGACCAGGGGGTCGGAGGTCTAATGCCATTTATTTGTCATTCTCTGCGGCGAGAATGCACATTGCGCGCTTCCCCGTTCTGTCATCTGTACCGTCCTTGGACAAATCTGGGAGTGGCAAAAGCGGCGAACTCGCTTTCATTGCCAACTGTCTTTGACCTCAGCTTTTTTACGATTTCGAGGGTGCTATGAGGGTGCTGAAGGGTGTTTTCGGGTGCTTTTGTGCGCTTTCTGAGCCATCAGTGCGCTTTAGAATCAATGGGTTACGATTCGTTTCCGTTCTGTCACGGCAGAGGTCGCGGGTTCGAGCCCCGTCGTCCCCGCCATTCATTCCAAAGAACTTAGGAGTGAATGGCGACCAAAGTGACAATCCACAATCCGATCCACAAATCACTGCACTAGACGACTTCCAAGTCC
>OCTA010001670.1_pt1 | contig 20378 bp, 19 predicted proteins | sample 1538991 | NCBI WGS metagenome assembly OCTA01 (sample SAMEA3539302, study PRJEB22396) | soil metagenome | biome: tundra; feature: field; material: soil | place: USA | collected 2010-05 | depth 0.15 m | reverse complement strand
CGAGCGTGTCGTTGACCGACCCCTTGACGAGTCTGGGCAATCGACTGTTACTGGAAAAGGACCTCGGGGTCTACGAGGGCCAAGTCGCGCGCTACGGACTGCGCAGTTGCATCGCGTTGATCGATATCGACGACCTCAAGGGATTCAACGACCGTTACGGGCGCGCCGTGGGTGACGAGGCCATTATCGCCATCGCCGATCGGCTCGCGAGCCGCTCTCGTTCCGGAGACTCCGTCTACCGCGTCGGCGGTGACGAGTTCATTTGCCTCTTGCCCGAACAGACATTGGAAACGGGCGCGATTGCCGTGAACCGCATGTGTCGCAGTATCGAGGAACTCGCGATTCCCCACGAGGGTTCGTCGACCGGCATTCTGTCGGTCAGCACGGGGCTGGCCCTCCTCGACGCCGAACACTTGAAGGCGACCGGCGATCTCTTGAAAGAGGCCGAGGGCGCTCTCGATCGAGGCAGGGGTCTCGAACCTGAAGACGACGAATCGGCCGACCTCAACGATTCGACACCGCCGAACTAGGTCGTCTCTTCGACCAGTTCGATGAGCGTCCCGAAGGAGCTCTTCGGATGCACGAAGGCCACAATCGTTCCTCGTGATCCCGGCCGCGGCACGTCATCGATCACTCGAGCGCCACTCGCCTTCACGAGTTCGAGCGACGCCGCGCAGTCATCGACTCGGTAGGCAATGTGATGCAATCCTTCGCCATGCTTCGCGAGGAACGTGGCGACCGGTGAGTCGTCGCGTGTCGGCGTGAGCAACTGGATGTAGGACTCGGCCACTTTGACCAACGCTTCGTCCACGCCGTCGGATTCCACGACCTCGCGGTGCACGACCTCGGCGCCGAAGACCGACGCGTACCAGGAAATGGCGGCGTCGATGTCGTTGACGGCGATCGCGACGTGGTCGATCTCGGTGAGTTGACTCGTCACTGGATCTCCTTGTCGTGCCGTCGGAATATCGAAAGGCGCTCCTCACCGACGCGCGCGCGAAGTTCGCGATTGGTGACGCCGAGTCCCCCTTCGGGCGCGACGCAGAGGACTGCGATCTTCCCCTCGTGTCGGTTGTGGTGCACCTCGTAGGCGGCGAGGCCGGTCTCTTCGAGGGGGAAGACCGCCGAGAGCGGGGGCACGACCTTGCCGTCGATGATCGTCTGGTTCGCCGCCCAGGCTTCGCGGTAGTTGGAGAAATGCGAGCCCTTGATCGTCTTCAACTTCATCCAGAGGTGGCGATTGTCGTATTCGATCATGTAGCCGCTCGTCGCTGCGCAGGTGACGATCGTGCCACCGCGCTTGGCCACGAAGACGCTCGCACCCATGGTCGAGCGACCGGGGTGCTCGAAGACGATGTCGGGGTCCTCGCCGACGAGGGCCCGGATATCCTTGCCCAGCCGGCGCCACTCGCTCTCGTCCTGGGTGTGCTCGTCCTTCCAGAACCGGTAGTCGTTCGCCCGACGATCGATCACGTACTCACATCCCAGTTCGTGCAGGGTCTCGACCTTGGCCTCACTCGAGACCACCCCGACCGGCGTGCCGCCGGAGTTCAACACGTGCTGCACGGCGAACGAACCGAGACCCCCCGACGCGCCCCAGACGAGCACCACGTCGCCCTGGGTCACCGGAGCGCCGTTGTGGGAGACCAGCATCCGGTACGCCGTCGAGTTGCACAGCGCGTTGACGGCCGACTCCTCCCACGTGAGGTGCGTGGGCTTGGGCATCAACTGGTTCGCCTTCACGACCGCGATATCGGCCAGTCCCCCGAAGTTCGTCTCGAACCCCCAGATCCGCTGGCTGCTCGAGAGCATCGAGTCGTCGTGACTCGACGGGTCCTGATCGTCCACGTAGTTGCAATGCACGGTGACCTCGTCACCGACCTTCCAGTTGCGCACGGCCGATCCGGCCCGCAGGATGACGCCGGCCGCGTCCGAACCGATCACGTGATAGTCCAGCGCGTGGCGTCGTCCCCAGAACGACTCCTTGGCCAGCCGGTCCAGGAACGCGAACGTGGGCAGTGGCTCGAAGATGCTCGTCCAGACCGAGTTGAAGTTGATCGACGACGCCATGACCGCGATGAAGACCTCGTCGGGCGCCAGCTCCGGGACGGGGACCTCGTCGAGGTGCAGACTTCGCCGGGGATCCTTGTCTCGGCTGTCCATTCCCTCGAACATCGTCTGTTCGTCGCGACGAACGAAGATGGCACGCGTCGTGGTGGGCATCGCCGTCGAGGACAACTCCTCGGCCGAGGCGCCGGAGCGCACGGCGTCGAGAATCTCACTCATCTGGGCGAGGTTAGTTCCCACCGCGTCCGGGCTCGTCCCGACACGCCGATTGTTGCACGCCACCGTGTGTTTCCCCCGGCCGCGTGGGGACCCGAAGAGCGACGTCTAAAGTCGACGTTGTAGCGAATCTCACAGAGGAGTCACCATGTCACGAAGCGTCATCGTCGCCGGCACTCGAACGGCAATTGGGAAGTTGGCGGGAGCCTTCGCGTCGCTCAGCGCCCCGGACCTCGGGGGCGCCGCGATCAAGGGCGTGCTCGATCGCACCGGCGTCGATCCCTCCAGTGTCGACCTCGTGCTGATGGGTCAAGTCCTTCAGGCGGGAGGAGGTCAGATCACCGCTCGTCAAGCGGCCGTCAAGGGCGGTATCCCGATGACCGTCCACGCCACCACCATTAATAAGGTCTGTCTCTCCGGCCTCCAGACCATCTACCTCGCCGACCTCATGATCCGAGCGGGCGAGGCGGACATCATCATCGCCGGCGGCATGGAGTCGATGACGAACGCGCCGTACCTGCTGCCGGGTGCGCGCGCGGGCTACCGCTTCGGTGACCAGAAGGTCGTCGACTCGATGATGTTCGACGGCTTGACGTGCGCCTTCGACCAGTGCGCGATGGGACTGGCGACCGAGAAGTACAACCAGGGACGAATCAGCCGTGAGCGTCAGGACGAGTTCTCGGCGCGCAGCCACCAACTCGCCGCGGCCGCGATCGCGGCCGGCAAGTTCGCCGAGGAGATCGTGGAGGTCGCGGTGCCACAGCGCAGGGGCGATCCGATCATGGTCACGACCGACGAAGGCGTGCGAGGCGAGACCACCGCCGAGTCCCTGGGTCAACTACGCGGGGCCTTCGAGAAGGACGGCACGATCACGGCCGGCAACGCCTCGCAGATCTCCGACGGCGGTGCGGCGGTGCTCGTCATGTCGGTCGAGCGCTGCGAGCAGCTCGGCCTCACGCCACTCGGTGAACTCGTCAGCTACGGCCAGGTGGCCGGCCCCGACGCCTCGCTCCTGACGCAGCCCTCCCGCGCGATCTTCCAGGCGGCGAAGAAGGCCGACCTCGACGTCAAAGGGCTGGACCTCTTCGAGATCAACGAGGCCTTCGCGGCCGTCGGCCTGGCGTCCGTGGACGACCTCGGGGTCGATGAAGCGAAGGTCAACGTAAACGGCGGTGCCATCGCCCTCGGTCACCCGGTCGGTATGTCGGGTACCCGCATCGCGCTCTCGGCCCTCACTGAACTGCGCCGACGCGGTGGTGGCGTAGCGGCCGTGGCCCTTTGTGGCGGCGGCGGTCAGGGTGACGCCGCGATCCTTCGCAGCCTCTAAACGGGGATGTAACTCGCAACGACCTCGTAGCGCTCGAGCCCGACCGGTCGGTCGTCGGGCAACACCAGCACGAAGGCACCACCGAGGGGATAGTGGTCTCCGCGCAACGCCTTCGGCAGTTCCTTCGCCAGGGTGATCATCACTTCGTGAACCGTGGGGTTGTGACCAACCACCAAGAGTGACGTCGTCACGGGGTCAATGGCGGCGAGATCGATCAACAGGTCTTCGGCACTGACGTCGCGACGCCCGTTGTAGATGAGCTCGCTGAATTCGCAGTGCTCGACGAAGGCGGTGCCGTGAAAGGCCCGTCGAAATGTCTCTCGCGTTCGAGCGGCGGAACTCACGAGCGCGGTCGTGGGGCCGAATCGACCCAGTTCCTCGGCATCACTCGCCCATTCACGCAGCCGAGCGCACTCGTCACGTCCTCGCTTGCTCAACGTGCGCGCAAAATCCGATTCACCGGGCTTGGCCGGCGAGGACTTCGCGTGTCGCACCACCGTTAGATACCGCATTCGAGAATTCTGGCCCAAATCCGTCACCGACACCACCGACGCATTCGTTTAGCGTTGGGGGGTGCACGCATCCCTGACGTATTTCCAGGCCATCATCATGGGCCTCACGCAGGGCATCACCGAGTTGTTTCCCGTTTCGAGCCTCGGTCACAGTGTCTTGTTGCCGGGACTGCTCGGGTGGCACAACCTCGTCAACTCCCAGTCGGCGTCCGAGTCGTTCTTCCTCGCCTTCATCGTCGGACTCCACGTCGGCACGGCCCTCGGTCTCCTCGCGTACTACCGCAAAACCTGGATCGCGCTCTTTCGCGGACTGGGACGACAGTTGGTTGGTGTTCGCAGCGCCGGTGTCTCGTCGCTCTGGCGTCTCAACGAACCCGACACCGATCCGAACTATCGACTGCTGTTCGTGATCGCCGTCGCCACGGTGCCGGTCGGGATCGCGGGCCTGTTGTTGGAGCACAAGCTGCGCGTTCTCTTCGCGAAGCCCCTCGCCGCGGCGATCTTTCTGACGATCAACGGCGTCATCTTGCTGGTCGGTGAGCGCCTACGCCGCAACAGCGGACGTCACGTCCAATTCAAGAAGCTCGAACGGCTCTCGATCTCCGGGGCCTTCGCCATTGGTTGCTCGCAAATCTTCGCGCTCCTCGCGGGAATCTCGCGAAGCGGTATTTCGATGGTTGCGGGGCTCATGGACGGACTGGACCACGAAGAGTCGGCGAACTTCGCGTTCCTGCTCGCGACGCCGGTCATCTTGCTCGCCGGCGTGCTGAAGCTGCCGGACTTGATGGGACCGCTCGGCGACGGGGTGCGCTACCAGACGCTCGTGGGCGCCCTGTGCGCAATGGTGACGGCCGTCATATCGGTCAAGTTCCTCACCCGGTGGTTCACCACGAAGACCCTGACCCCCTTCGGCTTTTACAGCCTGGTCGCCGGGATCCTCTGCGTTATCCGTTTCGCCTAATCGGTGAGGATGCGACGGCCGTCGATCGCGCGACCCAGGGTGAGGTCATCGGCGAACTCCAAGTCACCGCCCACGGGCAACCCGCTCGCGGGCTGGGACACGATCAGACCGGGCACCTGCAAGAGGCGACTGAGGTACATGGCCGTGGCGTCGCCTTCGACGTTGGAGTTGAAACAGAGGATCACCTCTTTCACCGGACCCCGAAGTCGAAGGATCAACTCTTGGATTCGCAGTCGGTCCGGCGTCACCCCCTCCAACGGATTCAAGACGCCGTGGAGCACGTGATAGGTGCCGTGAAACGCGCCCGATCGCTCGACCGCCACCACGTCCGGAGGATTCTCGACGACGCAAATGGTGGTTTGGTCCCGTCGCTCGTCAGCGCATATCGGACAGAGACCACCGGTCTCGGCGATGTTGCAGCACCGCTCACAGAACGAGAGCTTCGTCTTCATCTCTTCGATCGACACCGCCAATCGCGCGACGTCTTCACTCGGCTGACGCATCAGCCAAAACGCGATGCGCTGCGCCGACTTCGGACCGACACCCGGGAAGCGCCCGAGTTCATCGACGACGGCCTGCAGCGGTGGCGGGTAACTCACGTGACCTCCGTCGCCCCGGGGAACATCTCGGTGATCAGGTGATCGCCGGCCGAGTCGACCACGATGACCGATTCGTCGGGCGAGTACGTCTCTTCGGCCTCGGGTTCACGGCTGCCAATCGAGCGCGTGCTCGACGTCGGGGCGCTCGCGGTACTGACCAAGGTGGGGTCAACGGCCCAGGTGATCTGCAACGGCGACTTGAACTCGTGCTCCATGGCGCTGCGCAGTCCTTGCGCGATCAACTCGGTGTTTTGACGCATCTCTTCGCTCGGCAGTGCGATCGTGAGGTTCTGTCCGTCGAGCGATCGCACGAAGGCGGACTTCAACAGCAGCTGTGCGCCTCGCGAGGTTCGCGGGACGACCCGCTCCACGAAACGGGCGCGTACGTCGTCGATGTCGAGTGCGACAGCATCGTTTCGCGTCGGCACAACCGGTGCAGCGGTCTCCGCAACCGGCGCCGGCGCCGGCGACTTTTCCGGAGGAGTCGGCGTGATTGGGGAAGCGGTGCCAATAGGGCGAAGAACTGCTGGCGGTGCCGGGGCCAACGGCTCGACGCGAACGCCGTCGCGCTCCAACTTCGTCACGCGTTCATCGAGCGCTTCGACCGACGAGTCGAGCTCGGGGCGAATGAGCCGGACCATGGCGACTTCCAGAATGACTATCTTCTCCGGCGCACTCTTCATCTCGCGCATTGCTCGCCCAACGGTCTCCAAGATACGAACCGTGCGCGGAAGTCCCAACTGCGTCCCCCACTCGATCAGCCGATCGCGGTCGCTGTCGACGGCGTCGGCGACCTCAGGTGCGACCTGAAGCAAGAACACCTGTCGAACCTCCGCGGCGAAATTCTCGGCGAGCTGTTCCGGGTCCCAACCCTCCCTCGTCAACTCCGCGAGCGACTTCAGCGCGGCGACGGCGTCGGCGTCGACCAAAGCGCGAAAGAGTCCGTCGAATTCGGGTTGCGTTTCAACAATGGAACCGGTGGCGATGAGCTGGTCCAGGGCGCTCAACGCGTCACGCGCCGAGCCGCGACCGAGCCGCACCGCCGCCTCGATCGTCGCGTCATCGGCGTTCAACCCGGCCGCGTGCTCGACTTCGTGTAACAACGAGCTCAGCGTCTCACCGTTGAAGAGTCGGAACTCCAGGTGCTGCGTACGCGAGCGAATCGTGGGCATGACTTTGTGCGGATCAGTGGTGGCGAGCACGAAGACGACGTGCGGCGGAGGTTCCTCCAACGTTTTCAAGAGGGCGGCGGAGGCCGCTTTCGAGAGTTGGTGGACCTCGTCGAAGATGTACACCTTCCAGCTCCCGGGAGTCCCGTGCCAGGCCCCCGCGGTGATGTCACGGATGTCATCCACGCCGTTGTTGGATGCGGCGTCGAGTTCCGTCACGTCCAACGACGTTCCCTTGGTGATCGCGACGCAACTCGCGCAGATATTGCACGCGTCTCCGTCCAGCGGATTCTCACAGTTGAGGGCCTTGGCGAGTATGCGCGCGGTCGTCGTTTTGCCCGTCCCCCGGGGACCGGAAAAGAGGTACGCGTGGGAGACCCGTTGATTCTTCACCGCGCCTTGGAGGGCGCGAACGACGTGGTCTTGACCGCGCAGTTCGACGAATCGGCCGGGTCGAAATCGGCGATAGAGCGAAGTGACGCCGTCGATCGAAGTAGGGGTCGTCGACGAATCAGCCATGCACGCATGCTAATTGGGGGGTGCAAGATACCGAGGTCCAAAGCAGTGGTCAGGCGATCCGTGGCACCCAACACGATTTGCTGAGAGCTGCTGGCTTCCACCCCTGACTCGGTTCACAAACGGTCGTCGCACGGGACCCGACCACTGCTGTGAACCTCGGCAAAGAAAAGGCTATCGGACGAGCCTTCGATGCGACTCAGGTAGCCTTGCGAGCCGGTATTCATTTCGAAAAAGTGGATAACGGTTTTGTGGAGGAGTGCGAGAGCGGCCGAATCGGCACGATTGGAAATCGTGTGAGGGGAAACCTTCCGTGGGTTCAAATCCCACCTCCTCCGCCGCGAGGCGATCACACACGTTATGGCCGACTGGCGCGGTCCTTCCTTCAGGGTGATGTGCGAAAATGACCCGGTGAACGGCGAAGGACGACTAAACGAAGTGCGAAGCCGACGAGAAAGGTTTTTTCGGCTCCGTCTACACCTTTCGCTGTCGCGCCGCGCTCAGTTTGCCTCCCTGTGCTTCCTCGTGGGCGCCGTGGTCCTCATCCCATGGACGATCTTCCTCGGACTCTCACTACCTCCGAAGTACCACGCGAGTCACTGGCGGTTTCTCTGGACTGGATTCGACGCGGCATTGATCACTGTGCTCCTTCTGGCGGCGTGGGCGGCCTGGTACCGACGCCAGATACTCGCCGCGATTGCCATGGTGGCCGGGACCCTGCTCTTCTGCGACGCGTGGTTCGACATGGTCACGTCCTTCGGCCACCGTGACCAGTGGCTCACCCTTCTCACGGGATTCGGGGTTGAATTGCCACTTGGCTTCTTCTTCTTTTGGCTCTATCGCCGCATCGCCATGACCACCATGTCAGTGCTGCATCAAAACACGGGCCTCGATCCTCTTCCGAGGAGGCTTCGAGATTTCGAGATCGTCCAGATGGAACGTGAAAGGCTCGGCCTCGAGGCCGACGAGAGAACGGACCCTTCGACGTAACGCGTGAAGAACGGCGGATCGACGCCGACCACTCATTTGCACTCGAACGAGCTTTGAATCGCTTCTCACGCGAGTGGTGACTCGGGACCGAATCGTACGTCGAGGGCTGAATTCAGAATTCGAAAGGGGCTTCGCCCCTGCGCTCGCTTCGTGTTCCGAGCGTGCGAGCGGCGATCACCGCCGCGACGAGCATGCCGACGCCCGCAATGACGAGGGACTGTTCGAGACCGGTGCGAAAGGCACCATAGGCTGCCTCGACGACGTGGTTCTCGATCGCGCTGCCGGTCCCGTGACCAGGGCCGACTCCACTCGGGACCGTCCCCGTCTCGACGGCGCTAATGATAATCGAGATGAAGTTTTTGGGAATCTTTAGTACGTGGAGGCGGTGCGTGAGGTCGCCGTTGAGGTGAGCGTTCAGTAGGGCGCCCAAGACGGCGACGCCGAACACGGCACCGAGTTCACGACTGGTGTTGGTCGCGGAGGCCGCCATACCGGAATGTTCGGGGGGTACCTCGCTGAGCGCCACCGACGTCATGGGCACGACGCTCGAACCGAAGCCGTAGCCCGCCAGGGCCAGGGTCGCCATCAGCCACAGCGAAGGGTGGGACGAGAGCAGCAACAAGGCAGACAACAACACGCCGGCGCCGGCGAGGACACACCCCTCGGCCATGATGCCGCGGGGGCCCAGCTGCGCCACGCGCCGTCCGGCGATGACGGCCGCGGCGATCATTGCGACCGCCATCGGCACGAATTCGAGAGCGATCCGCGCCGGTCCGTAGCCGATCACTGCGGTGAGATAAAGCGCGGTGAAGAAGAAGATCGAGAAGATGGAGAAGTACAAGATGAAGGCCACGACGATCGCGCCGCTGAATCGTGGTGACCGAAAGTACTCAAGATTCAAGAGCGGCGACTTGCTCGATCGTTCGATACGAACAAAGCCGACGAGGGTGACCACGCCCACGAGGAAGAGCCCGATGACGATGGAGTTGCGATAGCCATCGGTCTCGCCCAGTATCACCCCGAAGGTCATCGCTCCGAGTCCCACGGCTCCAACGAGGAAACCGGGAACGTCGAGACCATGCGATTGGGGACTCGACGATTCGGGGACGGTCTTTACAGCGAGCAGCACGATGAGCAGCGCCGCTCCCACGTTGAACCAGAACACGCCGCGCCAATCGCCGAAAGCCACGAGGATTCCGCCGATGACCGGCCCGAACGCGAGTGCTAATCCAGCGACCGCCGCCCAAGTACCAATGGCCCGTGCTCGCGAAGCGCGATCCGGGAACATGTGACGGATGATTGAAAGCGTCCCCGGCTCCGAGGCTGCGGCACCGACGCCCATGATGACGCGTGCTCCGATCAGGACGTCCGCATTCGGTGCGAGTGCACCCAACAGCGATCCCGCGGCGAAGAGCAGCAGTCCTCCGAGCATGACCTTCTTGCGGCCGAGACGGTCACCCAACGTACCGCCCAGCAACATGAAGGTGGCGAAGGTCAAGCCGTAGCCATTGACGACCCACTGCAGTTGGGTAACCCCCGCGTGGAGATTCGACTGGACGTTGCCGAGCGCCACACTGACGATCGTCATGTCCATGAACGTGAGAAACATGACGAGGCAGATCGAGGTCATCGCAATACGACGTATGACGCGCGAGACAGTGCTTGAGGGCCCCACCTCAGTCATGGCGCACTCGTCAATCGAGTTCAGGATCTTGCACAGAGCTCGATGCCCGCGCCAGAAGTCGAACGTTGTGCTCAATAATGAACGCGGAGACCGTCATCACTGCGACGCCCAACAGGCCGAGCCAGAGTGTTGTGGTAAAGCAGACCAACAGGACGATCGTGCCCAACAGATATCCCGCCACACCCGACCAGGCGCGCCGTCGCCACGACGAGATATCGTCGCCGCCACTCATGACTTCGACCAAGCGCGGGTCTTGCGTCTTGAGTGACTGTTCGAGTTCTGCGAGGACCTTCAATTCGTAGTCGGAATGTGGCATTCGTGCCTCCCATTCAGAGTGATCACTATGAGTTCTGCGCATTGCTCTCGCGATGCACTCGCTCCTAGCCATCACGGTACAGAACGTCGGGGCCCAAAATCAGAGGTCATAAGTCATAATTTCGACCCGGAGTCTCAACGGTAAACGCGACTGACCAGGGCCACGATGAGTGAGGTCCATGCGTTGTCACCAATGACGCCACGCCGAGGTCTTCAACTTTCGCGTGCGACGAGATCATCGAATACGCAACTGACAAAGGGACTTTCGGCACTGTGATCACCACCCTCAAACCTCCACGTTCAATAGTGCGGCGCGTTGGCACAGATCGTCAGTTCCATCGCACTGGTGTTGTGTCGTGAGTTGCGAGCCGTGTACCCCGTTACGAGGAGAGGAGCGTCGTCATGACAACGAAGACCAAGGTCGAAAGCAAGACCCTCGAAATGAAGGGCAACGCCGAAGTACTCGTAGGCAAGGTCGTAGGGAAAGCGGTTCAGGCCAAGGGAATCGCCGATCAGGTCGAGTCCGACCTCAAGAATGCTGGTCAGGACCTCAAAGAAGTTGGTAAGGACTTGAAGAAGGCCGCTCGACGGGTCAAGAAGGCTTCGAGAAAGAGTTAGCCGAACCGGTTGGCTTCGATCGCACGATTGCGCTCACCGGTCAACCGACGCCTGCGCGACGCGGATCGATCGACGGAGTGTCGCGTCGGTCGCCGTCCACGTCCGCCTCGAATCGATAGGTCGCCGGCGATATTGCCCGAGGCCAATGGATGGTCGCCGCCTTGTCCTTTATCGGTGTAGCCATTTGGTGAGAGTCCGTACGTCAGTCGTGACCTAAGACCCTTTTCCCATTTGGTCAGCGCACCCTATGTTCAATACTGGTGGAGAGGTGTGGCTTAGGTTGGGACGCCACTCCTTCCTCCACTCCGCTTGACGGTTACGTCAAGGCGCGTGAGTGACCTGAACCCTCATCGCCAGATGGCATCGAGCACACGAATTCGCATCGCCCTCCAGGCGGGAATGAGTGCACCGATCACAGCGACCGCGAGCAAGATTAGGGCGTCGCTGCGCAGTTCGGTCGACGAGACGCTGAGCGTTACCGGACCGATTGGGAACTGGAACGGGTGGTGACGCACCAACGGGATCGCGGCCCCGAAGAAGAGTCCCGCCCCGAAGAGAACGCCGAAGAACGCAAAGACCACGGCCTTGAGGAGGTAGTTCACGATGATGGCCGGGCCGCTGATGCCGATGGCCCGCTCAATGCCGATAGTGCGTCGCCTGTTGACGAGATCCACGTACGTCACGATGAACACGGCGATGGCGGCGACGATCAGCGACACCGCGTTGAGCACCGACTTGATGGTGTCGAAAGATCCGGTGATCTCTTTCACGCTCGAAGACAGGCTCTCCCACGATTGAAACGTGGCATGAGGACGGTCGCCGCGTAGATTGCCGATGATCGCCTCTTCGTCGCCAATCGCCTTGGTTTTCACGTAGATCGCCGAGACGCTCCCCCGAAGCGCTGAGATCAATCGGTCGGCGGTGGCGGTCGTGATGAAGGCGTTGGTGTTGGCCTCTGAGAGATTCGTTTCGTAGATCCCCCTAACCACGAAAACATGGGTGCGACCACCGGAGAGCGTCACGGTCACTCGATCGCCGACGTGGACGTTCTGCAGTGACGATTCGTACGTTGACACGCGGGGCATGCCGTCCCCGGCGATACCGATGCCGAGCACGATCTCATCGTTCGCGCCTGGATTGAGGAACGACCCTTGGATCATTGCTTTGGGCGTCGTGAAGGTCTTCGCGTAGGACGTGGGGTCGATCGCGACCACGGGCCACGAATTGGTGCGACTCTCAAAGCTGACCTCGCTCCCGGCTAGCGAGGTGGCGGTCGCGGCCACCACGCCACGGGTGGCTCGAACCCGGCTGAGCAATCCAGGCGCGGCGGGAATGGTCCGGTCGGAGTGCGACGGCGTGATCGCGATGCTGGCCGTCACGTACTCACGAAGCTCCTGTTGGATCTCGTTGGTCGCACCCTGGATGAGGGACGGCACGAACATCAGCTCGGCGTAGATCACCGCCATCATCGCGACCGTGAGCAGGACGATGCCGCGATTGCCGCGGACGATTGCGCGTCGGCTTAGAAACGTGGCCACCCGCAGCGACCAAAGTGCTGCCATCAGCTCGCGACCTCCACGACCTCGCCGTCGCGCAGGGCTATGAGGTTCTTCGCATAACGCCGATCGTCAGAATCGTGAGAGACGAAGAGTATCGTCACGCCCAGTTCGGCGTTCATTTGCGAGAGAGCGGTCATCACCATTTCGCTCGACTCCGTGTCCAGGTTGCCCGTCGGTTCATCCGCGAAGAGCACCGCTGGTTGATTGACCATCGCGCGAGCGATCGCAACGCGCTGTTGCTGTCCTCCGGAGAGTTCCGATGGTCGGTGGCGAGCTCGATTCTCGAGATCGAGCATCGCGAGGAGTTGTCGTGCTCGCAGTCGAGACTGGCGCAGCGGGCTTCCCGACATGAGCGATGGCAGGTACACGTTCTCTTCGGCCGTGAGTTCCGGAAGCAGGGCGTACTCTTGAAACACGTAACCCAGACGCCCGAGTCTCAAGACGCGCCGGCGGCTCTCTCGGAGTCGAGTTACGTCAGCGCCGTTGAGGAGAACCTGGCCCGAGGTCGGCGTGTCAAGGAGCCCAAGTTGACGTAGCAATGTCGACTTGCCCGAACCGCTCTTGCCCATGATGCACACCATGTCGCCTGGATCGACCCGAAAGGAGACGTCGCGAAGGGCTCGCACGGCGACGTCACCAGATCCGTAGGTGCGCGTGAGTCCACGAACCTCCAGGGCCGCAGATTGTGAAGCCCCATCCGCCCCAATCAATGGGTTACCGCCATTCGCCCGCGACCTGGCGCGCCCCGTCACGGCAAGCTCTTGGTCGAGCGTCCGAGCCCGTGCACCGAGGTTTCGACAACTCTGAGAGCCGGTCCGTCATCATCGCCAGAGCGGAGGTGCTGCCAGAGCAATCTCGCGCCCGAAACGCGCCCGCCGTCAGTCATTGGCACACCTTGGCACACCGACCAACTGCGCCTTAGTGTGTCGAAAGTCACATCTTCGATGGCCCGAACGCTAGATCCGAGTGAAGTCGAGGAATCAAGGTACAAGGCACGAAGCGTCAAATCGGCTTGCGTCACAACATGTGACATAGCAGTCCCCTGTCGACCACCAATGTTTGACCCGCGATGTACGACGCGTCGCCAAACGCCTGGAACGCGGCGACCGGTTCCTACGACTCGCACGTGACGTCACGGACCCGGAACCGCTTTCCACGGGACATCCGCTGTTCGCCTTACCCAACGTGCTGATCTCGCCGAACGTCAGCGGACAGATGCCCGCGATGCCGTCGTGAATGGCGCGTTGACTCAATGAACGGGTCATTCGGTTGCAACACGACGAATCCCGGTTCAACGTCTAGTCCCCGCTTGAAGGACCTTTCTCGCGTGATTTCGACGCTTGGTTGCATTGTGACGCCCATTGTTGTGAAGAAGTTGTGTGCTTTCACAATGCGTCACGGTACGGTGGATTACAGAACTACCTACGAGGATTGTCGTTTTATCACTCCCAATGATGATTCAAGACAGTCTTTGGGAAGGACAGCTATGTTCACCTCCGCACGACTACCAAAGCATCCTTCCTCACCAACGACGCTGAAGTCGACTCGTCGCGCTCCTGGTCACCAGACCGTTCTGCGGTCACTGCGCCTCTCATTCGACACCCTGCTGGTTACCGGAATCGCGTTCTTGACGCTGGCGGCCTTCGGCACCCAGTCCGCCATGGCCGCCACCGCAACCGTCAATCTCGGTACCGCGTCGACGTACGCGGTCCTCGCTGGCAGCACCATCACCAATACCGGACCGACGACCATTAGCGGCGATATTGGGCTCTCACCGGGCACTTCCCTCACCGGATTTCCGCCGGGGAGCCAGACTTCCGGCGCCACGCACATAGCCGACGGTCCGGCCCTCGACGCCCAAAACGACCTCGGCAGAGCGTCCGTTGACGCCGCCGGTCGCACGCCGTTCGTCACCGTCGCGGGAGACCTGGGCGGGTCAACGCTCGTCTCGGGCGTCTATCATTCTGCGTCGAGTATGGCTCTTACCGGCACGCTCACCCTCAACGGCGCCGGCAACGCTGACGCTGTCTTCATCTTTCAGGCCGCTTCGTCGTTGACCACCGCGTCGTCCGCCACGGTCGCGCTCGAGAACGGTGCGCAGGCGTGCAACGTGTTCTGGCAGGTGGGCAGTTCCGCAACCTTGGGGACCACGACGAACTTTGCGGGCTCGATCCTGGCGTCGACCTCGGTGACACTCGACACTGGAGCGGTCGTGAATGGCCGAGTTCAGGCGATGACGGGCGCGGTCACGATGGATGACAACTCGGTCACAGTACCCACATGTCTCTTAGCTTCGTCCACTACCACCACGTTGGCAACGTCCTCGACGACCTCAACCACGTTGGCAACGTCCTCGACGACCTCAACCACGTCGACGACGTCCTCGACGACCTCAACCACGTCGACCACGTCGACCACGTCGACTACTTCGACTACGTCCCCTTCAGTCGTCACGACGACGAGCGGGCCCATCACCTCCTCGGCACCGACGACCACACCGCCGACCGCGTTACCCCACGGCGCTCCGGAGACCGGCGCGGGAGGATCGGCCCGCTCCGTTGCTTCATTCTTCGTGCCGATCGGGCTCTTCGCCCTAGGTCTCGCGGGAGTCGCCAGAGTGCTCATTGTTCGAGCGCGACGCGCCCGATAAGTCCGTCACACTCAACGGATTTCACGTGTCGGAGTCACGACCGCGAAGTTGAGCATCGAGAAACTCGCGTTCGGCTTCGTTGCGCGTCAGTTCGAGCGCCCGTTGGCCTTCGGCGAGTGACTCGTCATCACGACCGAGACGTCGCAACAGGTCCGACTTGATCGCCGGCACGTAGTGATAGTCGATGAGTCTCGCGTCCAGCGCAATCTCTTCGACCAACGCCAGGGCCACCAACGGTCCATCGACCATGGATACTGCGACCGCGCGATTCAACGCCACGACCGGAGAGGGCCACGCCACGAGCAACTCGTCGTAGAGACGGACGATCGCCTTCCAATCGGTCGCGTCGAACGAGGGGGACTCCGCGTGGACCAACGCGATCGCGGCCTGCAGAATGAACCGTCCCGGTCGAGGAGCACGCAGCCCCTCGTTGATCAACTCCTTCGCGTGGGCAATGGCGACCATGTCCCACCTCGAACGGTCCTGCGCTTCGAGGCGCAGGAGAGCGCCGTCGGTACCGAGTCGGGTCGAACGTCGGGCGTCGGTGACCAGCATCAAGGCGAGGAGGCCTCGCACCTCGCGTTCGTCGGGCATCAACTCCTGGAGTACCGCCGTCAAGTGCAGCGCTTCGTCGACGAGTTCCGGACGCATCAGCGTCGTTCCGGACGTCGCGGTGTGCCCCACGGTGAAGAGCAAGTAGATGACGCCGAGCACGGCGCGTAGTCGCTCGGGCATCTCCGGCTCGCTGGGCATCCGCAGGGGAATACGCGCCGTCGCGATCTTCTGCTTCGCTCTCGTGAGTCGCGCGCCCATCGTCGTCTCGGACACCAGGAACACTCGGGCGATGTCGGTCGAAGTCATTCCGCACACCAGGCGCAGCGTCAGCGCCATTTGCGCTTCGGGCGCCAGGGCCGGGTGGCAGCACAAGAAGATGAGGCGAAGCCGTTCGTCTCTCACCGTGTCCTCGTCGTCGGTTTCAATGAGCTCTCCTCGATCGTCTTGATCGTGGCCATCCCCTTCGGGCTCGACCAACAGTGGCAACTTCGAGCGCAACGTCACGTCACGGCGGATCATGTCCACGGCTCGGCGTTTAGCGGTCGTCGTGAGCCACGCGCCGGGATTGCTCGGGACTCCGTCGCGGGTCCACGCGACGAGCGCCGCCACGAACGCCTCTTGCACGCACTCCTCAGCCACGTCTAAATCTCGCGTCGTCCACGCCGTCGTGGCGAGCAACGTGGCCCACTCACGACGGCGCGCGTCGACGAGTGCCTGTTCGACGTCCACCGGCTTCGTTGGCACCTAGTCGAACCTAGGTGTCATCGCCTTAGTGCTCGTGCACTGGGCGAGTCGGAATGACCCAGCCTTCGACGGGTCGCACCTCCACGCCACCTCCCTGGTGGCAAATGGGATTACGACGTGCGATCTCGAGGGCGACGTCGAGGTCGGGCGCTTCGATGATGCAGAACCCGGCGATCACTTCCTTCGTCTCGAGGAACGGTCCATCGGTGATGACGTCACCCCGGATCGACGTCGACATCGTGTGCGGCTCCAGGGCGAAGGCCGCGATCATGGTCCCTTCGCGCTGCAGGTCCTCGGAGTGCTGGTCGTGTTCCGCACGCGCGGCGCCTCCGTCGTCCTCTTCGAAGTCAAGGACTGGCGCGTAGAGCAATATTGCGTATTCAGCCATGGTGGCTCTCCTTTCGGACGACTCTTTGCCGCCCTACATCCTTACGTCGAACCACTTCGCCAAATTCAACAGCGCAATTCCCTGACAGTCAAGAAACTTTCGCACATGACGGTCGGGTCGAATTGGACCCGGAGACGATCGACGACCCGCGCGGTCAGTCTCACCGTTCCGTGGCACCGATATGTCAGGGAATTGTGAGTACTCGACCGACCAACGAGCGCACTGTAGGTTCGTGTGGAGGAACGAGTCACTCGAAGGACGCCACTCGTGGAATCGACGACACGACACCCACTACGTGGAGGATTCGGCCCAGGGCAGGAGGGAGCGTCTCGTGAAGGACGACAAGTCGACGGTCCCCGATATCGGCGACTTCTTCTACAGTTCGCCTGATCTCCTATCGGTATTCGGCAACGACGGCGAACTCATCCAGGTGAATCCAGCGTGGTACGACATGTTGGGCTGGGACTTCGACGAGCTGCGCGGTGTGCCCTTCGCGAACTTCGTCCACCCCGATGACGTTCAAGCGACCGAGGACGAGTTCCGGATCGCGATCCGGGGACCGGACGAGACGCGCCGAGGCTTCATCAATCGCCAGCGCTGCCGCGACGGAACGTACCGCACGATCTCGTGGAGTTCGCTGCGCAAGGACGGGTGGATCTGCGCGACGGGCCAGGACGTCACGGACCGTCAAGAGATCCAGGACAAGCTCAATCAGAGCACAGCCGTCGCCGAGGCCATGTTCGAAGCGGCCGCCGACTCCATCGTCATCATCGACCGCGACCTCAACATCGTCGAGTCCAGCCCGGAGAGCGAGCGGATCTATGGGTACCCCGAACGAGGTCGACGGGGACGCACCGGTCTCAACATCGTCCATCCCGACGACCGGCCGATCGTCGAGGCGGCGCTTCGCAGGACTTTTGAAATCGACGAAGTGACGACGGTCAGTTTTCGGGCCCGACACGCCGACGGCCATGAGATCACGCTCGAGACACGAGGGCGGGCGTTGCGCAACGACGACGGCCCCCCGGCGCGCGCCGTCTTCATCACCCGCGACATCACCGCCGCGGCGCAGACCCAGGCCGCTCTCGCCGAGAACCTCTCGAAGATGCGCGCGATCATTGACACCGCCGTCGACTCGATCACCGTCATCGACCGCGACGGCACGATGATCGAAGTCAGTCCGGCGAGCGAAGCCATGTACGGGATTCCCGAGGAGGACCGTCGAGGTCACCCGGTGCTCGAGTTCGTGCACTACAACGACCAAGCGGTCCTCGTCTCCGCCATCCGCCGGATCTTTGACGAAGGTGAGGCGACGACGGCTCGCTTTCGAGTGCGCCACGAAGACGGGCACTGGGTCACGGTCGAATCTCGGGGCCGGGCGCTCGACAACGGCGGCGAGTTGCCGGTGGCGGCCGTCGTGATCACCCGGGACATCTCAGAATCCGTGGCGCTGGAGCACGCGCTCGAGATCGCCCGATCCGAGGCCGAGCGCCACGACGCGGCCAAGAGCGAGTTCATGTCGCGCATGAGTCACGAACTCCGGACGCCACTCAATTCGGTGATCGGGTTCTCGCAACTGCTGCAGATGGAGACCAGTGACCCCGACGTCCTGCGGATGCTCGGACACATCAACAACTCCGGTCAACACCTCTTGAATCTCATCAACGAGATCCTCGACATCTCGAGGATCGAATCGGGACGCATCATCGTGACCCTGCGCGCGGTCCCGCTCGACGACTTGGTCCGGGACTGCGTCGGCATCATCACGTTGCAAGCGAATGAACGCGACCTCGAAGTGGAAATCGGCGAGATCACTGACGCCTTGGTGCGAGCCGATCAACAACGACTTCGTCAGGTGCTGTTGAACCTCCTCTCCAACGCCATCAAGTACAACCGACCGCGGGGCCGGGTCACCGTGAGCACCGAGGTCATCGATGACGTGGTTCGACTCTCCGTGAGCGACACCGGCCTCGGCATCAGTCCCGAAATGGTCGAGCGACTCTTCATCCCCTTCGACCGATTGAACATCGAATCGACCGGGATCGAAGGAACCGGACTGGGGCTCGCCCTTTCGAAGAACCTCACCGAGGCGATGGGCGGCACGTTGACCTTCGACAGCACGCCAGGAAAGGGCTCGGTGTTCACGATCCAACTGCCGATCTTCAAGGGCAGTTAGACACCGCCAGCCCGTGACGCGACAGTGACGCGCTCCCGTATCTCGATCTGTATCGCTCACCGTGGCGTAACCATCGGCTTCTACGATCAAGGTGGTGAGTGACCCCACGACCGTCGACGAACTCTTCGAACTCTACGAACGGCTCGGCGATCAGACCTACGGCGAGTCGATCACGCAGACCGATCACGCCCTGCAGTGCGCGGCTCTGGCCCGCGACGTCGGCGCGAGCGGGGCCCTGATCGTCGCGGCGCTTTTTCACGACGTCGGTCATCTCGCTCTCGACGTGCAAGGTGGTCCCGGATACGACCTCTCGAGTGAAGACGACGATCACGAAGCTCGTGGTGCGCGCATCCTCGCTCGCCTCTTCGCTCCGTCCGTCACCCAACCGGTGGCGATGCACGTACTGGCCAAGCGCTGGCGCTGCACGAGAGAGCCTCGGTACTACCAGCAGCTGTCGAGTGCGTCCCAGGCCACCCTGGTCGCCCAGGGAGGTCTCTTGAATGAAGAGGAGTGTCAGAGATTCGAACAGCACCCGGGCTTTGGCGACGCGCTCGCCCTGCGAACCTGGGACGACTCGGGCAAGGTGGAGGGACTCGACGTCGGAACGTTGCGCGACTGGGAACCGCTGGTTAGGTCGTTGGCCGAGCCTCGGTGACGAGGACGTCGCGAGCGTTGGCAACGAGGTCGACGCGTGTGCCGAGCTCAAAGACGTCGGCGGCACTACTCAACACGTCGGCCTTCACCTTCGCACCGCCGATACCGACTTCGAGGCGCGTCGTCGCCCCGAGGAAACTTTTGTGCGTGACGATGCCCAGTCCCGTCGGGGCGACGATCACGTCGACGTCCTCGGGGCGCAGCAGCGCGTCGAGGGACTCCACGCCCGTCGGGACCTCCCCACGGATCTTGACGTCGCGGCCGAAAAGCGCCACGTGGTCACCGGTGCGCACGACACTCACGCGACTCGAGACGCCGACGAACTGCGCGACGAATTCAGTCGACGGCTTGGAGTAGAGCTCGGCCGGTGTCGCGATCTGTTCGGCGCGCCCGCGCGACATCACGCAGACTCGGTCGGCCATCGAAAGGGCTTCCTCTTGGTCGTGGGTGACGAAGACGGTCGTGATCATGAGGCGTTGCTGCAGCGCTCGAATCTGGTCGCGCAATTCGGCGCGCACCTTGGCGTCGAGCGCGGAGAGGGGCTCATCCAACAGCAAGACGCGCGGCTCGATCGCCAGCGCACGGGCCAACGCCACGCGCTGTTGCTGCCCCCCGGAAAGCTGATGGGGATACTTCGTCGTGTGTTCGGCGAGACCCACCAGTTCCAACAGCGCTTCG
>OCTA010001669.1_pt1 | contig 20382 bp, 18 predicted proteins | sample 1538991 | NCBI WGS metagenome assembly OCTA01 (sample SAMEA3539302, study PRJEB22396) | soil metagenome | biome: tundra; feature: field; material: soil | place: USA | collected 2010-05 | depth 0.15 m | reverse complement strand
AGAGATCCTCGCGGAACGCGCCGTCGGCGATCTGGCGCTCGAGATCGCGGTGCGTCGCGGAGACGACCCGCACGTCGACCTTGATCGTCTCGGTGCCGCCGACCCGCTCGAACTCGCGTTCTTGCAAGACGCGCAGGAGCTTGACCTGAACATCGAGCGGCAGGTCGCCTACCTCGTCGAGGAATAGCGTGCCGCCGTCGGCCAGCTCGAAACGGCCGAGCCGCCGGGCAACGGCGCCCGTGAAGGAGCCCTTCTCGTGGCCGAACAGCTCCGATTCCAGCACGCCCGGCGCCAGCGCCGCGCAGTTGAGCCGCACGAACGGCTGCGACTCGCGCGCGCTGTTGATGTGGATGGCGCGGGCCACCATCTCCTTGCCGGTGCCGGTCTCCCCCCGCAGGAGCACCGTAGACGAGGTCTTGGCCACTTGCTCGACGCGGTTGAGGACCTCACGCAGCGCCGGCGACTCCCCGACGATCGCGCCGAAGCTGAAGGCGCTGTGCGCGTCCTTGGACAGCATCCCGACGTAGGCCGCCAGCTGCTCGCCGAGACGCCGGTTCTCACGCTGGAGCGCGAACCGTTCCACGGCGTGGGTCAGGACGCCCCGCACCTCCTTCGAGTCCCAGGGCTTGGTGACGTAACGGTAAATGCGTCCCAGGTTGATCGCTTCGATCAGCACGTCGACATCGGTGAACGCGGTCACGATGATTCCGACCGCGTCGGGTCGAATCTCTCGCGCGGTCTTGAGCAGATCGAGGCCGGTCATCTTCGGCATGCGCTGGTCGGTCACGATGGCGGCGACGTCGTGGGCGCGCGCCAGCGCCAGCGCCTCCTCGCCGCTTGCCGCCAGCAGGAGCTGGAAGGTCCGCCCGAAGTTGAAGCGAAAAGCGTCCAGGTTGTCGGACTCGTCGTCGACGACCAGCACCGGGTATTTCCCGAGGTCGAGCCCCTGTGGCATGCGGCGGATAGCATACCCCCAAAGGGAAGGCTTTTTGCGCTCTGGCCGAGAGTCTTGATACGATCACGCCCTTCGGGTGTCTCCTTTGGTCTCTGTGGTCATGACGGAACGCAAGCGCTCACGGTCTTCCGATGCTCTCGCGGCCCCGCCGGGAGCCGCCTCGGGCGTCCCCTCGGGCATCGCGCCCCGACGGCCGATGGCCCGGGCCACGCGAATTGCGCTCTTCGAGCGCGAGGTACGGGAACGGCTGTCGCGCGCGGCGCTCGAGCTGGTCTTGGGGCGCGCCGAGGTGATCTCCGAGGGGCAACGGAGCGTGCGCGCGGGACGCGACGCCTACTTCGGGTCGACCATGCTGACCATCGACCTGCCCGCCCTGGAGCTACTCCTGCGCGACGCCTGCGACGCGGGCACGGCGCGCCGGGTGGCGGGGCTGCTGGAGTCGGACACCCAGGCCGCCGCGTACATCGAGGCCCTGGCCGGTCGCGAGGCGGCGCGGGTGGCCGGCGCGCCACCCAAGACGGTGAGCACCCACGTGGCGATCCGGGCCCAGGCGGCCAAGGTCTTCATCGACATCGACGTCGAAGCGACATTCTGAGCGAGTCATCCATCTTGGAAGAAGCGTTGAACGAAGCGACCTACACCTACGGCGGGGCGGCGAAGATCCTGGACGTCGCCGAGAGCAAGCTGCGCTACTGGGCCCAGGTCGGCTTCGTCGGACCGTCGGTGCGGCGCGGGGGCAAGCCGCTCTACTCGTTCCAGGATCTGGTGAGCGTCAAGGCCGCCAAGGAGCTGGTCGATCGGGGCTTCAAGGCCGCCGAGATCCGCAAGGCGATCGAGGAGGTGCGGGCGGCGCTGCCGCACCTCGACCGGCCGCTCGATCGGATGCGGGTCGCGTTCGACGGCACGCGGCTGGTGGTGGTCGACGAGGGGAACGCCTTCGAATCGACCGGCCAGAAGGTCTTCGACTTCGGCCTGGCCGAGCTGGCCCGCCAGATCTCGGACATCCGTTCGACGCCCGCGGGCGAGCGGCCGACGGCGCTCACCCCGCCCGAAGCACCGGCCGACGGCGCGGCACCGAGGCGCCGGGCCTACGATTGGTTCATCGAGGGGACGCGTTCGGAAAACGGTGGTGAGGCCGGCGACGCGCACGCCGAGCACTGCTACCGACAGGCGCTGGCCCTCGACGCGGGGCTGGCCGCGGCGCGGACCAACCTGGGAAGCCTGGCCTACCGCCGCGGCGACGTGGCCGCGGCGCGGGAGGCCTTCGAGGCGGCGCTGGCCATCGATCCCGATCAGCCGGAGGCGCGCTTCAATCTCGCCAATATCGTCCTCGAGACCGGCGATCTCGAGCTGGCCGTGGCGGAGTTCCGCCGGGTGTTGCAGACGACGCCCGACTTCGCCGACGCGCACTTCAACCTGGCCGTCGCGCTCGACAGCCTGGGGGGTCGTTCGGCCGCCCGCGCCCACCTCGAGCGCTACCTGACCCTCGAATCGGATGAGACCCCCTGGGCCGAACAGGCCCGCGCGCTCATCGCGCGCCTCGACTAGACTCCCGGGACGATGGCACGCTGGCTCATCTGCGCCGCGGCCTGGTTGGCAGCGGCGCACGGCGCGCACGTCGATCAGCCGGCGCACGACCGGGTGGTGATCCCGGGCGGTCCGTTCACCCAGGGGAGCACCCGGGGTGAGGAGGACGAGCGGCCGGTGCGCAAGGTCGTCGTCAAAACCTTCGCCATCGATCGTACGGAGGTGACCCGGGGTGACTACGACGCGTGCCTCGCCGCGGGCAAGTGCAAGCCGCCGCCCGGTCCACCGGCCCCGAGCGCGGCGGGCGACGGCGATCTGAAACTGCCAAAGCTGCCCGTCACCGGCGTCGACTGGAACGACGCGCAGGCCTTTTGTCGTTTCGCGGGTGGTCGGCTGCCGACCGAGGCGGAGTGGGAAAAGGCGGCCCGCGGCACCGACGGGCGCGAGTATCCCTGGGGGAACGACGCCGACTGCGCCCGCGCGAACTGGGGAAACTTCGAGGGCGAAGGCCCCTGCGCCGGGAAGAACCCGGGCCATCCGGTCCCGGTGGGACAATATCCGTCCGGCGCTAGCCCGTATGGCGTTCTGGATCTGGGGGGCAACGTCTGGGAGTGGGTGGCGGACAAATACGACGACGAGCCCGGCCGGCGGGTGGTTCGGGGCGGGTCCTGCTGCAGCTACTTCGTGGGGCCGCGCGCCGCAAATCGGAACGCCTGGGCGCCCGAGCACCGCGACGGTGATCTCGGGTTCCGGTGCGTCGGCCCGAGGTGATGCGTCGCCGTTTCTGGATCGCTCTCGGCGCGCTGGGCCTCACGGCGTCCGGCGCGCACGCCGCGCCGACGCGCCACCGCGGCCGGCCCGAATCGGCCAGGCACCCGCACGCAACCGAGCCGGCCGAATCGAAACATGCGCACGTCGCCGACGTCGCGCCCGAGCCACCCGCCGACGATCGCGATCGCGATCGCATCCTCCGAATGCAAGCGGCTCTGCGCGAGATCCTCCACGACAGCGCGCTGCGCCGGACCCGGGTCGGCATGCGGGTGATGGAGGCGCGCACCGGTCGGCTCTTCTTCGAGACCCGAGGCGGAGTCCTGATGGATCCGGCGTCGAATCAGAAGGTGCTGGCCACCACCACCGCGCTCATGCGTCTCGGCGCCGACTGGCGGTTTCGCACCGAGCTCTCCGGGCCGGCGCCGACGGCGGAGGGCGTCGTGGTCGGCGACATCTATCTGCGCGGCAGCGGCGATCCGACGGTGCGCAGCGGCGATCTGGACGCGATGGCCGCCGACCTGGCCCGGCGCGGGGTGCGCAGCGTCGCGGGCGCCGTGGTGGCGGATCCCCGTCGGATCGGCGACGACGAACCGGTCGCCGACGAAGAAACAGCCGCGGCGGACGACGCGGGCGGCCCGGAGGACGCCGGGGCCGAGGCCGCTCTGGGGAGACTGTCGCCGCGCGCGCCGCTGGTGGTGAATCACGGCCTCATGCTGGTTCGGGTTCGACCGGCCGAAGAAGCGGGCGCGCCCGCCGAGGTGACGACCACGCCGGCCGATCCGTCGTTCGTCATCCACAACGGTGCGCGTACCAAGACGCACGGTCACTCGCGCGTGGCGGTGCGGTTGTCGGTGGCGGGCTCTCGAATCGCCGTCGACGTCGACGGGCACGTCTCGACCCTGCGTGGGGGGCTGGTGTTTCGTCGCCGCGTTCCGCACCAGGCCCTCTACGCCGCGGCGTTGATGCGGGCGTCGCTGGCGGCCGCCGGGATCGCCGTGCGCGACGACGCGCGCGTCGAGCCGACCCCCGCGCCGCGCTCCGGGCGGGTGCTGCCGCTCTACGCGCTGCACGAATCGGCACCGCTCGGCATCCTGCTGCGCAAGATCAACAAGGACTCCGAGAACGACTACGCGGAGCGGGTGCTCGAAGCGGCGGGGGCCGAGGTCTACGGCGGCGCGCCCACCGGCGAAAAGGGGGTGCGACTCCTGCGCGAGGTGATCGGCGAGCTCGGGCTTCCGCCCGGCAGCTACGTTCCCCGCAACGGCTCCGGCCTCGGCCACGCCAACCGCATCACCGCCGATTCGATGGCAGCCCTCCTGCGCGCTCTCTATCTGGATCCGCGTATCGGACCGGACCTCCTGCAGTCGCTCTCGGTCGGTGGCGTCGACGGCACCACCCGCAACCGGTTCAAGGGGACGCTGGCCGCCCAGCGGGTTCGCGCCAAGACGGGCACGCTCCACGGCAAGTCATGCCTGTCGGGGCTGGTCGGGGACGGCGTGGACGTGCTGGTGTTCTCGATCCTGGTCGAAGGGCTGCACGGCCACAGCCTGGCCGCGGTGCGCAGCGCACAGGTCGGCTGCGTGAACGCGATGATGCGTTATGCCCGCGAGGCCCACGGCGCCCAGGTCGACCACGCCCCGGGAAGTATTTCGCCGCCGTCGACCCCGGACTTCGAGGCCGGTGAGGAGGTGGGCGAGGGCCAAGAAGAAGCACCGCCGCCTCCCCCACCGCCCGCGCCGGCGGTTCCCAAAACCGTCTTTCCGGCCGCGCCACACTGAGCGCCGTCAGCGCGCGGCGGGCGGACGCTTGCCGCCGTCGCCCCCGCGGCCCGTGGGGACGAGCTGCGCGGTGATAGCCGTGGTCGGCTCCTTGAGATAAATCTTCTTGGTCCAGGGCAGGTAGCCCGGGTAGGTGGCCCGGATCGAAACCTGTTCGTAACGGGAGGCGGCCAGGTGGCGCGGCGCCGGGCCGAGCATCTGGTCGTTGACGGTGACGTAGGCGCGCGGCGGCGACGAGCTCACGATCAGCGTACCGGGCGGCCGTCGCAGCCTCTGGGAGACGACCACCGCCGCCCCCGGCTCGGCGGTGACGTCCCGGGTGACGGACTGGTAACGCTCGCGTTCGATCGTCAGCGTCCCGGCGCCGCAGGGAATGCGCGCGACGGCGATCGGGCTTTGACCGAGGACCTTCCCGCCCCAGATGATCTTGGCGTCTGGCGGTTCGGTGATGACCCGCGCGGTGCAGTCGCCCATCGCCGCGGTCTTGGACGGGGCATCACCACCAGTGGTCGCGTGGTCGGGCTCCGCCCGCGCAGACTCGGCGACAGCGGGGGGCGCGGCGATGCCGGCGGGCTCGACGACGGCGGGGGGCTTGGCGACGCCGGCGGGCTTGGCGACGGCGGGGGCCTGGGCGCTGGGGGCGGGCTGGGTTGCGGCAACAGCCTCGGCCGTGGGCTCGGGGTTGGCGAGGGCCGCGGGCTTCGGCGGGGGCGTCGGGGTGCGCGTCGGCGCGAGCCAAACGCGACCGATGAGCAGACCGACGATCAAGCAGACCGCGTAGGGCACGAGGCGGGGGCCCAGGGCTCGCCGCGAAGGGGCGCGCACCCCGACGGGGCTGGTCTGCTCGACGGGGCCGACCACCGCAGTCGGCGCGGCCCTCTCGGCGCCGACCATGGCGATCGGCGCGGTCCGGTCGGTACCGACCACGGCGATCGGCGCGGTCCGGTCGGTACCGACCACGGCGATCGGCGCGGCCCGCTCCGCGGCGGCCTCTTCGATCGGGACGTCGATCTCCGGCGGCCGGGCCGCCCGCTCGGCGGTCGCGTCGTCGTCGTCGGTCTCGAAGAGCGTGCTGTCGATGAACGTCCCCAGATCGTCCGAGTGCATTGCGCTGAGCGGATTGGCCGGCAGCGTGAAGGCAGCTCCCGGGACGCGCCTCTGCGCCTGCGCGGCCGCGACCTTGGCTGCGGTCGGACCGGTTCCCGGCGCCACGCCGATCATGGTTCGCGCGAGCGCATTTACCGGCGGTGGTGGCACGGCGGCCGATTTGGTTGCGGTCGGACCCGTCGGAGGCGCGACGCCGATCATCGTCATGGTCCGGGCGAGCCCGGCGACCGGGGGTGGGGGTGGCGGTCGCACCGGCGGCGGCGGGACCGGCGCGTGTTGTGACACGATCGTCGGTTCCGATTCGCCGGGCATCACGGGCAGCGGCACGGCCTGCCGCCGGTGGGCCAGCAGCCGGGCGTGGACGGTGCGGCTTCCCTCCTCCATCTCCAGAAGCGCGACGCGTAGGAGGGTCCGGCGCGGCCCCGTCGCCGCCGGGCTGACCGGGACCGTCTTGACGTCCGTGACCCGACAGCGACCGCGCATGGCGACCGACCGATCGGCGAGCCGGATGACGAACCGTCCCTCGGTTCCCGCCGGGAGCTCGCCGGCCGCCGGCAAGACCAGCGCCCCATAGGAAGCGAATCCCGAGAACTTCTCGACGAACTCGTCGATCGTCAGGCAGCGCGTGCTGACGTGGATCAGCGGCCCGCGTGAACCGATCGCCGAGCCGCGGGCGTCGCCGTCCCGCGGGCGGTCCGGTTGCTGGGTCGGCATCGGGCGCACCACCACGCCAGTATCGACCATTGGCCGGCCGCGCTAAAGGGCGCGGCCGGGCTCGACCCGGGGCAATCCGTCAGGCTTCGAGCGAGCGACCGGCGCGGCGTTTTGCCTTGCCGGCGCTGGGCTTTCCGCCGTAGCCGTTGCCCCCGCCGGACCCGTTTCCACCGCCCGTGACGTAGAACTTTCGCGCCGCCGACTTGAGCGCGTCGGCCTTGTTGGTGCGCTCCCAGTAGAAGTCGCTGTCCTGGCGGCCGAAGTGACCGTAGGCGGCCGTCTTCTGGTAGATGGGTCGCAGCAGGTTCAGCTCGCGGATGAGCGCGCCGGGGCGGCAGTCGAAGTTGGCGCGGACGATCTCGGCCAGGCGATCTTCGGAGATCTTGCCGGTGCCGAAGGTGTGCACCAGCAACGACACCGGCTCGGCGACGCCGATGGCGTAGGCGACCTGTACCTCGCAGCGGCGTGCCAGGCCGGCCGCCACCACGTTCTTGGCGATGTAGCGTGCGTAGTAGCAGGCGGAGCGGTCGACCTTGGACGGGTCCTTGCCCGAAAAGGCGCCGCCGCCGTGGCGCCCCATGCCGCCGTAGGTGTCGACGATGATCTTGCGCCCGGTAAGCCCCGAGTCGCCCATCGGGCCACCGACCACGAAGCGTCCGGTCGGGTTGATGAAGAACTTGGTCTTGAGCGAGACCAGCCCGTCGGGGAGCACCGGCCGGACCACTTCGTCCATCACGGCCTCCTTGAGCGTTCGGTACTTCACCTCTTCGCTGTGCTGCGTGGACACCACGACCGCGTCGATCCCCAGCGGCCGATCGTCCGCGTCGTAGCGGACCGACACCTGGCTCTTGCCGTCGGGGCGCAGGAAGTCGACCACGCCTTTCTTGCGCACGTCGGCCAGGCGCTTGGACAGCTTGTGCGCGGTCATGATCGGCAGCGGCATCAGCTCGGGGGTCTCGTCGCAGGCGTAACCGAACATCATTCCCTGATCGCCGGCGCCCTGCTCGTCGCGCGTGTAGACGCCTTTGCCGTCGACGCCCTGGGCGATATCGGGCGACTGCTGCTCGAGCGCCACCATCACGCCGCAGGTCTTCCAGTCGAATCCCATGTCCGAGTGGCTGTAGCCGATCTCCTTGACCACCCCACGGACGATCTTGGGGATGTCGATCTGGGCGGCGGAGGTCACCTCGCCGGCCACCATCACGAACCCGGTCTTGGTCAGCGTCTCGCAGGCGACGCGGGAACCCTTGTCGCCCTTGATGAGCGCGTCGAGGATCCCGTCGGAAACTTGATCGCAAAGTTTGTCGGGATGACCTTCGGTGACGCTCTCGGACGTGAACAGATACTCGGACATCGAGGACTCCTTAACCGGAAATAGACGACGGAAGCGGCGGAAGTTTCCCAGCGGGCGCGACGGGAGTCAATGACCGCGAGGGCTCGCCGCGCCGGAAGTCAGAATCCCTGGCCGCAGCCGACGTCCTTGACCACCACCCCGGGAGGCGGCGCCAGGGTGAACGCGGCGGGGGGCGGCGGATCGTCGAGCGACCGGTCTTTGAACCGAATCTCGACGCCATCGTCGAAGCTGCCGCCCCGCTCGGCGAAGAGGATGGTGCCCGGTAGCCGGCGCCCGGCGATGGATTCGAAGCTCTCGTACGATGTTTGCCAGAGGCGCGCGCCGTCGGCGCCGGTCCGGACCGCGCCCACGAGATCGCGGCCGGCGTCCGGTCCCCGGAAGAAGAGCTGCAGCGTGCCGCCTTGGCGGTCGTTCAAGACCAGGACGTCCGCGCCGCGCTGGGGATTCCAGGAGACCGTCGGCGCCCCGCCCCCGGCGGGCTCGGGCGGACGGGCGTCGCCGAGCAGCACGGCGGCCACGTCGGCGGGCCCGAGTGGGATCCGGATCAGCGAGGCGACGTTGGCGGGGCAAGCCGGTCCGCGCGAAAGCTGGTTGTGGCGCGCGTCGAGGAGCGCGAACGAAGGTCCGTCGGTGACCAGTGTGGCGACGGTGCCCTGCAGGCTGACCTCGGCCTCGAAGCGAAGCCGGCCGTCGCGTTCGACCAGCATGTTGACGGTCGCGCGCACGCGCTCGCCGCCCAGCCAGCTGGTGGCCCGCACGCGGGCGTTCATTCCCGAGACCGCCCGCTGTCGAGCTGCCAGCGCCGCGGTCAGAGTCTCGGCCGTCGGTGCGGGGTATGGGCGCACGACCGTTGGCGCGTGCAGGCAACTCGCCGCGACGATCGCCGTCAATCCGACGCCGACGCCGACGCCGACGCCGCTGCCCGGCCGCACCCTCATCGCCCGGCGGCGCTCTTTGCGTCGAGGGTGTGGATCCGGTCGCCGAGCTCGCGGGCGACGCGATCGCTCGGCGACAACGTGAGCGCCAGCCGGTAGGTCGCGAGCGCGCGGTCCCGCTCCTGGCGCTTGGCGTACAGATCGCCGAGGTGGCTCAGGATCTCGGGATCGGCCGGCTCGAGGCGGCCGGCCTGTTCGAGGAAGGTGTCGGCTCGGGTCAGATCGCCCGCGCGGAAGTACGCCCAGCCCAAGCTGTCGACCACGCCACCGGCGCCGGGCGAGAGCGCCACCGCGGCCTGCAGTCGCTTGATCGCGCGGGGGAGATCCTGGCCACGATCGGCGGCGATGAACCCGGCGAAGTTCAGCGCTTCGACGTTGCGTGGCTCGCGGGCCAGCAGGGCGTCGACCTCAGCGATCGCCGGCTGCCAGTCGCCGCGTCGTTCGTTGACCGCCGCCCGCGCCAGGATCAGGCGATCCGCCAGACGATCGTCGAGCGGCTTGTCGTCGGGCTTGGTAGCCAAGGCTTCGTCGAGATACCGGACCGCCAGCGCCGCATCGCCGCGCTTCTCGTCGAGCTGGCTGCGCGCGATGGCCAGATCGACCAGGCGCGTGCCGTCCATCTGCGTGGCGGCGGCTTCGGCGAGCCGCGCCGTCGCCTGGTCGAGCTTGCCGTGCTCGCGCTCGATCTCGGCCGCCCGCAGCCGAGACTCGAAGAGCTCCGGGTCGGTCTTGGCGACGCCGAGGTAGGCCTTTGTCGCTCCGCTCCAGTCCTCCTTGGCGGCCAGGGCGGCCCCGGTCATGAGCGAGACCCGCCCAGCGCTGGCGCCGGTCTTGCGGGCCCGCTCGGCGAGCGCCAGGGCGCGGGCCGGACGCTTGACCGTTCGCTCCAGGGCGGCCGCCAGCTCCAGCGACTCGGCGTCGGGCAGGTCGGCCGTCAGTCCGTCGGCCAGGTCTTGCGCCGCCGCCAGCTCGCCGCGCAAGACCAGCCAACCGGCGAACGCGTCGGCGATCTCGAGCGGCGCATCGGCGCGCTCGATCGCCGCCTTGAAGCTGACCTTGGCGGCCGCGGGCTGATTGGTGGCGATCTGCAGCTCGCCGAGCAGGATGCGGGCCTCGACGTCGGCGGGCTCGTCGTCGACAGCGGAGGTCACGGCCGCGATCGCCTCGTCGAGGCCGCCCAGCGGCCAGGAGAGCGCGGCCAGCTGGACGCGCCCCCGCTGCGTGTCGGGCTCCGCGTGCACCAGGCGCCGGACGGTCTCGATCGCGGCGGACAGATCCAGCGCGCCCACCTGCGCCTCCGCCAGCTCGAGGTGCGTGGTCTCGATCGCCTCGGCGTCCTCGTCGGTCAGCGCCAGTCGCGCAGCCTGCTCCAGCGACGGGATCGGACCGCCGCCCGATCGACGCGCCTCCGCGAAGTGGGCCTGGGCCAGATAGCCCGGCACCGTCGGCGCGGTGGCGAGCGATCGCGTGATCTGGTCGGCCGCGTCGTCGGTGCGCCCGAGCCGGATGAAGAGCTCGGCCAGCTCGGCGCGAACCTCGGCCGCGTCGGGATCGAACGGCAGCGCGCGCTGCAGCTCGTCGGCCGCCTCCTGCCAGCGCTCCTCCTCTTCGTACAGATGCGCGCGCGTCACGTGCTCGTAGGCTTCCGGGCTCACCGCCCGCGTCTCCACCACCCGCCCATTGACGATCTTCGTGATCGGCTGCGGCGCCGTCGCGCAGCCCAGGGCAAGACTGCTCGCCAAGACTGGAAACCACGATCGCGTGAGGGAGCGACGGCTCTGCCGGCGCGACCTCTTCGCGGGAGGGTTTGGGAACCCTCTCCGGGTTCCCATGTTCATGTCGTTCCCAGTACAGCGGTATGTTTCCGTGCTTCTTGGGCGGGTTGCTGTCGCGCTTGTTCGCCAGCACCGTCAGCGCGCGGCAGAGCTTGGCGCGGGTTTCGCGGGGGCGGATCACCTCGTCGACGTAGCCCAGCGACGCCGCCGGGTACGGATTGGCCAGCTTCTCGCGATATTCGGCGACGTAGCGCGCCCGGGCGGCCTCCGGATCGGCGGCCTTCGCCAGCTCCTCGCGAAACACGATGTTGACGGCGCCCTCGGGTCCCATCACCGCGATCTCGGCGGACGGGAACGCGAACGAGAGATCGCCGCGGATGTGCTTGGACGACATGACGTCGTAGGCGCCGCCGTAGGCCTTGCGGGTGATGACGGTCAGCTTGGGGACCGTCGCCTCGGCGAAGGCGTAGAGCAGCTTGGCGCCGTGACGGATGATGCCGCCCCACTCCTGCGCGGTGCCGGGGAGAAATCCCGGGACGTCGACGAAGGTGATGAGCGGAATGTTGAAGCAGTCGCAGAAGCGCACGAAGCGCGCGGCCTTCACCGAGGCGTCGATGTCGAGGCACCCGGCCAGGTGCGCCGGTTGATTGGCGACGATTCCGACCGGCCGGCCGTCGAGCCGGGCGAAGGCGACGATGATGTTGCGGGCGTGATCGGGCTGGATCTCGAACAGGTGGCCGTCGTCGACCACCCGCCCGACCAGCGCGCGCATGTCGTAGGGCCTCGAGGGCTCGTCGGGGACCATCTCGTCGAGCGCCGCGTCGGCGCGGTCGGCGCGGTCCTTGGTGGGCAGGCGCGGCGGATCCTCGCGGTTGTTCTGGGGTAGGAACGACAGCAGCGTGCGCAGCCCTTCCATGCAAGAGGGCTCATCGGGAAACGCCCGGTGCGCGACGCCGGAGCGGACGTGCGCCGAGGCGCCGCCCAGCTCTTCCTTGCTGACCTCCTCGTGCGTGACCGTGCGGATGACGTCCGGGCCCGTGATGAACATGTAGCTCGACCCCTCGACCATGAACACGAAGTCCGTGATGGCCGGCGAGTAGACCGCGCCGCCCGCGCACGGCCCCAGCACCGCCGAGAGCTGCGGCACCACGCCCGAGGCCAACGTATTGCGCAGGAAGATCTCGGCGTAGCCGGCCAATGAGACCACGCCCTCTTGAATTCGCGCGCCGCCCGAATCGTTGAGCCCGACGATGGGCGCGCCGGCCTTCATCGCCAGGTCCATCACCTTGCAGATCTTCCGGGCGTGCGCCTCGGCCAGCGATCCGCCGAAGACGGTGAAGTCCTGCGCGAAGATGAAGATCGTCCGGCCATGGACCGTCCCGTAGCCGGTGACCACGCCGTCGCCGAGGATCTTGTTCTCCGCCAGGCCGAAGTCGGTGGCGCGGTGGGTGACGAGCTTGTCGATCTCGACGAAGCTGCCCGGGTCGCAGCAGAGCGCCACCCGCTCGCGCGCGGTCAGCTTTCCCGCATCGTGCTGGCGCTTGGCCCGCGCCGCGCCGCCGGCCTCGGCCGCCTGCCGCTCCAGGGCCGCGAGGCGCTCGAACCGATCGCTGTTGCTCATGCTCGCTGGCTCATGCTGGCAACTCCAGGCGCACCTGGACATATCGGCGGAGCGCGATGCGCGCGTCGGCCGGTGGGTCCAAGAAGGCCAGCTCACGGGGCCGCTCTCGGTCGTCGTCGTCGTCGCCGCCGTCGCTCGCGACGCTGGCCCGGAGCGCGAGCGCCTCACCGTCGGGCAGCTGAAAACGCGCCTCGATCGGTCGTCCCGGCTCGAACGGCAGGTCACCCGCGAGGCGTAGGCCGTCCTCGCCCACGTTCCACGCCAGGCGAAAGATCCGGCGCGCATCGGCGCGGATCTCGACCGGGACAGCGATGGGGGCGCGCAGGCTCACGTCAGGAACCATCATAGCCGAGCGCCTCGACGACGGCGTCATGCAGCGCCGGGCGGAACTGGCGGAAGCGGTCGTCTGTGGGGGGCGACGGGTGCACGCGGTTCGAGAGCAGCACGATCCAGAGCTCGCGCGCCGGATCGATCCAGAGCGAGCAGCCGGTGAATCCGAGATGACCCACGGCGTCTCGCGAGAGCCGCGTGCCGGCCTGGGATCCGCTCGCCGCCGGGCCGTCCCAGCCGAGGCGCCAGGTCGAGCCCGGCACGCCCGAGGGCGACCAGAAGGTCCGCAGCACGTCGCGGTCGACAGTCGGCGGCGGCCCCCCTGCCCCGCGCCAGGCGGCGGTCAGCGCCCCGGCGACGAGGCCGAGATCGGCCGCGGTGCTGAAGAGACCCGCATGTCCCGCGATGCCCCCCATGGCGGCGGCGTTCAGATCGTCGACCTCCCCCAGCATCAGCCGCCGCCGCTCCGGGCAGAGCTGCGTCGCGGCCACCGACCGATCGCCGAGCAGGCGCGCGGGCGCGGCGGGATCGGCCAGGTTCACGAAGCCCGTTGCCGAGAGCCCCAGTGGCCCGGCAATCCGATCTTGCAGGAGGACATCCAGCCGGATCCCGGTCATCCGTTCCAGCAGCCAGCCGAGCAGGATGAAGCCCAGATCCGAATAGACCGCGCGGGTCCCGGGCGGATACTCGAACGGCTCGCGGGCCGCCAGATGGCAGATCGCCCAGCGTTCCGCCGGCGCCTCGGCCGCCCGGCGCCAGAGCGGCCGATGGGCCGGGAGCCCCGACGCATGGCAGAGCAGCTGGCGCACGGTGACCCCATCGCGGCCCGGACCGGCAAACTCCGGGAGCAGGCTCGCCACTGGCGCATCGAGCGTCAACCGGCCGGCGCCCACCTCGCCCATGGCGACGAGGCTGGTCACGACCGCCTTGGTCAGCGACGCCACGTCGTAGACCGTGTCGGGAAAGGCCGGCAGCTTGCGCGGGATCAGCTGCCGCGCCCCGAACGCCTCGTGAAATACGGTCTGTCCGCCGGTCGCCACCAACGCCACCAGGCCGGGCACGGTGCCGTCGTCCACCGCGGCCGCGCACATCCGTCGCACGGGATCGAACCTCAGCTTCACGTCCGGGCACTATACGTTACGCGGGGGCGGGCGCGCGCCGCCCGCCCCCCGCCAAGGGTAGGGATGGACCGGCCCCCACGTTCCGGTTTAGCCTGGGAAGACTTCCCGCATGAAATTCGGCCAGTACGAGCTCCTCGAGCCGATCGCGATCGGCGGTATGGCCGAGGTCTTCAAGGGCCGGGTGGTCGCCGCGGAAGGGTTCGAGAAGTTCGTCGCGATCAAGCGAATCCTTCCGGACCTTGCGGAGGACGAGCGCTTCGTCAAGATGCTGCTCACCGAAGCGCGGATCCATTCCGCGCTCTCCCACCGCAACATCGTCCAGATCCACGATCTGGGGATCTCGGAGGATGGCCAGTACTTCATCGTTCTCGAGTACGTCGAAGGCTACGACCTGCGCATCATCACCGAGCAGCTGACGGCGGTGGGGGAGATCATCCCCGAGGCGCTGTCGCTGCACATCGCCTCGGAGCTCGCGCAGGGGCTGCACTTCGCGCACGATCTGCGCGGGCCCGATGGGCAGCCGATGGGGCTCGTGCACCGCGACGTGACGCCGTCGAACGTGCTCATCTCGTTCGCGGGCGAGGTGAAGCTATCCGACTTCGGTCTGGCCAAGCGCCGCCACGATCGTTCGGTGGTGGGGAGCCTCAAGGGAAACCTTTCGTACATGTCGCCCGAGCAGGCGATGCAGGCGCCGCTCGATCGGCGCACCGACATCTTCTCGCTGGGCGCCGTGCTGTTCGAGATGCTCACCGGACGCCGCCTGCGCGAAATCACCAACGAGGTCGCTGCCTGGAGCCTTGTCGCCTCGGGCGTGATTCCGTCGGCGCGCCAGATTCGGCCCGATCTCCCCGTCGCGATCGAGCGGCTCCTCGACCGCGCGCTGGCCGCCGATCCGGCGCAGCGTTTTCCCGACGCGGCGGCGTTCGGCACCGCGATTCGCGAGGTGCTGGGTCAGATGAACGTCCCGGTGGGGGCCAGCGATCTCGGCGCGCTCCTGGGGCTCGTAAATCCGCCGCGTCGGCCGCGGATCCTGATGCTCGAGCGTTCGCGCGTCATCCGTCTCGGTCCCGAGGCTCAGGCGCTGCGCGAGGCGTTCGCCGCGGCCGCCACGCCCGCGCCGCTCACCGCGCCCGGAATGACGCCGGCCTCCGCCCGGGAGGGCGGCCAGCCGGTTTCTCGATCCGCGCCCGCGGTTTCGGCCGCGCCGACCGCGCCTCCCGACGATCCGCAGGCGACCCCGCCGCCCACCACGCCGCTGCCACCGCTGCGTCCGCGCGGGCGCACGCCGCTGCCACCGGCCCGCCCCCGGGGGCAGACGCCACTTCCGCCCGCACGACCGCGTGGCCCCACGCCGCAACCACCGGCACCGGCGGCCGAACCGATGACGGCGCGCGGGTCCGGCCGCACCACGGGACAGCGGGCGATCGTGCCCCCGCAGACGGTGTCGGGGGGACCGGCCGTCGGCGCGCAGCGACCGCCGATCGGGAGAACGCCGGCCTTTGGCCTGCAGCGACCGCCGATGGCGGCGACGCCGGCCTTCGGCGTGCAGCGACCGCCGATGGCGCGAACGCCGGCGCACGGAATGCAGCGTGCGACGATACCGGGGACACCGGCCTCCGGAATGCAGCGACTGTCGATGGCGGGGACACCGGCCTTTGGTGTGCTGCGACCGCCGATGGCGGGGACGCCGGCCCTCGGCGTGCAGCGACCCCCGATGGCGGGATCCCGAGGGGCGCAGCCGGCCTTCGGAGGCCAGATGGCTGTACCGGTCCCCTACCCGCTTCAGCGCGCCCACCATGAAACCGCCCGGGTCCAGATCCGTTCGCGAAGTCATTGGCCCGGCGTGCTCATGATGCTGGTCCTGATCGCCGGAGGCGGCGCCGCGGGCGTGCACTACTTCGTCATGCCGCTCGACGTGCTCCTGGTCTGGCGCAACCCGGCCAGGCTCTCGATCGCGACCGAACCCGAGGGCGCCAGCGTGCGCCTCGACGGCGTCGCGATCGCTGCGCCTTCGCCGACGATCGTGTCGGTCCGGCGCGATCTCGCCGATCATGTGATCGAGGCGACGCTGCCCGGGTACCACCCGGCGCGCGCGATCGCCCGTTACGAGCGCTCGGTGTCGCTGTCGACTCTTCTACGGCTCCGGCAGGATCCTGCGGCGATCGTCCCGACACCCCCGCCCCCGACCGCCGCGCCGGCCGCCCCCGCCTCTCCGCCGCCGGCTTCCCCCGGCCCGCCGCCGGCTTCCCCCCGCCTGTCGCCGGGGAAATAGTCGTCTCAGGCGGGATCGAGGCAGGGAGCCCGCCACGGTCGTGCCACCGACTGGCCCCGATCGGGTAGGCGCGCGCGCAGGCGCGTCGGTCCGGGCGCGGGGTGCGTCGGATGGGCCATCGCGGAAGCAGCGGGGCATGCCGACGGGTGCGGCGGATGCGCGGGTTGCGGCACGGGCTTTGGTGGTTGTGAAGCCACGGCGGGCGTCGCCTTCGCCGTGGTGGCGGTCGCCGTCGTTGGTCCGGCCACCGCCAGATGCACCCGCAACCGGCGGACCATCTTCCGCCCGACGCCCTTGATCCGGACCAGCTCGTCGACGGTGCGAAACGGGCGTCGCTTTCGATAGGCGAGGATCGCGACCGCCTTGGCGGGACCGATTCCGGGCAGCAATGCCAGGACCTCCGCGGGCGCGGTGTTGAGATTCACGACGCCGTCCACCGCCTTGCCGGCCACGGCCGGCGAGGGGCTCGCGAGGAGAAAAACAAACGGGAGGGTCAGACAGACGACGGCGGCGCCGGAACGCACGGCTGTCTATCGGCGCCGGTCCCGAATCGGTTGTCGAAGCGCGGGTAGATTCGCGGCTACTGGGGCGCCGGAGAGCAGAAGGCGGTCTGGGTACAAGGCGTCGCCGATAGCGCCATGCTTCCCGCCGTTCCGGTCGGCCGGCAGATGTATCCACCCCGGCAGTCGCCGTTGTTCCCGCAGACGAAGGCGCAAAAGCGCATCTCGGTCGAACGCGGCGCGCAGAGACCCTCGTCGAGGCAGATCTCGTCCGCCGTGCAATCGTTCGTCGGGCCGTTCGGACAGGCCGCATTGGCCGAGGCGTCCGAGGATGCCTGCGGGCAGGTCATCGAGCAGAGTCCGGCATCGGCCCCGCCCGACAGGCAGGTGCGGTCCTCGCAGAATGGATTGCACGGCGTGGTCAGATACTGGACCGGGAAGTAGCGCACGCAGGTCGCTTCGCTGGGGCAGCTGGTCTCGTTGCAACCCAGGATCGTGCAGTAGCCGCCGGGTTGCGAGAGATCGCAGATGCGTCCCCCGTTCGGGTCGCAGTCGGCCGCCGTCTGGCAGTTGTCCCCGATCTTTCGACCGCAGGACGCGGCCGTGAGCGCCAGCGCAAGCCCGAGGGCCGGCAATGCCCATCTTCGAATCCGATTCACCGCCCGCCTTTTACCGGAAACGGTTCGGCCACACCAGGGAGTGGAGAGCGCCGTCGCGGCAGCGGCGCGCGGAGCCAGCTCAGCCGGACGTCGCGTGGGGGCGGCATGGTTCTTGTAATGGACACGGAGACCAACCGATGACGATGCTGACTACGAGCGCCCCTTCCTCGGTTGCCCGCTACGATCCGCCCCAAGATCGGGAGTCCGAGCTGTTTCGGCTGGTGCCGGTCTGGAACGGGATCCTTCACGAGTTTCGAAACCATCTAACCGTCTTGCTCGCGGCGGCGACCGAAATCCGGACCGCCGCGCCGGCTGGGTTGGCGGGCGAGGTCGCGGAGGCTTTGACCGAGACCGAATGGAACGTCCAGCGGCTCAACGCCCTGGTGGGCTTTGTTGATGCCGCGATTCGGGATGGCGGGCCGATGGTCGCCGACCTCGAAGATGTGTTCGAGCGGGCCCTCCGGCTGGCGGCGCCCACCCTGGGTAAGTCAGCGGTTTCCTTCCACAAGGAGCGGCGCACCGGTGTGGGCAATCGGGGATGCGCGCTCGAATCACTGCTCGCCGCCCTGATCGTCGACCTGGCGCGTAACGACGGTCTGCAGATTGACGTTCGTGCCGAAAGCTCCCGGGGTTCGGTCGTGCTCGAGATCGAGAGCAACGGGCGGCGACCCCCGGTGACCTCCTGGCGTTTCGTCCTGGCGTCGGACCTGGCGGCGCGGATCGGGGCGACGGTGACCACCCGCCCCGACGGTGCCGGCTACGTCGTGCACCTCGCGTAAATCTTCAGCCGGGCCAGCTCGCGCTTCCTCCCCCTAGGGGCGGAGCTGGTCCGGCGCTTTTGTTTGAGTCGGGGGGACCGATCGGATGCGGTGGTGGGTGGTCGACAGGGGAGATCGCGGTGTGGCGGGGCATCGTGTTATTGTTTGGAAGATGGTCCCGCGGTTTCGCGCGAGCCTGCGTCGGCGACGGGTGGGTCGCGGTGTGCCTGCCGGTCTTCTTGTGTCATGAGAGTTCGGTTTTGGGGCGTGCGTGGGTCGCTCCCGGTACCCGGGCAGAAGACCGAACGCTATGGCGGCAACACGTCGTGCGTGGAGGTTCGATCTGCGGCGGGCACGCGGGTGGTGGTGGATGCGGGGACCGGGATCCGCAAGCTCGGCAAGGAGCTGGGCGCCGAGGCCGAAGCCGGGCGCACGGATGTTCACCTCCTCATCAGCCACACCCACTGGGATCACATCCAGGGGTTGCCGTACTTCTCGCCGCTCTACCAGCGCGGCAACAAGCTGAGCGTCTACGCGCGCAAGCGCGACGACCTCCACCTGCATGCGGTGTTCGCGTCGCAGACCGACGATCCCTATTTTCCGGTACCCTTCGCGGAGGCCCAGGCCGAGATCGCGTTTCGTGAGCTGACCGATTCCGCCAAGTTCGAGATCGCCGACGTGAAGGTCGCCTGCGCGCGCCTCAACCATCCCTATATCGCGACCGCCTATCGGCTGACGGTCGACGGGGCGTCGGTGGTCTACGTCTCCGATACGGCGCCCTTCACCGACATCCTGTTCGAAGACGAATTCGTCGAGCGTCCGCCGTCGCCGGGCGCGGAGCTGCCGGCGCGGGATCGGCAGAAGCTGGCGCGCATGCGCGAGGGCGTCGTGCGCCTCTGCGCCGGGGCCGATCTGGTCATCTACGACACGATGTTCACCTCGGAGGACTACCAGCGAATTCCCCACTACGGGCACTCACGCCCGAGCGACGCGGTCGACATCTGTCGCGAGGCCGATGCGCGGCGCCTGGTGCTCTTCCACCACGCGCCCGAGCGGAGCGACGTCGAGATCGACGGGATCCTGGCCGACACGCGGGCCCTCGCCGCGCGCGACGGCGGTCCGCTGGAAGTGATGGCCGCCTACGAAGGGCTCGACGTCGAGCTCGGACAGAGCTGATGGAGATCTCGTTCTGGGGCGTGCGCGGTTCGATCCCGGCGCCCGGACCGTCGACGGTGCGCTACGGCGGCAACACCTCCTGTGTATCTCTGCGCCCGAAGAACGGCGGGCTCATCGTGCTCGACTGCGGGACCGGTGCGCGCAACCTGGGCATGGCGCTCATGGAAGGCGCCTTCGGCCAGGGGCGGGGCGAGGCGAACATCTTGCTGTCGCACGCCCACTGGGACCACATCCAGGGCTTCCCGTTCTTCGTGCCGCTCTATCACCAGGGAAATCGGTTCCACATCTTCGGCGGCGCGCAGAGCTCGGCGATGCTGGAAGGGATCCTGGAAGGTCAGATGGCGCCGCAGTACTTCCCGGTGCAGACGCTCAAGAACATGGGCGCCGGCATCGACATCGCCGCCATCGACGAAGGGAAGCCCTTCCAGGTGGCCGGCTGCACGGTGCGCGCGCGCACCAATCCGCACGGGCGCGCGGGGGCCCTCGCCTTTCGCATCGAGGACGGCGGGCAGTCCGTCGTCTACGCCAGCGATGCCGGCTACGGTCCGGGTGGGCCGCCGCCCGCGTCGATCGATCTCTATCGGGGCGCGGACGTTCTCATCCACGACAGCACCTACACGCCCGAGGACGGTCGCCGCTATGCCGATCGTGGTTTCTCGTCGGTGGAGAATGCGGTCGACGCGGCCATCGCCGGCAAGGTCAAGCGCTTGGTCCTGTTTCACTACGATCAGGACTACAGCGACGCCGAAGTCGACGGGCTGTGCGCGCGCGGCCGGCGCCTGCTCGATGAGCGGGGCGGTCGCGACATCGACGTGGTGGGCGCGGCCGAAGGCGCCACGCTGGCGCTCTGAGCGCCGCGTGTACCCGGGACGGCTTTGCCGGCCCGAGCCCGTCGTGGGAGGTTTGGAACCCTTGAGGGTTCCATCTAGATCGCGTGGGCGAGGTTTGGAACCCTTTGAGGGTTCCATCTAGAACGCATCTCATAACCGACCAAAAACTTGCGGGGGCGGTCAGATGCTGATCAAACGT
>OCTA010001668.1_pt1 | contig 20382 bp, 16 predicted proteins | sample 1538991 | NCBI WGS metagenome assembly OCTA01 (sample SAMEA3539302, study PRJEB22396) | soil metagenome | biome: tundra; feature: field; material: soil | place: USA | collected 2010-05 | depth 0.15 m | reverse complement strand
TGGCGGCCCGGAGACGTCGCAGGCGGCAGCTATCTCCTCGCGAGGACACATCTTCGGCAAATTAGGACACTACCTGTTCGCGACCCGCGTTGACGGACGCATCTGCTTTGTGAAGGCTCGCCGCGTGTCCATCCCCGGCTCCAAATTCCGGCAGGGCGCAGCGGCCCTCCATGAGGAAACTTATGTCCCGGTTTGATCGCCTCCCGCCGGCTTTCATCCGCATCTTTTGCCCTGCGGCGGCGATCCTTGCGCTTTTTGCCTTCCTCTGCTTCGACGCCGCGCGGGACACATCCCCGACCTACGACGAGGCCGGCCTCATGCTGGGCGGATACTCCTGCCTCGCCAGGGACTGTCCGGAGATCCCGACGGCCAACCTGCGGCTCGCAGAGATGTGGGTCGGACTGCCGCTCCTCGCGTTCAAGCCCAGGATTCCCGACACCCTGCGCAACGAAAAAACCCTGGTCACCGACCAGAGCTCTTCCGAGCTCGGTCCGGCCTTTCTCTACGATCCGGCGAACCGGACGGAGGCCATGCTCCTGGCGAGCCGGATGGCCGTCACCGCCGCCGCCGTCGTCCTGGGTTGGATCCTATTCGCCGCCTCGCGCAGGTTGCACGGCCTTGGCGCCGGCCTCCTGACGCTGACGCTGTACTGCCTCAATCCGGTTGTCATATCGAACAGCGCCCTGGCGACGACCGACATCGTAACCACCCTTGTCTTTACCCTCACCTCGCTCGCCTATTGGCGCCTGCTCCACCGCCCGTCGCCCGCATGGGCGGCCGCCTTCGGAATTAGTCTCGGCGCGTTGCTGGCGACCAAGCTCAACGGGGCGATATTCCCCGCGATCGCCGCCCTGCTTTTTGCGCTCCGTTGGGCGGCGGGTCCCGGTCCGCTGCGCGCTTGGCGCCTCGCGCTCGCCCATGCCGCCGCCGCGGTCGTCGCGTACGGCACCCTATGGCTCATCTACGGACTCCGCTACGCGCATGGCGCGCCCCTGGACGCCTCGGTCTGGCTGCAGCCCGGCACCGAACTCTCCTCGAGGTTCATAGACTTCTGCCGGAGCGGGCACCTTCTTCCGGAGGCCTTCCTGTACGATGTTCATTCGTTCGTTTGGAGGATGGTGCGGTTGTCCTTCTTCATGGGCCGGTATTCAATCGTCGGGTTTTGGAGCTTCTTTCCTCTCGTGTTTTTCTTCAAGACGCCGCCCGCGTTCCTGATCGCGCTGTGCTTCGCCGCGGCGGCGGCGTTGCTGGCGCTGCGCCGGAATTCCGCAGCCGCCGCACGCGTCGACTTCTACGGGATGGCGCCGTTTCTCGCCACTGGAGCCGTTTACGGAGCGGTTGCGGTCGCGAGCCGCTTCAACCTGGGCATCCGCCACATCCTGCCCGTCTATCCGATGTTTTTCATCCTTGCGGGCGCCGCCGCCCGCTTCCCGTTCCGGCGCCGGTGGCAGGCGGCCGTCATCGGCGCCGTGGTGCTCGCGGGGTCCGTCTCCGAGGTCCTGATCGCCCGGCCGAACTACCTGTCTTACGTCAATGAGTTCGGCGGGGGCCCGCGAAACGGATGGCGGCTGTTTGTCGACAGCTCGTACGATTGGGGGCAGGACCTGCCGGCGGTGAGACGCTGGCTCGATGCCCGGGCGGCGCGGCCGGGGGGCGGACGGCCGGTGTACTTCTCGTACTTCGGCAACGATTTTATCGAGCACTACGGGATCCGCGCCTTGCTGCTGCCCCAGGACTATGAGCGGCGCAAGATGGTTCCGGGCAGCCTCGAGCCGGGCACGTATGTCATCTGCGCCACCATGCTCCAGGGCATCGGCGCCACCCCGGTCCGCGGACCGTGGATGCGCCAGTACGAGGAGGCCTACCAGGCCATTGGGCGCGAGCTGCCTGCGATCCCCAGCGGCACGGACCGGTGGAATGAGGCCTTCGCCATCTTCGAATTCCTTCGCTTCTCCCGCCTCTGCGCCACCCTCCGGACTCGGGAGCCCGATGCGTGGATCACGCCCAACGTGCTCGTTTACGAACTGGACCAGAAGAGTCTCGAGGCGGCGCTCACCGGGCCGCCGCGCGAAATGGCGGATACGGCCTCGATTCTGGGTTCGAAGCCCCAGTGAGAGGCGCAGGCCCATTTGCCCGATCTGCAGCCTTTCTTGACTCGCCGGTCGCGGGCGCTAGCCCTTGGTGAACGATCGGCGCGTGTCCAACTCTGGTCCCAATTTCGGAAGGGCGATGCGGTTCTCACTGAGGGAGCTCTTGTCGCCGTTTGAGCGCCCCTCGCCGATCTTCCTGGGGCTGCTCTGCCTCGCGGCGGCGATGCCGGTCCTCTTCGCCCTTTACACCCGTCTGGCCTGGGAAGATTTCCTGATCACGTACCGATACAGCGAGAACCTGGCCCGCGGCCACGGCCTGGTCTACAATGTCGGCGAGCGCGTCTACGGCTTCACATCGCCCCTGAACGCGCTGCTGCCGGCCCTCTTCGCTGCCGTCCTCTCCGCAAAGGATTTTGTCCTGCCGCTGTGGCTTTTCCGCGCCGTGTCGCTCGCCGGCCTGCTCTTCGCCTGGGTCTCGATCGTCGGCGTCTTTGCGCGCGGGGAGGGGGCATCCCGGATCCGAATCATCACCGGGTTCCTGTTTCCCGTCATCGCTGCGTTGGACATAAAATCGACGGCATTCGCCATGAGCGGGCAGGAGGCCGGGCTCGTGATCGGCTTTCTGGCTCCCGCCTTCGCGATCGCGATCCTCGGTTGGGAGCGGCACCGAATCCTCGGCGGCGTTTTTTGGGCCGGGCTGCTGTACAGCCGGCCGGACGCTTTCGTGTACATGGCGGCCATCGCCCTGGCCGCACTCGTCTTCGAACCGGGTCCGCGCAAGCCGCTTGTCGCGGCTTTCGCCCAATCGGCGCTGATTTGCGGCCTGCTTTACCTGCCCTGGTTCCTGTTCACCTGGCGGTACTACGGCTCGCCGATTCCCCACACGGTCATCGCCAAGCACAATCTTGTCGACTATGCGCCCGAGGGATACCGGTTGACGGGGGCGATCGTCGCCGGATTTGCGTCCGCCCCCAACGTCATCTCCTGGGCGCTCTCGCCCATCTACGACACGTTAAAATCGGGGCCCGGATCCTGGCCCTCGTGGCTTCATGATGCGGAGCTGCTGGTCGAGCTTTTCGCGGTCCTTTATTGGATCGTGCCAAGCCGGGACCGGATGGGCCGGATGGCTTCGCTCGTGTCGCTTGTGCTGCTGGGGTATCTGACCTACACCGACCTCGCGTCGCAGCAGTGCCCGTGGTATTTTCCGCCCCTTGGCTTCATGAGCCTGGTGACCCTGGCCAGCGCCATCGCGACGATCGCGGAAAAAATCGTCGGCGTGGCCCTGCGTTGTGCCTGCGCCGCGGCGATGGTTTCGGGCCTGCTGTTTTTTGTCGGCTTCATTTTCTTCTCGTCCCTGGCTCCGATCCGCTTCAAGGAGACGGTGATCGACGGCGGCCAGCGCAGGCAGATCGGGATGTGGCTCAAGAGACACGCCGGGCCCAATGAGACGGTCTACCTTGAGCCGCTGGGCTACATCGGGTACTACAGCGGGTGCAGGATGGCGGACTGGCCGGGCCTTGTCTCGCCGGAGGTCGTGAAAATCCGCAACAAAATCGGCCCCACAAAGGCCTACTTCACCTGGCGCGAGGTTGCGGAGGCCCTCAAGCCGTCCTGGATCGTCGCCCGGCCAAACGAATCGTTCTATATGCAGCAAAGCGACTTTCTCTCGCAGCACTACGAGCTGATGGCGGTATTCGACGACCGCTCGGCCGTCGACCAGCTCGGTGCGAAAGGCAAGGCGCCGGGGATGCACATGGTCTACTCCGAATTGACCTTCGGCGTCTACCATCGCACCGACTGACCGAATTTCGAAGAAAAGGCTCATCCCATGTCCAACCCTGAAGAAATGACCGGATCGAATTCGAAAGGCACGCCGTCCCCCGCGGGCCGGCGGCATCGCCTGGGCGGGATGCGGGCCCTCGCCGCGCTGTCGTTGATTGCGGCTTTCCAGGCGCCCGCCCGCGGCGCCGACACCGTCTACAATGTCCTGGACTATGGCGCGCACGGCGACGGCTCGGCCCCGTCCACCGACGCGATCCGGGCGGCCATCCAGGCCGCGAAATCCGCGGGAGGCGGCACCGTCGTGATTCCGGCCGGAAGCTACACGAGCGGCCCCGTCGAACTCGCCAGCAATCTTGTCTTGCGCGTGGAGGCCGGAGCCGTGCTGCGCTTCCCGGCCGCGCGCCTGCCCTATGCCTGGGGACGCGTCCAGGGAATCGAGTGCCTGGCCCCCGTTCCCCTGATCGGCGGAAGCGACTTGGAGAACGTAACAGTAACCGGCCGGGGCACGATCACCACCAACAACGAGGACTGGACGCGACTGTTGGGCGGACCCCAGCCCAAGACGGCGACCAGCAACGGCTCGGCCTTCGGCCCGGCATGGAACCGGCTCCTCGTCCTGTTGCAGCAGAAAACACCCCAGCCGGAGAGCGAGTACCTGAAGGCGGCGCCCCTGCTGCGGCCGCCGTTCATCCGCTTTCGCAACAGCAAGAATGTCCTGATCGAGGGAATCCGGATGGTGGGCGCTCCCTTCTGGTCGGTCCACCTGCTGTATTCGGAGAACGTTGTGGTCCGCGGCGTCTCGCTGGAGACCTTCCCCGGGGCGTTCACGGGCGGCATCTACATCGATTCGAGCCGCGACGTTCGCATTTCCGACTGCTACCTGGACAACGGAGACGACGCGATAACGCTGAAGGCGGGCAAGGACGCCGACGGCCTGCGCGTCAACCGGCCGACGGAGAACGTCACCATCACCAACTGCGTCATCAACCGCGGATCCGGGGGCATCGTCATCGGCAGCGAGACTTCGGGAGGGGTTCGCAATGTCGTTGTCAACGGCATCGTCTGCCGGGGAACCCAGGCGGGCATAAACATCAAGAGCGAGCGGGGCAGGGGAGGGGTCGTGGAGAATGTCCGGATCCAGAACCTGGTGATGGAGAATGTCGGCCGGGCCATCAGCGTTTCGCAGTATTACACCATGCAGGGGGAGAGCCCGCCTCCGCCGGAGCCGGTTTCGGTGCGAACGCCCGTCTTTCGGAACATTTCGATCAGCGGGGTGACGATCCGCGGCGCCCGGGGCAGCTTTGAATATGGCTGGAATCCCATCAGCATCAGCGGCAACAAGCCGGGCCCGCCGATCACGATCTCCATTTCCGGCCTGCCGGAGATGCCTATCGAGGGCCTGCGGCTCAGCGACATCGTCGCCACGGGAACGGGCGGACTGAGGGCCAGCGACACGGATGGACTCGAGCTGAGCGATGTCCGGATGGACGCCGCGCGCGGCCCGGCCTTCCTGATCAGGGATTCGCGGGGGCTGCGGCTTGACGGGATCTCGACGGGCGCGCCGGCCGCCGGCGTTCCTATCCTCCGGCTGGACCGGTGCCCCGGCGCGAGGATCGGCGTGGAGCCGAACGCCGGAGAGGATGCCGGATTCATCTCCGTCGGGCCGGGCGAGAAGGCCCAATTACGGCCCGGGCCCGCGCAAGTTCCCATCCGGGAAGAGTCCGCCGATTTCCCGCTGGAATCGGGACAGCGGTCCCCCTGATCGATTCTCCGGCGCCGAGAGTCAGTCAGGGTTGCGCCGCCTCGCCCGGATGAAGGATCGGCATCCCCTCGGCTACCTTCAGCTCGATGCCGAACATATTCAGGTCCCCCACATTCGAGAGGAGAAGACCGCGCTTTGCCGTCACCTGGCAGTGGTCGAAGGCGACATCCTGAAAGGGTGCGTCCTTAAAGCCCTGGATGACGCCAACGGTCTGCGCCGTGCCCGTAAAATTGATGAGCTGGACCTTGTGAACCGCGGTCAGGACCTTGGCCGCCGGCGCGATCGGCGGCACCATTCTCCACTGGAGGTCGAAGTCGATCGCCCGGCCCACGTCCGTCACCTGGATGTCGCGAAAGACGATGTCCTCGATCACGCCGCCGCGGCTGGGCTGCGACTTGATCCTCGCGGCCGAGCTGGAGCCGATGAACTTGCAGCGCTGAACCAGCACGTGTCGGATCGACCCGCTCACTTCCGAGCCAATCGCAACCCCGGCCCCCGATCTGAACGTGCAGTCGCTGATCGTGATGTTCTCCGAGGGCCGGTTCAGCCGCAGCCCGTCCTCATCCTTGCCGGCCTTTATCGTGATGTCGTCGTCCGTGCAGAAGATGTCGCATCCGGAGATGCGCACGTCCTGGCAGGAGCACACGTCCATTCCGTCGGAACTCGGGATGTACTGATCTATGCTGACGGTGAGGTTTTCCGCGACGACCCCCCGGCAATTGATGAAGACAAATCCCCAGCGGGCCTGGTTCTTCAGGCGCACGCCGGAAACGCGGACGTTCGTGCAATCCTGAAAGACAATCGCGCGCGGCGGGGACAGGCGGCCACCGCCGCCCGAAAGGAAAATGCCCGCCGCGTTGATCGGCGGCAGGTGGGCCGGGTCGGGGGCGAAGTTGATGGCCGCCGTGGTGGGCAGGGGCTTCGGATACACTTCCTCCGGCTTTGGCAGCGGTCCTGCGGCCGGCGGGAGTGGGGGCGGCGGGCGCCGCGCGCCGGTGGGCCGCGGACGCGGGCCCGATCCCGGCCACGAAAGGCCCGACCCGTCGATCATGCCCTCTCCGCTCACGACAACGTCCTTCACTCCGATGAAATTCAGGAAGGCCGAGGTCCAGTAGCGTTCGATGCCCTCCCAGTTCGTGTAAACCGGGGGAAAGTCCGCCATCGCGGTCGTGCTCTTGAGCACGGCATCCTTTTGCAGCTCCAGATCCACGCCGGGCTTGAAGAAGAGGGCTCCGCTCAGAAAGACCCCTTTCGGAACGACGATCACGCCGCCGCCCGCCGCCGAGCAGGCGTCGATCGTTCCCTGGATCGCCTTGGTGTTGACGGTGGCCCCGTCGCCCACCGCGCCGTGTTCCGTGATCACGTATCGAACGGGAGCGCGGGGGACGGAAACACAGGAGGCCAGAAGGGCCATGAAGAACAAAGTCGCAACAAGGGTGAGACGCGGGGGCAGGGTACTCATGAAAGACATGAGAACGATCCTTGCCAGCAGACTCAAGGCTCGACCGTCACCGGCTGGACGGACCCCGCGGGCTATCCCGCGGACTTCAATTCCCGCCAGAGCGACAGGAGTCCCAGGCGCTCAAGCCAGGGAGCAAGCACCGACTCGTCCACGCCGGTTATCTCGAGGATGGCCCGGATATCAGCCGCATGCTTCGAGGACCGGCCTTCGCGATAGAACTCAAGCTTTCGGAGAACGACGTATTCGGGGGGCGCGACCGCAAGCTCCTGGTTCCCGTTCCACCGCATGCGGCGGCGCTGGGGCAGCGCCCAGGCATGCAGGGGATCGGAGCCGGCGAGATAAATGTCGGCTTTGTAACCAGACTCGAGATGAATCAGGTTGAAATGACCCCGTTGCAAACGCGCCTGCTCCGCCCGAATGACCGATTCGGGCGGCACATAGAATTCAGAGTCGGGAAATGCGCGGAGCAGGGCCGGGCGCGCTGAATCGCTGAGGCTGATGACGACATCGACATCGTTGGTCACGCGGGGTTGGCCGTAGAGAATCGCCGCGGTGGCGCCGGTCACCATGTACGGAGCCCCGATTGCCTCGAACCGGTCGACAAACAGGCTCAGTTCATCCGGTCCGCGCATGGAGGATGCGGTCGGCTACGGCGCCGCGAACCTGCCTGTCCGACCACTCGGGATTCCGCTCACGAAATCCTGTCGCCAGCAACTCGCGCATAGTGCGGTTCATCGCAAGCGCCTGCTCCAGGCGCTGGGATGGGGTCATGGCCCGGACGATCGCCACTCGCCTTTCATGCGCGGCGGCCTCGTGATTGACTTCTGCAGCGAAGGCCATCTGGGGAAACTAGCATTTGGCACGGCCACCGGCAAGGCTTCTCCACGAATCCCCGGGTGTCCGGAAAGCGAAGACGCCAGAATCGCCTTCGGGTTTCTCACCCCATTTTCGAAAGCCGGGCCGCGGATTCGAATCAGTACACGTCCCGCTGGTACCTCGAATCCTTCTTCATCTTCACGACGTATTCAGCCGCCTCCGGCGGCGACATCCGCCCCTCCTGGGCCACGATCTCGCGCAAGGCGGCGTCGACATCCTTGGCCATGCGGTGCGCATCGCCGCAGACGTAGAAGTGGGCTCCGTTCGCAATCCATCGCCACATTTCCGCGGCGTTTTCGCGCATCCGGTCCTGCACATAGGCCTTGGTTGGCTGGTCGCGGGAAAAGACAGCATCGAGGCGGGCGAGCCGGCCTTGCGCCAGAGCCTCGGTCCATTCCTCCTCGTAGAGGAAATCGGTGCCGCGATGCCGGTTGCCAAAAAACAGCCAATTGCGGCCCGTGGCTCCCGCCGCAACGCGTTCCTGAACGAAAGCGCGGAAAGGGGCGATGCCTGTTCCGGGTCCGACCATGATCACATCCTTGTCGCCCGCCGAAGGCAGGCGAAAATGCGACGGGGCCACGAAGACGGGCACCTCCGTGACGCCAACCTGGGCCCGATTCCCGAGAAAATTCGAGCAAACCCCGAACCTTTCCCGATCATTGGTCTTGTATTTCACGACATCGACGGTCAGGTGGACTTGGCCGGGGAAGAGGCGTGAAGAGGAGGCGATTGAATAAAGGCGGGGCATCAGCCGGCGAAGGTGATCGACGAAGACCTGCGGCCCGATCCTTGCGCTGGGAAACTCGGTCAGCAGATCGACGTACTCCCTTTGGCCGAGAAACTCGGCCAAAAGCTCTTTTGCGTCCGGTTCCAGCAATCCTTTCAGCTTGGCGACGCTGGCGGGATCCGAAGCGGCGCCCGCCAGGGTCTCCGCGAATCTTCGCGTCGGGTCGGCCAAAGCCAGGCGGTGGGCGAGTGCCGAGCGCAAGGGAATGGGCCCCGCCGCGTGAGGGATCGTGACCGGCTCATTGCCACTCGCCTTGAGGCTGTGCAGAATTTCGTCGACGTCGACGGGCCGGTTCGACGGCCAGACCCCGAGCGAGTCTCCCGCCGAATACTGGATGCCACTGCCGGCGATATCGACCGCGAGATGCTTCGTTTCCCTATCCGAACCCGGCCGGGTGAGAAGCCGCTCCTCAATCACCTTGGCGGACAACGGGTAATCCTTTGAATAGCCGACAATGGACATGGGCTGCAATTTTAGGCCAAACCGTGCAAAGCACAAGGTTTTGCGCCTATTGCGGGACGTCGGAGCGTCCCGATGTCGTTATTTCAGTTTGCCTTACACATCGGCTCACCGGACCGGAGCCGGGCTTATCAACTGGTTGCCGCCGCAAGAAGCTGTTCCACCAGGCCGCACCGGGTTCGATATGCATTGGATACCCCATGGCAGTCTCGTCGCGCATGGTGTAAGGTCACGCCCTGATGCGTCGGAGCGGATTCACGCGTCTCGCTTTCAATCATGAAACCCACCGGAAACGCTCATCAAATCAATCTAAACGCGGTCAATGCCGTGAAGCGGAAGACCGATCCGTGCGCCCTCAACAGCTCGCCAACCCGGAACAAGAGGAAGAAGGCGGCTGCGGCGCCGTGGCTGCCGAAGCGGGACCGCTGACCCATATCCTTTTGTGAAGCCGGAAGACGCCGGGTCACAAAATGGGCGGCGCACGCCAAAGCCGCGTTACACCACGTCGGTTTGAGCAGCCATGGGTGTCGTCCAGGAAATCGGGCCCCCCTCGGCAACTCTTACGTCGGCACGACGAAAGCGCCCGGAATTCCGGTGTCCAAGGTCGCGAGCTTGGCGCCATGGGCGTTTGCAAGTTCGAGCAAATGGCCATCGGTGGTCCGAGAGGCGTCTTTGCACCACGTCGGCAAGTTTGTCGCACGTTGGTCGTCGGCGATGAAAGAATGGGTCTTCCCGAGGCTTGCGAACATTTCGTCGAGCGCCTCGCAGGCTTCTTTAACGGAGACCGCTCCAGCGGCTCTTTGCACGGAAACCCGGATGAATCCCAGCTCCGGGATGGGCGCACTCAGAAATTCAGTTCCAGGCCGGCTGCGCTCGTGCCCAACCCATCGAGCCACTCGGCTATGATCGGAGTGCTCTTTCCACCCCCAGGCCACCAGTACATTGACGTCTAGCAGATACTTCACGGGAAGTCCGCCAGCATCTCACGGACCGCTTCAGTGGTAAGTGGTGGCGCTCCGGCCGGGGAAGAGAAGATCGTCGCCCCGGTGTGCTCGCAGCGAATCCGACGCACCCGTCCGGGCTTTCTTCCATTGTTCAGGGCGCCTCTGCGAACGTACTCCGAAAGGGTCATCTTCCCCCCCTTTGCCTCCGCTCGAATTCGACGGGCTTCGTCATCAGTGACCTTGAAAGTCAACGTTGGCATGGTATTACCGTATTACCATCCATCGTGTTGGCAAGCATATTCCCCGGGACACAGACGCTCTTTCCCTCGCTTCGACGATATTCTTGTCCTGCCGCCGGCAACGATCACGCTCTTGGAGAGGCACCTTCAAACACCCTGAATCATTGAAAGCAAAGGCACAAGGGCGAGTCTCGTGGCGGCCGCGAACAGCGCGCGCCGTCGCCGACCGCGCCAATACGCTCCAGCAATTCGGGATGAATCTGCGCGATTGGTTCCATGAGTTGAGGCAGATCGGAGTGCGGGCCCGCTTCCGTGAGGCCGTGACACATCGGCCGCCGCGCCTGCGCGGCAGGTTCGGTGGTGGAGAAATCGCCGACGCGTTTCTCGCCGCGCAAGTCGAATATCTTTGCCACAAGGCCGGGGTTCGTCCGCCCAAGTGGGTGAGCGCTCCTGAATATGTTCTTGAAGAGCCCTGGTTCGGTTCGACCGTGCGATCGGCGAACATGCATGCTTTGCTTATTCGTGATGCTCCGGCCGAATTCGTGAACAGGAATATCTTCACGACCTCGGAGATTGAGTGGCGTCCGAAACGCGGGCGGCCGAGGAAGACCTACGCCGAGAAACGCGAGACCGACCGGCTGCGGCTTCGCCGTTGGCGGGCGAGTGTGGGATGAAGTTGGTTTCTCGGATTTAGGTACCATGCGACCGGGCGGCAAAAATGCGGCCGCGGGCATGGGTTTTCGATTCGAAATGTAACTGATTGGCTGTCAGAGCGCCACACTTGACTAGCTTCGCAATAAGCGCGGATCGAGTGGAGCGCTCGAATTCGACGCTCACCCGCGCACGATCCCCTACGCCAATCGCCGACTGAAAAGCCACGCCGCGCCCGAGAGGGTCACAATTCCGATGATCGCAAGTGGAAGAAAATCGGGAAAAAGCTGTGCAAATCCGGCATCCTCCAGGTAGACGCGCTTTGTGAGGTCGAGGGCGTAGCGCAGGGGATTTATGACCATGGCGGATTGCAAGAACGCCGGCATGCTGCTTATCGGCGTTGTCAGGCCGGAGAGTAGGGCAAACGGCATAACCAGGAGAAAGGCATAGAGCATTGCCTGCTGCATGGTCATGGCGATCGATGAGACGAAGAGGCCCAGGCCGACCGCGGCCAGCAGGAACAGCCCGAGGCCCAAATAGAGAACAACAAAGGATCCAGCGAACGGGATGTGAAACCAGAACTGTGCGACCAGCAAAATGGTGGTCGATTGGGAAAGGCCGATGACCATGTTGGGCAGCGCCTTTCCCACCATGATTTCGAACGGGCGAAAGGGAGTCACAAGCAGTTGATCAAATGTTCCCTGTTCGCGCTCCCGGGCGACCGACAAGGCAGTAAGCATCAACGTGCCCATCATTGTCAGTGTGCCGATAAGGCTCGGAATCATGGTCCAGCGCGTATCGAGGTTGGGATTGTACCACGATCGTGTGACAATCCGGATGGGAGGTCCGGGTTGATTGTGCTTGGATCGCCAGTCGGAATTGAAGTCGTCAACCGCGCTTCCAAGATACCCCAGGGCTGTGCCGGCTGTGTTGGAGTTGCGTCCGTCGGCGATCACCTCGACCTGCGCGGTCTCCCCGGCGAGCAAACGTCTCTCGAAATCTTGGTCGATCCGGATCACAAGGAGAGCGCGGCCGCTGTCGATCCATGTGGATATGTCCTTGGCGCTGCTTAGGTTGGCCTGGCGCCGAAAGACGCCAGAACCGTCGAGGCGAGAGAGAAGCTCGCTCGAAGCCGTGCTATTGTCCTGGTTCAAGACGGCGTACGGGGCGGAGTTGAGGTCGAAGCTGGCGGCGTAGCCGAAGATCATGCATTGCAAGATCGGCGGCAGAAAGATGATAAACCGGCTCCGGGGATCCTTGAGGACGGCGAGAAATTCCTTTCGGATCAGCGCCAAGATGCGGAGAAGGGACGAGCTCATGCGCTTGCCTTAGAAAAGTTGCTTCCGGGTGGCCAGCCGGGTTGCGACAATCAGTCCTGCAGCCATGGCCGCAAGGACGCCGAGATTCGGCCAAACCACGCTTCCGACGTCCCCGGCGAGGTAAAGGGTTTGCAAAAGCGCCACGGCGTATCTTGCGGGCAGGGCGTACGTGATTCCTCGGATGAAGGCCGGCATGCTGCGCAGGTCGTAGAGGAAGCCCGACAGCATCATCGCTGGCAGGAACGTCAGGAGCATGGCCAGCTGGCTGGCAAGAAACTGGCTCTTGACCAATGTCGATACGAGAAGGCCTATTCCCAGGGCGACCAAGAGGTATATTGTCGAGGCGAGGCATAGCAGGGACAGGGACCCGCGGAGGGGGACGTGGAAGAGAAACTTGCCGGCCAAGAGGCAGAGAACAAAGCCGATCATCCCCAATCCAAAATAGGGGAGGAACTTGCTTACGAGGAACTCCCCAGCCCTCATGGGAGTGACGAAGAGCGCCTCGAGCGTTCCTCGTTCCCATTCCCGGGCGACCACCATGGCGGTTAGGAACGCTCCGATGATGGTCATCACGAGGACAATCAGGCCAGGGACCAGGAAGTAATGGCTGTCGTTGCTCTCGTTGAACCACATCCGATCGACAACAATCACGGGGCCAGTGGAGGACGAGGCGCTGGCATGCATTGCGCTCCATTGGCCGACAGGCCCCTGCGCATAGGCCTGCATGATGCGCGCCTGGTTGGCGTCCGTGCCATCGACCAGAATCTGGACTTCGGCCTCACCCAAATGCCAGCGCCGGCTGAAGTCGGACGGAATCAGCAATTCTCCATCCGCCTTGCGGTTCATCATCAGCGTTGTCGCTTCGGAAATTGAGTGAACAATCGTGACGGCGAAGTAGGGCGAAAGCTGGAATGACCCGATGAGCGATGCGCTGTCGGAAGACGCGTCCTCGTCGACCACGGCAACCGAGACCCGAGTGACATCCAGCGAGAGACCGTAGCCAAAGAGCAGGATCATCATGAGCGGGAAGATGACGCCGATGGCGATGCTGCTCGGATCGCGCAGAATCTGTCGCGCCTCCTTGAGTGTCAGGGCCCGAATTCGCCGCAGTTTTGCCATCCAGCCCTTCATGGCTGCTTCTCCGAGTTTGCCGCCGGGTCCTTGCTTCGCGCGTCGAGGACGATGGCTATGAAGGCATCCTCCATCGTCGCTGTGTGCCCGGCCCGGGTCGGGGCGCGTGCGCGGAGCTCTGCGGGCGTGCCTTGCGCCAGCACCTTCCCGTTGTCGAGGATTGCGGCCCGGTCACAATATTCAGCCTCGGCCATGAAATGGGTGGTCACGATCACCGTCACCCCGCCCGCGGCAAGCACGGTGATCCGCTGCCAGAATTCCCGGCGGGCAAAGGGATCGGCGCCGCTGGTCGGCTCGTCCAGGAAGAGAATCTCTGGCCGGTGGAGGAGTGATGCAGCCATAGCCAGGCGTTGCTTGAACCCTCCCGGCAGCTGTGCGCTGGGCAGGCGCACGAAGGGCTCGAGCTTGAACTGGCTCAGGGCCCACGCGATCCGCTCGGCCTGCTTTCTCCCTCCGAGGCCGTAGGCCCTGGCGAAAAAGGCCAGGTTCTCACCCACCGACAACTGTCCGTAGAGCGAGAACTTCTGGGCTACGTAGCCCAGATGCTGCCGGGCCGATGCGCTCGCCAAGCGCACATCAACTCCCGCCACCGTCAGGCTGCCGCCGGAGGGGGGCAGGAGGCCGCAGAGCATGCGGAAGGTCGTCGTCTTGCCGGCTCCGTTGGGTCCCAGAAGGCCGAAGATCTCGCCGCGCTTGACGACAAAACTCGCATGATCGACAGCCAGGAATTTTCCGAATCGTCGATCGAGGTCGCGGACCTCAACCATCGAGTCATCCCGGGAGCCGGCCAAGGGCTCCTCGGGCTGGGACGCCTCCGACCGGGATGGGTTTGCCCCGCCCGACTGTTGCAGGAGCACCATGAAACCGTCCTCGAATCGAGCGGGTGTGGGCCGGGCCGCAACGCCCCCAAATACGACGGACCCGGGGAGCCAGGAGGCTGCGCGGCTTACAAGTCGCACCTGCCCGCTCTCCGGAACGGCATCGATGACATCCGGCTCGGCCAACAGTTGCGCCTGAAAGTCGCGCGGCTTCATCCTGCCTGGCGGCGCGAGCAGGTACGTGCGACCCGAGGCCAGGCCGGAAACCTCGCCTGGAGGCCCTTCCGCCAGCTTTTTCCCATCGTTCAGGACTAGGACGCGCTCGCACGCCTCCGCCTCGTCGAGAAAGCTGCTGCTGATAAGGACCGTCATCCCTTCCTTGACCAGCTCGCGGATGATTTCCCATAGCTCCTGCCGGGACAATGGATCGACGCCGACTGTCGGTTCGTCCAAGAGCAGCAGTTCGGGAGAGCGGACAAGGGCACAGGCAAGCCCGAGTTTTTGCTTCATGCCCCCGGAAAGTTTTCCAGCCAGTCGTTTCTGGAACGTCCCCAAGCCCGTCATTTCCATCAGGCGGGCATACTGCGCCCGCCTGATGTCGGCCGTGACCCCGTGCATATCGGCGTAGAGGTCCAGGTTTTCAACGACCGTCAGGTCGTCATAGAGGCCAAACTGCTGCGGCATGTATGAGATCCGCGACTGAATCGCCTGCGGATCCTTTGCCGCGTCAATTCCGAGCACGGTGACAGTGCCACGATCCGCCTTCATCAGCCCGGTCAGGAGGCGAATCAACGTTGTCTTGCCGGCGCCGTCGGGCCCCACCAAGGCGCAGAGCCCGCCCTGGTTTACCGAGAAGGAAATATTGTCGAGCGCCAGGACGGATTCGCCGGTTTCGCGGCGAAAGGACTTGCTCACGCCGTCCAGGCGTAGCGCCGGGGAGGACGCGAAGGTCGTCACGGCGACGAGGCTGTTGAAGTCTCTCTTCCCGGCTCCCGCGGGGGCGAATTCCATCCTCCGCCCAGCGCCTTATACAGGGCGATGAGGTCGACTGTGACCGCCTGGTCGCTCACCGCCAATCTGTCTTCGGACTCGTAGAGCGATCGCTCGGCGTCGAGGACGTCGAGATAGTTGGTGCGCCCTTCGTCGAAAAGTCCATTTGCCATTTCCAGCGAACGACGGTTCTCGGCCACCTCGTCGGCGAGCGCTTTATGCCGATTTTGCTCCTGCGCGTAGCCGACGATGGCGCTTTCCGCCTCCTGCATCGAGTTCAGCACGGTCTTCTCGTACGTCGCCAGTGCTGCCTCCTGCACGGCAGTTTGCGCCTGGACCTCCGCGCGCACCCGGCCGAAATCAAGCGCGCGCCACTGCAGGGTTGGTCCGAGCGACCAGAATTCGCTGCTGGGTTCAAACCACTTGCCAAGGCTTACGCTTTCCAGCCCGGCGTCTCCGGTGAGGGAGAGCTTCGGAAACCAGTCCGACTTCGCGACTCCAACGCGCGCGGTTTCTGCTGCAAGTTGCCGTTCAGCCCTGCGCACATCCGGGCGCCGGACGAGAAGGTCGGACGGCAGCCCGATCGGGACCTCCGGGGGCGCCGATGGCACCGGCTTCAGCGGCAGGAGCTCTGCCAAGAGGTCACCAGGCTCAGCTCCGAGCAGGACGGCTAGGCCGTACATAGACTCCCGCATTCTGGTCTCGATGGGGGGAATCGCCGCGCGAACCTCCGCCAACAGGGCCGCCGCACGCGTGACGTCCAGATCGCTGGCGACTCCAGTTTGAAGGCGGGCGCGGGTCAGATCCAGGGCCTCTTGCTGAAGCTTGAGATTGCGCCGGGCGATGTCCAACCGACGCTGGCCGCCCCGCATCTCCACATAGGTTTTGGCGACCTCTGCCAGCAGGCTCACTATCGCGTCGTTGCGAGACTCGATTGCTCCCTCCCAATCCGCGGTGGCCGCTTCATGCGCGCGGCGCTTGCCGCCGAATAGGTCAATTTCCCATGAGGCGTCGAATCCGGCTTGATAGACGCTGTATTCGAATGGGAAGTTCTTAGGCAATGGCAGCGAGCCGATCAGGGGCTGATTCTGGCTCTGTTTTGCCCGGGCGAACGAACCAGTTGTGTCGGCTGTGGGCCAGAATTCGGCCGCGCTCATTTCCCGCATTGCCCGTGCTTGTCGCAGACGGGCTTCCGACACCTGCAAATCAGGATTTGATCGCACCGCCCGTTGGATGAGGGAGTCGAGCTCGGCGTCGTTAAACGAGGCCCACCAGTCCGAGGATGCCGCCGCGACGTCGGTCAGGCCGTTCGTGGGCGTCGAGATCCATGCGGCCGGAACGGGGGGAGGCGAGGGACGGTAGTCCGGGCCCACGGCGCACCCGCCGGCGCCAAGAATGCCGGCAGCAGCAACGCCTTTAAGGGTTTTCGTCCATTCCATTGGCTTTTGACACGATTCCTATGGCTGGCTCTGGGCAGTCGGAGCCAATTCCAGGCTTACAGTCGCCGGCATGCCCAAACGCATTTCGTCTTGGGGGTCCTTTACAAAAACCCGTATCTCATAGACCAATCCGGGGCGCAGATCCTCAGTTTGGACCGCCTTTGGCGTGAATTCGGCGACGGAGGAAATGAAGCCGACCCAGCCGGGGAGCGTTCGACCGGGGAAGCTGTCGGTGCTGATCGACGTTTTCATCCCGGTGTGAACTCTCCCCAGGTCAGGCTCGGATACATAGGTCCTGATCCACTTCGGATCCGATATGGATAGGTCGAACACTGGCCTTTGGGGGGAAATCATCTCGCCGGGCTCCAAGAGCCTGGACCGGACCACCGCATCGCATGGAGAAAGGAGCTCCGCGTCGGCAAGTTCCTGGCGCAGGATATCGAGCTGGGTTTGATTGTAGCGCAGCAGCGCCTCCCCCTGGGCTATGTCCTCCGTCCTTGGGCCGATTGTGGATAGGTCGAGCCCCTTTTGGGCGACAGCCAGCCGTGCCTGCGCCATATCCAGGGCGGCCTTGGCGCTATCGATGTCCTGTTGGCTGATGGCCCGCCCCGTTGTCAGCCCTGCAAGCGCGGTCAGGCGCTTCCATTGCAGATCGGCGTTCAGTTGATCCGCCTGGGCGAGGGCGACGTTTGCCCGGGCCTGCGCAATCTCCTCAGGCCGGCTTCCGTTATGCAGCCGTTGAACAACGGCCCTTTGGGCATCCACCTCGGATTCCGCTGCCGCCACCTTCGGCTTGAGCCGACTTGTGTCCAGTCGGGCCAGGACCTGTCCGCGCGCGACCTTGTCGCCTTCCTCCACAAGGACCTCGCCGATTCGTTCGCTGTTGTTGAAGGCGAGCTCGACTTGCCGCAGATCGACGTTTCCAAAGAGAACCAGCTTGTTTGGGTCTTTCTTTGAGTTTTCCCAAAGCCGGCCCAACAGGACGCCGATTGTGAGAACGGCAATGACTGCCAAGACTATTATCCCGACTACGAGGCCCTTTTTTCTGCTGGACGGGTGCGATGAATCAGGAGGCGCCGCCTGTGCGGATGAGGCTGGCTTGCTCGCTGGACTCGGATGGACTGTTTTGGCCGGATCGGCAGGAAGAGAGGCTCCAGAAGGCGAGGTCGGCGGAGCCGGTTGCGTGGGCGAGCCTGGTTGCGCAGACGGGGGCACTTCTGCGGCCGAAGTCTGTGGGGCCGGCAACGCAGGCTGCGTCGACCGGCTCGGCGGCGAAGTCGGAGCCGATCGGGTTGTCGAGTGTGTCTCCGTAACCGAACGGGTGTCGGTAACGGAGCTAGGTTGAATGTCCCCATCGGCAGGGGACTTTGCGGCGCCAGGCGGGGACTTCTCACCCTTGTCGGCTTCGATTTCCATGACAGGTTTGTTGGTGAATCTTGGCTGGGACGTTTTTCTTTGGCCGCAAACAGGTCAGCATAAGCATTATGCTCGATGGGCGAACGCGGCGATATGGGGTACACACCTATCTAGCAAAGGGTAAGCAACGTGGCCGCCGCAACTCGGGAAGGAGGAGGCCGGCCATGCAGCCACTGCTCGCCGCGTTGAACTGAATCGCTCGCCCGTCTTCTTCCCGGGATCCCGTCTGCGCCTCCACTTCTCGGTCCACACTTTTGGAGAAGTATCTTCAAACACCTTGAGCCATTGAAAGCAAAGATTCCACAGCGAGTCCCGCGGCGGTCGCGAACAGTTTTCGGAATCACGTCAACTTGACGAAACCGAGCTGCATCAATCAGTTGCCGGCTCGCATTCTGGACACCGTCGTTGACCTCCATTGCGCAAACTTGGATGGTTATCCCCATGGACGCCGTTCTTTCCTACCTGAAGCGCAACGAGGGGCGCTTTCTCGCCCGTCTTCGCGAGTACCTGCGTTTTCAAAGCATTTCCGCGCAGAGCGAACACCGGGCCGACGTCAGGCGCTGCGCTGCCTGGCTCGCCCGGCATTGCCGCGAGATCGGCCTGGAAACCGAGATGCATGCAACGGCCGGCCACCCGATCGTCCTGGCCCGGACCCCGCGGCGGCCGGGAGCCAAGAGGCCGCACTACCTTGTCTACGGGCATTATGACGTCCAGCCGCCCGAGCCGTTCGAGCTGTGGGATTCGCCTCCGTTCGAGCCCGCGATCAGGCGCGGCCGGATCTTTGCCCGCGGCGCCACCGACAACAAGGGCCAGCACCTGGCGCACCTGAACGCAGTCGAGGCGTATTTGAAGACGGGCACGGACCTGTTGTGCGACCTGACTTTTCTCATCGAGGGCGAGGAAGAGGTGGGAAGTGCCAACGTGGGGCCGTTTTTGCGGAAGCATCGCGAGGCGCTGCGCTGCCAAGCGGCGGTGATCTCCGATTCGGGCATGCCGAGCCTTAAACAACCGGCATTGACGTATGGACTGCGGGGCGGGATCGGCATGGAGATTGTCCTGCGGGGGCCGGCCCGGGATCTCCATTCCGGCACCTTTGGCGGCGCCATCGACAATCCGGCAATGGTGCTCTGCCAAATGCTTGCCTCGTTGCGGGACGCGAAGGGACGGATCAGGGTTCCCGGTTTTTATGAGGAGGTTGCCCCGTTGTCGCCCAGCGAGCGCCGGCGCCTGTCCGGAGGTTCGTTCTCCGGCCGCGAATTGCAGAAGCTGGCGGGGGTGCCCCGCCTCTTCGGCGAAGCCGGCTACACGCCCGGCGAGCAGTGCTCCGCACGGCCGACCCTGGAGATCAACGGCCTGACGGGCGGATACCAGGGCGAGGGAGGCAAGACGATCATCCCGGCCTGGGCGCGGGCGAAGATCACCTGCCGCCTGGTGCCCAATCAAACGCCGGAGCGGATACGCTCGCTTGTCATCCGGCACCTTGAACGGATCTGCCCCCGAACCGTGGAGATGCAGATCACGCCGCGCCGCGGCGGAAGCGGGCCCTACCTGATGTCGCCCGAATCCGCGGAGGCCCAGGCCGCCCTTCGCGCGCTGCGGGCCTCATTCGGAAGGGCGCCGGTCCTGATCCGCGAGGGCGGCTCGATCCCCATCGTGAGCCAGTTCAAGTCCATCCTGAACATGGACACGCTGCTTGTCGGATTCGGCCTGCCTGACGACCGTGCGCATTCGCCCAACGAGAATCTCAGTCTTGCCGCCTATCGGCTGGGCTCGCGTTTCTGCGCCCGCCTTTGGCCTGAACTAGCGGCGTTGGGCAAGCGGCGGTGATTGCGGCCGGGACGACTTTTCGGATGTTGCTCTTCGACTGAAGTGGAGCCTCCTGTCGAGTGCCGACGGCGAATCGACCGGCATAAATCTGAGAACATCAAGAACCTCTGCTGTTCCGAGAGATGGCCTCCCAGCCGCCTGCTCTAGGGCGCGCCCACAATATCGGTGTGTTTGCTTAGTTGGTGCCTTCCACCGCCATGCATCATTTCGTCGGTTGGGACGACTGGCTTGTTAATATTCAAATGGTTCAAATCGGATACGATTTTCTCAACGGGTCGTGACGCTGCCACGTTTGTGGGTTGTCGCGACTGAAATCAGAAGGCAATCCTTAGAACAGCTCCAATGGCGCAATCCCATGACAAAATGCTGCACCGACTGCAGAAGGAGTCA
>OCTA010001665.1_pt1 | contig 20409 bp, 3 predicted proteins | sample 1538991 | NCBI WGS metagenome assembly OCTA01 (sample SAMEA3539302, study PRJEB22396) | soil metagenome | biome: tundra; feature: field; material: soil | place: USA | collected 2010-05 | depth 0.15 m | reverse complement strand
TGTTTCGTTTGCTCGTTCAAGACGTTGCTCACATCGACGCAGGGTAATCGCCCTCGCGGCTGAGTTAACGTCCTGGTTTAGCGGTTTATCGTTGGCCGGTTTTGAAGTGACCCTCTATGGCCGGTTTTGGGTGACCCCCGAGGCCTATGCTTGGGACTACGATGAATATTGCCCGAAGTTGATTGTTCGTCGCGCGATTTGTGAGGTGTCCACTCGTCAGTCTGTGAGGTCCATCACGTTATTGATGGACAAGCGGCACCCGTCCCGCGTACACGCTGGCCGAGAGGTGGTCCTTCAGAGCGATTTCGTGGCCGAATTGGAGAAACGGATGTAGACTTAGATTCACTATCGGTACGTGAACACACCCGATGGGAAACGGCGATGGATATAGATTCACCGGCCCAGCACGTATCGTCTGCTTCGGTCCAGGACGCAAGCGGCCCTGCCGCCACCGGATCCGGGAGTCACGCTGCGATGCCATCCATCAGCCTGCCCACAGGCGGCGGCGCGATTCGTGGCATCGGGGAGAAATTCTCGGTCAACGCCCAGAGCGGTAATGGCGTATTGACGATTCCGATATTCACGTCGCCTGGACGTTCGAACATTTCTCCTCAATTGTCCCTGTCTTACAGCCCGGGAAATGGGAACGGACCATTAGGGTTGGGCTGGCGGTCGTCGATTCCGTCGGTTTGCAGAAAGACGGAAAAAGGCCTGCCGCGCTATGACGATGACGGCGAAGCTGATACTTTCATCCTCTCCGAATCCGAAGATCTGGTACCGGCTCTGTCCGCGCAGGAAAATCAGTGGGGGGCGATCCCGGCGCCGGATATAACGCTGAGCGGACAGACTTATTCGATCACCCGATATCGTCCGCGTGTGGAGGGGATTTTCGCGCGAGTGGAGCGATGGCGGCGGCAGTCAGATGGAATCTCGCACTGGCGTGTGGTCACCAAGGACAATGTCACCAGTATTTACGGGCGCGACTCGAATTGTGTAATCGCCGATCCGCGGGATCCCTCGCGCATCTTCAAATGGCTGTTGGAAGCGACGTTCGACGATAAAGGCAATGTCGTTTTTTATGAATACAAGCCTGAGGATTCGAGTGGAGTGGACGGAAGTGCGGCGAATGAGCGAAATCGCCAGAACCAAATCGCGCCGTACACCAATCTCTACATCAAGCGCATTCTCTACGGGGCGCAATCTGCGTACCAGCCGGGGGAAGATCTCTCGAAACGAACCGATTGGCTGTTCGAGGCGGTTTTCGATTACGGCGAACACGACCCGGCTACGCCGGTTCCGGCCGAAGATCCGGCACGCAAGTGGAATACTCGTGCGGACCCATTCTCGACCTTTCGATCTACGTTCGATATCCGCACGTACCGCCTTTGCAAACGTGTGCTGATGTTCCACCACTTTCCGCGAGGAAAGAACGGGGAGGCTGGTTACGACGGGCTGGTGCGCTCCACTGATTTCACCTACGACCAGGCGGACCCCTCGTCGTCCCTTAGCGGGAATCCGATTGCGACGAAGCTGATTTCTCTTACCCAGACCGGATACAACTGGGATTCGACGGGGAACAGCTACATTTCGAAATCACTGCCGCCGCTGGGATTTACGTATTCGGAAGCGGCCATTGATACGACGGTACGCACCGTGGATCCAGCCAGTCTCGCGAATTTGCCCTCAGGGCTCGACGGAACGAACTACCAGTGGCTTGATTTGGACGGTGAAGGAATCTCGGGCATTCTCACCTTCCAGACTGGCGGGCTGTATTACAAACGAAACCGGAGCCCGGTGAACGTAACGTTGGATGGGCCCGAGCAGGTGGACGTTCCGCAAACGTCGGCAAGCTTCGGCGACTTGGAACTGTTGGTCTCGCAACCGTCGCATTGCCTGGCTGCGGCGAAGCCCCAGTTCCTGGATCTGGCGGGCGATGGGCGCCAAAACCTCGTACACCTGGACAGCGTACCGCGGGGTTATTACAATCGGGCCGGCATCGCGGGGCGCGATGGGACCTGGGATGAATTTCAGCCCTTCCTGGTTTTTCCGAATGTTGAGACCACTGACCGGAATCTCCGGTTCGTGGACGTGGACGGCGACGGGCTCACCGATCTTCTGGTGTCGGAAGACGAAGTGTTCGCGTGGTATCGCTCTTACGGGCGCGCCGGATTTGGGTCGCGGCAGTATGCCCGCAAGCCTTTTGACGAAGAGCGTGGAGCGGCGCTGGTTTTTGCGGAGGGCGATGAATCGATCTTCCTCGCCGACATGACCGGCGATGGATTGACGGATATCGTGCGGATTCGCAACGGCGAAGTCTGCTATTGGGCGAATCTAGGTTACGGGCGGTTCGGCGCGAAGGTAACGATGGATAACGCGCCCTATTTCGACAAGGACGAGACGTTCGACCCGCGGCGCATCCGGCTGGCAGATATCGACGGCTGCGGGACCACCGACATCATTTACCTGGCTGCGCGAGGGGTGGCGATTTATCACAACCAATCGGGAAATAGCTGGTCGGCGGAGACCACGCTCGATTCGTTTCCGGCCTTGAACGACGTGAGCGTGGTGAATGCCGTGGACCTTCTGGGAAACGGCACGACCTGCCTGGTATGGTCTTCGCCGCTAGCGGGCGATGCGGGGAGGCAGATGCGCTACATCGACCTGATGGGGAACCAGAAGCCGCATCTGTTGATGGGGATCAATAACAATCTGGGCGCGGAGACAAGAATCCGTTTCGCGTCCTCCAGCAAGTTCTATGTAGAGGATCGCGAGGCGGGCACACCGTGGGTGACGAAGCTTCCGTTTCCCGTTCCAGTGGCCGAGCGTGTGGAGGTCTTCGACTATATCGGCCGAACACGACTGGTGAACACCTACCGTTACCGGCACGGTTATTTCGACGGGGAAGAGCGGGAGTTTCGCGGGTTCGGATACGTAGAGCAAACGGATGCGGACTCTTTCGGCGATTCGGGCAGTTTGTTTACCGCCGACACGGATACGGAAGCGGATGCGCTACATGCGCCTCCCGTGGTTACCAAGACGTGGTTTCACACGGGCGCATGGCCCGATGAGAGCACGGTGTTGCGCTTTATGGCGCGCGATTATTTTGGCGCGCCGGCCCCGTCGGACCCGCAGTTTGCGCAGAAGTGGAGCGCCTTTCTGAGTTCCCTGCCGGCGGATTCGTCGTTGCCTGGGGATGTTCTGCAGACCTCCGGGGTGCGCGTGCCGTATGCTCTGCTAGGCGGAGAACAACGGGAGGCGTTGCGCGCGCTCAGGGGTAAGATTCTCCGGCAGGAAATTTATTCGAGCGACAGATCGGCGCATGCGGGGATTCCGTACACGGTCTCAGCCCGGAATTACACCATCGAATGTTTGCAGCCGCGCGCCGCGAATCCGTATGCAGTGTTCTTAGCGCATGATCGCGAAACCATCGATTTCAACTACGAGCGCAACGTGTCCGATCCTCGCGTCGCGCACCGTGTGGTGCTTGCGGCGGATCCTTTCGGCGATGTATTGGAGAGCGTGAGTATCGCCTATGGGAGAAACCTTGCGGCTTCCGGATTGCCACCGGCGCCGCCAATTGCCGCGGGCTCGACGCCTGACGTTACGGTGGATGCTTCCGGATTCGTGCAGCTCGAGCAGTTGACGGCTTTGTTGACCCTGGAAGCGAACAGCTACACGCAAGCCATTGACACTGCGGCCGCGTATCGGAATCCGATGACGGCGGAAAGCATCCTCTACCAACTCACCCGTCCGGCCCGTGCGGACGAGTCGGTGGTCTACCAATTCAGCGACCTGACCGCGATGGTGAACGCCGCGATCCAAATTCCCTACGAAACGGCGCCCGATCCGACCAAGACGCAGAAGCGAGTGATCCGCGACACGCGGACGCTGTATTACAAGAACGATCTATCGGGTCCCGCGCCGCTGGGACAGACGGAATCGCTCGGTCTCGTTTTTCAGACGCATCAACTGGCTTTGACTGCAAGTCTGGCGCAACAGATTTTTGTCAACGGCAACACCAACCCTAACAAGCCGGCCGCGGCGGATCTGGATGCCATTCTCTCCGGCAGCGGCACAACGGTGGCGGGAGGCTATTCGAACAGCGACGGCGGCTTTGTGAACAGCCAGGGCGACAGCGACTGGTGGAATCCATCCGTTCAAGCCTTATATTCGCCGGTACCGCAAAATCCGCCGAATCTACCGGTGCAGAGCGCAGCGTTTGCGGCGGCGAACTTTTACCTGCCGCAAGCTCATCGCGACGCCTTCGGGCAGTACGTGCGCCTCACTTACGATTCCTACAATCTGCTGCTGGCGCAGACTCAGGATGCCGTCGGTAGCGTAGTGGCCGCAACCAACGACTACCGCGTACTGCAATGCACGGAGACCGTGGACGCGAATCAGAACCATTCCCAAGTCGCCTTTGACGCCCTGGGCATGGTGGCGGGGACGGCGGTGAAAGGCAAGTTGACTGCGGGGGGTTCCGAGAGCGGCGACTCATTAGCGACCTTGGTCACCGATCTGGCTCAAGCGGATATTGATGGCTTCATCAACAGCGCGAATCCCCTGCCCCTTGCGCCAGGACTGCTGGGCACGGCCACAGTCCGTAGGGTGTACGATCTGACGCGCTTCCTTACGTCGCAGGCGGCTAATCCGGCCGATCCCACGCAGTGGAAGCCGAATTTCGTCGCAACGATCTCGCGCGAAAATCATGTGGCAGCGTTACCAGGCCAGCAAAATGCTGTTCAGGTGAGTTTCAGTTACTCGGATGGACTCGGCCGTGAGATTCAAAAGAAGGCTCAAGCCGAACCGGGACCGCTGGACTTGAGCGCTGAGAATGCGCCTTCTGTAAATCCACGCTGGATTGGCTCGGGCTGGAGAATTCTCAACAACAAAGCCAAGCCCGTTCGGCAATACGAGCCTTTTTTCAGCTCCACGCGTGATTTCGAATTTGCGATCAAAACCGGTGTGACGCGAACCATGTTCTACGATCCGCTGGAACGGGTGGTGGCGACGCTTTATCCAGACGCCACGTGGGGGAAGACAGTCTTCGAAGCGTGGCAGCAACGGACGTGGGATGCCAACGATACGGTGCAATTTAGTCCGAAGACTGACTCGGACGTGGGTCAGCTTTTCAGTCTGCTGCCAGATGCCGATTATCTTCCGACGTGGTATCAGTTGCGGACCGATGCCGCTTTATCCGCCGCCGCGTTTCCCGATCCGGCGGTGCGGGCGCTGCAGTCCGCTTCGGTAAGCAAAGCGGCGGCGCATAACGATACTCCCTCGACAGCGTTATTCGACGTGCTGGGGCGCCAGTCGGTCGCCGTGGAGCACAACCGTTTGAACGTCAACGGCGTGGCGACCGATCAATATTATGCGACGCGAACGGGCTTGGACATTCAGGGCAATCAGCTGTCGGTGACAGATGCGATGGGCCGCCAGGCGATGTCTAACGATTACGATCAGACGAAACAAAAGATCCACAGCAAGAGCATGGACGCGTGCGAGCGTTGGATGTTCTGCAACGTGGCGGGCAAACAAATCCGGGCGTGGGACAGCCGCGGGTTCCTGGTGGCGACGAGTTACGACGAGTTGCACCGCCCGATCGGGCTGAACGCCACCGGCAACGGCCTGAACAACATACTGGCCGAAAAGACCATCTATGGCGACAGCAAACAAGGCGGCCCCGCCAGCCCGGAACTCACCAACTCCCGCGGGAGAATTTATCAGGTTTTCGACGCGGCGGGCCTGGTTACGAACTTCGGCGTTAATCCGGTAAGCAACCAGAACGAAGCATTTGATTTTCAAGGAAATCTCATCCGCAGCCGCCGTCAGTTGCTGGCCGACTACAAGAATCCAGCGGATTGGACGCAGAATCCCGCATTGGGAACCGAGACGTTTACGACGGCCACGCGCTTCGATTGTCTGAATCGCGTGACGCAGCAGATTGCTCCGTATAGCGATGGGGCGGGCGCGAAGCTGAACATCGCGCAACCCACCTACAACGAAGCGAATCTCCTGCAGGCAACCGATATCTGGCTGCAACAAGGCGCCGAACCGGGCGGCCTGCTGGCTTCGGCGGGAGCGTCATTCCACAGCGTCGTCAATATCGACTACGACGAAAAGGGGCGACGCACCGTCATCGACTATGGAAATGGCGCGAGCACCACGTATCAGTACGATCCGGACACATTCCGGCTGACGCATTTATTGACCTCGCGGAAGTCCGATGGCGTGGCGCTGCAAGATCTTGTCTACTATTTCGATCCCACCGGCAACCTCACACACATTCAGGACAATTCGGATATCCAGAATGTGGTTTATTTCGCCAACCGACGGGTCGATCCGAGCGCCGACTACACGTATGACGCGGTCTACAGACTAATCAGCGCGACCGGCCGCGAGCATCTCGGTATGACCGGCAAGGTTCCCAACGCACCAACGCCGGAGTCTTACAACGACTGGCTGAACGTCAATCTCCCGCATCCGAACGATGGCAATGCGATGGGCGTCTACACAGAGAACTACGCCTACGACACGGCCGGGAATCCGCTGGCGATCCAGCACGTGGGGTCCACGCCCGCGAATCCGGGATGGACCCGAAGTTACAGGTACGCCGAAGCCAGCCTGAACGAACCGGCGCGATTCAACAACCGTCTGAGCGGCACGACAGTGGGTTCGGCGGCCGAGTCCTACACCTACGATGTGCATGGCAGCACTCTGCGCATGCCGCACTTGCAGGCGATGCAGTGGGACTTCAAAAACCAGCTTCAGATGACGCAGCGCCAAGCCGTGAACAACCAGGATCAGGACGGCACGAAGCATCAGGGCGAGCGAACCTATTACGTCTACGACACATCGGGGCAGCGCGTGGTCAAGGCCACGGAATCTTCCACCGGCGCGCTGGTCAAGCAGCGCATCTACCTGGGCAGCTTCGAACTTTACCGCGAATACGGCAATGCGGGCGTGGTGACGCTTGAGCGCCAGACTCTCCATGTGATGGATGACAAGCGGCGCATAGCCTTGGTAGAGATGCGTACGCAAGGGCAAGACGGGACGCCCGCGCAACTGATCCGGCTTCAGTTCAGCAATCATCTTGATTCTGCGTGTTTGGAACTGGACGATCAGGCCCAGGTGATCACTTACGAGGAATATTATCCGTACGGAGGCGCCGCATACGAAGCAGTGACGCAAACCATCACGCCGGCCGCGAAGCGCTACCGCTATACCGGCAAGGAGCGCGATGAAGAGACCGGTTTCGGGTATCACGGAGCTAGATATTACGCGGCCTGGCTGGCGCGTTGGATCAGCGCCGATCCCGCGGGCCTGGTGGACGGCCCGAATCTATATCGCTATGCACGCTGTTCGCCCACCATCCTGACGGACCCGGGCGGCACCGACCCGCCGGCCGCTGGGGACGCGAAGAAGGTACAGGCAGCGAAGGACGACGACGAAGACGACCAACCGGAGCCACAGCAAGCGCAGCCCGAGGATTCCAACTTCAGTTCCGCCGCCGCTACTCCGCCGGCGGGAACATGGACATCGGAATTCGGTTTATCGGGTTTTGGAGGGGGTACCTCGGCGGGAGGGTCAGGCGGTGGGGCATTCTTCTATCACTTCCGGGCCGTCACCAGTCCGGGCACAGAGTGGGGTCTGATGACGGGGTTCGGGGGCACGGGGCCCCCTTCGGTGGGAACGGGTCAGCTCAACCTCACGCTGCACCTGGGCGCGGAACCGAAGGCGGAAGGGCTCCAATATCTTCAGCAGAGCTTGACTGGTTGGTACTTCGCCGGCGGGTTCGTGTGGGGGCAAAACCCGCTGGTCAAGCCGTATTCGTTTAGCGATTCACCGCAAGAGGCAGGCGGCGCCAACGTAGCAGGGAGTGTCCAGTTCGCCTATTCTTCGATTGTTTCGCGGCAAAAGAAACAGAGCCTTAACCTCAAGCCGGTACGGGAATTCGATTTTAATTTCGGCTTGGCGGCGCAGCGTTTCGGCGCGATTAACGGTGTCGGCGTGACAGGGCTGCTGGCGCCCTCGGTAATTTTCAATTGGTCCTGGAACGATAAACCCGGCGAGGACTGGCAGGTAAACTTCGAGTCCGCCACAACCGTCAATTTGGGGCTGGGCGGGGTCGCGCCCGGGCAATATCAGCCACCTCTCGGTCCAGGAACGCGGGGCGTACCGTTCTCTGTGACGGAGACGCTTGGCATCGGATTCCAACACGCGTGGGGCGACTATGCATTCACGATTGAGCCGTATGCCCAGCACGAAGCGTTTCCGAATGTGTGGACGTCCGACTTTCCGTCAGGGGTGGACAAGGGTGCTTGGGGCGGCGGGATCAAGTTTGGCCTAACCGCCATAAACCGGCCGAAAAACTGATGCGTCGGCGTAGATCGAAAAAACAGCTCTTTTGGGAGTCAACATGGCAATCGCAAACGCTATCCTAACCCTCAATTCACAGGGCGATCAAGTAAAAGCTGCTCAGGCAAACCTAGCCAAAGTTGGGGTGGCGATTCCCACCACGGAAACGTCGGCCAGCGTTTTTGGCGCAGGAACGGCGGATGCCGTCAAGCAGTTCCAGATCGCTTCGAAGCTGCCCCCCACAGGAATGGTGGATGCGGCCACGCAGACAATGTTGAATAACGCCGCCGCCGCGGCGGCAGCGAGTCAAGCTTCGATGAGCGGCCAGATCACACTGGATTACGGGTTACCGGCCGACGCCGTGACGGTCCGGCTATATTCGATCGGCTATGGCGGCGTAGCGACGAAACTGGCCGAAGCGAAGACCGACGCGAACGGGGTTTACTCGCTAGCGTACACGGCGCCGGCGACGGCCTCGAACCCTGAGGTTCGCGCGGTGAACGCTCAAGGGCAGGAAACAACCATCTCGTCGATCATCTACAATGCTGGCGCGCGGGCGATTCTCAACCTGGTGGCGCCGGCGAGCGTCCAGCCGTTGACCGCCGAGTTCACGCGGCTCTCGTCCGACGTGCAGACGGCGATCGGAGGTACGGGCGTCGCGAATCTGGCCAACGCGCAAGAGAACTCCACGCAGCAGGACTTAACGCTCCTCAACTCGTCGACCGGATGGGATGCGCGCCTGTTGGCGCTGGCTGCTACGGCGGCAAAACAGGCGAGCGTGACGGGGTTAGGATCGGACGTATTGTACGGACTCTACCGCACCGGGCTGCCTACAGATCCCGGGTTACTGGCGCTGATTCCGGCGGCCACCATCGCCACGGCCCTTAACAGAGTGGCTCAGGCCGGCATCGTCAGCCTGACTGCGCAGCAGATTACCGCGGCGCAGACGGCTTTCACAACGTTCGCAACCAAGACCAACCTCGCCATCAAGATCCCCGGCGCACCGTCCAGCCTGGGCGATCTGCTGACCCCGGTTGTGACTAACACGACACAGCAGGCGTCGTTCATCCAGACCTTTCTCGATCCCACGAAGGATGACGCCGATTTGTGGACCAGCGCCGCTTCCGCTGGAATTCCGGCAGCGCAAGTTGCGTCGCTCCAGTTGCAAGGCAAGCTCGCATTCCTCACGCTCAACAATGCCAGCCTGGTTCAAAAAGTCCAGCAAATGCTGGCCCCGGCGGCGGCCACAACAGGAGCGGCCACATCCGCCGTCGATCCGGGCGCGCTCGCCGATGCCGATTTTCACATAGACGCCACCTGGATCAGCGCAGTAAATTCAATCGCCGGCACGGACACGCAGAAATTGCAGTCGCTGATTCCCGCGAACTATGCTGGTGGGACACCGTCCAATCAGCTGGCTGCCTATGCGGCTGACATGGCCCGGAAGGTACGGGTGAGTTTCCCGACGCGCGTCATCGCCCGCATGGCCACCACAGGCACGCTCGGTCTGGATAAAACGACTTCTCCGAAAGTGGGCACGTTCCTGAAGGCAGCGGACGCCGCTGGCTATCAATTGGGGAGCACACCCCTGAATTCCTTTTTCAAAAACCTGCCGGCATCTATAGCGGCCCCGGATGCAGTCACGGTGGCGTCGGTGAAGACGCTGCACCGGCTGTATCAGATTACTCCCAGCAACGAATCGCTGCAATCGGCGGTGAAATTGGGCTTCAATTCGGCGCGTGACATCGCGGCATATACACAGGGCGATTTTCTGGGACGCTTTGGCGCGTCTTTCCCCACGTTGGCCGAAGCGCAGTTGGTCTATAACAAAGCGCAGCAGATTGCAGCGGTGACGCTGAATGCTTTCGCGGCGGCGAAACAACTGGACGTGCAGCCGGATATTTTCGCCTTATCCGGTTCGTCCGCGGCTCGTCAAAGCGCAAAGACTACTATCGCGCAGCAATTCCCGAGCATGTCGGGCCTGTTCGGTTCGCTGGATTTCTGCGAGTGCGACGACTGTAAGTCCGTGTTGAGCCCGGCCGCTTACCTGGTGGACATCCTGCACTTTTTGGACCCGGATCCGGCGGATTGGCAATCGAGGCTGAATGCGTGGAAGAGCAGCCACGGCAACCAGGCTTATCCCTTCGGCACTCCATTTCAGGCGCTCACCGCGCGACGGCCAGACCTGCCGAATCTGAACCTAAGCTGTGAGAACACAAATACAGCGCTGCCGTACATCGATGTGGTGAACGAAATCCTGGAATATTTCGTGGCGAAAAGCGGCCTGCAGAACTTGTCGTATGACACCGGCTCAGCCAACAGCGCGGACCTGATCGGGGAGCCGCAGAATATCCTTCCCGCGGCTTACTCCATCCTTAACAACACCGTCGCGGCCACGCCGGCGGTCTATCCGTTGGGCTTGCCGTTCGATCTGTGGATTGAGACGGTACGTGGCTTTCTGAATTTCTTCCAGCTTTCGCTATGGGAGGTCCTCGATCTTTGGCGGCCGGCGAATTCGCTGGAATTGCTGACGGACGGCAACCATTATCCTTACTACCGGTCCTCCATTTTCATTGAGTCGCTCGGCTTCTCGCCATCGGAACGCGCGCTGCTCACCAATGCCACTACGCTCGCGAACTGGTTCCAGCTTTACGGCTACGCCGATCAACCGAGCGCCCTGGCCGCTCTCACGTCGGCCGAAACGCTGGCCGACACGCTCGATATCACCTATCAGAATCTGGCGGACATCATGGAGACCGGCTTCCTGAATCCGGCGCTGGCTCCGCTGACCGTGCCCCTCGAAAACTTCGGGCTGAGTATTCGCGACGCGTTCACTTACACAAGCCAGCCGGGCTACAACTCACCGGCAATCACAGCGGCGCAGAAGACGGCTTTCGAGACTAAGCTCCAAGCTTTGATGCAACAGTACTATCCCAGCGCCGATCCGAAATCACTGCAGAACTGGCTCAACAGCCTGCTCACGGCGGGATATTCGAATTCGGTTCTGGTCTTAAAGGCGCCCTCCAACAACACCTGCGATTTTCAACACACTACTCTGCAATACGCGGGGGGCAATGCGGCCAACAACCTGGATTTTCTGAAGCTCAATCTTTTCGTTCGGATCTGGAAAAAGCTGGGCTGGACGGTGAACGAAGTGGACCGCGCCCTGCAACTGTTCCTGACGCCCTGGCTACCCGCGGCGACCGCTGCCAACTTAGGGGCGGACCTGGCCACAACGATGACCAGCACGCTGATCTATCTTGCCCACCTGCAGACCGTGGCCACCAAGCTTCAGCCTGGGCCATACGGAAGAATCGGCATTCTTCCCGTCTGGTCGGCGCTTCCGACTGCCGGACAAGACCCGCTCTACGCGCAACTTTTCCTGACAGCGGCGGTCTTGAACAACGACCCGATTTTTGACAACGCGGCCGGCCAGTATCTCTGTTACTTCGACACAACTCAGAACAAATATCTTCCCTATCGCTGGCAGAGCACGCAAACCGCCGAGGATGTCGCCAAGGGCTACGTATTGCTCGGCAATCATCTGCCTGCGACTCAGGGTGCGCTCGGGCTTACGTCGGACGAGGTTGAGGCGATCCTCGCCGACAATGGCCTGGACATTGCCTCGGCGCCGTTGACGCTCGTCAACGTGTCTTTATTGTATCGCTATGCGTTGCTGTCGCAGGGATTACAGCTTTCGGTGGAAGATTTTGTAGCGCTCAAGCAACTGAGTATCGACACCATCAACGCCGCTCCCTTCAATCCGGTTAATCCTTTCGATTCGCTGGCAGCGGCGCCGATGGCCGTTTTGAAGGACGACCGGCCCTGGGGTGAGACGGTTCAGTTTTGTGACCAGGCCGCAAAGGTGCAAGCGAGCGGCTTCTCGGTGGACGACCTGCAGTACCTGCTTTGCCAGAAAATCGCCGATCCCGCCGGACCTTACGCGCCAGATCCCGACGCAATGATGCAGGAGATCCGGGCGTTAGCCGCGGTGATTCACGCCATCCAAAGCCAGACCGCGGCGCCATCCGATCCGACGAAATTCACGGACAACATCATCGGTCAAAACATTGCGCAGCTTTTCCCATCGGATGTCGCCGAGACATTCATGGGTATGTGGACCGGGACAATACAATACACCGCCACGCCGGCGGCGGCCGCGAGCGCCATTTCACCGATTGGGTTGCCCAACGCTCAGCTTGTCTACGATCCGGTGCTGACTACGCAGACCGTCATCCTGACCGGTGTTCCCGTCAACAGTGTGATGACTGGTCTCACTACGGCGTTGGGGACGCTGGTCACGCAAGGCGCCATCACGGCCGCGCAGCAGACATTTCTGCGGGGCCTCTTCAACGACATCCACACGCAGGCACTCACTTTCTTCCAGAAATACCTTCAGCAAAACACCGTAGGAGGACAGACCGTCGGATTCCTGCAGCCCGGCGATTTCGATACCCTATTCGCCGCGCCTCCAACCGCGGCGATGCGTGCGAGCCTGGCAGCCAAAGTTCTGCCCTATCTGCAGAGCCAATTGATCGATGAAGCAACGGTGCAAAACCAGGTGGCGCAGTTGAGCGCCGATCCGTCGTTGATGAAAACGCTACTGACGAACACGTCGGTGCTGACCGATCCAACGCAGCCGCCGGCGCCGCCAGTTCCGCTTCTCAGCGGATTCCGGGCCGCTGGGGACACCGGCTTGAGCGTGACCTACTATTCGGGCGCCCAGGAGGCGGCCGCAGGCGCGCTTGCTTCGGCCACGGTGAAGACGGCAAACACGGATTCGATAACGAATCCCGCAAGACCGGCCGGCGTCAACAGCGCTCGTTTCGAAGGGTACCTGGAAGTTCCGGCGGACGGGCCGTATGTGTTCACTGCCATCCTACCGAACTCTACTGCCGCGGCCGCGCTTCAGTTCGATTTTCTTTCGACGCCGCTTGCGCTCACGGCGGGCGCTCCTGCGGGCGCTCCCGCCACGTATCCGTACTCCGGCTATACGCAGTTCAAAGCCGGCGTGCCCTATCACTTCACGCTGGATGTCCAGGGGTTGAACGGCGGCGATGCCCAACTATGGGTGCAAGGAGAATCGCTACCGCAAGGTCCCCTGGGAAACCTCACGCTTTATCCCAAAGCATCCGTTGTCCGGTACACGCGTTCGCAAATTCTGCTTGCGAAAACTTTGCAGTTGATTCAAGGATTTGGATTGGACGAGACCGAAGTCTTATACTTCGCCGCCAACGGTGCTGATTTCAGCAACGCAAGTTTCAACTCGCTGCCCACCCAGGCGTCAGATTACTCTGTCGCCGGCGCGCAGACATTGTTCGGACAATTCCTGCGTTTGGCCGCCTATGCCGCATTGCGCAAAGGTCCCGCCGGCGGCGCCGACGGCCTGATCGCGGTTTTCCAGAACGCCAGGCAGACGGTTCCGCTCGCGCCGCTCCCCGCCGGGGTAACATCGGCCGCGCAGCTAACCGCTTGGGCCGCGAACAATTTGTACCAGGCTCTGGCGAATGTCACGCGCCGCGACATTCGTACCATACAGGCTGTGATTCAACAACTCTGGGGCGCGAGCGCGATTCAGACTGTAACCACGGCAACCGCGCTGCAATTTACTTGCGCGCCGCTGGTGAACGAGATTGGATTCGGGCGTTTGTGGGCGGCGCTGCAGATGGTACAAAACTTGGGTGTCCAGCCGCAAGTGCTGACGCAAACGACGGGAATCGTCGCCGCATCGCGCGTAACGGCCGCCACCGACCCGGGTTTCGGCATCGCAGCCGCGCTCCGAAACGCCGTCAAATCGCAATATCAGCCGGCTCAATGGCGCCCGCTCGCGCAATCCATCTTCGATCCCCTGCGGCAAAAGAAGCGCGACGCGCTGTGCGCCTATATTCTCGGCCTGCCGGCAATCAAGCAGTTTGGCGCTACCGACACGAATGGGTTGTTCGAATATTTCCTGGTGGACCCGGGAATGGAGCCGGTGGTGCAGACCTCGCGGATCCGGCTGGCTCTCTCATCCGTGCAGACTTTCATCCAGCGCTGCCTGTTGAATCTGGAAGCGCAAGTGAAACCTTCGGTGATCGACGCGAACCGGTGGGAGTGGATGAAACGCTATCGCGTATGGGAAGCAAATCGCGAAATCTTCCTGTGGCCGGAGAACTGGCTGATTCCCGAATTCCGCGAGAATGCGACGGACCTGTTCCAGAACCTTCAGGGAACCCTGCTGCAAGGCAACATCACGCAGGACTTGGTGGAGCAGGCGTTCACCCAGTATCTTCAGGACCTGGACACACGAGCGCGCCTGGACATTGTCAGCATGTTCAACCAAGCTGCGGCGCCCGGCGATCCTTCGTCCACCAATACTTTGCACGTGATTGGCCGCCATCACGGCAAACCGATGAAGTACTTTTACCGGACGTTCTCGAACGACATCTGGAGCGGTTGGCTTCCGGTCACCACGGACATGGAAGGAGATCATATCGTAGCGGTGATATGGCGGGGACGGTTGAACTTGTTCTGGCTGACTTTCGCGGTCCGCGGCGCGATAACGCCGCCCACACAGGCGCAAGCGGCCAGCGCCGATCCGACGCCTCCCACCACCAAGCTTACGGAACTGTCCTTTAGTGACCTCGCTCCGATGGTGGTCAGCGCAAAACCCCCTCGGACCGTCCAAATTCAGTTGAACTGGAGCGAATATTATCAGGGCAAGTGGACGCCCCGGCGATCGAGCGACCTCAATCGATTTCCCGCCTTCCCCGTCAACGATTCTTTCGATCCTACGAGCGGCGTATATGTCCGCGCCTCCATCGATACGGATGCAAATGGGGATGAGACCTCGGTTCGAATCCACATGGACGGAATCCGCCAGGCCTTTCGGTTAACTGGCAAGAACGCCGAACCGGCGTGCGGGCCAGCGTATTGGCAGTCCGGGAACTATATGCCATACGGGAACGCAGCATGGGACGCCTCGAAGTATGTCGGCTACGCCGCGCCGTCGGAGGGCTCTGCCGATCTCGAAGCGACATACGTAAAGTCGTTTACGACGGTGAATGGCGCGGTGCAGGGCTCACCGTCCGTGGCTTCGCAAAAGATTCTACAAACCGTGAATTCGTTCAATTTGCTGATGTGCGATAACATCGCGCCCTTCGACGGCAGCAATGCCTACACCCTGTATATGAGCAGCTTCATCGCGGCGTCGAGTCCTTTTTTCTATGAAGACACCGGCGACTTAAACGCCAATCAGGAGCATACCTTCTTCGTGCAGCCGAAGTTGAACGAGACCTCTGTCACGCGGTGGTTGGGGTGGGTAATTCGACCTCAATTTCCAAACTGGACAATTGTGGACCAGGGTTATTGGAACAAGCTCCAACTTGCGCCCCAGGTTCCCTACCGCGTGGCCCCCTTGCCCGATCCACAGGCCGTATTCCGGTACCAGCCCAACGTGGATTTGATTGTCGCGAAATCTACGGTAGTTCCGTTCGGCACAAGTCTGATTGGTTTTACCGGCGCGGCGCTCACTCCGCCGGCAACGGCCGGGCTCAGGACCACTCAGATTTTGTCCAACGAGCGTCTTCTGGCCGGATTCGGAACGACAGCGCCTGGTCTTCTCAAAGTCAATTCGACCACGTTGGATTCGTCGATCAAGGCCGCCGGTCTCCTGAAAGCATAGCCATGGAATATATCCCGGGAGGAACTTTATGTCATTAAAGATGACCACCAGCTTTCATAACACCATCGACTCAAATGTACGGGCACTGCAGGCGTACAATCCGCGGACGGGTTGGGGGCCCATCCTCGCATCGCTGTACACAACGTACAATTTCAGCCTCAGCTATCAGTTCTATCCGCACTACCATCCCTACGTCCTGCAACTTGCACGGACGCTCGCCGAGACAGACTCCGTCTACGATCTGCTGGCTATGAACGTTCAGTACCAAGCCAATGCGGACAGCTCTCTGCGAGCGATTCCCAACAGCACGCGCGCAGCGTTGGCCACCGTGCCGGGAGGCGCGCAATTGCTGGATGCGAATCAGAAGCCGGTATTGACCGGAGCGCCGCTGACGATTTTGGATTCGAACACCCCGCTTGCGATTACCGTGCCGGCCGCAGCGTTGTTCAACAATCTGGACGGATCGACGGGGTCGTTATCGGCCGCGGCCGCGGTTTCGCTTGCTCTCCCGATTGCGATTCCCAGCTTCGCTACCAGTGGAGTCGCGGTCACATTGCCCGCCGGTACGAGCGTGGTTCCATCCCGCACGACGACAGCAAGTCCTCTCGCCGCGGCGACGCCAATAATTCTTCCGGATGAAACGCTGGTGACGCTGACTAAGATCACCTCGGCGTGGATTTCGGACGGGACGCCGGTCACACTACCGGTCAATACCCAGGTGCTGATTCGGACCGGACTACCACTCCCGGAGCAAACGCCGGTGCAGCTCTATCAGCAGATCTTCACGGCCACCAATTACAATCCCAGCGCGGTAGTCCGCGCGCCGTATCCGGTAAACGATCTCGATTTCTCCACCAGCGGAGCGTACTCCATCTACAACTGGGAGATCTTCTTCCATGCCCCGCTGATGATCGCGATTCAATTGAGCCAGAACCAGCAATTCCAGGATGCGCAGAATTGGTTTCACACCATCTTCGATCCCACCGATGACAGCGACGGTCCCACCCCGGCGCGCTTCTGGAAGGTTCGCCCGTTCCAATACAACGATGTCGAGCTGATTCAGCAGATCATGCTGAATCTATCGACCGGCCAGGATCCGCAACTGCAGGCCGACACCATCAACTCCATCAACGCCTGGGCGGCGACGCCCTTCGAGCCCTTTGTGGTGGCGCAATATCGGCCGACTGCGTTCATGCTGAAGACCGTGATGGCCTATTTGGATAACCTGATCGCCTGGGGCGATAGCTTGTTCGAACAATACACGGTGGAGACGATCAACGAGGCCACGCAGATCTATGTGCTGGCAGCCAATATTCTGGGTCCCAAACCGCAGGTGGTGCCCGTAAAGGCGTCCACGGCTCCGCAGACCTACGCCACCATTCGGCCCAATCTGGACCAGTTCAGCAACGCCCTGGTGGACATGGAAGTGGATATTCCCTTCGACACAGGACCCAGCCCTGCGCCCGCCGCCGATCCCACCGCGATGAATACGCTGAACAGCGTAGGCCAGACATTGTTCTTCTGCATTCCGCAGAACACCACACTTCTGGGCTATTGGGACACGGTGGCCACCCGCCTCTTCAACATTCACAATAGCCTGAACATCCAGGGCATCTATCAGAAGCTGCCGCTGTTCGATCCGCCGATCGACCCTGCGTTGCTGGTCCGAGCGGCGGCTGAAGGTTTGGACATCAACGCGATTGTCAGCGGCCTGAACCAGCCTCTGCCGCTGGTGCGTTTCCAGGTGCTGGTTTCGAAGGCTACGGAGATTTGCCAGGAGGTGAAGTCACTAGGCGGAAGCCTGCTCGCCGCGTTTGAAAAACAGGACAACGAGGCATTGTCGCTGCTGCGCGCGCAGCACGAATCGACCATTCTGAATCTCACGGAAATGGTGAAGTATTCGCAGTGGCAGGATGCGATCAAAGCGCGACAGGGACTGGAGCAATCCCTGGCCAATGCAACCGAGCGCTACACCTATTACCAAAAACTGTTAGGCAGGACTGCATCGCAGATCAGCGTGCCCTCGCTCGATCCGATTGACACCCAGGGACTCCAGAATCTGAATTTCACGCAGTCCGATGCTTCTTCGGAACCGGTGATGGCCTTCGACGCGATCAAAATCGATATCGCGCAGAATTCGGCGTCGGTGAGCGACGGCGAAATCAAAACACTCAGCACAAATGAAGCCGCGGATCTGGCAACGATGTCGCAGGCGCAGGATCAACAGGCTGCGGCGGGCGCGCTCGATCTGGCGGGCAAAGAGCTCAGCCTGATTCCTCAATTTGGCGGCAAAGTTCAGCCCATGGGCGGCGGCGTGGACGTCACCTTTGGGGGCGTCCAACTGGGCACGATGATGTCCATGATGGCGGGCGCAGTCCGGATGGGAGCCGAACAACTTAGCTACCAGGCGAAGCTGTACGAGAAACTGGGCAGCTTCTCACGCCGGGAACAGGACTGGACCTTCCAGAGCAACATTGCGGAAGGCGAAATCAGTCAGGTGATGAAGCAACTGCGGGCTGCGCAAATTCGCGAGGCGATCGCGCAGAAGGAGTACGCAAACCATCAGGTCCAAATGCAACAGGCCTCTGATGTGGAGAATTTTCTGAAGGGATCGCAGGTTTCGATTAACGGCGCGGGAGATTACCGGAAAACCACCACGGTTGGCTTCTATCTTTGGATGAAAGGCACGCTGCAAAGCCTCTACTCGAACGCCTTCCAACTCGCATTTTCGGTGGCCAGAAAGGCTGAGCAAGCGCTGCAGAATGAACTGGGCGATACCAGTCTGACCTACATTCAATCCAACTACCTGGATGGAATGCAAGGGTTGCTGGCGGGCGAAAAGATGCTGTACGACGTCAAACGCATGGAGATGGCGTATCACGATCTCAACGTGCGCGAATACGAACTGACCAAGCACGTCAGTGTGCTGCAGGTGGCGCCGCTCGCGCTCATCCAACTCCGCGCTACCGGAAGTTGCATGGTCAGTCTACCGGAGGAATTATTCGATCTGGATGGGCCCGGCCATTACTTCCGCCGGATTAAGTCCGTTGCAGTGACCATTCCTTGTGTTACTGGGCCGTACACGGGCGTGAATTGCACACTCGCGTTGCAAAACAGTTCGATCCGCGGAAGCGCGCAGATCCAGGGCTCCGGCTACTCAGACCCGAAGAACCTTAGCGCGAATTATGGCGCGATTCAGGCTGTGGTGACCAGTTCGGTTCAGATGGACAGCGGATTGTTTGAAACCAACCTGCACGACGAGCGATATCTTCCGTTCGAGTACTCGGGGGCGATCAGCCAATGGCAATTGACACTGCCCTCAGACGTTCCGCAATTCGATTTCGACACCGTCAGCGATGTCATTCTTCATGTCCGCTACACCGCCCGGGAGGGTGGGCAGGCGTTGAAAACCGCCGCTCTGGCCAATTTGAAGACGAAGATTGCGGCGGCGCAAACCGTGGGCTCCACGCGGCTGTTCTCCATGCGGCACGAGTTCCCCTCGCAATGGGCCAAGTTCAAGAGCGCCGCCAGCGGGACCACTGCGACGCTGGCCTTCACTCTTTTACCGCAACATTTCCCATTCTGGGCCACCAAGCTGGGGCTGAAGCTGGGCGCCACCAACGGTCTATCGAATGGGATCAAAGGCGTCGAATTTTTCGCCGAGATGACCAACACAGACCCGGTTGATTTCTACGATGGCTCAAACACAGCAACGGCAAAGAAGGATTCGCTGAAGTTGGATCCCTCGTCAGGCCTGATGGCCGGAAGCCTTGAGAACATTGGATTGCCGCCGGTCGTCGCTCCCACGGCTCCGGCGACCTCGCCCTACACGCTATATTGCGACAACAACGGCATGACCGATTTGTTGATGGCGATTACCTGGCCGAAGTAATGTCCCCAAAATCCGGGTGCGAATCGAAACCGGTGGAGCAGCGGAGGACCAGCGCAGGAAATGCATACCCTCGGTGGATCTTCCCCAGGAAACGCGTTGCTCGTAACGGCGATGTCTCCGCCCACCAGCCAGGTGCTCACACGCCGGAGGCCGGTGGCGCTTCTGACTATTGCAACGGCTATTGGCAAGGACGAAGTTGTGGCCCAAGTCTACGGGGTACCGCTTCCAAGCGATGAAATGATCGACGTGGGTTGCTGCTGGCGTTAACGGCCTCCCGCATAGAAGCATTTGCCGTGGTGGATGTCGAGCAGCAAGGGTCGCACCGCAGCGAGCACCGCCCGTTCACTGCCAAACAGGAACTCGTTCAGATCAGCGGACTCACCAAGCACCCCATATTTTGGCGGCGAACGCACCGAGACCAGGCACCGCGTACTAGCTATGGCTAGCTAAGTACTCACGTTCGGAATTACGGTGACGTATTCCCGTCAGGCTGCCG
>OCTA010001664.1_pt1 | contig 20414 bp, 19 predicted proteins | sample 1538991 | NCBI WGS metagenome assembly OCTA01 (sample SAMEA3539302, study PRJEB22396) | soil metagenome | biome: tundra; feature: field; material: soil | place: USA | collected 2010-05 | depth 0.15 m | reverse complement strand
CCCGAAGCCATTCCACTGGCGCAAGCGCGAAGTCAAAGGTAGCCAGCTTAGGAATACAATTGTTAACTTACGCAATTAAGCACTAGGCGGTCCTGGAGACCTTCCATCTGGCGGGCAACGAGGCTGATTTCTGGCGTGCTGCCGCACACCCTCGGAAGGCGGCGGATCTGCTGGGTGGGGGCTTTGAGGAGTTTCTGAAGCGGGTCATGCTCTACCAGTCGCCGCTCGCCGCGCCGAAGGATCTGGCATGGTTTCTCGCATCTTAAATGCGCGCGAGGTTCGGGCACGCTTGGATCGCAGCGAACTGAACGCACCGGAATGCACCCGCACAGCGCTCGAAGATACACTCGGCCTGCGCTTCGATGGCAAGGGTGGATGGCACTTCTTCCAATCAACCCTCATCCAGACGCTGTTCTATGGACTCTTTTCCGCCTGGGTGATTTGGGGTATCGACAAGGCTATGGCTGAAACCGATCAGATGTACAAGCGTGAGCACGAAGAGGCGGTTCGCACTAGGGATATTATACGATTACAAACTGGATAATTATATGAAGTATAATTGTTTCTTATTTACGGCGCGAGGGCGCTCCGCCTGAGGCAAGAAGGTGAGGGATTCAGATTAAGTTATCTCGAAACCTCTTGCTCTGAATCCAGTCTCAGCGCAAAATTGAAATCGCGATCTATAGCTTTCAGCGACATTGGCTCCCAACAGAGGCGCGCTAAGGCTATTAGGCCATTTTCTGCAATAATATAATCTGCCCTGGCGCTCTTTTCTGTCGTGACATGGCCATGCCGAAGGTGTATTTGGACAATTTGAGGCGCAAGCTGTTGGAGGCGCACCAGCGGGGCGGGGGCAGTTTACCCAGCTTGGCTGTGCGATTCAGCGTCAGCGTGGGCTGGGCCAACAAGGTTTCACGGGCGTTGTTGCATACGGGCCAAATGGAGCGGCCGCCTGGGGCTAAGCGTGGGCCGGCCAGCAAGCTGACCGGGCAGGTGCGGGAGCGCTTGCGGGCGTGGATCGCCGCGCAGGCCGACCTGACACTGGCGGAGTTGCGCGCCCGCCTGGGGCAGGAGTTGGATTTGAGCGTCAGTGTGGGGCGTCTGTGGACGGTGTTGCGGGAGATGAACCTGCGGATGAAAAAAAGTCGCTTCACGCTGCAGAGCAGGACACCGAAGCGGGCCGGCAGCCGCGCAAAACCTGCACTTCCCTCGCCTGAACCTGCACTTGCGGCCGCCGCCACGTCTTCCCCGGGGAGCGCCAACAGCCTGACGCGGTTGCCATGGTTTTCCAACAAGACCTTTGGCCTGAACGATCGCCGGAAGTATTTGACTAGAGCGGCCGGCGATGGTTCGATGCGTGCAAGAGGGACTATGTCCAGAGTACTGGAGATCTAGTGGATGGAGATGAGGAAGGCGAAAATCATGCGAAGTTTTGTGTATGGGGGATTGCTGCTATTACTGGTGGCGGGTTTTGCGTTTCCCGCAATGGCAGGCTCGATCTCGTTGACGAATCCGTCGTTTGAAACGCCGCCCAGCGGCGGCTTCACGATCACTTTTGGCGGTGGCAGCTATAGCCACGCACAAATCCCGGGCTGGGTCGAATCGGACCTGTCCCATTCAGGCCAAATGCAGCCGACCCTGGGGACGATATACTCCAGTCTGCCAGACGGTTCGACGATCGCGTTCGCTGGCCCCGCGGGCGATTCGATCTCGCAGCAAGCGGGCACGATCGCGGCGGGCGATACCTACTCGTTGACGGTGGATGTCGGTTTCAGGTCGGACGTGACGCCCTTTATTGCGCCGACTGTGGCATTGGAAACAACCGGTGGGATCATTCTTGCCGAAGCACCCGCGGTCTCTCCCCTCAGTGGCGGTTGGGCCACGTGGACCGCAACTTACAATGCCACCGGTCTGTATGCGGGCGACCCTCTCTATGTCTATCTGATTAGTAATGGCCCGCAAGCGAATTTCGACGGCGTGCAACTGGATGGCTCTCCCACGGTTCCGGAGCCTGCCACCATGGCCTTGATCGGGATCGGCCTTTGCGGTCTCGTTGCCCTAAGACGGCGCGTGCGCCTGTAGGTTCTCAACGGTTCTCTGACGACGACGCCCTTGGCTGTGTCCCGGCAGCCGTGGGTGTTGTTGTATTTAGAGGCACATTTCGGGATTTGCTTGGGCGCGGCTAAAATCGCGCCGCCCCCCTGTCATGCCATCCGCGCGAGCCCCTTAAGGCCAGGTCCGCGCGTTCATGCCAGCGTGAAACCGCCTGCCAAAACCCTGCTAGCTAAGGCCGTACCCGAAATGCTCCAGTTCCCAACCGTACGCGTCGCGGATTACGCCTTCGATCTCCGGGTCATAGTACTCGGAGAAGTGTTCACCCCTCACCCGCGCATCGCTCTTGAATCTCCCGAGCCGTTCCGGCTCCCACGCAACCCCAACTGCCCCACATACTCGTTGCATATCCGCCGGCAGCGATTCGTGGCGGATGAAGTCATTTACCGCGACAACGCCGGCGATCGAATAGATATAGCGGTCCACGGGCAACAGGCGTCCCCTCACCCAGTCGCCAAAGGCGGCGCGAACGACCGTGAAATCCGCTGCGGCCAAGTTGCGCCTGGTCTCCTCCGGCATGCTGAACCAGAAGTGGGACACTGCCTTATCGAAGGGATTTCGGATTGCGCAAAATCTGTAGTATCCATCCCACAGCGCACTACCGACCAGTTCCCTGACCCGGCAGCCCGGCATGTGGTTGTACCACGTCTCTCCGGCAACGTCGACCCCACGGCAGCCGATGACGCCCCCGGGCGACACCAGCGTCCCCGTTTCGTGACGTTCTCCCGGATAGATCGAGGGATCGACACAATAGCGCTCAAAGTAAATCTCGATGGAGGTTCCCGCCGTCTTGATCGTTTTCAAGTATATGAACCGATGAGAATGGGAAATTAGCATGATCGACCGCCCTCAGTGCTCATGCTGTCCGCTCCGTCCCTTGCATCGAGCGGTTCAGTCAGCCGGATCTTCTGGCGGAAGCTCATGGGGGTCAAACCCACCGATTCGACTGAAAGGGGATCCGCTGGTTTTGAAGACCACGCCCGGCACTGGCCGAAAAGAGCTTCCGACATATTAGCTTAGATCAAAACGCCCCCGTGCTTCGCCGGCCTGCCCGAATCTCAGAACCAGGCGGAGGGAGACGCCGAAGCCCGGCTCGACCATCCTTTGCCGGCTGTACTCTGCATCGAAGTGGCAACGCATCGGTCAGGTCAGCAGCGTGGAGCAATCAGATTGAGCGTTTTCATGAAAGTCAGTTTGATTGTGCGCCGCCATTGGCGCCGAACGCCGAAGTCACGGCATACCCGTATCACCTCGACAAACATCCTCTCGCGACAGACTCGGATCCCTAGGTCGTGCCATTCCCGTCCGCTGCCCCTCTTTCCGAATAGAGGTCCAGCGTCAGGGCGCAGGAGCGGATACCGAACACGACGCGAGCACATCCTGCAATGCGTCCCGGCGGGTTATCAACGAATTCCGAGGCGGTTCGATGTACAATCGATGCAAGGCTGGACGACCAGATAGGAGTAGCCGGCTATGAGCAAAAAACGAGCCCTGATCACGGGGATTACCGGCCAGGATGGCTCCTACCTGACTGAGTTCCTGCTGTTGAAGGGGTATGAGGTCCACGGGGTGGTTCGACGCGTCGCGATCGAGGACCCCGAACACCGCATGCCACGGTTGAGCCGGATCCGCGGCCAGGTTCAGTTCCACGCCGCATCCGTCGAGAGTTATGCGAGCGTGTACCAGGTGGTTCAAGACGTGCAACCCGATGAGTGTTACCATCTGGCGGCACAGAGTTTTGTCAGTTACTCGTTCGATGATGAGTTTTCCACGCTGAACACAAATGTGAATGGCACGCATTTCGTGCTTTCGGCGTTAAGACACGCTGCGCCGAAATGCCGCTTTTATTTCGCAGGCTCGAGCGAGATGTTCGGGAAAGCGGAGGAAGTACCACAGACGGAAACCACCCGCTTTCACCCGCGGTCGTCATATGGCATCAGTAAAGTGGCCGGATTCGAGTTGACCCGCAACTACCGCGAAGCATATGGGATGCACGCCAGCAACGGCATCCTCTTTAACCATGAGTCGCCGCGGCGGGGGTACGAATTCGTGACGCGCAAAATCACCACCGGCGTGGCGCAGATCTGGGCGGGCAAGACGGACGAACTTCGGCTGGGCAACCTGGACGCCAAACGGGATTGGGGCCACGCACGCGATTACATCATGGCGATGTGGATGATGCTACAGCAGCCCGAACCCGACGATTACGTCATCGCCACAGGCGAAACGCACTCCGTGCGCGAATTCGCGGAATTGGCATTTGAGTGCGCCGGGTTGCATTCCAGCAAGCATATTGTCCAGGACCCTCAGCTCTACCGGCCAGCCGAAGTCAACGCGCTGCTCGGAGACGCGTCCAAGGCACGGGAGAAACTGGGCTGGGAACCCAAGGTCGGGTTCAAGGAACTGGTCCAAGAGATGGTCGAAGCCGATTGCCGGCACCTGGGGATATTTGAGGCAAAGGCGCAAGCAACAAACTAGTCCGTGCATCTGGCAAGGCGCTAAATGAGCGCCGATGTTGCCTCGGGAATAGGCGGCAACGACCTCGGAGGACGGCGGCAGAGAGCCGGAACAGAGTCGCGGCCGACGGCAGGGTCATCGACGCTCGGGATCGTGGGTGGTGAATGGCTGTTCTATCGATCGCGCCACCGGCTGGAAGTCAGGCAAGATCGCACGGAAGAACCAGGGAATCACGGACAGCGCACCGATGCCGATTGAGTAGTCGTTTGCCCATCACCACAACGCGGTCGCGGTGGGACCGCAAGCAGACACAACCCAGTCCGTTCTTAGTTGCCGCTCCTGTTGCCAGGGCGCTATGCTGAAAGGTTCTATGCGCGTCTGTCTCGACTGCACTCCGTTTCTCGGGAAGAGCGCCGGGATAAAATCGTATCTTTATTATCTATATTCGTCCATGCGCGAATGCGCCGGCAGCCGCAAACTATCCGCTTACCCGTTCTTGCAGAATCCAGGCGTTCTAAGACACGATCAATCGACGCTTAACCGGTTTTCCACCCTGTGCCGTGCCGTCGTCGTAGGGTCCGCCAGGTTTTCCTGGTGTCCGCTGCTGGAACTGGCGGCAGGCAAAGCAGATGTCTTTCACGCATCCAATTTGATCGTTCGCGGCCCACGCCGGGCGGTGCTCACGACCACGGTCCACGATTTGACCACGTGGCTGATGCCCGAGTTGCACATGGCGCGCACAGTGGCCACGGATCGGATCTTCTTTGCAAGCGTGGTGGACAAAGCCAAAAGGATCATTGCGGATTCAGAGAACACAAAGAAGGACTTGATTAGGCTGCGCGGCATTGCGGAGAGCCGCATCGAGGTCATTTATCCAGGTATTGATGAGGCGTTCTTTCTGGGCGACCCCGCGGATGGCGCGGCGCGCCGGGAGAGATATGGCCTAAAGAAGCCCTATCTCTTGAGTGTTGGCACGCTTGAACCTCGCAAGAACATTGGCAGATTGCTCGATGCATACTCGGGGTTGAAACCGTCTCTGCGCGTGGAGCATGATCTGATCCTCGTGGGCATGGAAGGATGGCTAAGTCCGCGAGAGATGAATCAGTTGCGCGGCGGCATGGCCGGCGTACGCTGGCTGGACTATGTGCCTAGGGAAGATCTCCTGGCGATCATTGGCGGCGCAACTTTATGCGTCTACGCCTCGCTGTACGAAGGGTTCGGATTCCCCGTGGTGGAGTGCATGGCGGCGGGCGTGCCAGTGATCACATCCAGAGCAGGTTCGTTACCGGAGGTCTGCGGTGACGCAGCGGTGTTGGTTGATCCGCTCAGCGTGGAAGAGATCCGCGCGGCGATCGAGCGCCTGCTGCTGAGTCCGGAGGCTAGCCGGCGAATGATTGAATTGGGCCGAAAGCAGGCGCAACGATACCGTTGGGAGAATACCGCCCGCAGGACCTGGACGTTTTTCGAAAGCGTCGTAGATGGATAAGTCGCAGGCCAATTCGCCCAGGACGCGGCCAGGAGACAATCCGAGAGCCGGGCGCGTTGCGGTTACCGGCCCCTGAAACGGCCGAGTGCGACGAAGGCGGCGCGCTTGACCAGTAACTCCGCCTCGGGATGGGCCGCAACGCGCTGAAGCGCGGACCGAGCCGAGCTCGCGTTGCCCGATTGTTCGTACAGGCCAGCGAGCGCCAACTCCACCTTCAGCTCCCAGACTGAGTCGTGCAGCGAGGAGGAGATCGTCCGCAGGGACTCGAGAGTCCGCACCGCTTCGGGCAGGCGTCCGAGATTCTGCAACACCATCGCGATGTCATAGCGCGCCTCGCAGCGCTGGCTGTTGCTCAGTTCCTCGCTGTCCTGAACGGCCTCCAGGTGCGGCAATGCAGCCGCATACTCTTCCGCCAAAAACAGCAGGCGCGCCAGATGCCAACGGGCCTGGAGCTGTGCGGCGGGGAAACCTGCCGGACCGAGGGCGGATTCGGCAAAATGCTGCCGGGCCTCGCCGTAGCTTCCCTGCCCTTCCAGCACCAGCCCCCAGCGGTAATACAGATTGGTCTTGATCGCCGCGCCCAGTGGCTCCATGCTGCTGAGACGCTGGTACATCGTGGCCGCCGACTCGGGGTCCCCGTGTCGCTCGAAGGAAAACCCGGCTTCCATCCATAGCGTCTGCGCCCAGGAATCGATTTGCGTCCCGGAAGACGGCAACTGTGCCTCAAACTTCCCCCGGAAGCGCTCCCCTTGCCCCATCCGCGCCAGGCAGATGAGCTTCTGCAGGAGCACGTGGAGCGCGTCCGGACCATTCTCAGGCAGGCATTCGGGAATTCGCTCAAGCGCCAGCAACGCCTCGGCGTACTGAGCTTCACCCATGCGCATAGACGCCAGGTGATACAAAGCGAGCGCCGTGTAGAGGGAAACGTCCTGGCGAGCCGCCGACTCGTAGAAATCCGCCGCCGCCTGGGACTCGCCTGCGGTCTGGGAGACTACCCCGCTGCGGAACAGAGCGCAGGCCCGGAATTCAGCGGGACACTCTTCCCAGCGGACCACCTCGGCATACAGGCGCGCCGCTTCCTCTGTTCTGCCCACCTCTTCCAACCCAAATCCGATGGCTATGTAATAGTGAGCGGCCTGCACTCTGCCCGCTGCCGGGGCCGGCAGCAGTCCGACGGCAGCCCGGTAGGCCGCAAGCGCAGCTTCCTTGGAATCGAAAGGCGGCATGAATGCGCCCAGAGGCGCAAACCACTGCGCATCCGGGACGGGGAGACTCGACCCACTCACACCCTCAAGTATAGGTGCCCCCATGGCGGCGCGGGTCCGCGCCGTGCCGGGGGTGAACCGCGGCTTCGCGGCGGCTCCCGGCACTGGTTGAGCTGGCTCCCGCGTCGCGCCGTGTAGTAAGATCAAGTTTGTCGTCGAGCAGTTGAGCCTTCATCTTAGAGGAATTGGCCGGATTCACCTGCCCGCAAAATGCAATTCAGGCGCGGAGGAATTCATTGCGTGAAAGGCGACTGCAACGACGATATGCGCAGCCCAAGTGAAGAGCAGCATGCTGGATGAACTGAAGAGACTGGCAGAATACAGAGAATTCGTGAAGCAGTTCGCGTTGCAGCAGCTCCGCGTCCGCTATCGCGGCTCGGTACTCGGCTTTGTCTGGACGCTCTTGTTCCCACTGCTTACCTGCGTGAGTTTTACACTCATCTTCGGTTATATCAGCCATGCCGACCTGAAGAGCTATGGCGTCTATTTTCTCAGCGGGTATGTACCCTGGCTGTTCTTTGTCAATTCGGCGAGCCTAGCTAATGGATCTATTTTGGGAAATGCAAACTACGTTTCGAAAATTCTGGTGCCCAAATCCGTTTTCCCGATTTCGAGCGTGTTTATGAGTCTGGTGGATCTGTTGGCTGGACTGCTCGCCCTGGCCATCGTCATGGTGTTCGTTTCCGCGCCGTTTTCGGCCAGCCTGCTCATCGTGCCGGTTTCCGTCGTTCTGACCGCGGCGTTCACGCTCGGGGTATGTCTTCTGTTCGCTTCTCTTAATGTTTTTCTGAGAGACTTTGGACATCTCTGGGCCGTGGTCAGTTTCCTGTGGTTCTTCTTCACGCCAATCCTTTATCCAATGAAGAACATTCCAGCGGGTCCGCGGCAGTACTTCGAACTGAATCCAATCCTGCCGTTCATCCGTCTGTTCCAGAATCCTATCTCCAACGGAACTCTACCCGATCCACAAACGTTCCTGCTGGCCGCCGTTTATAGTGTTGCCTCGCTGCTGTTGGGTTTCACGTTTTTTGCGCGCCAGCAGCGCCGTTTCTATCTCTACCTGTAGCCGGTACTCGCGATGCCTCATTCTCCTACCCCGCAACCGCAGCCGCAGCGCCTTGCTCCGGAGACCGAATCCGGGCGCCGCATCGCATTCACCGGGGTCGGCGTGGAGTATTTGTTGCTCGACCAGGATCAACGAACATTGAAGGGCCGGGTTCTGAATCTGTTCGGGCCCGCGGACCCGGCGGCGCGGTTCTGGGCGCTAAGGAACATCAGTGCCAGCATCGGGCGCGGCGAAATCGTTGGAGTGATCGGCAAGAACGGGTCCGGCAAGAGCACCTTACTGCGAGTAATGGCGGGAGTGATCGAGCCGACCGAGGGCACGGTCTCGGTGGCCGGGCGAGTCACCCCCCTGCTTGAGCTGGGAGCTGCCATTAACCCTGAGTTGACCGGCCGGGAGAACACACACCTGTACGGCGCGATTCTCAAGAAGACGCGACCGGAAGTGGACGAGTTGATTCCCCGCATTCTGGAGTTCGCCGAGCTCGGGCCGTTTTTCGATGTGCCGGTGAAGTGCTATTCGTCGGGCATGCTGGGCCGGCTGGCTTTTGCGATCAGTACTCAAATCCGGCCCGAGATTCTGCTGATCGATGAGGTCCTCTCGGTAGGCGACGAACAGTTCCAGAAGAAGTCGTTTTTTCGGATCCAGAAGCTGATCGAGGGTGGATCCATTGTCGTCCTCGTGTCTCACAATAGCGAGGTCATCCGCAAATTCTGCAACCGGGCTATCTACCTGTCCCAGGGACAAATCGTCGAGGACGGCAAAACCGCAATCGTCCTCGCACGCTACCAACACGACAGCGCGCGCAACGCGTGAGGCCCTTCTCACAAGGCGCAAAGCTCGTCCCGCCCAGTGATCGGGAATCCGATTCGAGTCACTCCGGAACCCCTGCGGCGGGAACCACAACGCGCCACGCTATTCGCTCAGTTCTTCGATCTGGAATGCAGCGCTCACCGCCTTTGGCACGGAAAAGGCTCAAAGTCCGCGTCTGACAACGATCCCGGCGGAAGTACAAGCAAAGCCTCCGATGTCCAGCTTCAGATGGGGCACCTGGCTAAACGGCGGTGTGTCGACATATCCATCTATCGCAACCGAATCGGGCGCAACTCGAAAGTCCCAGACCTCGTGACCACGAGTCCTCAACTCGCGACTCAGCGCCTCGATATCCTTACGACGGTAGAGCACCGATGGGCCAGTTTCGATGGTCTGCTCATTCGACGACAAGTTGAACTCCGTTGTATGACACGCGATCCCACCCACTTTCAGTGTGCGTTCGACGCTGTTGATGATAAATGCGAGACCTTTGTCCAGGTCGCCGAGATGCTCCAGGCAGCAGGATGACCAGCAGAAATCGTAGTCTGTAAGATCCGGAGGGATGTCATTCATGTCAACTTCGCGAAAGGAAACCTGCGTATTGAATTCGGCGCGATCAACGATCCCTGCGCAAATAAGTGCATCCACGCCGGACGCAAACTGACCCGTGCCAACCCAACCATCTCCAACAGCAATGCTCTCAGGTGCGTCGGTCGCCGTCACTTGTGCGCCGTGTTTCACGAACGCGGCAGCAAGCGGTTCCTTGCCGACACCAAAGCCTAGACCACGTTTGCCAGAGAGGTCCAGCTCTTGAGAAATCTGATGAAATATAAAAACAAATTCCCAGTATTTTCGATGAAACAATCGGGGAAACATCATCATGTCGATGATCCGTTTATACTTCGGATGAAGGAAGTCGCGGGCATTACACGTGGAGAAAGACATGAAGTCGCTCTCCGGAGCAAGCGCGTAAACTTCCAGATCGGGCACGAAGACGTTTTTCTTCCACGGCTTGTCGGCCTGGAGCCTCTCTAGAAAAAGCGGCCAAAGCTGATCAGCGATCTTCGGGACGAGGGTTGGAAGCAACAACTCCTCGACTTCGGCCAGTAGCCTGGCACGCGATTTTTCGGGGGCGTCTGACATATACTCCTAATCGGGATTTCCGCTTTGCCATCCTGGCCATCATCGCTGGTACATCCAACCTCGGTCGGAGCTTTTCCCAATTCTCTCCATCCCGAGCGACTCGGGAAGCCGTTCCACTGATATCGGGCTGTCGTGGAAGGAACTCGCACGCTCCGTTAGTTGGCTCATAATCAAGTTGCCTAATACACGGCACCTGTCGCAAATCCGATCATTTGACAGCTGATCAGAATACATCTACCGCGCTGCAAAAACCCGGGTCGGCATCGTCTTCCAACCGAGCCAGAGCGGCGCTGACCCGCTCATCACTTCGAATCTCTTCCGGCATCTCCGCGGCCGACGCATAGATGTAGGCCCGGGAAGCCCCTCCCGCGTGCGTAGCCTCGAGGACAACCATTTCGATGCGCTCATCCAGCGTCAAGGGACGCAACTCAAACCCTAGCACACCTTGCTCCGCATGCTTCCTGACCGCCGCGTAATCCTCGCACACACTCTCCTGGAAGGCATCCGAAGCCGTGAGCGCCAGCCGATCATCGAGAATCCTATAAACCTGATAGCCGTACTCTTCACACCTCCGAAACAAAGCCCTGGGATGGTATCCGAACGCAATCGACGCATAGGCATTCGTCTCAAACCAGCCCGAGAGTTCGCAAGAGGCTGAGAGCCACCTTTTGCGGGGTGGTCTCGCGAGCATACGCCAGACCGCCCTGGTGGTACTTATCCCACACGAGTGCATCGGTCATCAGTGTGAGGATGGCAGCCGCCAATTCCTCGACATCGCAGGCGGGAGACACAAAGACGCGGCTTTCTTCCGGCATCTCGGCGCAAGAGAGCACGTTCGTGATTACGGGCACGCCTCGGGAAAGGCAGGAAAGGACCGCGCCGGAGGACTCGCCGTTCGAGCGTCTTCGCAGTTGCACGGCGCAGCCGGAACGCAGCACCTCCGCTTCCCAGTCTGCGCTGGATACAAACCCGAGGAATTCCACATCGTCGGCAACACCGAGCGTGGTGGCGAGGAGCTCGAGTTGCACTTGGTACTCGGGTGAACTCGGCCCGACGAAACTCAGTTTACAGGCCATGTGTTTGCGAACCTGCGCAAATGCCTTAATCAGCAAATCCGGCGCCTTGACTGGATCGACGAGGCCGAAAGAGCTGATGCGCGGGTTGCGCCCGGCCAGGGGGAAGCTCGGGGAAAAATGAGAGGCGTGCGGCAATACCGAAATCTTGGGCAGACGAGCGTCCGGGCCCTGATCCAACTCAAAAAGGTGCTTTGCATGTTCGGAGTGGACGATGATATGACGCGCGTGACTCGCCATCTCGCGAGTCATACCCAAGCCCCAGAGAATCGACTCGCTCACAACGCGATCTCCAGCCTGCCTTACGGGTTGAGGGAGCAGCGGGCCGTATTGATAGATCAGATCATCCAGGAACTGACGTTCGGGCGCGTCGGGCCGGAGGTGACTGGCGCGACGCTGGTAGAAATAATGCAACCGCACGTCATGCAGCCAGAGGACGCCGGGGAAGCGCGTGAACAAGCCCTGCGTCTCGAGGTGATGCCCGCTATTGCCGAAAGAGTATAAAAGGCAGTCGAGTGTGCGCACGAGGAAGATCTCACTTGCTTGGTCGATGGTGAAGCAGCCGGCGATGGGTAGCCGGCCAAGCGCGATAAGATTCGAGCCGGGTGTGCAGATTGCATAGACATCGGCGTATTCGGCCAGCGCGGAGAGCATGAGCTGGTTGTAATCGGCTATGCCGGACTGATGTGGCGGGAAGGGGCCGATCAGGGCAATGGAAGGCCGCCTCCGCCTGAGGCGTACGCGGGGAGCTGCAACTGCCTGTTGCATAGCGCTAAACGCGCGGTCGGCCACGGCGCCCCAACGGAAGATGGGACTCCGGCTCACAGACAGATCCTGAAGCCGCTTGCGGTAGTCCTGATCCTGGAGACCCCGCTTCATTCTGGCCGCAATCTCCCGCGGGTCGTTGGGATCGAAGAGCGCCTGCACATCGTTCAGGATCTCGGGCAGCGAAGATGTGTTCGAACAGATGGCCGGACAGCCGCACGCGATGGCTTCGGCCACGGGCAGCCCGAAGCCCTCATAGATGGAAGGGAAAACGAAAAGGCCGGCACAGCGGTAGAGCGCACGCAGACAGTCGTCGTCGACGTGGCCCGTGAACAGCACCTGGGCCCGCAGTTCCGCATTGGGAAGAGCGGCCAGGATGGAGGCTTGGCTCTGGGGCCGGTAAGCTCCTCCGATCACCAGCGGGTGCTTCCGGCGCAGAGCAGCGGGGAGCAAGCCATATGAGTCCAGCAACTTCTGCAGGTTCTTGCGCGGGTCCTCTCCGAGGACGGTAAACAGGTATCCAGGACCCAACTGAGGGAAGCGGGCGCGAAGAGTCGCTTGATCTCGCAGCGGGTCCGCTGCCGGCGTGAAGTACTCCGAAACGCCAGTGCCAATCGCCACGACCCGATCCGGCCTGACTTGCAGATGCTTGATGGCGTCTTCGCGAGCCGACTCGGAAATGGATAGCAGGAGATCCGCGTTCCTCACGAACTCCACGTGTGTCATGTAGGAGTTCCTGACCGGAAGATCCTGAAGATAGACCTCCGGATGCAGCAGAGGGATCAGGTCATAGAGAATGGCGGCGTTGAAGCCGCCGTTGCGCTCCACCGCGGGCGGGAAAACCGTTTCAGTCTGGCACAGCTCGAACGGAGACATGATCAGGTAGACCCATGGCGTGCCAGCCCGCGAGGCCGCCCTGAGCGCATTCGGTCCGCCCCAGCGGAGTTTGCCGGAGGAGAGGATCTCATGGTGCAGGAAGCGCGGGTAATTGCGGGTAGGATTGAGACATAGGGACTCGACCGAAGGGCCGTAGCGGCGGAGGAGCTCCCGCGCCAGATCCGAGACATAGCGCGCAATGCCGCGCTCGTAGTGCAGCTCGCTCTGAGTGGCTTGAATATCCAGTACTAAGCGTAGAGGGCTGCGAACGTCGGTCAGGCTCATGCCGTCAGTCTCGCCTTCACGAGAATGACCATCTCCTGGTCGTCAGCCACCGCGGGAGGCCACGTGGAGCAGCTCACTTCTGCCCAGGTGCCGTCTGGATGCTTCTGCAGGACGTTGCGTGTCGCTATCGTGAATCCTTCCAGAAGCGTCTCAATTTGCTCGGGACCGTAGGTGCGCTCGAAGTCGTTGGTTTTCGGAACGCCAAACGGAGCGGTGAAAACCAGCAGACCCGCCGGCCTCAGCCAGTCTCGAAACCTCCTCATAGTCTGCAGATCACCGTCGGGGGCGGCATCGGTGCCGCCATACGCGGGCAGGCCGATATGCTCAACGGTCGAAATGGAAAAGATGGCATCCACGGGCTGAGCGGGCCCGGGCCAATGCAGGACCGAGTCCTCGACGGCAATCAGGCGCGGATGCTGCAGCGGGTACCCGCGAGAATCCACGCTATAGACCTGGGAGCCGGCAACGGCGAGTTCCATGGCCAGCAGGCTCTCATTCGAGCCCACATCAATCACCACCGACCCGGCTGGAAGATCCGCCATCGCCGCATGGGCGAAGGGCGCTTCCACAATCCGGCTCGTGATCCGTGTTTCGACCTCGCCGCCTTCGTGCAAGATCGACCAGTTGCCATGATTGAACAGCGCCTTCCGCTGAGCGAAGTACCCGTTGCCGCTGATCGCCCAGTTGAGGAACTGGGCAGTCACCGGCCGCACACGATCTACCGGCTCGCCGATGCGGGCGGAGAGGGCGTCGTCGGCGCTGCGCGCCATCAACTCCCGCATGGACGTGGCGTGGTCCGTCTTCAGTGCGGCGAGCTGTAGCTCGATCGATTGCATTTTCCCCGCTAGCGCGACCTGGAGTTTCTCCGAAAGCCGATCGACGGCGAGCGCGGTTCTGGACACCTGCTCCTGAAGGCTTTGAACCTGGCCGAGCAATTCGGACTGAAGTTCCAACTGGGTGTTTTCGACGTGCCGCTGTTGCAGAGACAGGATTGGCAGAAGCTGGTCGACAACCTCAGCTCCGTTGTGATGCTGGGCCTGTGCCAGGACCTCGGCAATGCGCCGGATCCCCTCTTCCTGCAGCCGGCTCATAGTGCTTTGCCACTCCGCCTGTGGCCGGCTTGTGGTGCTTTCCGGCTCCGCCGTGTCGGCGAATTGCTTTTCAGAAAGGGCGAGGATCCGCGCGTTCAGGTCGCGCAGAGCATCGAGCTTGCGCCTCCAGGTCAGCCGCCCCAACAAGACGTCCAGCAGACCGGACCAGGCCCGAGCCAGCCGGCCGCCGGGCACCTGCCAGGAGAGTGCCGCCTCCGCGAATGCTTTGAACTCCGTGGCAAGGTCCGCTCGAGTCAGAACGGAGGCGCGCTGGATCCAATAATCCAGGTCATCCTCACCGGCCAACGGCCGGCCCAAGTAAGCACGAAACAAATCCTCCGCCAGCTCATTTGGACTCAGGGGGCGCAGTGCGTATTCCGGACCGCTCAGGAAGCCCCTGATGAGTTCCATCCGATCGCCCGTGATCCGCAGATTACGCAGCTTCTCGGCAAAGCCGCCAGGGTCCGGGTCGCGACCGAGTAGCACATTGTATACCGAACGCACAAACAGTTCGGGCGAGCCGTAGACCGCGCAGACGCGAAGAAGGGGCATATAAGAAACAGAGATGGATCTCGAATCATCAGCGCCGGGGAAACCGGCGCCAGCCTAGCGCCGATAGTATACACCATGATGCACACCCTAAAGCGGACACGAGCAACCGAAGAGCTATCGGACCAGGCGGCTCCGCGGGGCGAGGGTAGCAAGGATCGGTGCCAGGCCGGTGCGGATGGGACAGACGCCAGCGTTGGGAGAAAGGAAGTCAGGCCACCAGGAAGTGAGGGTCAACGAGGTGCTAATGAAATGCGCTGGAATGACAGGATTTTCCGGTTCTGGATTTGTCCGGCAGGGCGACAACTGCGCATAGCGGGGGCAGAGTCGGTTCTCGGAGGCGAGGGCTCAACTCGCAGGATCAAAGGATGTCGGCTGGGCTATACTAACAGGACCCGGCATGCTCAAAATGGAAACTCCGGATGAAGCTCATCGCCCCGCCTTTCTGGTGACTTTATGGATCCGAGCAAACTCACCGATTGCAATAACTTTCTACACGAACTCACGACCAAGGAACTGGCGAGACTCCGCGGCCGCGCCGAGGTCCTGTTAAGCGCCGGCTGCTCCGGCCAATGGTATTTCAACTGGATCCGGGAGTGTCTTGGGCCTTCCTTGCGTGCTCATATGGGCGAGGTTTACTCGTCGCGGCCTGACTCAATGCCGCCGGAGGCCCGCTGGATCGATGACCCGATTACGGACATGCGGGATGTCGCGAGCGGCGAAGTGGACCTGGTCTTCGCCGGACAGACCGTGGAGCACCTCTGGCCGGATTCATGCTCGAAGCGCATCGGGTACTGCGGCCGCAAGGATGGCTCGTTCTTGATAGCCCGAATCGGGACGTGACCTGGCTGCTGCGGTGGTGCCAGCCAGAGCACACCATGGAGTTCGCCGCTCCGGAGATTCGTGAATTGACTGAATTGACAGGTTTTCGGGTTACCAGCGTGCGTGGCCTCTGGTCGTGCCGGGAGGGCCAGGATGTCCTGCGCTTGGAGCCGTTGCCGGAACCGCCGCCGTGGCAGTCCCGGGTGGATGCGGCTGAATCCCGAGCCGAGGATTCGCTCGTGTGGTGGCTGGAGGCCGTGCGCGGGGACCGTGCGCCGCAGAGAGAGAAACTGATGCAACGCGTCGGCGAGATCTACGCCCACTCGCGCCCGCAGGACCTGGCCTGGGTCTTCCACACCGAGGGGTCGACGCAAGAGGACAGCGGAGGGTGCTGGCAGGAGGCGCAATCGGGCGAGGCGGGTCACCTGGTGTACGGCCCTTGCGTCCCGTTTCGGCCCGACGCCTACGTGGCAGATTTCCAGATTCGCACCAGCGCGCGATCACGCTCGCCGACGCAAGCCTGTGTCATGGACGTCACCGCCAACGGTGGCCAGCAGGTGATCACGCCGTACCAGTTGAGATGCTGCGATGTCGAGAATCATTGGGAGCGCTGGCCACTCCGGTTTCGCTTGAAGTCGACGCACTTCGGGTGGAATCCCGGCGGCTCTCCACCGGACAAATTCCGCTTGCGGTGAGGACTCTCATCAAGATCGAAGAACTAAGCAAATACCGCGGCGCGCTGTGGCGCGTTGCGGTAGAATTGTGAGTTTTCATGCCTCGTCTCTTCTTGTCGAGTACACCGCGATCCGGGAACACATGGGTCCGGCGAATGCTAGCCAGAGCTCTTGGATTGCAGGAAACTGCTGTGCATACGCCCAGTCAACTTGACTGGATCAGCCAGCCTGCGGATGTTATCGTCCAAATGCATTGGCGCTGGTCTTCGAACTTCGAGGCTCTCTTGCGCAGCCACGGTTTTCAGACTATCTGCGTGATCCGACACCCTCTCGATGTGTTAGTTTCAATTTTGCACTTCTGTGCTTTCGAGCCTCAAACGACTCGCTGGCTCGATGGCGCAAGCGGAGACGAGACAAGTATTCTTGACGCAACGCCTGTTAGTAGAGAATTCTCAGACTACTGCCTGAGCGAACGCGCATCCCAGTTACTCGCCGTGAGTGTCGACTGGGCGCGCGCCCATGACCAGAGTAACAAGGTGCCGGTCATTCGGTATGAGTCCTTGGTGAGCGACCCGGTCGAAACTCTGGTTTCGTTGCTGGACGAGATCTCACTTGCTCCGGTAACCGCACTTGAGGCAGTGGTGGCCGAGTACACTCTGGACCGCTCCCGCCAAGAAAGTACTAACCATCATTTTTGGATGGGGCAACCAGGTTTATGGCGACGATTGCTGCCCGCCGAAATCGCTAAAGTGATCGGCGAAAAACATCGAGGTGTTCTAGATGCTCTGGGTTATGAATGCAATCCTGACCCTGCCCTGGGGGTCGCCGAGGCCGAGCGCGCTTGGGGGATGATCTCCCAGAAGCGGCGCCGAACGTGATCAACTCCAAGTTCCCAAGATCTCCGAACTTCTAGTGGCTATGAATTTGCGTTCTTTTCCGTGCTTGTGGTACAACCCACATGTGCAGCCTACAGCACGATGAAATGTCCGACTCTGGCACCGAAGTTCGTGTCTTGCCACTGATGCGCGCAATCTGGCTGAACACTCGCAATCTCCGCAGCGTGAGTAGCCCAGGCATGCCAGGTCGCCGCCGCATCAATCTGGCTGTTTCCGAAAACTATGCCCGCTTCAAGATGGGGCTTGGCGAACTGGAAGCGTGTGTGCGGCAGATTGGCGCTATGCCCGACACTCCGCCAACTGTTCGCGGCCGCCTGGGGGCTTTCGCGGTTCAATTCCTTCAGCGCGCCCTCTTCTGGCTCATTCCCTCCTTGCGCCTGGCTCACGAACGTACGCTCGATGCACTCCGCGAGCAGGCACTCCTGATGGAAGAAATCATCGAAGTCGTTCACCAGACCGAGCGCGAGGTCCAACTTCTGCTCCGTTCAGCAGAAGCCGGTAGGCTTGACTGATGCCGACTCCCCGCATCCTGATCCTGGTGCCCACTCTTCAACTTCACGACGCCGTTGGTCACGACGTCCTGGGGATGCGGGAGGTGTATCGTGACGCTGGCTACGACGTGGCCGTCTGGTCTCAATTCGTTCACCCTCTGTGCCAGCCCTTCACCGGGACTGTGCACGGCCTGGGCGGCCCATGGGACGATCCGGATTCAGTGCTGATCTACCATCACGCCATCGAGTGGGATTTGGGTGAAAAGATCCTGGGCCGTGCGAAGGGTCGCGTTGTCATCAAGCACCACAACGTCACGCCACCCCACTTCTTCGATGGGTACGCCGAGGATATTCGCGAAGCGTGTGCGCGCGGGTTGGCCGCTACGGACCGCCTGGCGCAAATCCCAGGTGTCACGATCTGGGGCGATTCACGGTTCAACTGCGACGACTTCACACGCCGGGGGGTGGATTCGAGTCGTTGCCGGTCGGTTCCCCCATGTCACCGGATTGAGGATCTGGCCAGAGAGCCGCTCGATATGGTTGTCACTGGCGCCTTCCGTGGTTGCGGCCCGATGTTGTTGTTCGTAGGCTCCTTCCGTCCGAACAAGGGCCACGCGAAAGCACTGGGGGTCTTCTCCGACTACCTCCAGCGCTCCGGCCGCCTGGCGCACCTGCTACTCGTCGGTAGCCTCGATCCCAGGCTGACGCCGTATGTAGACGACATTCAGGATTCTGCGCGCAGGCTGGGGTTATTTGATTCTGTTCACATCGCGACCTCTGTGAACCCGATGCAGTTGCGCGCATTCTACACTCTGGCCGACTTATTCCTATGCGTCAGCGAGCACGAGGGCTTCTGTGTGCCTCTCGTGGAAGCGATGGCATTCAGGGTTCCTATCGTTGCCTGGAACACTTCTGCTGTCGGCGAGACGATGGACGGGGTTGGCACCGCGATCGATGAATACGATCAAGCAGCGCTGGCCGAAGCGATTGATGAGCTCATGCAGGACCCGCTGCGGGCCATCGCTTTCTCCGACAAGGGCCGTCAGCGGTATGAGAAGGTCTTTCATCCTCAGGTGATCCGACGCCGTTTGTTGGAACTCCTCGAAGAGATCACGGTGTGATGAGAAAAGGCGCAGACAAACCGCGTGTGGCTTTCGTCGTTCCCTGTTACGGCCTCGACCTCGCAGGCGGCGCCGAGGGGCACTGCAGACAGGTAGCCGAGCACCTCGCGGAAAGATGCGACGTAACGGTGCTCACCACGTGTGCCACGGACAAACTTAGCTGGAGGAACAGCCTGCCCGCGGGCGTCACCTTCCTCAAAGGCGTCAGAGTCCTCCGTTTTGCTACAGCTGGGGAGCGGCAGCTGCTTCAGTTTCACGCAATCCACGACCGGATCTTCACCACGCAACTACCGCCAGAACAGGAGTTTGAGTCGATTCGTAGACAGGGCCCCGATTGCCCTCAGCTGATCGAACATCTCAAACAGCGCCACGCCGAATACGACGCATTCGTGCTTTTTGCTCTCGTTTCCTACCCAGTGATCCACGCGCTGTCCGTGATCGGCGAGAAGGCGCTGCTGGTGCCCTCGCTGGAAGGTGAATCCTCGCTATATCTCCACATTCTCGACGGCGTCATTCGCCATGCGCGCCACGTTTTTTACAACACGGAGGAGGAGCGTCTATTGCTGCAGCGGCGCTTCGTGCTCCCGCATGGTTTGGGCAAAGTGGTCGGGATTGGGATCGATCCTCCCGTGGAAACGGAGCCCGATCCGCTTTGGGCTCAATGGGCCGAACGGCTGGAAGGCCGCCTGACACTGTCGTATCTTGGGAAGGTTGAGGCTGGCAGCGGTTGCGACAACCTGACTGAGTACTTCTTGCGCTACATCCGGCAGCAACAGCGTGACGACTTGAGGTTGCTGCTGCTAGGCAGCCGGAACATGCCGCTGCCTCCACACCCGAGCATTCTTGCTCCTGGCCGGGTTGGTGAATATGCGAAGGATGATGCTCTGCGCCGGACTACTATCGCAGTGTCCCCGTCTCCTCACGGGAGCCGCTGCCTGGCCACGCTCGAGAGCTGGATGCACGGCAAACCTGTGTTGGCAAATGCCTGTTGCCGGGTGCTTGTCGGGCATTGCCTGCGTTCGAATGGCGGCCTGTGGTACGAAGACTACGCCGAGTTCCGGGAATGCCTGAATTTACTACTCAGCGATCCGGACCTGCGTGAGAAAATGGGAGTGCAAGGGCGCGCATACGTTCAGCGTGGATATCGATGGGACTATGTCGTCGCCGCGTACGCAGGTGCATTGAATGCCATAATCAACGGCACTGGGGACACCAAGGACACTGAAAGCTGTTTGGCCCCACTTTCCTCCGTTTCGCCCAATTAGAGCGATTCTGAAGGTGCGCAGGTCGTCGCGGCGCGGAGAAGAGAGGGGTCACCGCCGCCGAGCCACGCGCAGGCCTTGCGTGGCAATCTCACTCGCATACTGCCAGCAGGATATGGGCATCGACAAGCCGGACATACGCACGGTCATCCACGTGGCTTTGCCGGCCA
>OCTA010001663.1_pt1 | contig 20416 bp, 18 predicted proteins | sample 1538991 | NCBI WGS metagenome assembly OCTA01 (sample SAMEA3539302, study PRJEB22396) | soil metagenome | biome: tundra; feature: field; material: soil | place: USA | collected 2010-05 | depth 0.15 m | reverse complement strand
TCAGGATCGAGATGTTCGGCGACGAGATCGAGCGGCTGATGACCCTGCACCCGCTCACCGGCGAGGTGATCAGCGAGGACAGCGAGCTGTACGTCTTCCCCGCCTCGCACTACGTGGCCGGGCCTGAGCGGATGGAGCGCGCCATCAACGGCATCGAGTCCGAGCTGGCCACCCGGCTCGGTGAGCTCGATCGCGGCGGCAAGCTGCTCGAGGCCCAGCGGCTGCGGATGCGCACCACCTACGACATCGAGATGATGCGGCAGGTCGGCAGCTGCTCGGGGATCGAGAACTACTCACGGCACATCGACGGCCGCGAGGCGGGCAGCCCGCCGAACACGCTGCTCGATTACTTCCCCGAGGACTTCCTGCTGGTCATCGACGAGTCACACGTCACCGTCCCGCAGATCGGGGCCATGTACGAGGGAGACGTATCCCGCAAGCGGGTCCTGGTCGATCACGGCTTCCGGCTGCCGAGCGCGATCGACAACCGGCCGCTGACCTGGGAGGAATTCCTCGACCGGATCGAGCAGACCATCTACCTCTCGGCGACTCCCGGGCCGTACGAACTGCAGCGCGTCGGCGGCGATGTGGTCGAGCAGGTGATCCGGCCGACCGGGCTTATCGACCCCGAAGTGATCATCAAGCCAACCAAGGGCCAGATCGACGACCTGCTGCACGAGATCAGGCTGCGGGCCGAGCGTGACGAGCGGGTGCTGGTCACCACGCTCACCAAGCGGATGTCCGAGGACCTGACCGACTACCTGCTCGAGAACGGCGTCCGGGCCAGGTACCTGCACAGCGAGGTGGACACGCTGCGCCGGATCGAGCTGCTGCGCGAGCTGAGGGCGGGCGAGTACGACGTGCTGGTCGGCATCAACCTGCTCCGTGAGGGCCTCGACCTGCCCGAAGTCTCGCTCGTGGCGATCCTGGACGCGGACAAGGAAGGCTTCCTGCGGTCCGGCACGTCGCTGATCCAGACCATCGGCCGGGCGGCGCGGAACGTGTCCGGCCAGGTCCACATGTACGCCGACAGGATCACGCCGTCCATGCGCCGGGCCATCGACGAGACGAACCGGCGGCGGGAGAAGCAGGTCGCCTACAACACTGAGCACGGCATCAACCCGCAGCCGCTGCGCAAGCGGATCGCTGACATCTTGGACCAGATCGTCCGCGAGGACGCCGACACCGAGCAGCTGATCGGCGGCGGCGGCCGGCAGCAGTCCCGCGGCAAGGCCCCGGTGCCTGGCCTGTCCTCCCGCGCCCGCGCTGCCCAGGCCGCCGTCGGCCGTGGCTCGGATGCTACCGCCGGCGGCGGCAGCGTCGCCCGCGAGGAGCTTGTCGGCCTGATCACCGAGCTGACCGAGCAGATGCACACCGCCGCCGCCGAGCTCCACTTCGAAGTCGCCGCCCGCCTCCGTGACGAAATCCGCGAGCTCAAGCAAGAGCTCCGCGGCATGCACGCCGCCGGCGTCTGATGCGTCGGCCGCAGCGTGCTCAGGCCTGAGCCGCGGTGGCCGACGCATCAGGCGGCGCGCCGGCGGACCAGCCAGACGGTGGCGGCGATGAGTAGCACGGACAGAGCGAGCAGCCAGCCGGCCTCGACGAACTGCATGGGCCAGAACCGGCTGACCGGGATGTAGCGGAACCATACCGTAATGCCATGCTGGGCGAACTCCTGCGCTAGCGTTTCCTTCACCCCTGGGGCGCCGTTATTGGGGAACAGCGCGAAGATCTGGTTGAGCGTGGACTGGCTGGCCGGCTTGCCGCCCGGTCCGGTGTACCACGTGCTCAGGGCCCAGGGGTCGTTGACGCTGAAGGGAGCCAAGTTGAGATTGGGGTGGCTGGTGACCAGCGCCAGCGGGTAGTGCTCGCGCAGGAACAGCCAGGTCGCCAGCGCGAGCCCGGTGTAGACGGCCAGGGTGGTGGCCATGGCCGGGACGATCCGGCGGATGAGCATGCCGGCCAGCGCGCCGATGGCGAAGGCGACCAGGGTCCAGGCGGCGAACGCGATCCCGTGCGTGGCGAACACCGTCGCCGAGAATACGCTCAGGTCCTCCTGCGCCAGGAACGGCTGGAAGAACCAGACGAACACCTGGCTGAACGCTCCGGCCGCGGCGGTGACCGCGACGGCGAGCAGCGCGAGCTTGGCGATGGTCCACCGCTCCCGGCCGAAGCCCTGCGTCCAGGCGTACCGGTAGGTGCCGGTCTCCAGCTCCCTGGCCAGCACCGGGGCGCCCGCGAACGCCCCGATCAGGGCCGGCGTCAGGTTCATGAAGATATTGATGGTGTTCGCCATCGTCCAGTCAGTGCCGTTGAAGTTGCTGTTCAGGGCCTGGCAGGCGTTCGAGCTGAACGGGTGGCAGGCCGTCAGGACCGCGTAGTCGTGGTGGATCTTCAGGCCCGCGATCCACAGGAACACGGCCACCGCGCCGAGCACCGCGGGCACGCTGATCAGCGTGGGCCGGTGCTGCCGCCAGGTGACCCAGGCCATCCGCCGCCACGGCACCGGCCGCAGGGCGGTGTCCTGGCTCGCTGGTGCGGGCATGGTCAGCACGGTCATCGTGCCACCTCCCTTGGTTCGTTGTACTGGATGAGTGCAGGATCAGAGAGTTCTGTGTCACCGGACGCGCGCAGGTAGGCCATGACGAGTTCTTCCAGGCTGACCGGGTGCGCCTCCCAGCCGGGCGGCACCGGGCCGGAGTCAGGGTCCGTCGCGCTGGTCCTGACCAGCAGGTGGGCCTGCGCCGCGGCGCGCCGGGCGCTGACCACGCACAGCTTTTCCGCGTAGTGATCGGCCTCGGCCACGGGGCCGGTCAGCACCCGGTGGCTGGCCAGCACGCCGTCGACCTCGCCGGCCACCCGCAGTTGGCCGCGGGACAGCACGATGAGGTAGTCGGCGACCCGCTCGACCTCGGCGAGCGCGTGCGAGGACAGCAGCACGGACACGCCGTCGTCGGCCATCGCGGTCATCACCGTGGCCATGAAGTCCTGCCGGGCCAGCGGGTCGAGCATCGCCAGCGGCTCGTCCAGGATGAGCAGCCGCGGCCGCCTGGCCAGCGCCAGGGTCAGCGCGAGCTGGGCCCGCTGGCCGCCGGACAGCTTGGCGGCCCTCTTTTTCAGTGGGATGCCGAGTTCGGCCAGCCGTGCCTGCGCATAAGACCGGTCGAAGTGCCGGTTCAGGTTCCGGGTCAGGTGCACCATGTCCCCGGCGGACAGGTTCGGGTACACCGGCGCGTCCTGCGCGACGAACGCGATGCCGTCCAGCGCGGCCGGCGACCCGGCGGGCTGGCCGCCGAGCACGGCGGCGGTGCCGCTGGTCGGGACGGCCAGCCCGACGCACATGTTCACCAGGGTGGTCTTGCCCGCGCCGTTCGGGCCGACCAGCGCGGTCAGGTGCCCGGCGGGGACCGCCAGCGTGCACTCGCGCAGCGCCCAGGTATGGCCGTAGCACTTGCCCAATCCGCTGGTTTCGATGACGTTCATGCGACGCCCTCCTTTTCGCCATCTCCTGCGCCGCGGCGGTTGGTGGAGCCGTCCCGGCGTTTAAAGAAATCTCGCAGCACGCTGGTGAACAGGGCGACGATCCCGTCCTCGTCCAGCCCGGCCGTGTCAGCGGAAGCAAGCCAGCCGAGCAGGGGCCGGCGCAGCGCGGTCAGCTCGGGCAGCGCGACCTGGCTCAAGGTGGCCTGGATGAACGTGCCCTGGCCGGGCCGGCCGGCCGCCAGGCCCTTGTTCTCAAGCTCGCGGTAGGCCTTCAGCACCGTGTTCGGGTTGATGGTCAGCGAGGTGACCACGTCCCGGACCTTGGGCAGCTGGTCGCCGGGCTTGAGGTAGCCCAGCCGCAGCGCGTGCTCCACCTGCTGGACGAGCTGCAGGTAGGTCGGCACGCCGGAGGCCGGATCCAGCCGGAACTCGATCGGCGACGCCGGTCCGCGCGCGCTCGCCGCTGGGCCGGCGTCGCCGCCCGGCGGGCTGATCCCTTTATCTATTGTCATAAGACAAGGTTACAGCGGATGATGCCGCTGTCAAGCGTGCGCGGCCAGCGCATGCCCGGCAGCCAGGGGCGGTTTTCCGGGCCGCGCCGGGTAACTCGACGGTGACCTGGCAGGCTTCGCAATCCTCTCGTCCCGGCGTGCCGCGCTGGTCGGGGAGGGTCGGCGGATTTGATTAAATTCGCTATAACCACCGCAATGGTCCAGCGCGGGAGTGGATTGAGTACAGCCATTTGGTCGCAGGCCAAGGACGAGGTGCGAGCGCTGTCCTTTTATATTTAAAATGCTTGAGAGCCCACCAGTGACTGACTGGTAAAACCTCTTTAATCATCATTTACCGGCAGGGTATAGTCCGTGTCGGAGGAGGGTGGGGGACAGTGCGATACGACGGCCGCGTGCGGCTGGCGGTCGCGAAGTGACGGAGGCGAAGTGACGGAGGCGAAGTGACGGAGGCGAAGTGACGGAGGCGAAACGAGTGCCCTGGGTGAGTCCTGACGTGGTCGATGACCTCAGCGAGGCGGTGGGCAGGCGCTGGCGTGACCTTGACCCGATGCTGCCCGCGCCCCGCGACCTGCCGGACGGATGCATGGCGCCGTTCGTGGTCGCCGGAGCGAACGGCCGCCCGGCCGGGGTCGGCGTCTGCCGTCACCGGCAGATCCCTGACGATGCCCTGGATCAGGTCTGGGGCACGGTGACCAGGCTGGAGCTGACTCCGGGACTGCCGGAGCCGGACACCTCCGCCGCTCTCGATGCGTTGCTCGGGCAGTGGCGCGATCACCTGGCCGCCCTGCCGGAGGCGATCGGGGAGGACTCGGCGGCGATAATCAACTGGCCGTCCCGTGACGTTAGCGGGATCAAGGCCCTGCTCAAGCATGGGATGCAGCCGATCGCCGTCCTCGCGGTGCGCCCCGCCGGGCGTCCGGCCGGGAGTAGCGACATCCCCCCGGGGGTGGTCATCCGCGAGGCGCGGCCGGATGATCTCGATGCCGTGACCGAGCTGGAGATGGGCGTGATCCGGTTCGATGCTCAATTCGGCGCGGCCATCATGCGGCCGGCCACTGAGGCGCTGGTCGATGAGGACACGCGCAAGGCGCTGACCAAGCGGCCGGGCTGGGTCTGGGTGGCCGAGCGCGACGGGAGGGTCGTCGGGCTGGTCAATGTCCAGCCGCCGGAGGAGTCGGCCTGGATCGCGTTCATGACCCGGCCGGGCACGACGGTCTATCTGCAGACGATGTTCGTGAGACCGGATGAGCGTAGCGGCGGGCTGGGCGCGGCGCTGGTCAAGCGCGCTCATGATGAGCTCGACGCCCGCGGCATCTCCACCACGCTCCTGCACCACGCCCAGATGAACCCGCTGTCCGCGCCGTTCTGGAACCGGATGGGATACCGGCCGCTGTGGACCGGCTGGGAGACGCGACCGGCCTCGGCGCTGCGCTGAGGGCCCTCCGGCGGCCGGCGACGGCGGCCCCGGATGTTAGTTCATGTCGTCGCCGGAATGCTGAGGTTCTCCTGATGGTTGCCTCATAAAAGGGTCCCTGCAATGTTATGGCTACCCGTCAGCGGGAACGTGTTAAGACGGGCACGGGCAGTCGGCTAGCAAAAGATGCCGGGGGAGGTGTGGAGTGCTAGTCAGCCTGATCGCCGCTATTGTCGCGGCATTGCTGTACGGCGTGGCCGCGGTGATGCAAGCGATTGCGGTACGTGCGGCCAGCCATAAGACGGCGGTCGATGGCCCCGGAGGTGTCGATCCCGGCCTCATGGTGCGAATGCTGCACCAGTGGCGTTTCGTGGTTAGCATCTGCCTGGACGCGCTCGGCTTCGTCGCCCAGCTCGTCGCGCTGCATCGGCTCCCGCTGTTCGCGGTTCAGGCCTTCGTGGCCGCGAACCTCGCGGTCACGGCGGTGGTGGCCTCGTGGGTGATCAAGGTGACCTTGTCCTGGCGGGAGTGGGCCGCGGTCCTGGGCGTGGTGGCGGGCGTGGGCCTGCTCGGATCCTCGGCGGGCGCCGAGGGCGCCGCTCAAGTGGGCGCGGTGTTCAAGCTCGCGCTGATCGTGGCGATCGCGGGCCTGGCCCTGGTCGGCATGGCGGCGGCCAAGCTCAACGAGCCGTTCCGGACCACCGCGCTCGGCATGACGGCCGGTTTCGGCTACGGGGTCCTCAGCATCGCCGCCCGGGTCCTCAACGGTTTCTCGCCGATCGAACTCGCCCGCGACCCGGCTGCCTACGCGGTCGCCGCGGCCGGCATCATCTCGTTCATGTTCTACGCCACCGCCCTGGAAAGCGGCAGCGTGACCGTGGCCACGGCGGCCGTGGTGCTGAGTGAGACCATCCCGCCCGCCGTCATCGGGGTTGTCTTCCTCGGCGACCAGACTCGCCCCGGGCTTGGTGTCATGGCCTGGGGAGGGTTCTTCATCGCCGTTGCCTCCGCCGTTATGCTGGCCAGATTCGGGGAGGCCCACCATGAAGAAGATGTGGCCAGAGCCGACGCGGTGGCACATCGACAGGCAAATGCCGGGCCAGCCGCCTGCGGCCTGTTATTCTGGTGGCCCGTGGACCTGCAGTTTTTCTTTGCCCTACCGGACACCACGGGAGCCTCATAGTGGCCGCATCATCACTTCACTCACGGCCTGTGCAAACCAGGCATCTCTTTGTCACCGGAGGCGTTGCCTCCAGCCTCGGCAAGGGACTGACCGCAGCTAGCCTGGGCCGCTTGCTGAAGCTCAGGGGCCTGCGGGTCACGATGCAGAAGCTCGACCCATACCTCAACGTCGACCCGGGCACGATGAACCCCTTTCAGCATGGCGAGGTGTTCGTCACCGACGACGGCACGGAAACCGATCTGGACGTCGGGCACTACGAGCGCTTCCTCGACACCAACCTGGCGGGTGAGGCGAACGTCACGACCGGCCAGATCTACTCCACGGTCATCGCCAACGAGCGGCGCGGTGCCTATCTCGGCGACACCGTGCAGGTGATCCCGCACATCACCAACGAGATCAAGTCGCGCATCTTGCAGATGGCCGGCGACGACGTGGACGTGGTGATCACCGAGGTGGGAGGCACGGTCGGCGACATCGAGTCGCAGCCGTTCCTGGAGGCGATCCGGCAGATCAGGCACGAGATCGGCCGGGACCGCTGCTTCTTCCTGCACGTCAGCCTGCTGCCGTACATCGGTCCTTCCGGTGAGCTGAAGACCAAGCCGACCCAGCATTCGGTCGCCGCGCTGCGCAGCATCGGCATCCAGCCGGACGCGATCGTGGCTCGCTCCGACCGGCCGATCAATGCCAGCCTGAAACGCAAGATCAGCCTGATGTGCGACGTGGACGAGGAGGCTGTGGTCTCCGCGCCTGACGCACCGTCCATCTACGACATCCCCAGGGTGCTGCACGCCGAGGGCCTGGACGCCTACGTCGTGCGCAGGCTCGGCTTGCCGTTCCGCGACGTGGACTGGAGCGAGTGGGACGATCTGCTGCGCCGGGTGCACCGGCCGGCCCACAGCATCACGATCGCGCTGGTCGGCAAGTACGTCGACCTGCCCGACGCCTACCTGTCGCCGGTCGAGGCGCTCAAGGCCGGCGGCTTCGCCAACGACGCGCAGGTGAACATTCGCTGGGTGATCAGCGACGCCTGCGAGGAGCCGGACAGCGCCGCCAGCGAGCTCGAGGGAGTCGACGGCGTGCTGATCCCCGGCGGGTTCGGGGTCCGCGGCATCGAGGGGAAGATCGGCGCGATCCGCTATGCGCGCGAGCACGGCATCCCGATCCTCGGGCTCTGCCTCGGACTTCAGTGCATGGTCATCGAGGTCGCCCGCGACCTGGCCGGGCTGGCCGAGGCGGACAGCGCTGAATTTAACCCCGACACCCCGTACCCGGTGATCGCCACGATGGCGGACCAGGAAGACGTGGTGGCCGGGGAACGGGACATGGGCGGCACCATGCGCCTGGGCCTGTACCCGGCCGTGCTGCAGCCGGGCACCCGGGCCGAAGAGCTATACCAGAGCACCACCGCCGAAGAACGGCACCGGCACAGGTACGAGGTCAACAACACCTACCGTGCGGTGCTCGAGCAGGCGGGGCTGGTCTTCTCTGGTCTCTCGCCGGACGGGCACCTGGTGGAGTTCGCCGAGCTGGCCGACCATCCGTTCTTCGTCGGCACGCAGGCGCATCCGGAGTTCCTGTCCCGCCCCACCCGGCCGCATCCGCTGTTCAGCGGCCTGATCGCCGCCGCCCTAGCCCGCTCCAAGGCCACCATCTCGGCCGCCGCGCGGGCCGTAGCCAGCGCGTGAGCGCGCCAGCGTCGTCCAGTCGCGCGGGAGACACAGCATGAGCGAGTCTGTCTCGTCGAGACAAGCGAACATAAGAGACATACCCGAGCAATGGCCGGTGGTCTCGTCGGCGGAACTGCTCCGTAGCCGGATGGTGACCGTACGGACCGACAAGGTCCGCTTTCCCGACGATCAACTGGCCGAACGGGACGTGGTGATCCATCCCGGCGCCGTGGGCGTCCTCGCCCTGGATGACGCGGACCGGGTGCTGATGATCCGGCAGTACCGTCATCCGGTCGGCCGGCTGTTGTGGGAGATCCCGGCGGGACTGCGGGACGTGCGGGGCGAGGATCCCTGGCGCACCGCCCAGCGTGAACTCGCCGAGGAGGCCGGCTACCGGGCGCGCGACTGGCACGCGCTGGCCGACTACTTTTCCTCGCCCGGCTACAGCACCGAACGCCTCCGTATTTTCCTGGCCCGTGATCTGGAAGTCATTCCCGCAGCAGAACGGGACTTCGTGCCCGAGCATGAGGAAGCTCAACTGCTTATCGACTGGGTTCCGCTGACGGCGGCGGTCAAGCTAGTTTTGGCTGGTGAGCTGCACAATGGGCCAGCGGCCCTCGCCGTTTTGGCTGGGTATGCCGCCCAGTTGGATGGGTTCGCGGGACTTCGCCCGGCGGACGCACCCGAAACGTGAAACGTGTCGTGACGTAACCGTGCTGGCACGTGCTTATGGAGCAATGGGGCTCTACCGTCTGGAAGGACCGCGATGAAGGTTGGAATACCCCGGGAAATCAAGAACCACGAGTACCGGGTGGCGATCACGCCGGCCGGCGTGCACGAGCTGGTCCGCGGCAGCCATCAGGTGGTCATCGAGGCGAGGGCGGGGGAGGGCTCGTCCATTCCGGACGAGGACTTCACCGCGGCCGGCGCGAAGATCCTGCCCACCGCCGATGACGTGTGGGCCGAGGGGGACATGATCCTCAAGGTCAAGGAGCCGATCGCTGAGGAGTATCACCGCATGCGCTCGGGCCAGGTCCTGTTCACCTACCTGCACCTGGCCGCCTCCAAGGCTTGTACCGACGCGCTGCTCAGCTCGGGCGTCACCTCGATCGCGTACGAGACCGTCCAGCTGCCCGACGGGTCGCTGCCGCTGCTGGCCCCGATGTCCGAGGTCGCGGGCCGGATGGCGCCGCAGGTCGGCGCGCATCACCTGCAGCGTGACGGCGGCGGCCGCGGGGTGCTGATGGGCGGGGTCTCGGGCGTGTACGCGGCCAAGGTGGTCGTGCTCGGCGCGGGCGTGTCCGGCATGAACGCCGCCGCGATCGCGCTCGGCATGCAGGCCGAGGTGCTGCTCGTCGACCGGAACGTCGCCAGGCTTCGCTCCGCCGACGCCATCTACCTGGGGCATTGCCAGACGGTCGCGTCCAACGCCTACGAGATCGAGCGCGCGGTCATCGACGCGGACCTGGTGATCGGAGCGGTGCTCGTGCCGGGCGCGAAGGCGCCCCGGCTGGTCACCGATGAGCTGGTGTCGCGGATGAAGCCAGGCGCGGTCCTGGTGGACATCTCGATCGATCAGGGCGGCTGCTTCGAGGGTTCACGGCCCACCACCCACGCGGATCCGACGTACCGGGTGCACGACGCCCTGTTCTACTGCGTGGCGAACATGCCGGGCGCGGTTCCGCACACGTCCACCTATGCGCTGACCAACGTCACCCTGCCCTACGTGGTCGAGATGGCCAACCGGGGCTGGCGCCACGCGCTCCGGGCGGATGCGGCCCTGGCCCTGGGCCTGTCCACCCACGCCGGCACGCTGAACTGCCAGCCGGTCGCCGAAGCCCACGCGCTGCCCTGTACCCCCGCCGACGAGGTGCTGGACTAGCAGGGTTCGCAGCGAGCCGATGCCCCAGTCGCTGCCGGACGCGCTCCGCGGCTACCTGCAGTACCTGGTCGTGGAGCGCGGGCTGGCACCGAACACGGTCGAGTCCTACCGGCGGGACCTGCACAGGTACGCCTCGCTGCTGGCCAGCCGCGGCAAGACCCAGCTTGGTGAGGTCACCGCCGCCGACGTGGCGGAGTTCCTCGCCTCGCTGCGCGAGGGTGACGACGAGCACGCGGCGCTGGCGGTCAGTTCGGCGGCGCGGGCCGTGATCGCGGTCCGGGGGCTGCACGCGTTCGCGGTCGAGCAAGGTCTGGCCGCACTGGACCCGGCCCGTGACGTGCCGCCCCCATCTCCGCCCAGGCGCCTGCCGAAGGCGATCACCCTCACCGAGGTAGAACGCCTGCTCGCCGCGTCCGGCCCGGCCCCGGATACCGATGGGGCTTTCGGGGGCGCGGCCGGTGTTGACCCTCGCCTGCTGCGGGACCGGGCGCTGCTTGAGTTCCTTTACGGGACCGGGGCCCGGATCTCCGAGGCGACCGGTCTCGATATCGACGAGCTGCAGCTGGACCCGGCGGACCCGGTGGTCCGGCTGATCGGCAAGGGCGGCAAGCACCGGTTGGTGCCGGTGGGCAGCTACGCCGCCCGCGCGCTCGAGGCCTACCTAGTGCGGGCCAGACCCGCCCTCGCCACCGTCCGGGGGAGTCCGGCGGTCTTCCTCAACGCGCGCGGCGGGCGTCTGACCCGGCAGGGTGCCTGGGGCGTGCTGCACGCCGCGGCCGCCCGCGCGGGCCTGCCCGATGTGTCACCGCACACGCTGCGGCACTCGTTCGCCACGCACATGCTGGACGGCGGCGCCGACATCAGGGTGGTTCAGGAACTTCTGGGGCATGCCTCGGTCACCACCACCCAGGTCTACACCCTGATCACGGTCGACAGGCTCCGCGAGGTCTACGCGTCCTCCCACCCCCGCGCCCTCGGTTGACCCTTGACCTCCCGCGGATACGAGCACAGACTCAGGGCGGCCAATCCCACAAGAGGAAGGTATTGCCTGACATGCTCAAGAAGCGTGTTTCCCGTCTCTTGCTCGCAACAGCCACCCTGGTAACAGCAGCAGCAGCGGTCACGGCCGTCGGCGTCACCACGTCCGGGGCCACCACCGCCAGCACACCGACGCTGCCACGGCTTAACGCCCCCGGCCTGCACGCGCAGGCGGCTCCCGCGACCGCGACTGATGTGTGTGGTTACCACGCGGCCATACCCGCCGACCGGTTCAAGGGGATCCCGGTGTTCAACGCGGCGCAGGCCGCCAAGCCCTACATCGTGAAGTTCTACACCACCCAGGGCGTGATCACCGTGCGGATGCTGACCAGCCAGGCGCCCTGCACGACGTTCTCGTTCCGCTTCCTGGCCAGCCAGGGGTACTACAACCTGACGCACTGCCACCGGCTCACCGTCCAGGGCATCTACGTCCTGCAGTGCGGTGATCCCACCGGGACCGGCTCCGGCGGTCCGGGGTATGCGTTCAATGACGAGAACCTGGCCGGTGCCACCTATCCCGCGGGCACGGTCGCCATGGCCAACGCCGGGCCGAACACCAATGGCAGTCAGTTCTTCTTCACCTGGAAGGACACGACACTGGCGCCGGACTATACGCCGTTCGGCACGGTTACCGGCGGCCTGGACGTCCTGCAGAAGATCGCCGCGGCCGGCGATGACCAGCAGAACGGACCTGGCGACGGCTACCCGAACCTCTACACCAACTTCCTGTACGTCCAGGTCATCCCCCAGAGCTGACCCGCAGGCGGCCTGGCATTTTGTCCCGGTGAGCGCTGGCCCGTTGACCAAACGCTCACGAAGACCCGGCTCGTCAGCGGAAGTGACGGGTGAGCTCGTTGGCGTAGACGCGGCCCAAGGTGTCTTTGTGGCTGGCGATCCACTCCGTCAGCACGGTCTCGCCGGTCGCGGGGCCATCGGTGTCGGCTAGCCCGTCCGCCATCGCCTGGTATTCCTCAGCAGTGAGCAGGGTGTCGCGAAGCGCCACGCCCAGCAATCGGGCGGCGGCCGGGATGAGTGATCCGGGCACCCGGATGATCTGGCTGCGGCTGCCGACCGCGTCCCTGATGTAGGCGACCAGCTCGGCGAAGGCCGGCCGGTCGGGTCCCACCGCGTCGATGACCTCGGTCTGGGTGGAGCTCCCGGCCCGCACCGCGAGCCGGGCCAGGTCGTCGACGTGGATCGGGCGGATGCGGTACTCGCCGGTCCCGCCCACGGCGAATACCGGCAGGCGGCGGAGCAGCCAGGCGATGTTGTTGATCAGGACGCCGTTGCCGCCGAACAGGATGGCCGGCCGCAGCACGGCGTGTGAGACGCCGAGATCGGTGAGGGCCTGCTCGACCGCCGCCTTGCCGCGGAAGTACGGGTAGGGCGAGTCCGGGCTGGGGTGGGTGATGGACACGTGCACGATCCGCGGCACGCCTGCTTCGGCGGCCGCCTGGAACAGGACACGCGAGTGGGCCACCGCGGTCGGGTGGCTGACCGTTCCGTGCGCGAACCGCACCCAGTAGGTGTTGTAGAGCGTCCGCGCCCCGCGCAGCGACCGCGCGAGCCCGGCGGGATCGGTGAAATCCAGCGGCCTGGCCTCGACGGCGGTACCCGCGGGGGCCCGGCTGGGATGGCCGGTGATCGTGCGCACCCGGCGGCCTGCCGCCTGCAGTTCGCGCGCTATGGCTGCTCCGGAGTAGCTGAACGCCCCGGTCACGACGTCGAAGTCGCCGGCTTGCCCGGTCATCGTCGCGGACCGAGCTGTTCGGTAAGTGCGCTCAGGGTCGGCCCGAGGGGAGCGTCGAGGGTGGCGGTGGCGTACGGGTCGCCGCGGCTAACTCCCTGGTTCACGATCACGACGGGCCGCGGCAGTTTGGCTGCGTGCCGGACGTAACGGAACCCGGACATCACGGTCAGCGAGGAACCGAGGACGACCAGGGCACTGGCTCTTTCCACCAGCGCATAGCAGGCTTCGGTCCGCGGCCTGGGGACGTTCTCCCCGAAGAACACCACGTCCGGCTTGAGCACCCCCCGGCAAGCGGAACAGTCGACGACCTGGAAGGACTCGGTGGCCTCGGCCGCGAGGACGGCATCCCCGTCCGGATTGATCAATGCCGCCGTCTCCGCGTCCCACCCCGGGTTGGCGGCCGCGAGCCGTCGGTCGAGGTCGGCGCGCGAGGTCCGCTGCCCGCACGACAGGCACAGAACCCGGTGCAAGCTGCCGTGCAGTTCGGTCACCTCGGACGCGCCGGCCGCCTGGTGCAGGCCGTCCACGTTCTGGGTGATGATCCCGGTCAGCAGCCCGCGGCGGCTGAGCTCGGCGACGGCTCGATGACCATGGTTCGGCACCGCCCGGGCGATGTGCCGCCAGCCGAGGTAGCTGCGGGCCCAGTACCTGCGCCGGGCGGCCGCGCTCCCGGTGAAGGTCTGGTAGGTCATCGGCGATGACCCAGAAACTTTCCGGGCCAGGCCGGTCGGCCCGCGGTAATCCGGGATGCCCGACTCGGTGGACAGCCCGGCTCCGCTCAGGATGAGCACGCCGCCTGAGGCCACCAGCTCAACCATCATTCCGAACGTTCCAGTGGTTCTCGCCTCGGTCAGCTGCGTCACGATTCCATGGTGCCCTATAGGGCGGCGGCCCTGATCGCCTGGGATACGGCCGCCGCGGCCTCCCGCTCGAACAAGATGGTGTAGTGATTCGCCCCGGGGACCGTCTGCGGCCTGAGCGCCGGGACACGTTCGTGCCATGCCGCGATGACCTCTGGCGGCAGCAGGCCCGGCGGCGCGCCGAACATCCCCGCCGGAGCCGTCAGCAGCGGAGTCGGCTTGGTCAGGCGGCTCAGCGCGTCCGCGAACGGCTTTTCGGCCAGCACGTCACGGCCGTCGGCGCGAACCGCGTCCTCGGCGGCCCGTGATCGCAGCTGGCCGTTCTCGCCGACGAGGTCGTAGCGGGCGTAGGCCTCGACGTCGGCGGTCCAGTGGCCGGCCAGCGCCGGATGCGCCCGCCAGAAATCCAGGTAGGCCTCGGTGTCCGGGTAGGTCTGCCGCAGCCGGCTGATCGCCGGGCCCAGGGTGGCGTCGAGCACGGCGTCGAGGTCAGTTCCTTCCGGTACCGGCAGCGGCAGCCCGCCGTCCACCAGCACGAGCCGCCGCACCAGCTCCGGATGCGCGTCGCGGGTGAGCAGGGCGATGTAGGCGCCCATCGAGTGGCCGGCGAGCACCGGACGCCCGCCGAAATGCCTGAGCACCGCGGCCACGTCCCTGGCGTGCCTGTCCAGCCCGTAGGGCCCGGGCAGGTCGTGGCTGTGACCGCGGCCACGCAGGTCAGGGGCGGCCAGCGTCCAGTCAGCGGGCATGTGGCGCGCGACCGCCTGCCATGACATTCCTGACGCGGTTATCCCGTGCACGGCTACCGCCACGCGCTTGCCCGTGCCCCATAGGAGCACGCGCAGATCCCCGCCGTCCACAGGAACGTTAACCAGCTGGAGTTGCATCTTCACCCTCCACGGTCCCGGCGTTATGACCGAGGCCGCCCGTATATAAAACCTATTATCCGCCGTCAAGGTGGGTGTGTGAGGCCAGGTCGCAGATAAAGACAAAACAGCAAACCGTGCCATGCTGGACGGTGACACTATTGCCAGGTAAAACCAAGGTTTGGAGGTGAGCGGGCCATGTCTGGTGCCCTTAGTTACTCGTCGGGAGAATCCGCGACGGCGCTGCTTGGCGACACGATCGGCGGTAACTTCGACGCCACGGTACGTGCGTTCGGGGACCGTGAGGCGCTGGTGGACCGGTCGGCGGCACGGCGGTGGACCTACGCCGAGCTCGCCGCCGACGTCGACGCGCTCGCTCTCGGCCTGCTCGAGCTGGGCGTCAGCAAAGGGGAACGGGTTGGCATCTGGGCGCCGAACTGCGCGGAATGGACGCTGACCCAGTACGCCACGGCCAAGATCGGGGCGATCTTGGTGAACATCAATCCTGCCTACCGCACCAGCGAGCTTGAGTTCGTGCTCAACCAGTCGGGGTCCAGGCTGCTGGTGGCGGCCGAGAAGCTGAAGACCCCCGGCTACGCCGGGATGATCGCCGAGGTGCGGCCGCGCTGTCCTGGCCTGTCGGACGTCGTCCTGCTCGGCAGCCCGGAGTGGGAGTCACTGCTTGAGGCCGGGCGCCGTGCCGATCGCCGGGCGCTGGATCACATCGAGCTGGACATCGACGACCCCATCAACATCCAGTACACCTCGGGTACCACAGGTTTCCCGAAGGGTGCGACGCTCTCGCACCACAACATCCTCAACAACGGGTTTTTCGTCGGCGAGCTGTGCAACTACACCGAGGCCGACCGGATCTGCATCCCGGTGCCGTTCTACCACTGCTTCGGGATGGTCATGGGCAACCTCGCGGCGACCAGCCACGGGGCGTGCATGGTCATCCCCTCGCCGGCCTTCGATCCGGCCGCGACCCTGCGAGCCGTCCAGGACGAACGCTGCACCTCGCTGTACGGGGTGCCCACGATGTTCATCGCGGAGCTGTCCGTGCCTGATTTCGCCGACTACGACCTGTCCAGCTTGCGGACCGGCATCATGGCCGGATCGCCCTGCCCGGTCGAGGTGATGAAGCAGGTCATCGAGCGGATGTCGATGACCGAGGTGGGGATCTGCTACGGCATGACCGAGACCTCGCCGGTCTCCACCCAGACCCGTGCCGACGACTCCCTCGATCGTCGCGTGTCCACCGTGGGCCGGGTCGGCCCGCACCTCGAGGTCAAGGTCATCGACCCCGCGACCGGCGTCACGGTGCCGCGGGGCACGCCCGGCGAGCTGTGCACGCGCGGATATTCGGTCATGCTCGGCTACTGGGAGCAGCCGGATAAGACCGGTGAGGCGGTCGATTCCGCGCGCTGGATGCACACCGGTGACCTGGCGGTCATGGATGGGGAGGGGTATCTCGCCATTACCGGGCGAATCAAGGACATGGTGATCCGCGGCGGCGAGAACGTCTATCCGCGGGAGATCGAGGAATTCCTCTACACCCACCCAGACATCCTGGATGCTCAGGTCATCGGCGTTCCTGACGCTAGGTACGGTGAGGAGCTCATGGCCTGGGTGCGGCTGCGGCCCGGAGTTCCGGCGCTGACCGCCGAGTCGTTGCGAGAGTTCTGCACAGGGAAGCTGGCGCACTACAAGATCCCCCGCTATGTGCACATCGTCGACGACTTCCCGATGACGGTCACCGGAAAGGTGCGCAAGGTAGAGATGCGCGAGCGCGCCGCCCAGATCTTGCCCGGGTAAGCTCCCTAGGATGAAGGTCCTGATCACGGGGGGCGCCGGCTACATCGGCAGCACGGTGGCATCGGCCTGCTCCGACGCGGGGATCAGCCCGGTGATCCTGGACAGCCTGGTGACGGGACGGCGTGAGTTCGCGGCTGGCCGTGAGTTCTACCTGGGTGACATCGCGGACGGTCCGCTGATCGACCGCGTCTTCGCGGAGCACCCGGACATCGACGCCGTCATTCACGCCGCGGCCCTGATCGTCGTCCCGGACTCGGTCGCCGATCCGGTCGGGTATTACCGGGCGAACGTGGCCAAGAGCCTGGATCTCGTCACGCACCTGCTGCGTAACGGGTGCCATCGGCTGATCTTCAGTTCCTCGGCCTCCATCTACCGGGCCGGCGACGACCTCGCCGTGGACGAGGACTCGCCCCTTGACCCGCGAAGCCCGTACGCGCGGACCAAGGCGGTGTGCGAGGCGATGTTCGCTGACATCGCCGCCGCCCAGCTCATCCGGGTGCTGTCCCTGCGGTACTTCAATCCGATCGGCGCAGACCCCAAGATGCGTACCGGCCTGCAGCTGAAATGGCCGACCCACGCCCTGGGCAAGATGATCCAGGCCTACCAAGCCGGAGACCCGTTCCCGGTCACCGGGACCGACTGGCCCACCAGGGACGGCTCGGGCCTGCGGGACTACGTCCATGTCTGGGACCTGGCCACGGCGCACGTGGCCGCGCTCACCCGATTCGACGCGATGCCCGGGCCGGCCACGGTCATCAACGTCGGCACCGGCGCCGGCACCACCGTCCGGGAGCTCCTGGACGCGTTCAACCGTGTCGCCGGTCACCCGGTGCAGGCGCGGGCCGCCGCACGGCGGCCAGGTGACACGGTCGGTGCCTACACGCGGATCGGCCGGGCGGAACGCCTGCTGGGCTGGCGGCCGCAGTACGACATCGCCGAGGGCATCCGCCATTCCCTGGAATGGGCCGCGGTCCGCGACGAGGTCCTGTCCGGCGCGCCGGAGCAGCCGCCGGCCTGAGCACCGATGGCCTGCGCCGGCGCGCTCGCGCGTCGCCGCCCCGGGTGGCCTCGTAGCGCGCCGCCTCGCGGTCATAGTCGAGCACGATCGCAGCCTATGCCGAGGTCAGTCCGGGACACGGTCCTCGGTTGCCGCATATGGGACGAAAAATCTAGCGATGGTCGTACCTGATAATGATCAAGCGCTTCAAGGCGTTAGTGATCGGTAAGTGATTGTATTGGCGGAAATCGGCGGAGAGCGTATGATTGGAACGCTTTGGGTAGACAGTCCCCTCCAGGTGCGGGACTGCGGGGGAGCGGAGATGGGCCAGGACCTTCAACGACGCGCACCGGGAACGCCTAGTCGGCGGCCGGAACCATCCTGGTCGACTGTGGCCGGCACCACGGTGCATCTGTGGCTGGAACGCCACCACCGCGTCAGTCAGCCTTCGGCAGGCCGCCGGAGGCGGCTCGTCGTCGTGCTGAGCGCGCTCGTGGCCATGGCCCTGGGGGCCGGGATCACGTTGGCCTTCACCGGGGCGAACCAGCAGGCATCCACCGGGAGGCGGCCCAGCGGCGGGGTGCCAGGCACGACTCCGCTGCAGCTAGCCACGGCTAACCGGCTGGCCGCGGCGAAGTGGATCACGTCCGAGGTGACCGCAGGCGTCGACGTGTCGTGTGACTACATCATGTGCCAGGAGGCTCAGCAGAGCGGTTACCCTGCAGGTCAGCTGATGGTGCTGCCGTCGACGGCGCCCGACCCGCTCGGCGCTGAGCTGATCATCGCGACGCCGGCCATCCGCAGTCAGTTCGGCACCCGGCTCGCCAGCGTCTATGCGCCGCAGGTGATCGCCAGGTTCGGCTCGGGCCCGGAGGAGGTAGACGTCCGCTACCTGGCCCCGGGCGGAACCGCGGCCTTCAACGCCCAGCTTCCCGCGGACCGCAACAGCCGCATCCAGGCGGGTCAACAGCTGCTGAACAATAAGCATGTCCACGCAAGCGCCACCGCTCGCGCTGAACTTCGCGCTGGTCAGGTCGATCCGCTGCTGCTTGTAACGCTTGCGCAACTTGCGCACGGTATGCCGGTGCAACTGGTAGCGTTCGATGTCTCGTCGCCAGGCGTGCCGTTTGCCATCCCGTGGCGCGGTGTCGAAATTGGCGCCGTCCCGCCAGCGAGCCTGTCGGCGATACTCGCGTTCTGGACTGCGCAGCAAGGCAATTTCGTACCTGCGGAGAAGATCATCACCAAGCTCGCAAGCGGTCAGTCAGTGGTCACGGTACGGTACGGTGCCCCCAGTCCGATGGACCTAGGAGGCAATTAGCGATTCATGGTTTGGGGAGGGACTTAAAATGGGGTTTTCGGCACTAATCAGACGAATTTCCATGCTGCTGGCCGCTTCGGCCCTGCTGCTCGGGATTCCCGTCGCGGCTTATGCTTCGTCGGCCACCACGGGGACCGGATGGATCAGGCTCGCTCACCTTTCGCCGAACACGCCTGCGGTGGACGTCTATCTCTACTCGTTCGGCAATTCCAACGCGCAGATCGTGCTTCACCACGTCGCCTACGGCACGGTATCGCCCTATGAGGCGGTGACCGCTGGTGACTACAGCGTCGCCATGCGGGCCTCGGGTGCTTCCGCCACCAGCCAGCCTGTCCTGTCCACCAGCGTGACGATCAAGGCGGATCACGCCTACACGGTGGCGGGCATGGGCCCGAAGTCGGGCCTGCGGCTCCAGGTCCTCAGCGACGACCTGACCACGCCGCCGGGTAAGTCCCTGGTGCGGGTGATCCAAGCCTCCCTGAAGCAGCAAACGGTCAAGGTGACGTGTGGCGGAAAAACCATCGTGCCCAAGTCGTCCTTTGCTTCCGTGAGCTCCTACCAGGCCATCCCGGCCGGTACCTGGACCATGGCGGCGATCAGCGGCAACGTGACGGCGAGCCAGCGCATCACGCTTGCCGCGGGGACCGTGCACACGCTGGTGGTGCTGGACGGAGCCAGCGGTCTTGAGATGATCAGCCTGGAGGACGCGGCCGGCGCGGGTAAGCCACCGCTGGGTTCCGTCACGACCGGATTCGGCGGGACCGCGCCGCACGGCCCGGGCTCACCGCTGCCGTGGGCGGCGCTCATCGGAGCAGGCTCGCTGCTCGCCCTGACCGGCGGGTTCAGCCTGCGCCGTAACGGGCTACGTCGTCAGCTGCGTTCTGGGGTCTGAGAGATGTCGTTTCGCAGGCCGGCCGCGATCATTTTCGCGGTCGGCCTGGCCGTGATCGTAGCTGGATCGGTGGGCTTGCTGCTGTCGCGGCACTCGACTTTGGCCATGCGCCCGGTCGCGGCCGGGGTGAACGCGCTGCCCGCCCCGACCGGCCAGATCGTGGCCCCGCCGCAGTCGGCCGCTCCGGCCCCGGTCGCCAGCCCGGTGTCGCTGACCATCCCGCTGATCGGCGTCAAAACCAACCTGATCAGGCTCGGCCTGCAGTCGAACGGCGCGTTGCAGGTACCGTCCACGACGTCCGTCGCGGGCTGGTACACGGGCAGCCCGCGTCCGGGTGCCATCGGCTCGGCCATCATCGTGGGGCACATTGACTCGCCCAGCGGTCCCGGGGTGTTCTACCGGCTGTCCGAGTTGCGCCGGGGCGACCAGGTCTACGTCCGGCGATCGGACGGGACCATGGTGCTGTTCCGGGTGACTACGGTCCAGACCTACCTGAAGAACCAGTTCCCGACGCAGACGGTGTACGGGCCCACGCCCGACGCTGAGCTGCGCCTCATTACCTGCGGCGGAACCTTCGATTCCACCACCGGCCACTACCTGAGCAACATCGTCGTCTACGCCACAGAAGCGGGCTGACCAGCCCTGCTGCCAGGTAACGGCTGGCAAGATCTTCGCGATGTTCTAGGGACACTATCACCGCCGGGTCAACATGTAACAGTGCTGTTAGAATTGGCTG
>OCTA010001662.1_pt1 | contig 20423 bp, 13 predicted proteins | sample 1538991 | NCBI WGS metagenome assembly OCTA01 (sample SAMEA3539302, study PRJEB22396) | soil metagenome | biome: tundra; feature: field; material: soil | place: USA | collected 2010-05 | depth 0.15 m | reverse complement strand
TTGTCCACAAGGGCAACATCATGAAGTTCACCGAAGGCGGCTTCCGCGACTGGGCTTACCAGACCGCGAAGGAATTTTTCGGTGCGGTTGAAATTGACGGCGGCCCGTGGTGCAAAATTCCCGAAGGCAAGCCCGGCGCCGGCCTCGTCATTAAGGACGCCATCGCCGACATCGCGTTGCAGCAGGTGCTCACGCGCCCGACGGATTTCGACGTCATCGCCACGCTCAACCTCAACGGCGATTATTTGAGCGACGCGCTTGCCGCGCAGGTCGGCGGCATCGGCATCGCGCCCGGCGGCAACATCAATTACATCACCGGCCACGCCATCTTTGAAGCCACACACGGCACCGCACCCAAATACGCAAACAAAGATGTCGTAAATCCCGGCTCGGTGGTTTTGAGCGGCGAAATGATGCTGCGCTACCTAGGCTGGACCGAAGCGGCGGACTTGATTTTGAAAGGTCTGAACGGCGCGATTGGCAGCAAGCGTGTCACCTACGACTTCGCGCGCCTGATGGAGGGCGGCACCGAAATCAAATGCAGCGAGTTTGGCTCGAACATCATCAATCACATGTAGGCCAGTCCGGCACGGACTTCGGCGACAACATCATCGCGCACATGTAGTCGCGCGTTGACTCGCCGGTTAATTGGCACTAGGTTGACGACGCATGAAAGTTTTTTTGAGCTACGCCGAAGCTGACCGCGAAGTCGCCAGGGAAATTGCTTCACGACTCGAAGAAGCGGGCCATGATGTCTGGTCGGCGGACAACGCGCTGTTCCCCGGCGAAAATGCCGCGCTGGAAGCCGGCAAGGCGCTGGAAAAAGCCGAGGCGATGGTCGTGCTCATTTCGCCGCAGGCGATGAAATCCAGTTGGGTCCGCCGCGAAATTGAATTTGCGCTCGGCACTCCGCAATACCGCGGCCGCTTGATTCCGGTGATTGTCAAACCGACCGCGGACATGCCGTGGATTTTGAAAAAATTTCCCAGCGTGCGGCTGGACAAGCCCATCGCGGAATCCAGCCGCGAAATTGCGGATTACGTCAAACACGGGTTTGAACTCGCCCCGGCGTGAGCGTAAAACCCAGGCGACGAATCCTGCCGGGGGAAATTTTCCTTTCCCATGCCAGCGGCGACCGCAAATTCGCCGGCAAGCTGGCAAAAATCCTCCGCAACAACGGCATCGCGGTCTGGTATAGCCGGACGCATCTGCGCGGCGCGCAGCAATGGCAGCAGGAGATCGGCCGGGCGTTGCAGCGATGCGACTGGTTTCTGGTCATTCTGTCGCCGAGATCGGTGAAGTCCATGTGGGTGAACCGGGAACTTTCGTATGCGCTCATCCAAAAACGCTATCAGGACAAAATCGTGCCGGTGCTCCATCGGAAGTGTGACTTTGAAAAATTGCACTGGGCGCTGGCCAGCTTTCAAATGGTGGATTTTACCGGCGAATTTTCAGATGCCGTTGAGGCGCTGTTAAAAACTTGGAAGATGTAAGCCGCGCATCAAACCACAACGGCGGTTGTTATCACGACAGCCAACCGGCAGTGCGTTTGCCAATCGTAGCAGCCGACGTGAGGAGGCTCTGACATTCTCCGAGCGAAATAGTTTGAGCCTCCTTACGTTGGCTGCTACGAGGCAGGGGAATCAAAGCCGCTATGCCTGCCCGCGCCACTCTGCCAACTGCGCGCGGACTTTGGCGGCATTGGGGTCTTCAATGGCCTCGAAAATTTTCAGCGCGGCCCCGGCGCGGGCGATGGCCTCGGCGCGATTCCCCAGCGTGTCGTGCGCGAGGGCGGAATTAATTAGCGCGTTGCCTTCCCCGCGCCGGCCACCGATCTCGCGGGCCATGACAAGTTGCTGCTCGTAAAACTCGACGGCCTTGTGCGCGTCACCCAAGGAATAGTGGGCGCTGCCCAGGTTGCCCAGCGCGTTGACTTCCCCGCGCCGGTCGCTGCTCTCGCGGGCGATGACCAACTGCTGCTCGTAGAACTCGCTGGCTTTGCGCGAGTCGCCCAAGTCGGCGTGGGCGTTGCCGAGGTTGCCCAGCGCGTTGCCTTCCCCGCACCGGTCGCCAATCTCGCGGCTGACGGCCAGCGCTTGCTCGTGATACTCGATGGCCTTGCGCGCGTCGCCCAAGGCGGCGTGGGCGTTGCCGAGGTTGCCCAGCGCGTTGCCTTCCCCGCGTCGGTCGCCGATCTCGCGGGCGATGACCAACTGCTGCTCGTAGAACTCGCTGGCTTTGCGCGAGTCGCCCAAGGCGGCGTGGGCGAGACCGAGGTTGCCCAGCGCTGCGCTTTCCCCGCGCCGGTCGCCGATCTCGCGGAAAACTGGCAGCGCCTGCCCGTGAAACTCGATGGCCTTGCGCGCGTCGCCCAAGAAATAATGGGCGTTGCCGAGATTCATCAGATCGTTGCCTTCCCCGCACCGGTCGCCAATCTCGCGGCTGACGGCCAGCGCTTGCTCGTGATACTCGATGGCCTTGCGCGCGTCGCCCAAGGCGGCGTGGGCGTTGCCGAGGTTGCCCAGCGCGACACCTTCTGCTTCGCGATGTTTCACGATGCGGGCAGCGCGGAGCTGGCTCTCCAGCCAGGCGATGCGCTGGCGCGGATGGAAGCGCAAGTTGCCGGTATAGACCACGGCATCCACGAGAGCAATCATCTGCCGCGCGGCGTATTGCGGGGCGCGGGCTTCAGCCCGCTTCAACGTTCTTTCTGGCTCGGACGCTGAAGCGGCGTGAACGCCGCGCTCCATCTGCGCTGCCAGCCACGCATACGCGGCCTCAATCTGCACCCGCTCGCGGTCAAACAGGGCCAGACCGTCAACGTGTTTGCCTTTCGTCATGTAGAGTTTGTCGGCTTCTTTACCCACAGCGGTGTAGTGCCGGGCATGGGCAAGGCAAGCAACTTCCATCACTGCCGCATCCGCTTTCCTCAAACAAAAGTCACGCACGAGATCATGCAGGTGGAACCGGACCTTGCGTTCATCGAATTCCACCAGGCTGGCGTCCACCAGTGATTGCATGGCTGCAAGTGCCGTCTCGCGGGAAGTCTCATTCCACACGGCTTGCGCCGCGCGCAGATCGAAGTCACCAGCGAACACGGCCAGCACGAGCCAGCGCGTCTGAAGCGGGGCGGAGAGCAGATCGTAGCTGGTCTGAAACGCGGCGTCCTGCGGAGACAGGTCGGCGGCGTGAGCCGCCAGCCGCGCGATGAGATCCGCCACGGGCGTGAGGCGATTGCCCACGACGGCGTCGGCAAAGGTGCGCAACGGCAACGGCAGATGCCCGCACAGCTTCGCGGCATCCGCAGCCTGCCCGCCCAGACGCGGGGCGCGGTCCAGCAGCATGGCCTGCGATTGCGCAGGCAGCAAAGAATTCAAATCCCGCGTGACCATCGGCCGGCCGGGGAGCACAAAGTGGTTGCGCGAGGTGATGAGCAGCAGGCCGTTCGGCGGCGGCACGGCGGGTTCCACCTGCGTGGCGGAGAAGGCGTTGTCAAATACGAGCAGCACGCGCCCGGCCTGGCTAAGGACGCTGCGGTATGCGGCCTGCAAAGTCGCCCGGTCTTCGGGCAGCTTTCCTTCCGGTTTAAAGGCGAGGATTATCTGGGCCAGCACTTCTTCCGTAGTGAGCGGCGCGCGTTTGTCGGGATCAAAGCCGCGCAGATCAAGCATGATCTGTGCGTCCGGAAATTGTGGGGTGAGCCTCTGCGCGAGCGTGAGAGCCAGTTCTGTCTTCCCCACACCGCCCAAACCATGCACGCCGGAGATGGCAACACTGGCCGCGCGCTGCCGGGCGATGCCGTCGAGGAGAAACTTCATGTCTTCGTCGCGTCCGAACAAGAGAACGGGTGCGCGGAGGTCGTGCGTGCGCGGGATGTCGCGCTTGGCTTTGAGGGCGGCGTCGAGTTTGCTCTCGATTCTGTGCGTTGTGGCTTTGACCTCGCCCACATCGACTTTCACCTCATTGAGCAAATTCTCAATTCGTGCCAGCCGTTCGTCCATCCATTTCAGAAATTGCTCGAACGTCGGGCGCAGTGATTCAATCGTCTGCTTTAACTCGGTGAAAGCGGCCGGGGTCAAATCCGTCTTCGCCTCCCGCAGCCATTTCACATCCTCGCGCATGGCCTTCATGTCCTGGCGCATCTCGGCAAGCGTCTGGGCGATGAGGATTTTGAAGACTGCATCCTTGTGCTTCACCTTTTCGCGGAAGAAAAGTGCGAAAGCCTCGTAGAAGTTGATGCGTTCGGTGCCGTCTTTTTCCAAAGGCCAGCCGTTGGTCAGGAAGCCATCAACACAACTGGGCTTGGCGGCGTCTTGCACGCGGCGATTCAGCCAGTCGGCGAAGGCATCCGTCACGCGTTGCTTGAATTTGTCGGGTGCGCTTTCAAGCAGCAAGGTGGTAGCTTCATTCTCGTCGAGAATAAATTCAGCGGCGATGCCGCGGCTGCCTTGAGCGCGTTGAGATTCTTCGAGCAGCTCCTTCACCCAGCCGCTGCCGGAAACTTTCAGCCGGTCCAAGATGGGCCGCCGCGAATCGAAGTCCTTCAGATAGCTGCCAACGGCCTGAAAGAGCGTGGGCTTGGGGTCAAGCTGTTCGTTGACGCCAAGAGCAAACGCACGGGCAGCTTCCAGCAGGGATTCTTCGACTGCGAGACGGAGATCGTGGTTGGCCGGCAACTTGTCATCGTTAAGGCGTTCCTTGAAATGTTCAAGAAGATGATGATAAGCTTGCTTTGCTTCGAAGCCGAGGTTGGTCGCCTCGATGCCATGTTTGAGAAATTCCCAAATGGCCCCCAAGCCGATGGTGGCTGTCACTGGCTCAATCATAGCTTTATGAAATGCTCATGGCTTCTGATTCATCCGTTGTCCGCGTCAAACACTTGCCCTTTTCCAAACCGTTGGCGAGCTTTTTTCGTTGCCATCAGGCGCAGTTTGACACGTCCGTAGCGCAGCCGTCCCGGCTGCGAGTCCCCGCAGCGTCTCGCTGCGAGGACTCACGGCGACCCCAAAACCGCGCGGCGAGACGCCGCTTTAACCCGCAGGCGAGGACGCCTGCGCTACATTACGTTTTGTCGAGCGCCAGAAACCACGGCGTCACCGCGAGTCCGCCCCAGCCGGCGGGATTATGGTTGGCGACAAAGATTTTCCGCAGCGTGTCGTCGTGCGGCATCAGCGCCGTCCACAGCACACCGGGCGAATTTTTCCAGCGCGCGTCGGGCGTGCCGCCGTCTATGCGCTGGAACTGCGCGCCGGCGATTTGCTGATTCCACATGAAGTCGCGGTTCGTGGCGATGAGCCGGGCGAGGTCGTCGCGCGTGAAGACGAGACCATGCGCGAAGGCGGCGGTGATGGCCTCGACATCAATCGCATAATAGCCGCCGTTCGGATGCACGCCGACCCAGTGGCGCGTGGAACCGTCCGGTTTGTAATCCCACGGCCCGGCAGGGTCCCAGTAATTCCAGACAAAATATTTTCCATCGGCGCGCGTTTTCTGGCGCGACTTCATCAGCCGGAACCACGCCGCGGCGCGTTCGCGGTAAATCGTTTTCCCCGTCGCAACGTGCAAGGCGAGCAGCCAGCGCGCGATGGCGTTTTGCTTGTTCGCGGGATTGGTGAAGCCGGTGCTCTGGCGTTGCGCATAGCCGTCGGTCCATTGGCCGGTCTGCCGGTCAAGGCCAAACGCGGGCACGACCCACACGCCGCCGTCCTTCACCTCGCGCCAGCACTCGCGCGAATCCCATTTCTGAAACGTCTCCTCGGCCAGTTTCAAATACGCACGCCCCTGGCTGCTCCATTTCTCCGCGAGCACCGGCGTTTTGAGAATGCGATCCGCCATCAACACCACCGGACGCAGCAGCATCGCTTCGCCGAGCAAACTGTCGGTGTAAAGCGTGTCCTCCATCAGGCCGCCGGTGCCGGATTTTGGCCAGCCGGTGAAACCGTCCGGCTCTTTCACGGCGCGGCGGATACAGGCGTCCGTCCAGTCCACGAGCCGCGCGATCCATTGCGTTTCGCCGGTGGCCAGATGGCCGAAATAGAAGCCGTTGAGAAACGGGCTAACCAGCCAGCCGAGTTCCTCGCCCATTTCCTTGTCGCAATAGCGGGAATGGTCCGCATCGCTGACAATGTTTTTCTGCCAGCGCGCCAGCCAGTCCTGGCCGGTGGGCGTGTCGAGGAATCGCGCGGGCGCGGCGTCTCCTGCCGACAGGCGCAGCGCCATGAATTCATTTGCCGCCACCACAGCGACAAATGTTTTAAGCGGAAATTCTTTAAGGAATGCGCGGCGTGGCAGGGTCATGGGACATGGTTTGCCTGAAGGAGGCACCGGCAGGCAAGCACTTTCCGCAATGGCTTTCACTCGGTCATCCCGGCGGGCCACTGGCCATCAACTCACGGCTGGCGAACCAAAGAAAAACCGCCCGAACTGCTCCGGGCGGCAAGGTGGCAATGAACCGGTGGTCGAACGCGACCGCTCCCGTTTACTTGTCAGTCTTCTTGTCCGCTTTGGGCGGCTTGGCCGGCTTGGTTTCAATTTCCGTCGCGGTCATCGAATAACAGACGGTGACTTTGTCGCCGACTTTCACCGACGCCCTTGGTGGATTTGTCTATGGCAATCTCCCATGTTGGTTGTTGTTCTGGAACGCCGGGATGATGCAAAAGAATTCCCGGTTTGACCAGCGGCTGGCAGACGGAAAGCGTTCCTACTTTTTCAAGAAGCCGCCGCAATGTCGCTGCCCGAACCCGGCGGCATTTTGATTTGTTGGAGCCGCCCGCGCAGGGCGAACGTGAGGGCTTTGACGGTGATCTCCGAAGTGAGAAACGGTTTCCCGACCAGGTCGTTGCCACCGTTGCGGCTCATTTTGGCCCGCGCGTCGAAGTCGCCATGACCCGTCACAAACACCACGGGGGTGGCTCGATTGAGAACCGTCTCGCGAATTTTTGCGCAGGCCGCGAACCCGTCCATGCCGGGCATCACCACGTCCAGAAAAATCACGTCGAATGGTTTTTCCTGCGCCAGAACGAGCGCCTCTTCTCCGGTCTCCACGCTCTCCGGCTTGTTAAAAGCCGTTTGCAGGGCGCCGGCGAGCGCCCGGCGAGCAACGAGGTCGTCATCCACCACCAGCATTTGAATCGGCGGATGGATGGCGAGATCCGCTTTCAATCCCGGCACACACAAGTCATTGAGCAAATCCACGGCCGCAGCCACGGTCGTCAGTGTGGACGGCGTGGAATGCCGGGCGCTTTGCAGCAGCTTTCGGAACAGTCCTTCCAGGGCGGCACCCACCTGGTAAGCCGGATGCACCACCTCGGAGCCAGTCGAGGAAATCAACGAGTTGATGCGCAGGAAGCCATCCGCCAGCAAAGTCTGCCGCAACCCCTCATCGGCTGTCTGAAGAATCGTCTGACAAAGTTCGCGCAACGGCCCGAGGTTTTGCGAAGCGCGGGTCAGGAACGCAGTGGTTACCTTGTCCGCTGCCGGCGGCGCTGTTGAATGCAACGGTCGGGCCACGGCAGACCTTGCGACAAAACGCGGACCATCCGTGAACATCGCCGATGAATCCATCGTGGCCCGGCCCTGGCCGGTTTCCATGAGCGGTTTTGGATCACCCGCTTGGAGCCGCCCCTGCATGGCGAGCGTGAGCGCCTTGACGGTGACTTCAAAAATGAGAAACGGTTTTCCCATGAGATCGTTGCCGCCGCTGAGAGTTGACTTGGCACGCGCGTCGAAATCGCTCTGGCCGGTGACAAAGACCACCGGCGTGTTGCGGTTGAAGTTGGTGTTGCGAATTTTTGTGCAAAGTTCAAAACCGTCCATGCCGGGCATTTGCACGTCGAGAAAAATCACGTCGTAAGCCTGCCGGCTGGCTTGAGCCAAAGCCGTTTCACCATCCACGGCCAAGTCCGGCTGGCTGAAGGCTTTTTTCAGCGCGAGGGACAAGGCTTGACGGCTGATCAGGTCGTCGTCCACGACCAAAAATTTGAATGGGCGATCCGTCGGCAAATCCGGTTTCAATCCCGGCACGCACAAGTTGTCCAGCAAATCCAGGCCACCGACGACGGCCCGCAGTGTGGAAGACGTGACGTTGCGCGTTTTCTGGGTAAGCTGTTTTAGCAACCCCTCCAAAGCGGAGGCGATCTGCCACAGCGGCAGCGCCGCCGGAAAACCGGCCTCGTCTTTCAGCCCGCCCAGTTCGAAATACAGATTCACCAGGATTTTTTGCCGGGCCGGGCCGACCGGCTCGCGACCGATGTCCGCAAGAAGTTTGCGCTGCCTGACGAGACGCTTTTTTGCCCGCGCATAAAAATCCGTGACCGGCCCCTGCGATTCCGAAGCGTCCGTGGGCGGCGATGCGGACGGGCCGGTTCGAAACGTCGTGAGGAACTCGCCAAAGGATTCCTCCTCCGCGCGAACTTTTGCCGGAAAATTCCTTTCGGTGGCCGGGGCAACCGCCCACGGATTAAACCGCTGGTTGAGGTCAACGAGCACCTGGGGGGTGAATTTTCGGACCAGCAGAACTCCGGCGAAAGCCAGTGCCACGGTGAAAAAAAACAGCTTGAGAAATCTTCCGGCTGAAACCATCGGCGGTGGTATCGGGGCCGCCGCAGTTATCTGGCCGTTGACCAAACTGGCCGAGGCGGCCCGGGGAACATCTGGACCGACGGCATCGGGGATGGCCACTCGTTTCCGGTAAATTTCCTGGCGCTCTTTGTTGAGACGATTGTCTGTTTCCCATTGGACGGAGCCAGGCTTCGGCAGTGACTTAGCAAACTCATAAGTATTTGTTTGCGGGGCACCGTGCAACGGCAGGCACCAAAGTCCCGTCATCATGAAAATGAGAAACCATTTCATCCCCGCCGACCGTGCCACACTTGGAATCATTCGATGGGCAAAACCTTTCACGACCATCATGAACTGGTTGATCAGCCTGAATGGAATCCGTCGGGCAGCCGCTCGCGGAGGCGAACTGGCCGCCAATCCTCTGAATGCTGATTTCGTTCCCATGTTTCTAATCGTGCATGAACTTCAACCGGACCGGCGAACCTTTTTATGGGCTGCGGAACTACGGCACCGCATTTTGGCCGGGAACCACGTTGGCCCACTGGCTGCGGACCACCTTCAACAAACTCGGCGTCTTTGGCGGCAGCTTGGTTGGGTCGTTCAGATTGAGGTCAAACGCCCAATTGCGTTTGGGCGGATCGTAATAGTGTTTGGAGTAGTTAATTCCGTTCCAAACATTGGTGGCCTGGAGGCTCGGAAACATTTTCACCATCGAACCATTATAGGTGAATATGATTGGCCCCCAGGATTCCAGAAAACGCGGGAAGTTTTCCATGCCGCCACTGTATTGGCCGAAAGTAGTCTCCACGACGCCCGTCAGAAACGCGGCGTTGACGGTGGTGGCGGCGGCACCTTGCAGGCTGGCGCTGTTCCCGTCCTGCCAGGCGTCCGACAGAATTGTAATGGCATCACCCACCAGTGAAGCCGGCCGCGTGGTGGTAGTGTCGGTGGTGCCGAGATGCGCCGGGTCCGTTTGGTTGTAGTCGCCGAGAACATAGAGTGGACGCGCCGTGGCCACGGTCAGTCCGTTCGTCGGTAGGATAAGTCCATTAAAAACGCGAACCGCTCCCAAACTGGTGCCCGGCAGCGTGCGGTTGTCCACAATATAAACGGAAGTCAGATTCGACCCGATGAGCAAGTTGCGCAGACTAGAGTTGGTTGCGCTCCAGGCCGCCAAGTTGCCTATGTTCAGATCAATCGGCAGGACGGTTTTGCCCTCGCGCGCGTCCCAGAAACTGTTGGTGGTCGTGACAAACACTTTCAACTCATTGGTCGGAATGGGGGTCAGAAAGTTGTCAAAGTTCCCGCTCTTTGCGCTGACACCGGCATCCGAAACGACTACCACCATGTCGCATTCATTGTAATAGCGCAGCCGGCCAAGCGGTGAACTGGCGGATTCACCGGGCGGCGGCGGCTCGATGATTTCCCGGATGGCTTCCGGGGTATTAGTGGTTCCAATCGGCAGCGTCAAGGCTGCAACGGGAGAGACCTTCAACTCTGGATGCACATAAACCACTCCGCCCGCCGGCGGGCCGCGCGTGTCCAGCGGATGCCGTTGAAACAGGTTGCTCACCACGGCGGTAACTCCGGATTCAAAGGTCAGAAAACTGTCCGGCTCGACATAGAGATTCCGGTTGGAATGCACGCGGCCGGTGGCGTCGAACCGCTGGCCGCAACTGATTTCCATGTCGCCTGAAGAATACATGGCAAACTGGAAAATCGGGATGCTGGCCAACTGCACCTGCTGACGCACCCCCGCCGTGACATCCTGCACACTGGCCGTGTCTCTGGCGTGCGACACCACCGTGTAAGTCGAGACAAACCCCTTCAAGCCGGCATAAATTGAGTCAAGCTCGACATAGTTGCCCGAAATCTCGCGCTGCACAAAAGTCTGGCCCGTATTCCCGCTCGCGTCATTGAATTCCCAAGTGCTCCAGTAAGCGGAGTCCGCCGTCGAAGGCACCGTGCTCTGGCGATAGAAGTTCAGATTGTTGATCACCAGACTTTCACCGCCGTAAAGAAAGTCGCGTGTAATTTGGGCCACCACTTTTTCCGTGGCCCCTTCCGCCGCCGCTTCCGACCGGGTGTATTGGATGGAACGATAGGTCAGTCGGGAACTGCTGCCCGACCAAGCCATCGCCGCCGCCAGTATCGCCAGCGCCACGCCGCTCATGATCATCGTCAGCAACAGGGCGCTGCCGGTCTGATCGGACTTCTGCCCGGTAAATGTGGTTTTCAGGCTCATGGCACGACCCGCTGTTTTATGGAGGTTTCCAGTTTGTAATAATCCGCGCCATGCATGAACCATCCCGGCTGGTAAATTTCCAGCGCCAGATGAATCACCCGGTTGTTTAGATTGTTGGTCAGCACGGTCCCCGAAAGGTCTTGCGCGCTAAATGCCAGCGTGTTGGTGACCGAACTGGCCAGGATCACCGCGCTGCCCGGCTGGTCAGTGGTTCGCCGAAAGGTCTGATCCGACGGATTGACAAAATAAATGATGTAGTTGGTGATGTTGGCGGTCGGATAAATGAGCAGTCCCGTGCCCTGCTGCGTCTCCCCGTCCAGCAGCGCCACGAAAGCGCCATTCGTCACATTGCCCACCTGCGCGCCGTTGCACGTGTGGATTTCATCCGTCAATTTTTCAATCGTCTGGCGGGACCAGGCGGTGACGTTGAGCTTGGTCTCCGTCATCTGAAACATTTTCAAGCCAAACAAATTTGCGAAAATGATGCCACCGAGCATCAGCATGAAAATCGTCAGCGCGATGAGCATTTCCGGCAGGGTGAAGCCGTGGCTCGGCACCGGCCATCGGCTGCGCCCGGAAAATGAACGCGACAGTTTCATTGGTCAGCGGCGCGGCAGGTTTCGATACTATTGGTGACCAGTTCCACGCCCCGGAACTGCCAGATGCAGTCCACCCGAATTCGCCGAATCGGCGGGCTGGATGAGATGGGGGTGATCAACGTCTGAATTGTGGCCGATGTGCCCGCTGAATTGGTTCCGGGCAAATCCAAAGTGACGACCACATCCGGAAAATTCGTGGCGACCAATTGATCCACCGGTGACGCGCGGTCCGGTGCCCAGATGGCGCTGCGTGTCTCCTCGATGCGTTCCAACGCTTTGGCATTCGCCGCTTGAGCCAGTTCGGCCTTGACTGCCGCCGTCGTGCAATAGACATAGCCTGAAACAATTCCCGCCACCGTCAGCCCGGTGATGGCCAGGGCCATGACCACCTCAACCAACGTCATTCCCGCCCGGCCTCGTGGCGGGAAGTGAACGGCTTGATTATGGGGACGCCTGGTTTTCATTGGGTTCTGAACCTGTCCGCCAACCGGAGCCTTGCTCTGTTTCGCAAAGCAACCTCCAGCCATGCCTTTTACCAAGGGCGATTTTAGCAGGTTTCAACCTTCTTTAAAAGATTATAACCTCTTTTAGATTGCAGGCAAATTCATTGTCATCCTTTGCCGCGTAGTTTTTCAAAACAGGACTGATCATTTTGCGGTGTCTGAAGGAAGGCGCGTGACGATGAATGAGTTGCTGATGTTTTCCAAAGACGCCCAGGCTCCGCGCGAACTTGTCCGCCCCGCGACGGTTTATCGGCCGACGGTTTTCCGGCAGAAAATAAGAGAATAAATGCGGGAATAATTTTTCACCACGGCCCTTTGTCCAGTTCGGCGGGCCGGTAATAATCCGTGTAGGTGCCCCGCGCGCCCGGCCCGGTCGAGCCGCTGTCAATCGTTCCGGCCGGATTGCTCGCGCTGAATTTCCGCCACTCAACCCGGCCATCTTCAAACAAAAAATTCCCGCCCATCGGAACCGCGCCCATGCCGGCGTGGCACGAATCCGGATACGTCGTGCCATAAGGCGCATCATACCAGCCCAGGCTGGAAACGCGTTGCAACCGGTCCATCATCACCGGCGCCCTGCGGAATTCGCGGTTCATTTTTTTCCGGCTCAAGCACCAGTTGCCGAGGCCGAACGCGTCATAGTTCCAGCCGTTGGCCGCCCGGTTCGGCAGATAATTGTAGCCGATGAGATTGGGGAAATTATTGGCCGCCTCAACCGACCGGTGAACGATGTCCGTCGGACAAGTGATCACGTCATTTTGTGCGCGCTGACCGGTCGCGGTGGAGCCGGCACGGTTTGGATAAAGGTAAACCGGATAAAAAATATTCGTAAAAGCATACGCCATCCAGGCCAGATCGCTGGCTCCCGGCTGGGTGTTGTCGGGGAAAAAATCGCCGTTGTCGCCGGCATACATCGTGACGGCCAGCCCCCACTGTTTCAGATTGCTGGCACATTCAATTTTCAAGGCGCTTTGTTTTGACCGCGCCAGCGCCGGCAGCAGCAGCGCGGCGAGAATGGCGATGATGGCGATGACCACCAAAAGTTCGATCAAGGTAAAAGCGTCGCCGCCGCCGGGCTTTCGGAATTGAACCTTCACTTTGAAAGTTTTCACCGGTCGCCGCCGCAAATCAAACTTTTATGCGAACGGAAACGCCATTTGCCTTGAACGAAAGACGCGGGACGGGCAACTTGCGCGGCGATGAAATTCTTTTTCGTGCTGCTGGCGTGCCTCGCATTTTTTGCGGGCGCGACGCACGCGGAATTCATCAACGGCCACAGCTACGTTCCCCTCGCCGGCTGGGCGCGGGCGAATGGTTTCGCCGGCTTCACGCTCAACCGGGGTGAGGAAATCATTCTCACCAACAAAACGGCGCGCCTCGTCTTTGACCAGGATTCCGCCGACTCCATCATCAACGGCGTCAACGTGCGGCTGTCTTATCCGGTGGCGAAGGGCGGATTCATTTCGGAACTGGACGTGGACAAAACGCTCCGCCCGCTGGTGTTCACGCCGAAACCGTCCGCGAAAAAAATCACGACCATCTGCCTCGACCCCGGGCATGGCGGCAAGGACACCGGCAATCGCGTCGGCAGATTTTTGTTCGCACGCAATGAAAAAACTTACACGCTGGCGCTCGCGCTCGAACTGCGGGGGCAGTTGCAGCAGGCTGGCTTCAACGTGATTCTCACGCGCGACAAGGACGTTTACCCCGAACTGCCCGTGCGGCCGGACCTCGCCAACCGCAAGGGCGCGGACTTGTTCGTGAGCCTGCATTTCAATTCGTTTCCGGGTGACCCCGCGAGCGTGCAGGGGCCGGAAACTTATTGCATCACGCCCCTCGGCGCGGCGTCGTCGAACGACTCCGAAGGCGCGGGCGCAGGGCACGACGCGTGTCCCGCCAATCGCGTCGAGGACAAAAGCCTGCGGCTCGCGTATCAGGTGCAGCGGGCGCTCGTGAGAAATCTCCGCGCGACCGACCGCAGTGTGCGCCGCGCGCGATTTGAAGTGTTGCGCAGCGCGGAAATGCCGGCGATTCTGATCGAAGGCGGTTACATGTCGCATCCGGTGGAAGGCAGAAAGATTTTCGATTCCGCTTATCGCAAGCAAATGGCGGCGGCGATTGTCCGGGGCATTTTAAATTATCAAAAACTGACCGCGCCGCCAGCGCCGCCAAAAACCAGCCCGGCCAGCACGAACAGAGTCGCCAGATTAAAAAATGCGAAGTGAAGCCGAATGACTAATTTCTGAACCCGAATGACTAAATAATTTCAAATGACGCAATTCCAAAACAACAGCGCAGAGAACTTTTGGCATTTGTGCTTGGACATTCTTTCGTCATTAGGATTTAGTCATTGGCATTTTCAATGAGCATTGCCACCAAAACCGGAGACGGCGGGACGACGGGCCTGATGTATGGCCGGCGCGTGCCGAAGAATCATCCGCGCGTCGAGGCGTGCGGCACGCTGGATGAATTGAATTCCGCCCTGGGCCTCGCGCGCGCGATGGCCACGGAAAAATTCATCGGCGAGAATTTATTCTGGATTCAGAAAAGCCTCGTGGACGTGATGGGCGAGGTCGGCGTGCTGACGGAAGATCTGCCGCGTTATGGGAAAGATGGTTATGCGCTCGTGACGCCGGAACTGACCGCGAAACTCGACGCGCTGGTGAAAGAAATCGAGGCGCAAAACATCAGCTTCAAAGGCTGGGCCACGCCGGGCGCGACGCAAAATTCCGCCGCGCTGGATCTGGCGCGCTCCGTCTGCCGCCGCGCGGAACGCCGCGTGTTTGATTTGCAGTCGGCTGGCGATTTGAAGAACGCGGAGATATTGATTTTTCTGAACCGCCTGTCTGACTTGCTTTGGCTCTTCGCGCGCTGGGTGGAGACGAAGCCAGGCGCAGTTTGATTTCCGTGACTCTGGCCGTTTCTGCACAAAATTCAAAGCCAGTTGCACATTATTAGTGTTGAAATGATTTGAGACCGGGGCCGAGGGGGTTATATTGATTCATTGATTCCCGCTGTTGTTTGTTAAAACCTGATTATGTCCGCGACCATCATTTCATTGCTGAAGAACCCACCCATCCCCCCAATAAAAAAAATGCAAATTAAAAACTTTTTCACAGCGGCGTTTTGCGCCGGAATTTTAAGCCTCGGCCTGGTTACGAGCCGAGCGCAAATAACCGCCAACTGGATTGATACAGCGGCGGATCACGATTGGAATACTGCTGGCAACTGGGATGCCGGCGTGCCGGCGGAAGGCACGAATGCCGTGATTGGCGGCTTCACCGTGAACTACAACACGCCGATGATCGCCACGAGTTTTGCCACGCTGTCACTTGGCGGATCACTGTCGGTTAACACGAACGGCTTCAATATCAATCCCGGATTGACGAGCGTGGTGCCCTTGACCGTGAGTTCCGGCGGCAATCTGACCGTCAATACCAACGGCGTCTTGAATGTTGCGAACGCCGGGGCCACCACCTTCAATGTCGGTTCCGTGGTGACCAATAATGGCACCATGATTTTTACGAATGCCGGAGTGATCACGCTTCCGAATGGCGCTTCACCCGTTAATATTTTAACCATCAATCCCGGCAGCGTGTTTCTTCTGACCAATTCCATTTCCACCGGCGGCCTGAACATCGGTGCCGCCAACTCCAGCCAAGGAGCCATTATGACCATCAACGGCGGAACGGTCACGCTGGACAAACTGCTGACCGTGGCGGGCGTCGGCAGCCGTTTGTTTGTGAAAGGCGGAACGCTTAATTGTCTGGGCAACAGCCGCGTTAATGACACGAGCACTGACGGTGCCGACCGGATTGATGTCGGCAGCAATGCCGTCGCCAATCTGGGCAATTTCAGCGTGTTTCGCTCAACCAGTGCTGGCGGCCTGGTCGTCACCAATGCGTTTGTCAATGCGACAGGCATTCAAATTGGCACCGGCAATTCCATGGCTTTCGCGACCGTTGGTCCCGGTGGCTTTGTGACAAACTCCGGCGTGTTTAACATCAGCGACAACACCAATGCCGCGGCCAGCAGTGACCGGCGCTCGCAGTTTCTCGTGCGCGGCGGCACGGTGGTTTCGACCGGAGCGGCAGGCATCATTCTTGCCAATCAAGGAAATTTCCAGACTACCGTCACCATCGCCAACGCCAATATTGGCGGCGTGCTGGATATCAGCTCCGGTTCGCTGACGGCGGAGAAAATCACATTGATCAAGGACGCCACCATCACGAATGCGTATGCACGGCTGAACTTGTCGGGCGGCATTATTTATCTTGGGAGCGGCGGATTGGTGGCTAATGTGGGTCCGGTCAAAACGGCTTTTAACATCGCGATCACCGGCGGCACGCTGGCGGCCAAGGCGGATTGGGCCAGCTATGCGATTGCCGCGATGCCGTTGACGGGCACGCTCACTGTCCAGGCGGCTGATGCGGGCGGCATACCGCACAATATTACTTTCTCCAATATTTTGAGCGGCAGCGGGGCCGTGCTGGCCAAAACTGGCGGGGGAATTTTGACGCTGCTGGCCACCAATACTTACACCGGAAATACGCTGATCAATGGTGGCACGCTGGCACTGGGCGCCAACGGTTCCATTGGCAGCAGTCCGCAAATCTCGCTGGCCAGCGGCGCGGCGTTCGATGTGTCGGCTGTCACGGGCGGTTATACCAACGCTTCGGGCAAGACGCTGGCCGGCTTCGGAGTGGTCACTGGCGCGGTGACTTTCGCCTCCGGCGCAACGATCAACCCCGGCGGCATCACGACGAATGGCGCATTGTCCTTCTCGAATTCGGTCACTGAAATCGGCAATACGTCCGGCGGGGTGATCAATCACCTGGACCTCTCGATCAATCCGCTCGGTGTCAGCAGCAATGATTTTATTTATGTCGCCGGCGACCTGAACGTGAGCGGAACGAATTCAATCCAGATCGGCGGCACGCCGGCCAGCGGTGCCAACTATCCGCTCATTCAATACGGCGGCAATTTTAACGGCGGCCTCACCAACTTTGTGCTCAGCGGTGCGGTGGGCGTTTTGTCCAATGATGCGGTGGACAAGATCATTTATCTGACCACCACCACCATCGTCCGTGCTCCAACCAACACGGTTTGGGTGGGCAACGCACTGAATCCCAACTGGGATTTGGGCGTCAGCACCAACTGGTCGAACGGCGGAGCGTTGGATATTTTCGTGCAAGGCGACAACGTGCGGTTTGATGTCACGGGCGCGGCCAATGCAGCCGTCACGGTGGTGGGCAGCGTGGCGCCGTCATTTGTCACGGTGGATGCCACGGCGAATTATGCGTTCACCGGCGCCGGTTCGATTGATGGCACCGGTGGCCTGACCAAGACCAACTCCGGCACCCTGACCATTCTGACCGCGAATAATTACAGCGGAGTGACCACCATCACCGGCGGCAAATTGAGCGCGGGCACTCTGGCGAACAGCACCGTGGCCAGTTCCATTGGCGCGGCTGGCAGCAGTCCGGCAAACATCTTTATAGACAATGCCACGCTCGAATATCTTGGAGGCAATGTCACCATTGACCGGGGCTTCACTTTGGGGGCAAACGGTGGCACGTTGAGCGTAACCAATGCGACGAAAACCTTGACGCTTTCCGGTCAGTTGACAGGACCGGGTGTTCTCACCAAGACTGGTAGCGGGCAGATTACCTTGAACGGTGGGAATGATTACAGCGGCGGCACGATGATCAATGCCGGCACTGTTCGGGCCAACCCCGCCGCGAACATCGGCACCAATGTTCTGATGCTGAATGGCACGAACAGCGCCGCCACCTTCCTGTTCAGCGGTGATTCGCAAAATCTCGCCAATTCAATTATTGTCGGGACCAACAACTTCATTACCACCGCCGGCAATGATACCCTCACCAAGGTCACGGGCAGCGGAACGGTGGTGCTGGAGCAATCCGGCGCGAATCAACTGCTCACGCTGCAGGCAATTGATTCAACGGCTTTCACCGGCACTTTCGCCGCCGATACGCTGTCGCAATTGCGTTTCTTCCCCACCGCCGGCACGACTTTGAATGCCTCCAATGCCCTCTTTGACCTGGGCGGTGTTACCAATGTATTGATCAATCGCGATGGCGGCAATTATTCCATCGGGGCGCTCGCCGGCGGCCCCAACACGCAACTGCGCGGCAGTCAAAATTCCGGTTCTGCGGTCACGACTTATACCATCGGCGGGAGAAACACGGATTCCACTTTTGCCGGAGCCGTTAAAAATGGCGCCGTCGGTGCAAAATTAAACCTGATAAAAACCGGCACCGGCGCGCTGATGTTGTCAGGAGCAAACACCTACAATGGCACGACCGTCATCAACGGCGGCACGCTCGGCTTGACCGGCTCCGGAACCATCAGCAGCACGCCGAGCATTGCCTTGTTCACCAACACCGTGCTGGACGTTTCCGGCCGCACCGACGGCACGATCACTCTGCCCTCGGGCCAGACACTGCAAGGCAGTGGCACTGTTCGCGGCAGTTTGACCGCCCAAAGCGGCTCGATCCTCACCGTCGGCGATGACGCCAATCATCCTGAAGCAATGACGATTACCAATGTGCTGATCTTGCAGAGCGGATGCACGCTGAACATGGAGGTGGATCATTACCAATACAACGGTGGCCTGACCAACGACGTGATTCAAAACCTGGCTCATGTCACCTTCGGCGGAAATTTAAACCTCACCGTCCTCAGCGTAGAAACCAACTCCGTGTTCAAGCTGTTCAGCGCGGCTGGTTACAGCGGCGCCTTCGACAGCATCACGCCGGCGACACCACCCGGGCTGGTTGGCGGCCCTTGGGCTTGGGACACAAGCACGCTGGCGGTGGACGGCTCCCTGCGCATAATCAAGGCGCGGCTGCTCATCAGCAGCGTGGATTTCAGCACACTCGGCAGCGGCACCATCACCCTGAACGCCATTAATGGCACGCCCGGTGGCCCGGTGACCGTCCTGACCACCACCAACCTGGCGCTGCCCGTGAGCAGTTGGACAACCGTTACGACCAGCGCGTTTGATGGCAATGGCAATTTGAATCTGCCGATCACCGTGGACCCGACTCTGCGGCAAAGCTATTACCTGCTGCAAGGGAATTAAAAATCTCCTTTCGCTCTCGCCGGGGCAACGCCAGCCGTTGCCCCGGTTTTTATTTTCCAAGGCAACCACGCCGCCTGGGTTCTTGCCTCGCACGGAGCAAAAGCCGGCGAAAGTATTTGTGCGCGGGAAAAATTTTGGCAAAGTGCTTGGGCAATCAACCATGAAATTCGGCATCAACACTTTTCTCTTTGCGTCGCCGTTCACCAACCGCAGCACGCGGCTGTTCCCGCAGTTCAAGGCATGGGGCTTTGACGGCGTGGAAATCGCGGTGGAAAATCCGGCGGACATTGATCCGGTTTTTGTGAAGGCGCAGTTGGATCGGCACGACCTGGTCTGCACTTCCGTCTGCGCCTGCTTTCCGCCAAGCCGTGATTTGCGCGGCACAAAGACGCAGCAGCGGGCGACCATTGTTTATATGCAGCGGCTCGTGGACATCGCGGGCGCGCTGGGCACGGACACCGTCATGGGGCCGCTCTATTCCGCAACGGGTCGCGCGGACGCGGTTCCGGCGAGCGTATATAAAAAACAATGGCGCACGGTGCGCGGCCACCTCCAGACCATTTGCGCCTACGCCGAGACGCATGGAAAAATTATCTGCCTCGAACCGCTCAATCGGTTTGAGACGGATTTCTTGAACACGGTGGATCAAGGCTTGCAGATGATCCGCGAAGTGAAAAGCCCCGCTCTGAAACTGCTGCTCGACACGTTTCACATGAACATCGAGGAGAAAAATCCGGCGGACGCCATCCGCCGCGCCGGCCCGCACGTCGGCCACATTCATGCCAGCGCGAGCGACCGGGGCACGCCGGGCAACGACCACGTTGACTGGCTGGCGATTGCCGGCGCGTTGAAAGACATCCGCTATCAGGGCGCGGTGGTGATCGAGTCCTTCACGCAGGACGTGAAAGTGATTGCCCGCGCCGCCGCCATCTGGCGCAAGATTGAACCGAACCGCGACGACATCGCGCGCAAGGGGCTGGCGTTTCTGAAAAGGACTTTGCAATAAAATTTGTAATCCGCCGCCGAAATCTGCGTCCAGTAAAAAAACAATCCGGTTTATTGATTCACAAAATGAGCAACAATTTTTTGATTCTCATTAGCGCCCGGCTTCAGCCGGGTGGGAAAGCGACACCCCCGTCGAGCCGTTTCAACGGCTTGTGGGCGCGGGGCGAAACCGTTGAAACGGTTAATTTCCTTCTCCGCCGGCCACACCGCGCTGAAGCCCGGTGCTAATGAAAGACATTCTTCAGTTTTACGAACCTCAAAATATATGAAAACACTCGCCACGTTGCTGTTCCTGTCCCTGATTGCCCTTGCCCCGGCCACGGGTCGCGCCGAAGATAAAAGAATCGTCATGATCGCCGGCAAGCCGAGCCACGGCCCCGGCGAACACGAGCATCGCGCCGGCC
>OCTA010001659.1_pt1 | contig 20439 bp, 23 predicted proteins | sample 1538991 | NCBI WGS metagenome assembly OCTA01 (sample SAMEA3539302, study PRJEB22396) | soil metagenome | biome: tundra; feature: field; material: soil | place: USA | collected 2010-05 | depth 0.15 m | reverse complement strand
CGGAGCTCTATCGCCAAATCCGAAAGGCGTGGGAGCCGATCAACGGCCCCAAACTCGTTATCGACACGGACGCGAACTTGAACTCATGTGTCGATCAGGCGCTGCGCTATCTCGTTGGATAAACCGGCGATGCAGTTGCCGACTGCACACGATGTGGCGTCGCATTCCGACGCGTCTTCACTTTTGTGCGGATGGCGAGGCTAGTTAGATTAGTGGCTTGGGGTGAAAACGCTTCCTGCGGTCGCGGCTCGGTTCGGTCTTCACGGTTCGGAGGCGGCGCGCTTTAGGCACGTTCCAGATAGCCTACAGTTTGATAGCTCAGTTCACTTGTTCCGGGTGTGAACCCTTGCGAGCGTCGAGTTCAGACCGTCGGCGAGATCTCGGGGCGTGGCAATCTTCCAGTAATGAACGAAGAACAGACGAGGCTGCTCTTCCGTCATGTGATTGTGAACGCCTTCGATCTGAAAGTCATGTTCGAGCAGGCTGGTCAGCACCGGGTTGAGTTCTCCGGCAGTGACCATCACATCACCTGTCGCGGCAATTTTCCCGAATGGCGCCTGCTGAAAATAGAGCAAGCTTTCGTACCAAAAGTCCATCGGACCGGCCGGAAAATCGGCGCTGGGCACATCCACCTCAAGGGTTCTGTCTGGGGCTAAATAAATCCCCCGGCGTCCAAGCGCATTTTCGATAGCCGTCGCCAAATCCGGCTCGGCGGATGCCGGCGGGGAAAGTACATTTCCAAGCGGAGTGGTAGTCAGCGCCAATGCCGCTCGGAATGAGTGTGCAATATCCACCGCCCGGCCTCGCGCCATGAAGTGCATGAACATGAGGCGCGGCGACTCGTCCAAAAAGTGATTGTGAATGCCGGTAACCGCGATGCCTCCGGACCGCAATCTGGCGGTTACCGGCGTCACTTCGCCGGGCAGGACGCAGAGTTCGCCCATGATTTCGGAGTTGTCTTCGCTTCCCATGAACGTAAGGAACGAAACCACGTGAGCGGTTGAGAGCCGGACCTGCTGGAGCATAACGCGCAGGTCCGGACGCGGGAAGGTGACTAAGTACAGCCCTCTTTTGAGGAACACGCGCAAAACGGTCGCGGCATCAAGCGCGCCGCCCAAAGAGAAAGCGAGTTCCTCCACTGTTTGGCGGCGCGCATCCTCGCCCTTTGCGCTTCTATCCAATCGCCCGAGCGCCCCAGAGCAGCATCGATTGTCGCGGATCGAACTTCGAGGAATCGAACTTCGATTCGGCGTTGGCGAAACGGAGAGCGCAACTACACACAAATACAAAGAGGATTCGTCTGCCCGCACTCTTCATGTGTACGTTCCGAAGCGGACAATGTTCCTCGCCGGCTTAATCGAACATTCCTTCGAAAAGAATGGACGTGAGGTAACGCTCGCCCGCGTCGGGAAGAATGACAACGATTGTCTTGCCGGCCATTTCCGGCTCCTTGGCGAGACGAACGGCGGCGACCGTGGCGGCTCCGCAAGAGATCCCGCTAAGCAAGCCCTCTTCGCGCGCCAGACGCCGGGCCATCTCCACGGATTCTTCGTTTGAGACCGTTTCCACGCGATCGACTATGGAGAGATCCAGGTTCTCCGGAATGAACCCTGCACCGATACCCTGAATTTTATGCGGACCCGCTTTGACAGCTTCCCTGTTCAAAGTCTGAGTGATGACGGGGCTGTTAATAGGCTCCACGGCGACCGACAAAAGCGGATGCTTCTTTTCGTGCTTGATATAGCGGGAGACTCCGGTGATGGTTCCGCCGGTTCCGACGCCCGAGACAAGAACGTCGATTACGCCGCCGGTATCTTCCCAAATTTCCGGACCAGTGGTCTCGAAATGGATGAGGGGATTCGCCGGATTCGAAAACTGCCGCGGCATGAAATAGCGGTCGGGGTCCGATTGGCGCAGTTCCTCGGATTTAGCAATCGCGCCGGACATGCCTTTAACGCCCTCGGTAAGCACGAGGTTCGCTCCAAAGGCCTTCAACACTTTGCGCCGCTCGATGGACATAGTGTCGGGCATCATCAGCGTGACCGGATAGCCGCGGGCGGCGGCGACGAAGGCGAGGGCAATGCCGGTGTTGCCGCTGGTGGCTTCGATCATCTCCTTGCCGGGGCGGAGCAAGCCGCGCTCTTCGGCGTCCCAAACCATGGATGCGCCAATGCGGCACTTGACGGAGTAGGCGGGATTGCGGCCTTCGATCTTCGCCAGCACGATGGCTTTCGCGCCGTCCACGACGCGGTTCAACTTGACTAACGGTGTGCGGCCGATGCTGAATGAATTGTCCTGATAAATCAAGAGCGGCGTCCTTTCAAATGTCCCAATTGGGAACGTAATGTGAATTCTTTTCCTGCCAGGACCGAGCCAGGTCGCCGAAGGTGGTCTGGTCGAGAACGTCGGAGACAGCGGAATCGACACGGCGCCAAATGTCCGTGAACGGATCGTTGACGTGCGGCCGGGGACTGCTTTTCACATTCTCGACGGTGCGCAGCACCTCTCCAACCGTGATGGCGTCAGGCGAGCGGGCCAGCAGATAGCCGCCTTCGGCGCCGCGCCGCGAATCGACAAAGCCGCTCTGCTTCAATCCAGCGAGGATCAGCTCCAGGAATTTCTGCGGAATCCTCTGGCGTCTTGCAATGTCGGCGATCTTGACCGGGGGGAGAGGCGCGGTGCTCTGCCGGACCATGAAGTATTGCGAAGCGAGATCGAAGACAGCCTTGAGCGCGTACTCGCTCTTGACCGAAATATTCATCCGTTGTCCAATCTCGATTCTAATCCACTATGCCGATCTGGATTGCGTGCTGGGGATAATTCAACAGAACTCGCGATGGCGGGCGAAGCCGCTAAGATGAACTTGTTGTTTACTTATGGCAATTGAAGTGTCCAGAGAGCTTTTTGGAACGGACGGAATTCGGGGCGTGGCCGGAGAGCCACCCCTGGACAAGCGAACCGCGCACGCATTCGGGTTCGCGTTGGGAACTTGGGCTTGTCACGCCCGCCTGCCGCAGGGCGCCGAAACGGACGCCTTAGGAGATAGACCGGAGGTGTTGATTGGCATGGACACGCGCGAGAGCGGTCCGTGGCTGGCGGAGCAAGTGGCGGGCGGCCTGGCAAGGGCTGGCGTAAGCGCGCGATTCGCAGGCGTCATTACGACTCCCGGCGTGGCGTATTTGACGCGGACGGGAGCCTTTGTGGCGGGCGTGATGATTTCGGCTTCGCACAATCCGTATTACGACAACGGCCTAAAGGTGATCAGTCACTCGGGCTACAAACTCGCCGATCGACTGGAGTTGGAGCTGGAGGATCTGATCGCCGAGTGGCTGGAGCGTCGCGAAGAGGCAGTGGGGAAACCGCTCACTGCCGATCCGGCGCTCGATCATCTCTACACGGATTATCTGGCCAGCACCGTTTCGGGGAAGTTCCCGTTCCGGCTGGTGGTCGATTGCGGCAATGGCTCGGCGACCGAAGTTGCGCCCACGTTGTTTGAGGCGCTCGGGTGCAAGGTGGATTGGCTGGGTACCTCGCCAGACGGACGCAACATCAACCTGAACTGCGGTTCGCTGCACCTGGAGCAGTTGCAAAAACGCGTGCGGGAGACGGGCGCGGATTTTGGAGTTGCATTCGATGGCGATGCCGACCGCGCTCTTTTCGTGGCGGGCTCCGGGAAATTGGTGGACGGAGATGCCGTCCTGTTTCTCGCCGCCGCTGCCTTGAAGAGCGCGGGAAAGTTGCGGGGCAACGTAGTGGTCGCGACGGTGATGTCGAATTTGGGTCTCGAAAAAGCGCTCGCATCGCGCGGCATCGAGATGGTGCGCACACCGGTTGGCGACAAATACGTTTTGGAAGAAATGCTACGGCGCGGCGCGGTGCTGGGGGGCGAGCAGTCGGGGCACGTTATCTTTTCGGAATTCGCGACGACAGGCGACGGCATCCTGACCGCGCTGCGCGTGCTGGAGGTGGTTCGGGATTCCGGGAAGTCGCTGGACGAACTCGCCGCGGAGGTGCGCACGTTTCCGCAGAAGCTGGTTAACATCCGCGTTAAGGTGAAGCGGCCGTTATCGGAACTCCAATCCGTGCAGGCGGAGATCGCGGCGGCGGAGCGCGATTTCGCGGGCGGCGGGAGGGTGGTGGTGCGCTTCTCGGGGACGGAGCCGCTGGCGCGCGTGATGATTGAAGCCGCGTCGGACGAGCAGGTAAATAAATGGACGGGCCGCATCGCGGACGCCATTCGGGCGGAACTGGGCACGGCCGGATAACGCGACCGCCGGGACGTGTTAAACTGCAATCTCCGATCGGCTCTCCTCCCCCGCTGCGACGGTTTCCGGTACAGCTTTACACAACAGCCTTAAACAAGATGGAACGCGCCGCCCGGCTACTCAAGAAGAACAAATACTCGCGTCAGATGATTAGCGACGACGACATTATCCGAGGTCTCTGGCCCCTCGCCGTTGGCAAAGCGATCGCCAGGCACACGGGCAAACTTACGATTGTCCGAAAAACCTTGGTTGTTGAAGTGGAGGATGCGATTTGGCAGAAGCAGCTTTTCTGCTTGAGCAGGCAGATTGTAGACAGAGTGCAGAAGATCATGGGCAATAGCGACATTGAAGAAGTCGAGTTCCGGGTGGGCATTCCGCGGCGGCCGCCGCAAAAGGCGGAGTCGTTGGAAGTCTTCGCCGGCGATGAGGGCGGGAACCGCGGCGATGGCGCCGATGGAATTCAGGATGCCGTATTAAAGAAGATATATCGACTTTCGCGCAAGAGAGCAACCGCTTGAAACTGACAGAAGACGAGGTTCGTTATGTCGCGGATCTGGCGAATCTGCGGCTCTCCGAACAAGAAGTTCACCGCATGTCTCACGATCTAGGCGAGATACTAACGCATATCGAACAACTGAACGAACTGGACACCCGCAGTGTCGCGCCAATGGCGCAGGTGCTGTTTGAAGAGGACGAGATTGCGACGCTGCGGGAGGACGTTCCGCACACATCGCTTACGAATGCCGAGGCGCTCGCGAATGCGCCTATGAGCGGCGCGGGGTACTTCAAAGTGCCGCGGGTGATCGAGCGATGAGCTTCGAGGGTGAGATTGCAGCGCTTACGATTCCGGCCATTCAGGAGGGATTGAGGACGAAGGCATTCTCGGCGCGAGAGATTGCCGAAGCCGCCGTGGCGTTTGCACAGAAGAAGAACCCATCGACCGATGCGTACCTGACGTTTTCGCCGGAGCGGGCGATGGCATCGGCTGAGCGCGTCGATTCTTTAATTGCCAAGGGCGAGTATACGGGCGCGCTGGCGGGTGTGCCGATCGGGATCAAGGACGTAATCGTTACCAAGGGCATACGGACGACCTGCGGCTCGAAGGTGCTCGAACACTACATTCCTCCTTACGATGCGACGGCGGTGGAGCGGCTTGAACTCGAAGGCGCGCTGATCATCGGGAAGATGAATTGCGACGAATTTGCGATGGGTTCGTCGAACGAGAATTCCGCTTTCGGTCCGGTGCGGAACCCGAAGGCGCTGGATCGAGTTCCCGGGGGATCGAGTGGCGGATCGGCGGCGGCAGTGGCGCAGGGGACGGCGGTGGCGACGCTTGGATCGGATACGGGCGGATCGATCCGGCAGCCTGCCAGTTTCTGCGGGGTGGTGGGAGTTACTCCGACGTATGGCCGCGTGTCGCGCTATGGGCTGGTCGCTTACGCCAGTTCGCTCGATCACGTTGGACCGCTCGCCCGCACGGTGGAAGATGCCGCGACTGTGCTGCGCGTCATGGCTGGCCGCGACGACAGGGATTCGACGTCGGCGTTCGCTCCGGTGGACGATTATCACGCCCTTATGAAGCGGCCGGTAACTGGACTGAAGCTGGGACTTCCCAAAGAGTACTTCGAAGGGCTTAGTTCGGATACGGGCGATCTGATTCAGGCGGCCGTCAAACAACTGCAGACTCTTGGCTGCGAGATCCGCGAAATTAGCCTGCCGCATACCAGGTACGCCCTGTCGTGCTACTACATTATTGCGACAGCGGAGGCGAGTGCGAACTTGGCGCGCTATGACGGCGTGCGGTATTCGGAGCGGGCGGACGGCGACACGCTCTCGGACATGTACCGGAATACCCGGGGGGCCCGATTTGGCGTTGAAGTGAAGCGCCGGATCATGCTGGGGACTTACGTGTTGAGCGCGGGTTACTACGACGCGTATTACTTGAAAGCCCAGCAGGTGCGGGCATTAATCGCGGGCGACTTCACCAGGGCTTACCAGGAAGTGGATGCGCTCATTGCTCCCGTTTCGCCCTTCCCGGCATTCAAACTTGGCGAGAAGATAGACGATCCGCTCGCGATGTACCTATCCGATGTTTATACGTTAACGGGCGATCTGGCTGGGGTGCCGTGCATGAGCGTTCCATGCGGAAACTCTCCCGAAGGATTGCCGGTCGGGTTGCAGATCTTCACAAAGCACTTCGATGAAGCGACCATGTTCCGAATTGCCTGGAACTACGAGCAATCGCGGGCACGCTAGCTTGCCGTGACGCGAGTTGGTCCGGCGGGTTGGGCGTACAAGGATTGGAACGGGATAGTTTACCCGGCTAAGAGGCCGCGCGGCTTTCACGAGGCCACTTACCTGGCCGATTTCTTCGACACCATCGAGATAAATGTCTCGTTCTACCGGCCTATTTCGGCGAAGAACGCGGAATCCTGGGTCAAGAAGATCGAGCGGAATTCCCGGTTTCGTTTCACGGCAAAGCTATGGCGGGGCTTTACCCACGAGCGCACGGCTGGTTCTTCGGACGAACGGGAGTTCAAGGACGGATTTATCCCGCTTCTCGAAGCCGGTCGTTTGGGGGGTCTGTTGATGCAGTTTCCCTGGTCTTTTCGCAACTCGGACGAAAGCCGGGAGTATGTGGCTCGTCTAAGTGCGCGGTTCGAGGATTTTCCTTTGGTGCTGGAAGTTCGTCATGGCAGTTGGGCGGAGCCGGGCGTTTTGGACTTTCTCGACCAACTCGGAATTGGACTGTGTAACATCGATCAGCCGCTGTTCAAGCGGTCGATAAAGCCGAGCGCCATCGCCACCTCCGCGGTCGGCTACATAAGATTGCACGGACGCAACTACAAGAGCTGGTTTACGGAAAATAAGCACGTGGGCGAACGTTATGACTACCTTTATACTCCCGAGGAACTCGACCCTTGGGTAGACCGCATCAAGGCCGTGGAACAAGCGGCGGCGGACACTTACGTTGTCACTAACAATCATTACTTAGGCAAGGCTATTGTTAACGCGGCCGAGATTTCTTCCATTCTGAAGGGTGGACGGGTTCCCGCGCCTTTATCGCTGGTCCAGCACTATCCGGAGTTGCGAAGTTACACGACTCCGGTGGACGAATCCGGGCAATTACGGATCGGTTGATGCGAGCGTTGGTGCAGCGGGTTTCACGGGCAAAAGTGGAAGTGAACGGCGCGATTGTCGGCCAAATAACTTACGGCCTCTTGGTTTTTTTGGGAGTGCGGCTGAATGATGGCAAAGCGCAGGCCGAACACTTAGCGCGGAAAATTACCCGGCTGCGTATTTTTCTAGACGAAGAGGGACGGATGAATCGAAGCGCCCTCGACGTTTCCGCGCAATTGCTGGTAGTGTCTCAGTTTACGTTGTACGGCGATACGGGGAAAGGAAACCGGCCTTCTTTTTCGGAGGCGGCGCCTCCCGAAAATGCGAAGTATCTGTACGAGTATTTCGTGGAAGTATGCCGGACATCGGGTCTGCATGTGGAGACGGGAGTGTTTCAGGCGCATATGGAAGTGGAGCTAGTCAATGACGGACCCGTGACTTTGCTGTGCTATTCCGAGGAAAGATCGATTTAGAATTAGTAATTTACCACGTTTCGTGTTACTAACAAGATATATATGGCAAGAACCAATGCGCCACCTGACAGAGAGATCCTCGAAGCGGCACTGCAGGGTCTGGAAGCTCAGAAGCAAAAGCTAGAGGAGCAGATCGCTCACGTGCGTTCGTTGATGGGACGCCGGGTGGGCCGGCCTCCAAAGGGGGAAACGTCCACAAACAGCGTCTCCGCCCACGCCACGCCGGGCAGGAAGAAGCGCGTCTTGAGTCCGGAAGCGCGCAAGCGAATCGCGGCGGCGCAAAAGAAGCGCTGGGCAACTTTCCGCAAGACGCAGGCTTAACGCCAGCGGCGATACATGATCGTTGGGATTGGTTCCGACCTCGCAGAGGTGCCACGAATCCGCAAGAGCATCGACCGGTACGGTGATCGCTTCTTACATCGGATTTATACCGAGGCAGAGAGAGCCTATGCGTCTAGCAAGGCGAACTTCGCCGAACGGTTCGCGGCGCGCTTCGCGGCTAAGGAAGCAGGGATGAAAGCGATTGGCACGGGCTGGAGCCATGGAGTTAGCTGGCAGGATTTCGAGGTGGTGAACGAAGCGTCGGGGCGGCCGACTTTGCGGCTAACCGGCGCGGCTCTGCGGATTGCGGATGAGAGAGGCGTGAAGCGCATTTCCGTTTCGCTGACGCATACGTCTCAGCTGGCGTTCGCGGTGGTGGTTCTGGAGGATGGCGAGTAGGCGTGGCGCGCGTCAGGTATTTATCGGGATAACGGTTAGGCCGGGAACGCGGGAAAAATCGCGCAGATTTGCGGTGGCCACAGCGTATCCGAGTTCCAATGCGCAGGCTGCGATTATCAAATCGGCGAGCGGTAGATTTATTCCCCTGGCGGCTTGCTCTCCGCCGATGCGCGCGATGAACTCGGCTGTTAGTTCGGTTACTGGATGGATCGGAACCGTAAGTTTCAAGTCGTCGAGAAAGGCTCGTCGGTTATCGCGCATCCGTGGCGTATTAGTGCGATAGATTCCGTGTCCAATTTCGGCAATGGTCAAAACGCAGAGGACTATGGGAACTGCTACCACGGCGGCGCGGACGCTCTCTATTGCCTGGTCCGCCGTGAGTCCCCGGCGTTCCGCCGCGATCAGCACACTTGAATCGAGAACTATTCCCAGGAGGGCGGGTTCCATGGCTGCCGGTTCGCATTGATGCCTTCCTCAATATCACGGGCGAAGTCGTCATCCATAACAGCCTTCGATCCGCGCGCTTTCAAGTCCGCGAGAGCCTCGGTCATTGGCTGGCTCCCTGGCTTGGGCGAACTGATCACCGCGACGGGGCTATGGTCTTCGCGCTCAATGATGACCTCAGTGCCCTGCTCGACTCTTGCCAACACGGCGGGGACGTCGCGGGCCAGTTCCGCTTCAGTGATCCGGACGGTTGCCATACTTCGATCATAGCGGCACGGAGCCTTATTTACAAAGTCCGTAACCGCTTTACAAAGCCCTTAACTTGGACCCGCTGACGGAACTCGGCCGAAGCTGGGCGTCTTCCAAACGCTTCGACTCCTGGTAAGTGAAGATCATGCGGTGAATGACGGTCAGATTGCCCAGGACCGCGATCACCCACAGCACCGGCGCCATCTTGTCGAAGAGCGCTCCGATGATGAGAAGCACGACACGTTCGGGACGCTCCAGAAAGCCGACCTTGCAGGTTGGGATGATGTTCTCGGCCCGCGTGCGGGTGTAACTGATCAATACGGACGCCGTCATGACAACGGCAGTCAGGACGACGTAAGAAGATCTGTTGATGGTGCCGTAGTAGACCAGCAACCCGATAAGCAGCGCCAGGTCCGAGTAGCGGTCGAGCACGGAATCGAAAAACGCGCCGAAGCGGGTAACGCGGTTGGTTTCGCGGGCGACGCGACCGTCTACCATGTCGAACAAACCAGCGAAAATGATGACGAACCCGGCGATCCGGAAGGAGCCGACTGCGAGAAACGCCGCCGCTACCATGTTGATGACCAGCCCGAGGAAGGTAAGCACGTTAGGGTTGATCTTCGACAGGGCGAGCGCCCGGACGATCAGCCGGATTATCTTATTCGCGCCAAGCCCGATCGCTCGCGTGTACGTCATCTTCAACTCCTATAAGGCAGTGTCGTGGATGGTGGTGAGGCTTAGGACTTCCATTTCCCGCACCCCACCGGGAATCTGGATTCTGGCAGTCTCGCCGACGCGCTTGCCAAGCAGCCCTTTGCCGATGGGCGAACTGGTCGAGATTTTTCCCTGGGGGGCGTCAGCTTCTTCGCTCGTAACTAAATGGTAGACGTGTTCTTCGTCTTTATCCATGTCTAGAACAACCACGCGGGAGCCCAGCCCGACGCGGTCGCGCGGAATCTTAGAAAGGTCAACCATGGAGAATTCGCGCAATCTCGCCTGCAATTGCCCAAGCCGGGCGTTCACCAAGCCTTGCCGTTCTTTAGCGGCATGGTACTCGGCGTTCTCGCTGAGGTCTCCATGCGCGCGCGCTTTGAGGATCTCCCGGGGCAGTTCGTTACGCAGCTCGTATTCGAGGGCGGTGATTTCCTCTTGCAGCTTTTTCTTCAATTCCTCCATAAGTGGCTTAATCCATTATATGTAAGTACTTGTAAGCGTTGCGCCGCGTTTGGCCGCGGGGGCGCCGGAGGGGTGCTCGACAGAGGATAAGTCAAATTGTTACAATCACCTATAGAGGATTTAGAAATGGCCAGCAAACCGGCATTCGCCCAGGGCGCCCAAGTTGAGCACGGTAAATTCGGTCTCGGATCGGTGCTTTCATGCAACGACGATTACATAGTAATTAAATTTGACGACCATGGCGAGAAAAAATTTGTAACGACGATGGCGTTGCCGGCTTTACGGAGGAGCGACCGCACGCCGCCAGTGGAGAAGAGGCGCGCTCCGCGCAAAAAGGCCGCTCCAGTTACGGTCGCCACAGGCGCTTAAGGGCCTAATAGATTCCCATAGTAACTTAAATCGCGCATGAAAGTTGGCGTAATCGTCTTCCCAGGCAGCAATTGCGATCATGACGCATGCTACGCCGTTTCGGTGAATCTGCGTCAGCGGGCGGAGTTCATCTGGCATGACTCGACCAGTCTTGGCGATGTGGACGCGGTGATTCTGCCTGGCGGTTTTTCGTATGGAGACTACTTGCGGTGCGGCGCAATCGCCAAGTTTTCTCCCGTGATGAGCGCGGTCAAGCGTTTTGCGCACGACGGCGGCCTGGTTCTTGGAATTTGCAATGGCTTTCAAGTGCTGACCGAATGCGGTCTGCTGCCGGGCGCCCTGGTGCGAAACGCGAGTCTGAAGTTTGTCTGCAGGACGGTGCAGCTAGAGGTTGTAACGGTGGATTCGCCCTTCACGCACGGTGCTGAGAAAGGCGGGATTCTGAGGCTTCCGGTCGCGCACGGCGAGGGCTGTTACGTGGCTGACGAGAGAACGCTGGACCAGCTTGAGGGTGAGGATCGCGTGACCTTGCGGTATCGCGAATCGTGCAACGGGTCTATGCGCGAGATTGCCGGGATACTCAATGCGGAGCGTAACGTGATGGGCATGATGCCGCATCCGGAGCGCGCCGCCGATCCGTTGGTGGGCAACACGGACGGAATTACAATCCTGAACTCTTTGCTCACCGCGCAGCCGCTGCTTTCTACCGCCAGATCATGAGCAAGATCACGCCGGTGATCGTTAATAAGACCACGCCGGTGACCGCGGATAAGATCACGCCGGAAGTGGTCGCTTCACATCAACTTACTGCCGCCGAATACGAGAAGATCCTGCGCTTGCTGGGGCGCGAACCGACGTTTACGGAGCTCGGTATTTTCAGCGTGATGTGGAGCGAGCACTGCTCTTACAAGAGTTCGCGAATCCATCTCAAAAAGCTGCCTGCTGAGAGCAAGTACGTGCTGCAAGGGCCGGGCGAGAACGCGGGGATCATCGATATCGGGGACGGCTTGGCGATTGCGTTCAAGATCGAATCGCATAACCACCCAAGTTTTATCGAGCCGTTCCAAGGCGCGGCGACAGGGGTTGGCGGCATTCTGCGCGACATATTCACGATGGGCGCGCGGCCGATTGCCGTGATGGACGCGATTCGCTTCGGCCGGTTGGACGACGAGAAGACGGGCGCTCGCAACCAGCGCATCCTCGAAGGCGTGGTCGCTGGGATCGCGCACTACGGCAACTGCTTTGGAGTGCCGACGGTGGGCGGCGAGTGCGTCTTCGAAGAAAGCTACGACGGCAATCCGTTGGTGAATGTTTTCGCGCTCGGTCTATTCCGGCACGACGAGATTTTCTATGGCACGGCAAGCGGCGTTGGCAATCCCGTTATCTACGTGGGCGCCAAGACGGGGCGGGACGGCATTCACGGCGCTTCCATGGCGTCGGCGGAGTTTACGGAAGAATCGAAACAGAAACGCCCCAACGTGCAGGTTGGCGATCCTTTCATGGAAAAGCTGCTGCTGGAAGCGTGTCTCGAAGCCATGCGGACCGGCGCGATTGTGGGCATCCAGGACATGGGCGCGGCCGGGCTTACGTCGTCCACGTGCGAGATGGGCAGCCGCGCCGGGACTGGGATCGAGATCGATCTGGAGCACGTGCCACAGCGCGAGCCGGGGATGACGCCTTACGAAATGCTGCTATCCGAATCTCAGGAACGCATGCTGATTGTGGCGGAGCGCGGGCGCGCAGAGGAAATTTACGCGGTCTTCAAGAAGTGGGGTTTAGACGCGGCGACCATCGGCGTGGTCACCGGGGATGGCATGCTGCGGGTTAAGAATCATGGCGAGGTATTCGCGGAGATCCCGAACCGCGCGCTGGCCGACGATGCGCCGCGCTATGACCGGCCGCACACGACACCGCTGCGCACCGCGCCACTGGCTGGCCCGGAGATTCATAGCGAGAATCTGACGGCGGATTTGAAGGCGCTTCTTGAATCCGGGGACATCTGCTCAAAGCGCTGGATTTGGGAGCAGTACGACTATCAGGTAAGGACGAACACGGTAGCCGGTCCCGGCGCGGAGGCGGCTGTCATTCGCATTAAGGGAACCAACACTTCGATCGCGATTTCGCTTGACGGAAACGGCAGGTTTTGCGCGCTCGACCCGCGGCTGGGGACGAAGTTGATCGTGGCGGAGTGTTGCCGCAACCTCTCGACAGTGGGAGCGCTGCCGGTGGCTACCACCAACAACTTAAACTTTGGCAATCCCGAACGTCCCGAGATCATGGCGCAGATTGTGGAATCGATCGAGGGCCTGGCGGAAGCGTGCCGCCTGTTCGAGGTTCCGGTCACCGGGGGCAACGTGAGCTTGTACAACGAAACGCTTGGAACGCCCATCTTCCCGACCCCCGTAGTCGGGATTGTTGGAACCATGCCGACCGCAATCCCGCCCGGCATCACCTTCCTGAACCCGGGACGGACGGTAATGCTAGTGGGCGGTCTCGGCCACTCAACGGTCGAGCAATTTGGCGGAACGCAATATGCCAAAGTCGTACTCGATGCGCTGTGGGGCAGCCCTCCCGCTCTCGACATGGATTTTGAGAAGCGGGTGCAAGCTGCCATCCGAGAACTGGCGCGTGAGAAGGTTGTCGAGTCGGCGCACGATTTGAGCAAGGGCGGGCTGGGGATCGCCATCGCCGAAGCGTGTTTCGGTCCGGCTGGCATCGGGGCGGACATTGAACTCGAATCCGAGATGCCAGCCGAACTGCTGCTCTTTCACGAAGGGCCGTCGCGGATACTGGTGTCAACGGCCGATCCGGAGCGGGTTTTTGCGGCTTGCGCCAAAAACAATGTCGAAGCGGTGACAATTGGCGTTACACTTAGTAACAGATTGAGTATCCACAATCGGAAGCAAGTTTTGATAGATTGCCCTGTCGATGAGTTGAAGAAACTTTGGGAGACCGGGCTCGTCAATCTCCTCCACGATCCCGTACTGGTGTAATCGCATGTTTCTGGACGAGGAGGCTCAACTATCGTGACACCCACCCCGTTCAGCGAGACGACGCACGAAGATCCGTTCGATAAATTACATGAAGAGTGCGGGGTGTTCGCGATGTACGGCCACCCCGAAGCGGCGAACCTTATTTATTTGGGGCTGTACGCGCTGCAGCACAGGGGACAAGAGAGCGCGGGGATGGCGGCCAGCGACGGGCGCAAAATCCACAATGTCCGGAGCATGGGCCATGTGGCGGACATCTTCACGCCCGATGTTCTGAACCAGCTCCCGGGGAGTCTCGGGATTGGGCACACACGGTACTCGACGGCGGGCGATACTTCGCTCAAGAATGCACAGCCGCTTTCGGTCGCTTGCAGCAAAGGGCAAGTCGCGGTGGCGCACAATGGCAATCTGACAAACGCTATTGAATTGCGCCGGGACCTGGAGGCGGACGGCTCGATTTTTCAATCGACCAGCGACACGGAAGTGATTCTGCACTTGGTGGCGCGTTCGCGGGAACGCACGCTGGCGGGAGCGCTGCGCGATGCCTTGCTGCAGATTGAAGGCGCGTTTTCGCTGGTGTTTCTGGCCGAAGACCGGGTGATTGTGGCGCGCGATCCGTATGGTTTCCGGCCGCTGGCGATGGGCCGGCTCGAACTTCCGGATGGGAGCGTCGCGACGGTATTCGCTTCCGAAACCTGCGCCTTCGATTTGATCAACGCGACTTATACGGGCGAAGTAGAACCGGGCGAAATGGTGATCGTCGGACCCGAGGGCATGACGCGCGAGTTGTACACACCGCCGCAACGGCCATCCCACTGCGCCTTCGAGCACGTCTATTTTTCGCGTCCGGATTCAACCGTGTTCGGGAAGCCTGTCGCGGAAACGCGGGAGTTGATGGGACGCCTGCTGGCCCGCCAACATCATGTGGATGCCGACGTGATCGTACCAGTGCCCGATTCCGGAGTGATCGCCGCCGTCGGGTACTCGGCGGAATCCGGCATCCCTTTTCGGCATGGGCTGATCCGCAACCATTACGTAGGCCGGACCTTCATCGAGCCGTCGCAAGCCATCCGGGATTTTGGCGTAAAGCTGAAGCTGAATCCGGTTCGCTGCCTGCTGGAGGGCAAGCGAGTGATCCTGGTGGACGATTCAATCGTGCGCGGCACGACAAGCAAGAAAATCGTCCGCATGGTGCGCAACGCCGGGGCGCGCGAAGTGCATCTCCGCATCTCGTGCCCTCCCACCATCTCGCCGTGTTATTACGGGGTGGATACGCCATCCGAGGGCGAACTGATCGCGGCTAATAACACCCTGGAACAGATCCGTGAGTACGTGGAAGCCGACACGCTGGGATACTTATCGCTGGATTCGCTGCAAACGGCGCTGGCAGACCGCTCGGACCGGCATTTCTGCTATTCCTGTTATACTGGGCATTACCCAACGCTGGTGCAGATAGGCGAGATTTTGTTGGCTAAGACTGGCTGTTGTTAGTTTAGGCGACGGGATCGGGCTGACGCACGGGCTTGGGCGTTGAGTTTGAGCGGCCCTCACTGCCGAGTTTGCTCAAGATCAGGTTTCGCAGTTGTTCGCTGACGCGTCCCCTATCTTTTAACGTCAAGGTTGCGGTCGGGATCGGCTCCAGGATTCGAAGGGTCACGCTGCCCGCCCGCACAATGGCGGCCCCATAGGGCAGAATTTCGCGGCTCCCAATGATAGCGACCGGAACCAGCGGAACACCCGCGCGGATGGCGATGTAGGCGCCGCCCTCTTTGAAAGGCTGGAGCACGCCGTCGGGCGAACGACCGCCTTCTGGAAAGATGAGCAGCGAGATCTTCTTTTGCTGAATCGTTTCAGCCGCCAGTTGCATAGTTTTCACCGATGCCCGAGGATCTCCGCGCGGCACCGGAATGTGTCCCGCGCGGCCCAGATGAGTGCCCAGCAGCGGGATCTGAAACAGTCCCCGCTTGGCGAGAAAGCGAAACTGCACCGGGATGTGGGCGAGCATCACCGGCGTGTCCATGTAGCTTAGATGGTTCGCGATAAAAACGTAGCTGCCCCCGGGCGAGATATTTTCGAGCCCTTCGACGTGTACTCGGACTCCGCTGGCGGCGACCAGGAACCGGGCCCAGGATTGTGCGACGCGGTGCATGGCGCGTCCGGTGGGTTCAAAGAAGGAAACGAGAAGGCTGACGGTTCCGAAAAGAATTGTTCCCAGAATGATTGCCGGATCGGCGATGAGAAGGCCACGGAGCCACTTCATTAAAGTTCATTGTAGCGATGGCGTGGGGAGTTGATGGCGGTGAGTTACGCTCCCTTTGGTCGCGGCTCCGGCGGATCAACTTAGATATTTCAGCTTTATTCGCGCTACATCGAGGAAGGCCGTGAAAAAATCGAGGGGCCTGACCTTCGAGCCGGCCACATCGATCCAGGCCTCAAGCGGGTATTCATAAATCGCGCCTTCGAGGCGGCGCCCAGCGGTGCGATAGAGATTCAAATAGCGGGCGATGATCTCGACGTCGAATACCCATTTCGAAAGGAACCCTTCGGCAAAGACCTGCCGTGTAAAGGGCGTCGCACGGAAGATTTTCGCGCCGCATTGCGTGTCGTAGACGGGCAGCCGGAGCACCGTCGAAACAACAGTTGCGAAGACCCGTCCCAGGTAGTGTCTGACGGCGATGCGCTCCACGTGACGGCCCAGCAGCTTCACCCTGGCTCCGAAGACCATCTCGATGTCCGGCCTTTGTTCAAGCACTTCCAGGAATTGCGGACCAGCCTTTAGGGGAGTTGCGAGATCGGCATCCCAGAAGCCGAAGAACTTCGCCTGGGAGTGGTCCAGGGCGTGAAGCATGCCGCGGCGGACCGCCTCCGCTTTGCCTCCGTTCACCTGGCAGCGCAGAATCGCGGCGCGGGATTCGAAGCCGGCGCAAAGGCTTTCGAGAACCTCGACTGTACTGTCCCGGCTGCCGTCGTCTACGAACAGAAACTGCACGTCCGGCGAGGTGTCGAGAAAGGCGCGGAAACTTTCGACGTCCAGCCGGCGCGCTTCGTTGTAGCAAGGGATGACGAGACAAAGAGAGGCGGCATCCTCACCTGGCTGGTCTACGGGCATCATCAGTTAAAGTAGCAGCCGGCGTTAAAGCAGCAGCCGACGCCTAATCCTCCTTGTCTCGGAGCATATGGCCGCAGCGCAGGTAGCGGTTATGCCAACCGAGACACTCACCGAGTAAATGGGGAGTATGTTTGCCGTAGGAGAGGCGTTCCGCCCGGTTCAGATAGTCACGGAGGACAGGACGGTAGTCGGGGTGGCTGCACTTTTCGATAATCAGCTTGGCTCGTTGACGTGGAGAGAGTCCGCGCAGATCCGCCAGGCCCTGCTCGGTCACGAGCGCTTGCACGTCGTGCTCGGTATGGTCCACGTGCGACACCATGGGCACGATGGTCGAAATGCTTCCGTGCTGGATGGAGGACGGGGCCATGAAGATGGACAAGTAGCCATTGCGGGCGAAGTCCCCGGAGCCGCCAATGCCGTTCTGAATGCGCGATCCCATCAGATGGGTTGAGTTGACGTTGCCGTACATGTCGGCTTCGATCATGCCGTTCATGGCGATGACGCCGAGTCTTCGAATCAATTCAGGATGGTTTGAAATCTCTTGTGGACGCAGGATGATGCGGTTGCGGTAATCGCGGATGTTGGCCATGACGTGGGCCAGCATTTCCGGACCGAGCGAGAAGGCGGTGGCCGAGGCGCAGGTGAGTTTTCCGCTGCTCAGGAGCTTGATCATGCTGTCCTGGATGACCTCGGTGTAGGCGGTCATGTTTTCGAAGGGGCCATCCTCCAAACCGGACATTACGGCGTTGGCGATATTCCCGACGCCCGACTGCAGCGGCAGCAGCGAGGGCGGGATGCGTCCCTTTTTTACTTCCGATCCGAGGAACTCCAGAATGTGACCTGCGATACGCCGCGAGATCTCGTCCGGCTGCTTAAAAGCGTTGTTTCGATCAGGCGAGTTGGTCTCTACAACAGCAATGACTTTCTTGAGATCCACCTTCAGGTAGGGCTCGCCGATGCGCTGGCCGGCGTGCACCAGCGGGATAGGCTGGCGATTAGGCGGGGGTTCGAGGCCGTAGTAGATGTCGTGCATGCCTTCGAGCTCCGGCGGCTGCCAGCTGTTGACCTCCAGGATCACCTTTTCGGCGCAGTCTATCCAGGTCTTGTTATTTCCGATGGAAGGGGCGGGGATCAGGCGGCCGTCTTCAAGGACTGCGGTTACCTCGATAAGAGCCATGTCCATTTTGCCGAGAAACCCATATTCCACGTACTGGGCGACGTGGCTGAGGTGGATGTCCATGTAATCCATCTCACCGGCGTTGATCCGCTTGCGCGTTTCGGGGTCGGATTGGTAAGGAAGCCGGAGATGAACTCCGCCGGCCATGGCGAGCGCTCCATCCAATTCAGGGCCGGTAGAGGCTCCGGTGAGAACATTGACCTGAAACTTGCCGCCGCGCAAGTTCGCGTCCGCGATGCGGCGGGCGAGCGCCATTGGAACCGCCTTGGGATAACCGGAGCCGGTAAAGCCGCTCATCCCGATGGTGGTGCCCGAGCAGATTAATGCCGCCGCTTCTTCGGCATCCATAATGCACGCCGCTAAAGCACCGTTCAAGACACGAGAACTGGTGGAAAGACTGGAAATCATAGGAGCGCTCCTTGCACTGCACTGAGCAGATTTTTTCTGAAGGCCCCCGCGTCGCTGCCGTCAGAGGATAGTTCAGACCATAACGGTGGAGCAATCCGGAACCCAAGGTCCGCATTCGACTCTTACGTCCGTTTCAGTCTCGAATCCAGAAATGCTGCCCGCGTTCGGGAGTGAGGCGGCGCAACCCGCGGGTCCATTTGGCGCTCCCAGCCAAGGCAGCTGGGTGAAGAGACCAAAGCAAGGAATGGCTGCTACGCGCCAGTCTGCGCGGCGCCCACCAGTTCCGGCTCACCACGGCCAAAGCCTCTGAACGGCAAGGCGTATACTTTCGCGAGCGCCGTGCGTTCCAGCAGGAAGCTGAGCACGCACGTGAACAGGATGCTGAAGAACACGACGCCGTAGGTGACGTCGCGCAGCATTTCACCGCCCGGCAGATTCTGTTCGAGCGGTATGGACGCTAGCACGACGGCGGCCAGTCCTTTGGGGCTCATGATCGCGATCAGGGCCGCGTCTCCGACGGGAGCGGTGCGGTCAACGCCAATCCAGGTGGCGATGGGGCGAATGGCGAATACCAGGCCGGTTAGAAGGAGCGCGAAATAGACCAGCTTGAGGTCGGCGAATTTTATCGAGACGCCGAGATACACAAAGAAGAATGTCTTCAGCAGAAACACGACTTCCGCGATAAAGACACGTTCGGTATCGTTGAGCGTGATGGCTTCCTGGGGAAGATAGCGGCGCATCCACAGGATTCCGTGGAACACCTCGATGTTCCCCAGCACGGCTCCGAATACAACCGCCGCCACATAGCCGCTGAAGCCAAGCAGTTCGACTACGCCAAACAGGACGAAGACGAAGGCGGGGGTAGTGAAGATAGAGTTTTCGAGGCCGCGGATGCGCTTCAACACCGCCGACCAGATGAATCCCGCGCCCGCGCCCGCCAGACCGGCCAGCACGAGCGTCGCAATGATCTGGCCGATCATCTGCCCTACCCGCACTGAGCCAAGCTGAAAGCTCTGCACGAAGCCGATCGCCACCACGATGCTAAGCACGTCGCTGATGGCGGATTCGATGAAAAGGATGGTCTTCGAACGCTCCTGCATTTTGAGCCGCCGGCACAGCGGAACGATAACGGCGGGCGAGGTGGAGCCGAGGATCGCGCCCAGCATCAGCGTCAACCGGTAGGAGAGGCCGGTTACGTAGTGCGCAACAATGCCGATGCCAATAACTGTAAGGACGAAGTTCGTTAGCGTCAGCGTAAGGGTGGATCTGATCGCGCCTTTCAGTATGTCGAAATCGAGGCTGAGGCCAGCTTCAAACAGGATGATGACTAAAGTTACCTGAGCGAACATGGGGCCGACGGCGCCGAAATTCTCGGGCGTCACCTTGTGCAAAACCGGCCCTAGCAGGATGCCGATGATAGTGAGCAATAAGACGTCGGGTACGCGCGTGCGACTGAAGAACCCGGTGAACGCATGCGCCACGAATACGAGAAATCCTACCACCAGGATGTTTGCGGCAACGTGCATGTATTGGGCGGCCAACCTTCCGGCAAAATTGCTTTTGCCCGTAGAACTGCGGACTTTGCGAGGAGGTTTCAACCTCCGTAGTCTAAGATCTGTGCTTTAAGCGGCGGGCTCGGGCGGCGTAGCGGTTGAGCGCGCTGTGCAATTCACTCGCCTGTTCCGGCCATGGGACATCCCCGTAGATGATGTCTTTGCTGCGCAGCGGCCGGCCATAGATCTCGGCGTTATCGTCTACATCCTGACGCAGCGTGGAGCCCTGGAGCGAGACACCGGCGAACGCTCCGCGGGAACGGGACCAGGAGAGCATTTCGGCATGCAGCGAAGCGTCGGTTTGCGCGGTGGTGGTGCGGCCGACTGGACCGCCGGCAATTTCGCCTTGACCGCCCAAAGTAAACTGATCCGTCAAAAGATGATGC
>OCTA010001658.1_pt1 | contig 20443 bp, 13 predicted proteins | sample 1538991 | NCBI WGS metagenome assembly OCTA01 (sample SAMEA3539302, study PRJEB22396) | soil metagenome | biome: tundra; feature: field; material: soil | place: USA | collected 2010-05 | depth 0.15 m | reverse complement strand
ATCTGCTCGCAGGTTACCGGGTTGCGCTTGTGGGGCATGGCCGAGCTGCCCTTTTGCCCGCGCGCGAAGTACTCCTCGGCCTCGCGCACCTCGGTGCGCTGCAGGTGCCGCACTTCCAGGGCGATCTTCTCGCACAAGGCGGTCGCGAGCGCCAGCGCGGCGACGAGCGCGGCGTGCCGGTCGCGCTGGATCACCTGCGAAGCGGCGGGCGCGGGCTTCAGATCCAGCCGGGCGCAGATGCGCTCCTCGGCCTCCGGGCCGATATGCGCGAACGTCCCGACAGCGCCAGAGATCTTGCCCACGCGCAGGTCTTCGGCGGCAGCCCGCAGGCGCGCCAGATTGCGCCCGGCTTCGCCGTACCAGATGGCCAGCTTCAGCCCGAAGGTGATCGGCTCGGCGTGCACGCCGTGAGTGCGGCCGATCTGGATGGTGTCTTTGAATTCCAAAGCCCGGCGCTGCAGCACGGCGGCGAGGCGTTCAAGGCCAGCCAGCAGAATCCCGCAAGCCTGCCGGATCTGCAAGGCCTGCGCGGTATCCACCACGTCGTTGGATGTGAGTCCGTAGTGCAGCCAGCGCGACGGCTCGGCGTGCCCGGCGGCCTGCATGCTCTCGGCCACCGCCGTGGTGAAGGCGATCACATCGTGCTTGACTTCCCTCTCGATCTGCAGAATGCGGGCGGTATCGAAGCTGGCATGCGCCCGCAGCGCGCGCGCCGCTTCCGCCGGCACGACGCCTATTTCCGCCAGCGCCTCCGAGGCCGCCAGCTCAACTTCCAGCCACTGCCGGAACTTGTTCTCATCCGTCCAGATGCGGCCCATTTCCGGCCGCGTATACCGTGCGATCAAAGCGATAAACCTCCGTGGGGTGCTGCTGGCTGGCGATTTCGAGCGGCGTAGTGAGGCCCCGCCGCTCCAGCGCCTGCGTAGCCATCAACCGCACGATCTCCGGATGGTTGTTGTGCTCGCTGAGGTGCCCCAGCACCAGCCGCGCCGGGAAACCGTCGAAATCGCGCAGCAGGAAGTCGCTCATGGTGTCGTTGGAAAGATGGCCGACCCGGCTCATCACGCGCTGCTTCACGGACCAGGGGTACGGGCCGACCTTCAGCATCTCCAGGTCGTGATTGGATTCCAGCAGCATCAGGTGCGATCGCCGCAAGTGGAATTTGACGGACTCGGTGATATAGCCGAGATCCGTGGCCACGGCGATCTTGATGCCTTCGGCGTGGAAACAGAAACCGACCGGATCGATGGCGTCATGCGGGATGCCGAAGCTATCCACCTCGATATCGCCGACCGTGAAGCCGGCGCCGGCTTGAAAGCATTCCAGGCGCGGTTGGATTTCACCCCAATCGACGGCCGGGGCGGTGAGCTTGCTGATGTACACCGGAATCCCGAGGCGGCGGGCCAGGCGCGCGAGACCGGAGACGTGATCGGAATGCTCGTGCGTGACCAGCACGGCGTGGAGCGTTTCGACTGGCTCGCCGACGGATTCCAGGCGACGGGCGAGAGCCTTGAAGCTCAGGCCGGCATCCACCAGAATGCGTGTGCGATCGGTCGCCAGCAGCGCGCAGTTGCCGGAGCTGCCGCTGGCCAGCACGCAAAATTTGACGATGGGTGGCCTCCGTGAAATTTCAGCATACCACTGGGGGACGTTACTTCACTGTGAAATTGCCCCGCGTGGTCACAGTTCCGCCGGGCGTGGTGACAGTGATCGGTCCCGTAGTGGCGCCCGCGGGCACATCGACCCAGACATAGTTAGGTCCGCTGTTGGCTGCGCCGGGCGCCGGAACGCCATTGAACTCGACCGAAGCGCCGAACAGGCTATTGCCCCAGATGCGCACGCGCGTTCCCACCGCGCCGGAACTGGGAGAGAATACCCCTGCCTGTGGCTTGGGAATGGGCAGTCCGGCATCCAACGCAAAGATGGCGCCGTTCCCCGTACTTCCACCGGCCATGGCGGCGCCGTAGATGATGCCGTCGCTGCCCTGCAGCAGGAAGCAGGGACATTGGCCGTTGAATCCAGTCATCTGGAACTCCGCCTTATAAGTGCCCGACCAGGTGAGGCTGAACAGCACGTTGCTGGCTTGGGTAGTGCCCCAGAGCCGGCCGTCGCTGCCCTCGATCAGTGAGTTCACCGTCTCGCAGGGTCCGAAGTCGTGCAGGTTGGTGAATTGGCCGCTTCGGGTCAGCTTGTAAACCGCGCCGTGCTGATTGGCCGGGGCGCAGCCGGCGGATTGCGGCTGGATGCCGTAGTAATTGCCGTCGGTGGCCTGCACCAGCACCCCCGTGCCGCCGGCGAGGGCGACTCCGGAGAAGGGGAGGGTGGCGATCTTGGTGAAGGCTCCGGATGGCGTCACGCGATAGAAGTAGGCCAACTGGGGAGCGGCTTGGTGCGTGGAAGTCCCGTAGTAGTTCCCGTCGGCGTGGTAGAGCGGGGGGCCGGGATGGTCGTTGAGTGGGAACTGGTAGAAGGGCGTCACGGTGCCGTTGAGGCTGATCCTGGCAAGGCTGGTGGCCTGGAAGGTTGCGAGGCCGAAGAGTTGCGCGTCGGGCAGATTGCCGATCGATCCCCCCGGGATGAGGCTCTGCTGCGCGTAAATGTGCCCGCTTCCCGCCGCGGAAGAAACAGAGAACACTTCTCCAACGTAGGCCTGGGGAGTGGTGTACCTCAGTCCCGCATAGAGGAGGCCGTTTGCCGCAGTGACGAGGCCGGTCTCGATCACGTATGGTGGGTCTTGAAACGTTGCCAATGCGGTCAGCACACCCTGCTTCGTAACTGAGACGATGCCCGGCGGTGGGTCAACATTAGTATAGAAGACGCCTGGAGAACCTTCAACGAGCGCGCCAGGCGAGCTGTATTGTGACATGTTATAAATCACGCTGTAAGTGCCGGCGGCGGCTGGCGATAGGCCAGCTAGGGCGAGGGCGCAAGCGGCCAGGACAGAAGATTTGAGATTGTAGTTAATCATTTGGGTCAGACTCGTGCGCGTTAGTTCACGGTGAAACTGCCCCGCGTGGTGACAGTTCCGCCGGGTGTGGTGACAGTGATCGGTCCCGTAGTGGCGCCCGCGGGCACATCGACCCAGACATAGTTAGGTCCGCTGTTGGCTGCGCCGGGCGCCGGAACGCCATTGAACTCGACCGAAGCGCCGAACAGGCTATTGCCCCAGATGCGCACGCGCGTTCCCACCGCGCCGGAACTGGGAGAGAATACCCCTGCCTGTGGCTTGGGAATGGGCAGTCCGGCATCCAACGCAAAGATGGCGCCGTTCCCCGTACTTCCACCGGCCATGGCGGCGCCGTAGATGATGCCGTCGCTGCCCTGCAGCAGGAAGCAGGGACATTGGCCGTTGAATCCAGTCATCTGGAACTCCGCCTTATAAGTGCCCGACCGGGTGAGGCTGAACACCACGTTGCTGGCTAGGGTAGTGCCCCACAGCCGGCCGTCGCTGCCCTCGATCAGAGAGTTCACCGTCTCGCACGGTCCGAAGTCGTGCAGGATGGTGAATTGGCCGCTGGGCGTGAGCTTGTAAACCGCGCCGTGCTGATTGGCCGGGGCGCAGCCGGGGGATTGCGGCTGGATGCCGTAGAAGTTGCCGTCGGTGGCTTGCACCAGCATCCCCGTACCGCCGGCGAGTGCGTCTCCGGAGAAGGGGAGGGTGGCGATTTTGGTGAGAGCTCCCGATGGGGAGACGCGGTAGAAGTAAGCTGTTTGGCCATTTACCAAGGGCGTAGACGTGCCATAGTATTTCCCATCCGCGTGGTAGAGCGGGGGGCCGGGACGGTCGGTGGAAGGGAACTGGTAGAAGGGCGTCACGGTGCCGTTGAGGCTGACCCTGGCGAGGCTATATGAGGACGTCGGATAGGACCACGCGAGGCCGAAGAGATGCCCGTCCGGCAGGTTGCCGGTCAATGGCCCCGGGCCAAGGCTCTGCTGCGCGTAGGTGTGCTCGCTTCCCGCGGTGGATGAAACGGAGAACACTTCCCCAGTGGAGAACTGCGAAAGTGCGGAGTAGAGGAGGCCGTTCGCTGCAGTGACCAGGCCGGACTCGATCACGTCTGGCGGGTCTTGAAACATCGCCAATGCCTTCAGCACCCCCTGTTTCGTGACTGAGACGATACCCGGCGGTGGGTCAACGCTAGTGTAGAAGACGCCCGGAGAGCCTTCAACCAGCGTGGCAGGTGAGCTGTATTGCGACATGTTATATATCACGGTGTAAGTGCCGGCGGCGGCCGGCGACAGGCCAGCTATGGCAAGGGCGCAGGCGGCCAGAACAGATGATTTGAGATTGTAGTTAATCATTTGGGTCAGACTCCTTATGGGAAGATTCTGAATAGAGAGCGCGACATGGACGCCGCGCTCTCTTGGTGGTTAATTGTTGGGGTTTGCGGTGTAGACCTTTAGCCCCGACGGGTACGGTCCGTTGGTCGGGTCTGGCGCGACGGGGCAGGTGACGGTGAAGGCTGGCGTGCCGCTGCCCGTGGTGCCCACCTCGTAAGCAAAGGAATGCCATAAGCAGGGCGAGTCTACCCCCCCTGCGCGGCTAAGATGTAAGTAACTCGACTAGTGGACATGACACCTTCTTCGAGAATTACGTCTGAGTATTAGGTATCATGCGCGGGGGATAAATGCAAGTAAATATCAGATGACAAGGTCTGATTTTACAGGTGCCGGATGTCAGGTCCTCCTTCGGCCCTACCATCTGGTAGCCTGGACTGGATGAAAGTCGCACGCATCCACCAACACGGCGGGCCGGAAGTGCTGGTCTACGAAGACGCGCCCGAGCCCCAGATTAAAGCCAACGAAATCCTGCTGCGGGTAGGCGCCTGCGCGCTCAATCACCTGGACCTTTTCGTGCGCGGCGGAATCCCGGGCATGAAGTTCGACATGCCCCACGTGTTGGGCAGCGACATCGCCGGCGAAGTGGTGCGCGTGGGCGAATTGTGCGAGCGCGTGAAGCCGGGCTGGCGCGTGCTGCTCTCGCCGGGATTGAGCTGCCGGCAGTGCGCGCAGTGCGTCTCCGGCTACGACAACTTGTGCCGCCGCTACACGATGTTCGGCTATCGCGTAGATGGCGGCAACGCCGAATACGTCGCGGCGCCGGAATACAGCGCTATCCAGATACCGGACGACATGAGCTTCGAACAAGCCGCCGCCGTGCCGCTGGTGTTCCTCACGGCGTGGCACATGTTGATGGCGCGCGCCAATCTGCAGCCTGGCGAAGACGTGCTGGTGCTGGCGGCATCGAGCGGCGTGGGATCGGCCGCCATCCAGATTGCCAAGCTGTTCCATTGCCGCGTGATCGCCACCGCCGGCGGCGAAACGAAAATGGCCAAGGCGCGCGAACTGGGCGCCGATCACGTGATCGACCATTACCTACAGGACATATCGGCCGAAGTGCGCAAGATCACCGCCAAGCGCGGCGTGGACGTAGCGGTCGAGCACGTGGGCGTAGCGACGTGGCAGAAGAGCATTGAATCGCTCGCGCCCGCCGGCCGCGTGGTCACTTGCGGCGCCACCACCGGTTTCGATGCGAAAGTGGACCTGCGTTTCCTGTTCAGCCGCCAGCTTTCGCTGCTGGGATCGTTCATGGGGACGATGGGAGAGCTGCACCGGGTGTTGCAGTTTGTGTTTCGCGGCCAGTTGAAGCCGGTGATCGACCGGGTTTATCCGCTGTCGGAGATCCGGGCGGCGCATAAGAGGCTGGAGAATAAGGAGCAGTTTGGCAAGGTGGTGGTGGTGCCGTAGGATCACTTACCGACGGTCAGTTTCCAGGAGCCGCTCTCTTTGATGAGCGACTCTCCCTTCTCCTCGCTCGACCCGTCCTTGTACGAGACCTTGCCTGTGACTGTAGCGCCTTCGCCGCGTATTTGTTCCCTCTCTATGTCGACGCTTACGATGGTACCGTTCTTGGTCATCTTGTCGACTATCCCCTTGAAGCCGCCGGCGAGTTGACCGAGTTCGCCCTTCAAGAAGGCCTTGGCGTCCTCCGACATCATTTGCTCGGCCTCGGAATACCTGCCCTCATTAGCGGCCCGGTAGAAGGCTTTCACCACGTCGCCTGGTGACTTCTGAAAAGGTGTGGGCATGCTGCCACAGGAAACAAGCAAAACGCTCACTGCCAACAGCGCCGTGCATGCGGCCACTCGTCTCATGACTGTCTTCCTTTCTGTATCGGCATCTGGCGCCTTTGCGGGGTATTTCTCACTTTCAATTCTTCGCTTTGCATTGTGTGGCTCCGTAGTCTCTTTCTGAGATCGCCGCTTTACTGCACGGCTATATTCAAGGTCTGGGCTCCTGCCACGCCGCCCAGCGTGAAGGTCACGGACACCGCGTTGCCGGCGGCCACCTGTGGCACCACCACGTTGAACTGGTACAGTCCTAAGTAGCCCGGGGCCAGCCCCGCATAGGGCAAGGCCGTGGCGGGCGTGCCGCCGAACGAGATCTGAAGCGGCGTAGTCAGTGCGTTCAGTTGTTGCACGATTTGCCCCGCCGGAATCGACGGCGACACCGGCCCAAAGCCCACACCATAAAGAACAATCGTGTCACCGGGTTTGGCCGGGCGCGACTCGATGCCAGGAATCGCACCTGTTGGAAGAACGTAGGTGCCGTCGCCGAAGAGCGCCACCACGTATTGGATTCCATTCACGCTGAAGGAGGGCGGAGCCAAGAACCCCGGCTCAATCGCGTTCACGGTTACCTTGTAAGTGGCGCTAGTGACACCCGCGCTGTTCACCGTCATCGCCTGCAAGCCCGCTGGCACGCCAAACGGCACTTGCGCGTTTATCTGCGTCGGGCTGATGAAGGCTATGAAGGCCGCCTGCCCGCCGATAGTGACCGAAGTCCCGTCGAGCGAGGTGGGAGCATTCACGCCGGTGAAGTCCGACGTCCCCCAGCCTCGCGTATCCCGCGCCAGGTTCGATCCGTAGATCTCGATCCAGGAGCCGGGCGAGACGTCCGGGAACTCCCCGAAAGCGCTGGCGCTGACCACCCCGCCTGGGCTGATCGACGGCGGAATCGTTGGCGCACCCGGCGTCAATCGCCGGACTCGGTTGTTATCGAGGTCGGCGATATAAACATTCCCCGCGGCATCAATCGCGATACCGTCCGGTTGGGTGATCTCGGCACTGGCGGCCGGGCCGCCGTCACCGGCGAACCCGTAGTTTCCATTTCCAGCGACGGTCGTGATTGTGCCGCCCGCGGATACCTGGCGTATGCGATGGTTATTCGCGTCCGCTATATACAGGTTGCCGGCGCTATCCACTGCTACGCCGTAGGGGTAGTTCAGCGCAAAGCTGGTGGCGGGGCCTCCGTCTCCATCGTAGCGGGCGTTTCCAGTCCCGGCGACTGTGGTAATGATTCCGTCCGCGGAAACTTTCCGGACTCGATGGTTGTCCGTGTCGGCAATGTAGAGGTTACCGGCGGAATCCAGCGCCAACCCTTCGGGTCTACTCAAAAGCGCGCTGGTTGCCGCACCTCCGTCGCCCGAGTATCCGCAACCGGCCTTGCCCGCCACGGTAGTGATGGTTCCACTGACCGATACTCTCCGGACCACGCAGTCGAAGGCGGTGAAGTGGGCGATGTAGAGGTTATCGGCCGAATCGAGCGCCAGCCCGCTAGGGTCTCCGATCTGTGCACTCACTGCCGGACCTCCGTCGCCTGAGTAACCGCCACCGCCCGTGCCGGCCACCGTGCTAATAGTGCCATCGACTGACACTTTGCGAATGCGGTTGTTCCACGAATCGGCGATGTAGAGGTTTCCGGAGGTGTCCACGACCACGCCCGAGGCGGCTTGACCGAACGAGTTGATCTGGAGCGCGGCGCTGGTGGCTGGACCTCCATCCCCCGAGAAAGCTGCGATGCCATTGCCCGCTACCGTCGTTATGCTTCCGTCCGCTGAGACCTTTCGAATACGGTGGTGGCTGGCATCGGCGATATAGAGGTCGCCCGATGAATCCAGCGCGAGTCCGGCGGGATAGGTAAGATGTGCGCTGGTCGCCGGTCCGCCGTCCCCAGAGAAGGTGGTGCCGCCGTTGCCGGCGATGGTATTTATGCTGAAGATGCTGAAGCTTTTCCCCGCGCCGGTGTAGTAGCTGCCAGCCTCCGCCGCTGTCCAGGCGTGGTCTTCGATCCAGACGTCATCCAAGCCGCCGTTCAGAGCGAACGCGCCGTTCTCAGCTCCCGCGAGGTATTGAGTGTTCTTGGGTGTATACGGCGGGTCTGGTAGCGGCCCGGCGCCCGCATCGGTTCCGTCCAGGTAAAGAGCGATCGCCTTGTTCGTGTGGTCGAAGACCCAGACGAGATTGTGCCACGTGCCGTCGACGACTGAGGTGGACGATGTGAATTGTCCGATATTCCCGTTGAGGCCGCCCTGGCAGGCGTCGGGATCGCCTCCACCTCCTACGCCGATATCCATCGCCAAGTATTTGGCGCAACCGCCGTTGCTACCGTTCGTGGCGAGGATCGTGAAAATCCGATAGCCGCACCCGCTGCTGCAGTTTCCGTCGTTAGGGAACTGGCTCATCTGCGCCCAGTAACCGAGTGTGAAGTTTGTGCTCGGGCTGGCGGCGATCTGCGTATCGGAGCATGCGATATAGAAGTGGTCGACGGGGCTGCCGGCAGCCGAGACGTGAATGGCGCTGTTGGGATTGCCAAACCGGTCCGGGACGTACGAAAGCAGTCCTGGATTGTTTATGGTGCAGCCTTCTGGCGCGCCCGCGTTGGGACCATCCATTGGGAGGTAGAAGAGCGTGTGTGGATTCGATCGGTAAACGCCTGGCTGTGCATCCGCGGGACGGACTGCGGCGGCGTAGCCCAGGCTCATGTTTAAGATGGTGATGGCAAATGTTCTCAGTTTCATCGTCGAACTCATTTCGTGCTTTGTTTAGCGCCCCGAATCTGCCAAAATGGGGGTTCTGGTACGGGGCACCGTAGTCTCGAAGTTAGGACCTTTCGCCCGCGTTGGCGCTGAAAATACGCTGATTCGGCGCTGAAAATAACCTGAATGACCCTGAATTCACCGCCGGAGAGCAGCGGATGCGACCAGCCGGTCGTTTGTTTCGGCGAGTTCCAACTCGATAAGCAGCTGCGCTCTCTGCACCGTGACGCTGAGCAGCTCAGGCTCCCCGCGAAGCCCTTCGCTACTTTGGAGTTCCTCATTGAGAATCGCCACCGCGTGGTCCCCAAGGCCGAGCTGCTCCGTGAAATCTGGGGCGGCCGGCAGGAGATCAACACCGTCGAACAGGCCGTGCGCAAGGTAAGGAAGGTCCTGGGAGACGACCCGGACGAGGCGCGCTACATCGAGACTGTCCAGGGCGAGGGGTATCGCTTCATCGCGGAGCTGCATGCCCCGGAGCGAGCCGAAACTGCGCCGGACGGAGACAGCCCGCGCCCCAGCCGCCGGAATCTGCTGATCGCGGCTGGCGTGGGAATGCCCCTTGTCGGCCTGACCGGGTTGGGGGCCTTTCGGCTTCTCCACAGAACTGCACACGTCGCCCGAGTCGCGGTAAACGGAACAAGCGTGGTGGCCACGAACGCCACAGGCGGCTTCCTTTGGACCTATCCGTTCGTTAAACCTCTGGAGGAAGCCCTACCCGGGGAATTGGGCTGGCGCACGCAGGTCGTAGACCTGGATGGCGAGGGTCTCCCCGAGGTTCTGCTGGCGCCCGCTTATGCGTCCGACCCGGGCCACCCAGGAGAGATATTCTGCTTCTCCTCGGCGGGAAAGCTGCTTTGGCGCTACAGACCCAAGGTCGACCTTCGCTTCAACAGGCCGGATCTCAATGGACCTTGGCACTTTACGCACGCGGTGGTGGTTCCCGGCAGGCCAGCCAGCACGATATGGGCGGCCGTGGCGCACGACGTCTGGTGGCCTTCATTCATCGTCCGGCTGTCGGCCGCCGGTGTAGCAGAGCTTATGTACGCAAGCTCCGGAGTCATTTACAGGCTGCTGAGTATCCGGAACGAAACCGGCTCGTACATTCTCGCGGCGGGCGTCAACAACGAATATCGGCAAGCCGCGCTGACGATCCTTTCCGAGAGCGGACCGCCGGCCACATCCCCTCAGGCCGAGGGGTCGGAGTACCAGTGCCTCGCCGGGTGCCCAAACGCCAGGCCTTACCGGTATATCCTGCTGCCTCGTTCCGAACTGAACGAAGCAAGCGGTCAGCCATACAACGAAGCCCACAATATCCATCTCCGGCCAGGCGGTATAACCGTGGAGGTGCGGGAGACGGTAGGGGCGGAAACGGAAGTCTCCTATTATGACTTCTCTCAGGACTTTGAACCCGAGCGTGTTGCGTACGGCAGTGGCTACCGCGCAATGCATGAGAAATTCGAAAGAGACGGCCGTATCAAGCACCGCTACGAAGATTGTCCCGAACGAAAGAGCGGCGCCGTTCTCCGGATCTGTGACGAAAAGGGAAACTGGCGCACGGTAACGATTCCACGCTCGCGCCCCTACGAATAGCGGGCGGCCTGCGGCGCCACCACCGGCCACTACGGGAAGGTGGACCTGCGCTTCCTGTTGAGCCGCCAGCTTTCGCTGCTCGGCTCGTTCATGGAGACAATGGGAGAACTGCACCGGGTGTTGCAGATTGACGCCGTAGCGGCTGGCGCCTGGCCTAGCCAGCCTTGCGGTCCTCGCGATCGAGCGCCTCACGCAGCAGTATCTTCATGTACGTCTGATAGCCGATCCCTTTCTTCTCCGCGAGCCGGCGGACGCGCTCGATATCGCCTTCCTGCATCCGGATCGTGATGTTCCGCGAATTCGCGGACGCCCGCAGCCGTTCCCGCAGGCGCTCCCGCGTCAGGACCTGCAGTTCCCCGGCTTTAGCCGCTGCCTTCAAATCGCGCGAGATCATGTCGCGGTTGCGATACCACCATTGGGCTTCTTCAGCCTCGCTACTGAATTTCGGAACGACTCTCTTGTTCATTGCCATTGCGATTATCCTCTTTCGCGCAGGTACGCCGCCCGGTCGTCCCCTGGCGAGTCAAACGCAGTTACGATCCGGACGAGACCCTCGCGATCTGTCCAGACGATCGTCAAAAACCGTCCAAGCCTCGTCATCCCCGCGGCTACGAACCTCTCTTCCCCGTCAATGACTTGGTAGCCGATCTCGACGGGGATATTCAACATGACCTGTTCGGCCTCGCCAGGCGTTACGTCGTGGCGCGCGATGTGCTCGACGTTTGCATCATCCCAGTCGAAGCCCAACTCATCCGCCACCAATCTCAGTATACATATCTTGCATGTATGCTCACATGGTGCTTCCACGCCGTCCCGGATCGCCGCCCGCGTGCCCCTATAATGGTGGTGAATCCGATGTCCGGCCCTTCCATCGTCATCAGCGCCACCTTCACGGCGGATGCTATCGAACAAACCCTGTCCTTCTGGATGCGCGAGCTGGGCTTCGATTACCGCATCCGGATGGCGCCGTACAACCAGGTGTTCCAGCTCCTGCTGGACCCGGCCGGCGCGCTGGCGTCCAACCGCGACGGCGTGAACGTCGTGCTAGTGCGGTTCGAAGATTGGGCGCATGCGCAGAATGGCGCGGCGCCGGACTTGGCGCGCCTGGAAGCCGACATCCAACACTTCGCCGCCAGCCTGAACACAGCCGCGCAGTCCTGCGCCGCGCCGCTGTTGGTTTGCGTCTGTCCGGCATCGCCCGGCTTCGCCGCCGATTTCCAAAGGCGCATGGAGGATCTCGTCGCGGCCGCCGTCGCTGAGTTGAGCACCGTCCACCTGGTGACGCCGCACGAGATCGACGCTCTGTATCCGGTGGCGCAGCCGCACGATGCGCTCGGTGACAAGCTGGGTCACATCCCTTACACCCCGGCATATTTCGCGGCGCTGGGCACCATGGTGGCGCGCAAGATCCACGCGCTGCGCACGCCGCCATTCAAAGTCATCGCGCTCGATTGCGACGATACGCTCTGGCGCGGCATCTGCGGCGAGGACGGGCCGCAAGGCGTCGTGGTGGACCCGCCGCGCAGGGCACTGCAGGAGTTCATGCTGGCGCAGCATGCGCAGGGCATGCTGCTGACGCTGTGCAGCAAGAACAATGTGGAAGACGTGCTGGACACCTTCCGGCTGCATCCCGAAATGGCGCTGCGGATGGACCATTTCGCCGCATGGCGCATCAACTGGTCGTCGAAGCCGGCGAACCTGGCGGCGCTGGCCGAAGAACTCGAACTGGGCCTCGACAGCTTCATCCTCGTGGACGACAACCCCCGCGAGTGCCGCGAGGTGGAGGCTACCTATCCGCAAGTGCCGGCCCTTACGCTGCCGCAGCGCGACGAGGAAATCCCAGAGTTTCTGCGGCACGTGTGGGCTTTCGACCGGCTACGGGTGACCGAAGAGGATCGCGCGCGTCCCGCGATGTACGCGCAGGAACTCGAGCGCCAGCGCGCCGAAAAGCAGGCGGCCAGTCTGGAAGATTTTCTCCGGAACCTGCAGCTTGAAGTGCGCATCGCGCCCATGTCGCCGAAGGATCTGGCGCGCGTCGCGCAGTTGACCGAGCGCACCAACCAGATGAACTTCACCACCGTGCGGCGGTCGGAGAGCGACATTCAGGCGCTGCTCGAATCGGGCAAAGCCGAATGCCTGACCGTGCACGTGAGCGATCGCTTCGGCAGCTACGGACTGGCGGGCGCCATGATTTTCCGCGGTGGCGTGGACGCAATCACCGTCGACACGTTCTTGCTGAGTTGCCGCGCGCTGGGCCGCGGGGTGGAGCATCGCATGCTCGCGGCGCTCGGGCGGACCGCGCAGCAGCGGGGCCTCGCCGCCGTGGAGGCCCGCTATGTGCGCAGCCAGCGCAATCGGCCGGCGCTGCTATTTCTGGAGAGTGTCGGGCTGCCGTTCCAGAGCGTGCGCGGCGAAGCGCTGCTGTTCCGGTTTCCGGCGGAGTTCGCAGCGGGGATTCAATACGAACCGTCGGTTGCACCGCGGCCGGCGGCCGGCGCCGCCCCGCAACCCGCGACTGCCAGCCGCGATGGAATTCCGTATGCGCGGATCGCCAGTGAGCTACACAATGTCGAACAAATCATGGACCAGAGCATGACTGAAAGCACTCGGCGGCTAACGCCTGCTCCGCCGGAGCCGCCGCGCTCGGACCTGGAGCGCGTCCTGTGCCGCATCTGGTCCGAAATGCTGGGCGTGCAGCCAGTGGGCATTCACGACAACTTCTTCGACCTGGGCGGCCATTCTCTGCTGGCCGTGCAATTGCTCTCGCGCCTGAAGGAAGAACTCGGCATCGAGCTGTCGCTCGAAGTGGTGTATGGCGCGGACTTCACCGTGGCGGAACTGGCCAAGGCCATCGAGTTGCGCGAAATCGAGATGGCGGGGGCGGATCGGTATGCCGCTCTGTTGGCCGAAGTGGAAAGCCTCACCGACGACGAGGTGCGCGAGTTGCTGGCCAAGGAAAGCGGAGAAACGCCGTACTGAACGATGCGGATTCTGCTGACCGCCAATGCGTCCTACGTGCCGCCCCGCGGCGGGGCCACGCGCAGCAACCTGCTGTGGCTGGAGTACATGGCGGCGCAGGGTCACGATTGCCGCGTGGTGGCCGGCGCATTGGCGGAAGGCGCCGGCAAGCGCGCGCAGATGGCGCAGGAAGGCTTGGATCGGCAAGCGCTGGTTAAGCGCGGCGTCCAGGTTTATGAGGTCGCGGAGCACTCGCGGCAAGCGCCCGTGCTGGGCCGGCACATCCGCGAATTTCAGCCGGATTGGGTGCTGGTTTCGTCTGAAGACCTGGGGCACGGGCTGCTCCGCGAGGCGCACGACTCCGCGCCCGGACGCGTGGTCTATCTGGCGCACACGCCGCAATTCTTCCCGTTCGGGCCGGCCAGTTGGAATCCCGATCCCAGCGCCACGGAACTGGTGGCGCGCGCGGCCGGTGTGGTGGCCATCGGGCATCACACCGCCGCATATATATGCCGGCACACCGGGCGCGAAGCCGTGGTGATCCATCCGCCGATCTATGGCAGCGGACCGTTTCCGAATCTGGCCTCGTTCGATACCGGACTGGTAACCATGGTCAATCCGTGCGCGGTCAAGGGCATCTCGATTTTTGTGGCGCTGGCGGAGCGCTTCCCGGCGTATGGATTCGGCGCAATGCCCGGATGGGGCACCACCGCCGCCGACCGCGCGCAACTCGCCGCGCATGCCAACATCGCGATGCTGCCGAACTGCCGCCACATCGCGGAGTTTCTGGGCCGCACGCGCATCCTGCTGATGCCCTCGCTCTGGTACGAAGGCTTCGGGCTTACCGTGATGGAAGCGATGCTGCACGGCATCCCGGTGATTGCGAGCGACGCCGGCGGACTGGTGGAAGCCAAGATGGGAACGCCGTTCGTGGCGCACGCGCCCGCCATTGAGCGGTATGCGCCGGTCTTCGATGAGCACTCGCTGCCGCAGCCGGTGATCGGGCCGGTGGACCTGCGGCCGTGGGAGGACGCGTTGTGCGCGCTCGCGACCGATCGCGCGCTATACGAGCGGGTTTCGGCGGCTTCGCGGGAAGCCGCGCTCCGTTTCGCCGGCAGCCTGGATGCCGGGCGCATGCAGGCGTTTCTGCAATCGCTCAAGCCGGGCGAGGCTGTGCGGGAGCGTCCCTCGCTGGCGAACCTGTCTCCCCAGAAGCGGACCCTGCTGTTGCGGATGGCTCGCGGCCGGAAGCTCTGAATGCGCATCCTGCTGGCGCAAAACGCGCTCTACTATCCGGCGTTTGGCGGCGGCGACCGCTCCAACCGTTTGCTGCTGGAAGCGCTGGCCGAACGTGGTCACGAATGCCGCGTGGTGGCGCGCATCGCCCGCTTTGGCGCCGCCGGGCACGCGCAATATCTGCGCGAACTGGCGGCGCGCGCGATTTCGACGCTGTCCGTCAAAGGCGGCGTGGTGGTGTTTCGCCGCGCCGGGGTGGAGGCGCATGTGGTCACGCATCATCCCAATCTGCGGGCCTACTTTGCGGCGCAGATCGCGGCGTTCGCGCCGGATGTGATTCTGACTTCCACCGACGATCCCGCGCAACTGCTGCTGGAAGTTTCCGTGCGATCGGACGCGCGCACGGTCTACCTGGCGCGCGCCACGCTGGCGCTGCCGTTCGGCCCGGACTGCGCCTTCCCGAGCGCGGCCAAAACGGAAGTGCTGCGCCAGGCCGGCGCGGTGGTGGGGGTGAGCCGGTACGTCGCCGATTACATCCGCAAGTGGAGCGGCATCCCGGCCGTGCATGTGCCGATCTCGTTGCTGGATCCGCCGCCTTATCCGGACCTGGGCCGCTTCGAAAACGAATTCGTCACGCTGGTGAATCCGTGCGCGGTGAAGGGCATTTCGATTTTTCTGGAGCTGGCGGACCGCATGCCCCAGGTGCGGTTTGCGGGCGTGCCCACCTGGGGCACCACCCAGGCGGACCGCGCGGCGCTGGCCAGCCGTGCGAACGTAACGCTGCTCGATCCCGTGGATAACGTGGACGACATCCTGCGCCGCACGCGCGTGCTGTTGGTCCCTTCGTTGTGGGCCGAGGCGCGGTCGCGAATTGTGGTGGAGGCCATGCTGCGGGGCGTGCCTGTGATTGCCAGCAATATCGGCGGCATCCCGGAGGCCAAGCTGGGCGTGGATTACCTGCTGCCCGTGCGGCCGATCGAAAGGTACGGGCCGCAGCTCGATGAGCAGATGGTGCCGTTGGCGGACGTGCCGCCGCAGGATATCGGACCATGGCAAGCGGCGCTCGAGCGGCTGCTTTCGGACCGCGCGCATTATGACGAGCTTTCGCGAGCGTCGCGCCAGGCGGCGCTGGCCGAGGCCGCAAGCTTGAGTGTGGAACCGTTCGAGGCGCTGCTGGAAAGGGTGGAGCAGGTGGGGCAGTCGGGGCAGGCGGTTCCGCCTGCTGGGGGTGCCCTAGACCGCCTCTCCCCCGATCGGCGCAGACTGCTGGCGCTGCGGTTAAGCAGGATCTCCGGCGCTGGGCACGTGGCGGCGGGCGCGCTGCGCCTGTTCTGCTTTCCGCACGCCGGGGGCGGAGGGGCGGCGTTCAAAGCCTGGGCGGAGCGGCTGCCGCGATCGATTGCGGTGGTGCCGATGCGCCCGCCCCGACAGAACAGGCCGAATACCATGGCCGAACTCGTAGCCGCGCTCGGCGATTCCATCGAGGCCACTCTGGACGAGCCGTTCGCCTTCTTCGGACACAGCATGGGCGCGGTGGTGGCGTTCGAGCTGGCGCGCCTTCTGCGGCGGCGCAATCGGCCTACGCCGCGCCTGCTGGTGGCTTCGGGCGCGCGTGCGCCGCAGTTCCGGCGTGGACACGTGCCGCCGCCCGAACCTAGCGAAGCGCAATTCATGGAGGCCTTGCGGCGATTGGAAGGGACGCCGCGCGAAGTGCTCGACAATCCCAATCTCATGCAACTGATTCTGCCGGCCCTGCGGGAGGACGCTGCCATCTACCGGCATTACATCTACGCCGAGGAACCCCCGCTCGATTGTCCGATCCGCGCCTATGGCGGGGCCGAAGATCCGAATGTGAGCCGCGCACATCTGGAAGCCTGGGCGCAACAGACCACGGCCGCGTTTGCCGTGCGAGTATTTCCCGGCGGCCACTTTTATCTGCAGACTTGCCGCGCGGAGTTTCTCGCGGCTCTGGCGCGGGATCTGACGGAGTGAAGAACGGAAGTCTTTCATCGTGCGATCTTATACTTCCGCATTTATGTACCGTTTTGAGCGTCCTCTCGCGTCTGTTAGGTTTTTGGTAGGATCACATTAGCTGACTCCCGGCTTCTCGAAGGATTCTTAACATGGACTTTACAAGACGGATACTCCTCACCTCTTTGTTCCTGGCAGCCGTAGTGTGCGCGCCTTCCGCCAGGGGCGCAGTGCCGCCTTCCAACGGATGGATGGTAATCTTGAACGAACCGCCGGCCGTCGAGCGCTATCCCGGCAAGTTCCGGAACACGCGCGCGGCTGCCGAGCCCTACCGGCAGCACTTGCGCCAAGTGCAAGCCGGGCTGCGCGCGCAGATCGAAGGCAGACATATTCGCGTCACCGGCGGTATCCAGCACCTGATGAATGGCCTGTTCGTGGTCGCATCGCCCGCGCAGGCGGCAACCCTGCGGAACCTTCCGGGCGTGAAGTCGGTGGTCCCGCTGAGGCGGTATCACAGAGAAGACCAACTTACTCTCAGCAATGTCGCGGCGGCTTGGAGCTCTTCCGGGATTGGCGGGGCGGCCAACGCGGGCGCGGGTCTGTTCATCGGCGTTATCGATACCGGCATCGATCAGACCAATCCCTCGTTTAATCAACCATCTTTGCCCACGCCAAGCGGCTACCCGATCGCCGATAGCACAGCCGACCTGGCCTTCACCAGTAACAAAGTAATCGTCGCCCGCAGTTACGTCAGTTATGTCGCCGTCTTCGACGAGACTGACACCAACCCGGACTTTCAATCGCGCCCGGACGATTACACCGCGCGCGATTTGGTGGGTCACGGTACTGGCGTCGCCTCGGTCATCGCCGGGATGAGCACGACCGTTAACGGGATCCCCGTTTCTGGCATCGCGCCCATGGCGTACCTGGGAAATTATAAGGTCTTCGGTTCCGATGAAGTGAACCCGACGGCCTCCGGAGCCGGGCTGATGCAAGCCCTGAATGATGCCGTCAGCGATGGCGTGGACGTGATTAACCTGTCGATCGGTGGCTTGTCCACCGTCGGCCCCCTGGATACGAGTTGCGGCGGCCCGTGCGATCCCTTTGCCTATGCGCTCGAGACAGCGGTCGAGTCGGGCTACGTGGTGGTGGTGGCCGCCGCCGGCAACGATTCGAATATCGGCTACCAGTACAACTTCAACTCGGCCAGCACTCCTACACTGGCTACGATTTCCTCTCCCGGCTATGCGCCCTCCGTGATATCCGCCGGCGGAATCCAGAACAACGTGATTTACACGCAAAGCGTGGATGTATCGGGCACCGGGGTTCCCGCGAACCTCCAGACAATTGCGGCCGTGACCAGCTACGATGGGCCGGATCCGGCGTCGCCCGTCAGCGCCCCGACGGTGGATGTCACCCAGGCCGGAGACACCGACGGCTTGCTGTGCTCTCCCCTATCCCCCGCGGCGCTGAGCAACGAGTTTGTTCTCGTATTGCGCGGCACCTGCGACTTCAGCGTGAAGGTCGGCTACGCCCAGCTTGCCGGTGCGAAGGGCGTGATCTTACTCGATAACGGGACCGGGCTTTCCCCTTGGAGCGTGGGCACGAGCGCGCAGATCCCCGCGTTCCTGATAGGTCAAACCGATGGCTCCAATCTGAAGAGCTACATCGACGCCAATTCCGGCGCGAGCGTAACTATGAATCCGAATCCGTTCCAGGCGCCCGCGTCCACTCAGTACGTCGAGGATAAGTGCTTTCCGACGTTCGCCGCCCTGCCCACGGAAGCTTTGATACCGGAGTCCGTGGCGTGCTTCGCGTCTCTCGGGCCCACCTTCGGCGTGGGATCGACGCTGGTCAAGCCCGACGCAGTGGCAGCCGCCACCGACTTCCTGCTGGCGGCCCAGAACTACGATCCCGAAGGCGGGTTGTTCAACTTCAATCAATATGGGACGGCCGATGGCACCAGTTTTTCAACTCCCATGTTTTCCGGAACCGCCGCACTGGTCATACAAGCGAATCCCAGCTTCATCCCACTACAGGTCAAGTCCGCGCTGGTGAACACAGCTTCCGCAGCCGGGCTGAAGACCACCGATGGCAGCGCTGCCGCGCCCCTGGTGGGAGTGGGCGCGGGACTGCTTCAAGCGCAGTACGCAGTGGCATCCACGGCGCAGTTCGTCCCATCCTCGGTTTACTTCGGCGTGCTGAGCGGGGCACTGCCGTCGGCTCAACCGGTGACGGTCTACAACAGCGGGACAAGTTCAGTGACCTTGAGTTTGAGCGCCGCGCAGCCCTCCGGGCTATCCGGGACTCAGGTGCAAGTGAACGGCGCAGCCAGCACGAGCCTTACAATACCGGCCGGAAGCACGGCCAACCTGAACGTCGGTCTTTCCGGTAACGTGCCCGGACCCGGCCGCTATGAAGGGCTGATCACGGCCACGGGCGCCAACACGCCTCTCACTTTTCCTTACATGTTCCTGGTAAGCGACAACACACCCTACGATATTATTCCGTACACGCAAACGCCGCCAGGGATTGTAGCATTTGATGGCCCGGCCGGCGCGAATCTTCCGTGGTACTCAACGGTCCCCTGCACCACCGTCAACACCTGCATCCTGGATTATGGCGCGATCGCGATTCAGGTCATCGACAAATACGGAGCTCCCGTGGCCAATGCTCCAGTGCAATGGAGTGTAACAGGAGGCAATGGGAGCATCCTGCCGGGAGTGAACTACACGGACAGCACTACGGACGTTTATGGATGGGCCGGGGCTTCCGTGGTACTCGGCTCAACCGCCGGCCCCCAGGAGTTCACCGCCACTGTCAATGGAATGGCGATGCCCTTCGACGGAAATGCGCGGGCCGTGCCCACGATTCCCGCTGGCAGCATCGTGGATGCCGCCAGTTCTGTCGCCTCAGTGGCGGCTGGATCCTGGATCTCGATCTATGGCAGCAATCTTTCCGACGTAACAGACAGCGCTTACTCTACTTGCCCGCAGTGCTCGGCCGTCACCCAGCCGTTTCCACTGGGCCTCGACGGCGTGGCGTTCAGCTTCGATACCTCGACTCTCAGTTTGCCGGGCCGCTTTCAGTTCGTAGGTCCGAGCCAACTGAACGTGCAGGTGCCGTGGGAACTCGCGGGCCAGAGTCCGGTGTTCGTCAAGTCGATTATCAATTACACATACAGTGGGTTAAACATTCTGCCACTGGCCCAGTACGCACCGGGATTCTTTCTGATTGACTCGGCCAGCGACGTAGCCGCACTCGACTTCCCGAACTACCATCTGATCAACTCCAGCAATCCCGTGGCGCGCGGCTCTGTCGTTCAGTTGTTCATGAGCGGGCTGGGACCGGTCAACTGCACAGCGGGGCCCCCAAGCTGCACAGCTTCTAATCAACCGGCGGACGGCGTCGGTGCACCTGACGGAACAACTGGCAATCCGCTGGCAACCACCCAAGCTACACCTACAATCACGATCGGGGGCCAGGATGCCGGGACACCTTTGTACAGTGGCCTGGCGCCAGGCGCTGTCGGCTTGTACCAGGTGAATGTTACGGTGCCGTCAGGCACCGCGACGGGACAGCAACCGATCACCTGCACCATCGGCGGAATAACTTGCACCAACGCCAAGGCTTATCTGTACGTAAAGTGAATGTGGGGCGGGCCCGTGGGGGTGGGTCCGGCGGCCTCTTAGGCCGCCACAGCGAGCAGCGCTCGCCCGCCTGCGCTATAGTGAATGACTACAGCTATGTTCGAGAAAGTCGCTGTATTCGACACTACCCTGCGGGATGGTGAGCAGGCCGCTGGCACGC
>OCTA010001655.1_pt1 | contig 20470 bp, 20 predicted proteins | sample 1538991 | NCBI WGS metagenome assembly OCTA01 (sample SAMEA3539302, study PRJEB22396) | soil metagenome | biome: tundra; feature: field; material: soil | place: USA | collected 2010-05 | depth 0.15 m | reverse complement strand
GGCGCAGCGGAGACGCTAGCGCAGGCGATGGCGCAGCCCGCGGCGGCTCCGCCAGCGGCCGGTCCGGCCGGAACCGGTGCCGGCGGCGCCGGGGCCGCGCTGGCCGGGGCCGCCCTGCCCGAGGTGCTGCTCGCCAGGCTGGCGCAGGTGAATGCCGCCTGTCCGCAGGACTACCGCAGGCTGGACACCCTGTTTCACTTGTCGATCGCCGAGCTGACCGGCTCGAGCTTGCTGGCGACCGCCTGCGCCGACGCCCGGATGCGCCTGAACGGCCTGCTGAACGCGATCCCGGTGCTGCGCCGCAACATCGACCACACGGCCGGCCAGCATACGGCGATCGTGGTCGCCATCCTGGCCGGCGACGCCCCGGCGGCCCGCCGCGCGGTGGCCGAGCACCTCGACGGCACCGGAGCCCTGCTGCGCGGATTCCTGGCCTGAGCCGCAGCGCCCCCCGGCGCCGCTGCCAGAGTGCCGGTTTCACGGCCACCGCGACGGTGCCACCGCGCCGGTTCCATGATCTCGTAAAGACAGGGGCGCCGCAGCGCCCGGATCCTTCGCGTTAACGCCAATGCGGCCCGGGGCGACCAGGATCAGCTCACCCGCCGGAGCCGTAGGCCGGCGCGGGTATGCCCACCGGGTTGGGAAACGGGAGCTCGGCCGCGCATGCCTGAGCGACCGGTCCAAGCAGGGCCGCGAGGCGCTCAGTTGCCGCGTGCCCGAGCCGCGCCCAGGGCCGCGCCGCCGCCAGGTCGGTCGCGTCCTCCACGGCCCGGTGCGCGGCCGTGCCCGCCGGTGTCGCCCGGCCAGCTTGATCGAGCCAGCCCCGGCCGGCCAGCCGGGCCGCCGCCTGATCCCATTCCTCGTCGGTCCAGCCGCGCATCGGCTGGAGCAGCCCGCGTGCCAGGTCAAGCCCGGCCCGCAGCACGAGGGCCTCGCAGCCGCCGATGCCCGCCGCGACCAGCGCGGCGCAATGGCCATCGCCCCGGTGCTCGCGGAGCACGGTCGCGGCCTGCCACAGCAGGGCCAGCGGCTCAGCAGGCGCCGGGAGCGCGGCGTTGGCGGCTGCGAGCACCCGGCCTGCGCAGTCCAGGCCGGACGCGGCGTCGGCGAGCAGGCTGGCCAGTTCAGGCACCGCCGGGTCGCGGCCGGACACCAGCCGCCGCAGTGCCGCCACTGCGCCCGCCGAGCGGACGGCAAGTGCATCGGCCGGCGCGATGAGGTCCCAGACCCCAGGCAGCGCCCTGGCGACCATCGACGGAGCGAAGCTGAAGAAGGAGCCCGTCACCGGGGCGGCCGCCGCCGCGCCCAGCGGGGCGGCACGTCCGGCGAAATAGCCGCGCCAGAAGCCGCGTAGCCCGGCGTCCTCGAACGCCGACCGGGCCTCCGGCGTGAAGTAGGTCACCACGTGCACCGGCTCGAACAGGGTCCACATCCTCCTGGCCAGCTGCGGCGGGTTGTCGTCCATCGTGGTCCTCCTCAAGGTCGGCGGCCGGCAGGCAGGCGCCGCGGGGATGGGCTCTGGGCTGGGTGACCGGATCCGGCCGGCGCCCGCGCGCGGGCCACGGCCTGGCTGAGCATCGAGACAGCCAGCGCGGCGCCGACTGCTACCGCGAGCGCGGTGGCCAGGTTGGAGCCGACCAGGTGCCTGGTGGTGGAGATCCCGTCGAAGAAGGCGGGCGGGATGAACGCCGCAGCGGCGCACCCGGTCATGCACAGGACGAGCACCGCGGCGTCCCGGCGCCAGGATGCGCCGGTCACGAACAGCGCGGCGATCGCGAGCGCGGCGAGCGCGGCCCACAGCGGGAGCAGCCAGAGCAGGCCTAGCCTGGCCGGAACGAGATGCACCAGCCAGGTGACCACCGCTACCCGGTGCTCCAGCGCCCCCGGCGGATGGCCGGCGGATGGCGGGTAGCTGCCCAGGTAGGTCACCCGGAAATCCATCGCGTCCCGGGCCGCCAGCTGGCCGATGGACAGGACCCGGGCTGGATGCGTGAGCAGGAAATGCATGATGTTGCTGTCGCTGAACTTCGCGGCATACCGGGCGTAGAGCGGATCACCGCGCACGTTGACCTTGGTAAAGGCGTCGGCGCCGGCGTACTTCGCCCAGCTGGCGGGAAGGCCCAGCGCGCGCAAGTCGGCTCGCGCGTTGTCGTGCCCGTTCACGATGTCAACGAAGATGACATCCACCGCCTGCTCGCGATGGAGACTGGCGGCGTAGGGGCTCGTCCCGTCCCAGCGCACATAGATCACGGCCAGCAGCGCGAGGGCGCCCGCGACCGTTACTGCCGCACCCGTCTGCCAGGTCAGGAACCGGCGCAGCCCCCGCGCGCGACCCCGGTCCGGGCTGGCCAGCACGAGGGTGAGGCAGATCGGCACGACCAGGGTGATGTACTGCTCCTTCGACGGGATAGCAAGGATGCCGCCCGCCCCGGCCAGCAGCAAGCCGGACGCCGTCGTCCGCCAGCCCCGCCCCAGGTAAACGACGCCGGCGGCGACCAGGAGCAGGCCGGTCATGGTGGCACCCTCGCTGAACGGGCTGGCGTAGACATCGAAGAACGCGGCATCCGCCATGACCAGCCACCCGGCGGCCGCCACTGCGAGCCGCGCCCAGAGTCTCAGCCGCAGCCCCGCCACCAGGGTCGCAATCCCGAACGAGGCGATCGCGCACGTCAGCAGGCCGAGCGCGATCAGGTTCACCCGGCCGGGCAGGCCCAGTGCGGGGGTGAGCCACTGAGCCACGTCCAGCAGCAGATGCTGCGACGATGGGTAGCGGCCGGCGCCACTGCAGGCCGGAGCGCGGTGGAACTGGAAGTAGGCGTAGCTGAACCAGCGCGAGTGGCCGCCGGTGACTGGCGCCGCGTCCAGCCCGCACATCAGCCGGGGGCCGTCGTGGTTGTCCGCCTGGCCAACTGGCCCAGGGACCAGGAAACGCAGGACGAACAAGCCCATCGAGCCGGCAAAGACCGACAGCCACAATGCCGCCGGCCGCAATCCCGCCAGCCCGCGCACCGGCCAGCCGCCCTGGCGGGCCGGCGCCGCGCCGTTCAGTCCCCGCCCGCGAGCGTCCAGCTCGCGTGGTGCCGGCTCGCGTGGTCCCGGCTCGTGACCGGCCAGCTCATGGCCTGGCACCCGGTCCTCCTCCTAGCGTTCCGGTTAACCTCGCGGCCGCCCGCCGCCGCGGCCGTATCCGCCCGCGCGCCCCCTGCGGAATGGTACGTGGCATTTGGGCGGCGCAGCGTGCCGTGGCGCCAGGCGGGGGGCCGATTGCGCGCCCGGAAGTATTTACGGCACAATGATGTTGTGAAATACATGAGCCAGCCAGACGCGATCTCCGGCGCCCCCGGCGCGGGGGGCGGGATGAGCGCTGCGCCGGGTCATGGCGGCCTAGCCCAGGTTACGCAGGCCCAGCCAGGTTCCGAGCGGGGCACCCGGGCCAGGATCGCCCGGCTGATCCTGGAGAACGGCCCGGTCACCGCGGCGGGCCTGTCCGCACGCCTGGGCCTGACTCCCGCCGCGGTCCGCCGCCATCTGGACAATCTGGCCGCCGAGGGCATGATCGAGATCCGGATCGCCAGGTCTTACGCCAACCGCGGCCGCGGCCGCCCGGCCCGGCTGTTTGCCATCACCGACGCGGGCCGGAGCGCATTCGAGCACGCCTATGACGACCTGGCTACCAGCGCGCTGCGATTCCTGGCCGAGCGCGCCGGGCCAGGAGCGGTCACGGAGTTCGCCCGCAGGCAGATCGCTGAGCTGGAGGAGCGGTACCGTCCCGCGGTACAGGCCGCGCCGCCGGCGCAGCGCGTGAAGGCACTGGCCGACGCGCTGTCAGCGGACGGCTATGCGGCCTCGGCGAGCGGCGCGCCTGCCGCGGGCGGCGGCGAGCAGCTGTGCCAGCACCACTGCCCCGTGGCGCACGTCGCGGCGCAGTTCCCGCAGCTTTGCGAGGCCGAGACCGAGGCATTCGGCCGGCTGCTCGACACGCCCGTGCAGCGCCTCGCGACGATTTCCCGCGGCGACGGGATATGCACCACGCATGTCACCGCGCCGTCTCTCGCGCATCCCCGCACCTACCCGACCGAGTCCGGAGGAATCCTCGCATGACGACAATCGCGCACCCCGAGCTTGAGGGGCTGGAGCGTTACAAGTTCGGCTGGTCCGACTCTGACGTGGCGGGCGCGTCCGCGCGCCGCGGCCTGTCGGAAGAGGTCGTCCGCGACATCTCAGCGAAGAAGGACGAGCCCGCCTGGATGCTCGACCTGCGGCTGAAGGGCCTCAAGCTCTACGACCGCAAGCCGATGCCGGCCTGGGGCGCTGACCTGTCCGGAATCAACTTCGATAACATCAAGTACTTCGTCCGCTCGACGGAGAAGCAGGCGGCCAGCTGGGACGAGCTGCCTGCCGACATCAAGAACACCTACGACAGGCTCGGCATCCCGGAGGCGGAGAAGCAGCGCCTGATCGCCGGCGTCGCGGCGCAGTACGAGTCCGAGGTCGTCTACCACAAGATCAGGGAAGACCTGGCAGAGAAGGGCGTCATCTTCCAGGACACCGACACTGCCCTGCGTGAGCACCCTGACCTGTTCCAGGAGTACTTCGCCACCGTGATCCCGGTCGGGGACAACAAGTTCGCCGCGCTGAACACCGCGGTCTGGTCCGGCGGGTCATTCATCTACGTGCCGAAGGGAGTGGACGTAGAGATCCCGCTGCAGGCCTATTTCAGGATCAACACCGAGAATATGGGCCAGTTCGAGCGGACCCTGATTATCGTCGATGAGGGTGCGAATGTGCACTACGTCGAGGGCTGCACCGCGCCGGTCTACTCGTCCGACTCGCTGCACTCCGCGGTGGTCGAGATCATCGTGAAGAAGGACGCGCACTGCCGCTACACCACCATCCAGAACTGGTCGAACAACGTCTACAACCTGGTCACCAAGCGGGCTGTGGTCCAGGCGGGCGCCAGCATGGAGTGGGTGGACGGGAACATCGGCTCCAAGGTGACGATGAAGTACCCGGCCGTCTACCTGATGGGCGAGCATGCCAGGGGCGAGACGCTCTCGGTGGCGTTCGCCGGGACCGGCCAGCACCAGGACGCTGGCGCCAAGATGGTGCACTGCGCGCCGAACACTTCCTCCCAGATCATCTCCAAGTCGGTGGCCAGGGCCGGCGGCCGGACGTCCTACCGCGGCCTGGTGCAGGTCCAGGACGGCGCCGCGCATTCCAAGTCCACCGTGAAGTGCGACGCGCTGCTGGTGGACACGATCAGCCGCTCGGACACCTATCCCTACGTGGATGTCCGCGAGGACGATGCCGAGATGGGCCACGAGGCAACCGTCTCGAAAATCTCCGCGGACCAGCTCTTCTACCTGATGAGCCGGGGGATGACCGAGGACGAGGCGATGGCTACGATCGTCCGCGGGTTCGTCGAGCCGATCGCGCGCGAGCTGCCGATGGAATACGCCCTTGAGCTGAACCGGCTGATCGAGCTGCAGATGGAAGGAGCGGTCGGCTGATGTCGGTCCTGCAGGGGGCGGTGGAGTCCACCGCCCCCGTATCCAGGTTGCACGAGCGGCAGTCCTACGATCCCGCTGACTTCGGCGTTCCCACCGGGCGCGAGGAGGAGTGGCGGTTCACGCCGCTGCGCCGGCTGCGCGGGCTGCACGGTTCGCAGGCCCTGCCGACCGGCAAGGTGAGCGTGGCCGCCGATGCCGCGCCGGGAGTTACCGCAGAGCTTGCGCGACGCGGCAACCCACGGCTCGGCATCTCCTACGTGCCCGCCGACAGGGTCAGTGCGCGGGCCTTTGCCTCGTTCAGCGAGGCGACCGTTGTCACGGTGCCCGCCGGGCTCCAGAGCACTGAGCCGACGCTGATCTCGGTGCGCGGGGAAGATACGGCTGGGGCCGCGTTCGGGCACTTGCTGATTGACGTGCAGCCGAATGCGCGTGCCGTCGTGGTGCTCGACTACAGCGGCAGCGCGACGTACGCGGACAACGTCGAGCTGGTGGTGGGGGACGGGGCGTCGCTGGCGGTGGTGTCGCTGCAGGACTGGGCGGCCGACACGGTGCATCTGTCGCATCATCATGCGCAGCTCGGCCGGGACGCCCGGCTGACGCACACCGCCGTCACCCTGGGCGGCAGCGTGGTCAGGCTCGCGCCATCGGTCCGGTACGCGGGACCCGGCGGCGACGCTGAGCTGCGCGGCCTGTACTTCGCCGACGCCGGCCAGCATCTGGAGCACCGGCTCTTCGTGGATCACGCCGAGCGCAACTGCCGCAGCCGGGTCAGCTACAAGGGCGCGCTGCAGGGCACCGAGGCGCACGCGGTGTGGATCGGCGACGTGATCATCAGGGCCGGGGCCAGCGGCACCGACACCTACGAGTACAACAGGAACCTGGTGCTGACGGACGGCACCAGGGTCGACTCGGTGCCGAACCTGGAGATCCTCACCGGCGAGGTCGTCGGCGCCGGCCACGCCAGCGCCAGCGGCCGGCTTGAGGACCATCACTTGTTCTACCTGATGGCCCGCGGGATCCCGTTCGACGAGGCGCGGCAGCTGGTGATCCGCGGGTTCTTCGGCGAGCTGATCGCCCAGATCGAGGTGCCTGAGCTGCGCGACCGGATCACCCGCTCGATCGAGGCCGAGCTTGCGAGGTCACGGGCATGACCGAGGCAGCCGGCTATGTCCGGGCCTGCGCCGTGGCCGACGTCCCTGACGACGGCGCCCTGGGCATCGAGGTGCAGGGCATCCCGGTCGCGCTGATCCGGGCCGGCGGCGAGATCTTCGCCCTGCACGACGTGTGCTCGCACGAGGAAGTCCCGCTGTCCGAGGGCGACATCTACGACCACACGGTGGAGTGCTGGCTGCACGGCTCCTGCTTCGACCTGCGCACCGGCAAGCCCACCGGACCCCCGGCGACCAGGCCGGTCGCCACCTACCCCGTGAAGATCGACGGCGATGACGTCTATGTCTCGCTGCCAGACCAGGAGAGATGATGGCCACCCTCGACATTCGTGACCTGCACGTCAGCGTGACCGAGGCGTCCGGCGCCAGCCGGGAGATCCTTCGCGGCGTCGACCTGACGGTGTCCGCCGGCCAGACGCACGCGATCATGGGGCCGAACGGATCGGGCAAGTCCACGCTCGCCTACGCGATCGCCGGGCACCCCAAATACCAGGTGACGAGCGGGACGGTCGGCCTGGACGGCGAGGACGTCCTGGCGATGAGCGTGGACGCCCGGGCCAGGGCCGGCCTGTTCCTCGCCATGCAGTACCCGGTCGAAGTGCCCGGCGTCTCGGTGTCGAACTTCCTGCGCACGGCGGTGACCGCGGTCCGCGGTGAGGCGCCGAAGCTGCGGCTGTTCGTCAAGGAACTGCGGGCCGCCATGGACAAGCTCTCGATCGACCCGGCCTTCGCCGAGCGGAATCTCAACGAGGGTTTCTCCGGCGGTGAGAAGAAGCGGCACGAGATCCTCCAGCTGCAGCTGCTCAACCCGAAGATCGCGATCCTGGACGAGACCGACTCCGGGCTCGACATCGACGCGCTGCGGGTGGTGTCCGAGGGGATCAACACGTTCCGCGAGTCCCCGGGCCACGGCGTGCTGCTGATCACCCACTACACCCGGATCCTGCGGTACGTGCAGCCCGACTTCGTGCACGTGTTCGTCGGCGGCAAGATCGTCCGCCAGGGCGGCCCTGAACTGGCCGAGGAGCTGGAGGCGAACGGCTACGAGAGGTTCGTGACCGCGGAGGCGATGGCATGACCCTGGACGTCGCGCGGGTCCGCAAGGACTTCCCGATCCTGGAGCGCCGGGTCCGCGGCGGCCGGCCGCTGATCTACCTCGACAGCGCCAACACCTCGCAGAAGCCGCGCCAGGTCATCGACACGCTGACCGACTTCTACGAGCGGCACAACGCCAATATCCACCGGGCCAGCCACGAGCTCGGCGAGGAGGCAACCGCCGCCTACGAAGGCGCGCGGATCAAGGTGGCGCAGTTCATCGGCGCCAGCGACGAGGCCGAGATCGTCTTCACCAAGAACATCTCGGAGGCGATCAACCTCGTCGCCTATGCCATGAGCAACGCGGCCACCTCGCCGGGGGAGGCGGAGCGGCTGCGGCTGCGCCCCGGCGACGAGATCGTGATCACCGAGATGGAGCACCACTCCAACATCGTCCCGTGGCAGCTGCTCTGCCAGCGGACCGGTGCGGTGCTGCGCTGGTTCGGCGTTACCGACGACGGCCGCCTCGACACCTCGAATCTCGACGACCTGATCACCGAGCGGACCAGGCTGGTCGCTCTCGTACACCAGTCCAACGTGCTGGGCACGATCAACCCGGTCGCGATGATCGCGGACCGGGCCCACGCCGCGGGCGCTCTGGTGCTCGTGGACGCCGCCCAGTCCGTCCCGCATATGCGGGTGAATGTGACCGAGCTTGGCGCGGACTTCGTCGGCTTCACCGGTCACAAGCTCTGCGGCCCCACCGGAATCGGCGTGCTCTGGGCGCGCCGGGAACTGCTCGAGGCGATGCCGCCCTTCCTCGGCGGCGGCGAGATGATCGAGAGCGTCTGGATGGACCGCAGCACGTTCGCCGCCCCGCCGCACAAGTTCGAGGCGGGCACCATGCCGATAGCCCAGGCCGTCGGCCTGGGCGCCGCCATTGATTACCTGACCGGCGTCGGGTTCGACGCGATCAGGACGCATGAGCAGGAACTGGTCGGCCGGGCGCTCGGCGCCCTGACGGCGATCGACGGGCTGCACATCATGGGGCCCGCCGACCTGGCGGACCGCGGGGCCGCGATCTCCTTCACCCTCGCCGGCGTGCACCCGCACGATGTCAGCCAGGTCCTGGATGAGCTGGGCATCGCGGTGCGGGCCGGGCACCATTGCGCCTGGCCGCTGCACCGCAGGTATGGCATCCAGGCCAGCACCCGCGCTTCGTTCTACTTGTACAACTCCAGTGCGGAAGTGGATGCCCTGGCCGAGGGGATCCGGCACGCCCAGCGGTTCTTCGGGGCGACATGATGGACCGTCGGCCTCCGGCAGCGGCCGGGAAGCATACAAGGTCAGCGGCCACGGAACACACCGGACCGCCCGGCTTGTTGAAGGCGCAGTGATGGAACTTGAGTCGCTGTATCAGGAAATCATCCTGGACCACTACCGGCACCCGCACCATAAGGGCCTGCGGGAGCCTTACAACGCCGAAGTGCACCACGTGAACCCGCTCTGCGGCGACGAGGTGACCCTCCGGGTAATGCTGAAGGACGCGGGTGGTGAGCCCGTGGTCGCGGACATCTCCTACGACGCCCTCGGCTGCTCCATCAGCCAGGCGAGCGTGTCAATGATGGCCGACGCGATCATCGGGAAGACGGTGCGCGAGGGGATGGACGCCAGCGGCGCGTTCCTGGAGCTGATGAAGTCCAGGGGCGAGGCAGAGCCTGACGAGGACGTGCTCGGCGACGCGGTCGCATTCGAGGGCGTCTCGAAATACCCGGCGCGCATCAAGTGCGCGCTGCTGGGCTGGATGGCCTGGAAGGACGCGACCGCCCGCGCCATGAATGGCTCCGGGCGAGACGATGACTCAGCTGCCGGGACAGCCCCGGAAGCGGGCAGGGAGCAGAGATGACAGAGAACGCGCTGGACCACGCCGGGGACGCCGGCCCGCAGCTGGAGGAGCCGGCCGCGGTGGCCGCCGGCCAGCCGGCGCAGACGCAGGACCCGGCCGCGGTGGCCGCCGGGCCGCTGGACCCGGAGAACGAGGACCTGCTGGAGGCGCTCAGGGATGTCGTCGACCCCGAACTTGGCGTCAACGTCGTGGATCTGGGCCTTGTCTACGGCGTGACGCTGGGCCAGGACCGCATCGCCACCATCGACATGACGCTGACCAGCGCTGCGTGCCCGCTTACTGACGTGATCGAGGATCAGACCCGGGACGCGCTCGAGGGCCTCGTGAACGACTTCAGGATCAACTGGGTCTGGATGCCGCCGTGGGGGCCTGACAAGATCACCGAGGATGGACGCGAGCAGCTGCGCGCGCTCGGTTTCAACATCTGACCTTCAGCTCGCCGCGCAGGGACTGGCAACCCTCCGGCTCAGCCCGCCCGGCGGTAGGCGCGGACGGCGAGCGGCGCGAACACGATAAAGATCCCGGCCAGCCACACGGCACTCTTCCACAGGTTCGCCTCGATCGGGCCGCGCAGAGCCAGCGCGCGCATCGTGTCGATGACGTAGGTGACCGGCTGGTTGTTGGCGAACGCCTGCAGCCAGCCGGGCATCGTCTGGATCGGCACGAACGCCGAGCTGAGGAACGTGATCGGGAACAGCCAGATCAGCCCGAACGCCTGCACCGACTCCTCGTCCCCGATGGCCAGGCCGGTAAAGGCGGCGATACAGCAGATCGCCAGCCCGAAGACGGTGGCGAGCACGATCATGGCCACGGCCGGGACAGCGCCGTTCTCGAACCGGAAACCGACCGCGTAGCCCACGCCGACGACGATCAGGATCGTCACCAGCATCCGCGCTGTGTCGGCGACAAGCCGGCCGGCCAGCACCGCCGAGCGCGCCATGGGCATCGACCGCAGCCGGTCGATCACGCCCTTCTGCAGCTCCTGCGCCAGCGCGATGGCCGTACCGAATGTCGCGAACGCCGCCGTCTGCGCGATGATCCCCGGCATCAGGAAGTTGACGTAGCCGCCAGGGACGTGCACCGGGATCGCGCCGCCGAAGACGTAGCGGAACATCAGCACGAAAATGACCGGCTGGATCACGGTGAACACGATGTAGGCGGGTACGCGCATCCAGACCAGCAGGTTGCGCCTGGTGATGGTGAGCGTGTCGCTCACCGCCCAGCGGGTCCGGGCGACCAGGCCGGGCGGGTCCGCCTGCGCGGTAATCGCGCTCATGACGCCACCCCCGCTGCTTCCTTCCTGCCCGCTCTCCGGCGGCCACGGCGGCGTCCGGCTTGCTGCCCCTCGTCCTCGGCAGCGTGCCCGGTCAAGGCGAGGAACACGTCGTCAAGAGAGGGCCGGCGCAGCGCCAGGCCGTGGATCTGGACGCCCGCGCCGTCCAGGCCACGCACCGCCTGGATGAGCGCGTCCGAGCCGCGGCCCCCGACACCAACGCTGATCACGCCAGTCTCGGCGTCAACGTGCGGCTCGCCCTCGCCGACCTGCGCGATTGCCGCGACGGCAGCGGTGACCCGGCCGCGGTCGGGCACCGTGAAGTCGAGCACATCGCCCCCGACCTTGCTCTTCAGCTCTTCGGCGGTGCCGACCGCAATGACCAGGCCGTGGTCGATCACCACGATCTCGTCCGCCAGCTCGTCGGCCTCGTCAAGGTACTGGGTGCTGAGCAGCAGCGTCGTGCCGCCGGCCACGAGGGTCCGGATGATGTCCCACATCCCCAGCCTCGACCGCGGGTCCAGTCCTGTCGTCGGCTCGTCAAGGAACAAGACCTTGGGCTCGCCGACCAGGCTGGCGGCCAGGTCCAGCCGGCGCTGCATGCCGCCGGAGTATGTCTTGGCAGCCCGGTCGGCGGCATCGAGCAGGCCGAACTCTGCCAGCAGGTCGCCCGCTCGGCTGCGGGCGCGCGGCCAGCTCAGGTGATAGAGGCGCCCGACGATCTCCAGGTTCTCCCGGCCGGTGAGCTCCTCCTGAATGGCCGCCGACTGGCCGGACAGCCCGATCGACCGGCGGACCGCGGCAGCATGCCGTACGACGTCGTAACCCTCCACCAGCGCGCGCCCGCTATCGGGCTGCAGCAAAGTGGTCAGGATGCGCACGGCGGTCGTCTTGCCCGCACCGTTCGGGCCGAGCACGCCGAGTACCGTGCCACGCGGCACCGACAGGTCGATCCCGCGCAGCGCGTGCACGTCCCCGAATGACTTGGTCAGGCCTTCAACGAGAATCGCCGGTCCCGAGCTGAGCTGTGCCACCACGCCCTCCTGAGCGGGCCGCCAGTTCATTACCCGCGCGCCACGAACCTACCGGTCGCGCGGTGGTACAGGCGAACCCCAAAGGCGCCGGGCCCCTGGCGGCCACCTTCGGTAGCGCTTCGCCAGCCCATGCGTGACTCACCCCCCGAACCACCCCCTCCGGGGGAGGCGGCCCGGCGCGTGCAGGGCGTAGTGTCGTAAATCGCACCGGTTACGGCCCTCGCGGGTGAGACCGGAACCGCCAGGATCGGCGGTGCGACGAAGGAGGCCGCCCATGTCGCAAATCAGTGGCCGCCAGGCACGAGTCAGTGACCGGCTACCGGGAACCTGGCGCTGACATGCCCGACAAGGCCATCCGACTGCAGCGCAGCGACCCGGCGGCCGCGGCTCCCAGGCGCCCGGTGATGCTTGCCATCGCCGGCGACAGCGCCGCAGGCAAGACGACACTGACCCGCGGGATCGTCGCGGCGCTCGGGGCTGACCGGGCGACCGCCATCTGCGTCGACGATTACCACCGGTACGACCGGCAGGAACGCCGCGACGTCCCGTTCACGGTGCTCGACCCGGACTGCAACTACATCGAGATCATCGAGCAGCATCTGCAGCTGCTCGCCCTCGGCCGGCCCATCCTGAAACCTGTCTACGACCACTCCACCGGCCGGCTGGTCCGTCCCGTCCTGGTAGAGCCGCGCGATTTCGTGATCGTCGAGGGCCTGCTGCCGCTGCACACCAAGCTGGCCAGGGCGTGCTTCGACATCACCGTCTACCTCGACCCCCCGGAGGAGATCCGGCGGAAGTGGAAGCTGCAGCGCGATTGCGCGGAACGCGGCTACACCCGGGAGCAAGTGCTCAGCGAGCTGGACCGCAGGGAACCCGATTCGGCGGCCTATATCCGGCCGCAGCGGCAGTGGGCCGACATCTGCATCAGGTTCGCTCCTGCTGTCGGCCACGGCACCCCGGACGGCACCCCGCTGTCCGCCGAGATCCTGCTCCGGCCGACCGTCCAGCATCCCGACCTGTCCGGGGTGCTGACAGACGACGACCGGCGCACCTTGCACCTGAAGCTGATCAGGGACGGCGACCGCAGGCCGGTAGATGCGCTGCATGTGCACGGTTACGCGCCGCGTGAGGACGCAAGGATCGCAGAGAAGGCGATCTGGGGACAGCTGTCCATGGACGCCCCGCTTCCCGAGACGCTCGGCGTGCTAGCCGACGGCAGGCGCAGTGAGCCGCTGGCGATCGCCCAGCTGCTGCTCGTCTGGCATCTGTACGAAGCCCTGACATGACGGCGGACCCGGTTCCGGCGCGGGGCGCCGCGCGGGCGGCCCCGTCTGCTGGCCGCGCAGTGGCCGGAATACCTGCGAGGCATGGCTGCCCCGGACGGGTACTTTGCTGATATGGGCGCAGTGCCGCACCAGCCGTTGCGGCTGGTGATTGTCGACGATCACCAGATGGTGCTCGATGGCCTCAAGGCGATGCTCCGGCCCTACCGCGGCCAGGTCGACATCGTCGGCGAAAGCAGTGAGGCACCGGAGGTCGTGCAGCTGGTAGCCGCCGAGAAGCCGGACGTCGTCCTGCTTGACGTGCGCTTGCGCGGTACCAGCGGCCTGGATCTGTGCACCGAGATCCGTGCCAGGGTGCCGGACTGCAAGGTCGTCTTCCTCACGGTCTACGACGATGAGCAGTATCTGTACCAGGCGCTCCGCGTCGGTGCCGCTGGCTACCTGCTCAAGCGGATCCGCGGCGGTGAGCTCGTCGATCACCTGCGCCGCATCTGCGAGGGAGAGGTACTCATCGACCCGGCACTGGCCGGCCGGGTGGCGCTGTCGGCGGCTCGCCTGCACAGCGGGGAGTTCTGGCCCGGCGCGCACCTCGGGCTGACCCAGCGCGAGAGTGAGGTGCTCTCGCTGCTGGTGGCCGGGCTCACCAACCGGGCGATCGCGGCGAAGCTGGTGGTCAGCGAGGAGACCGTCAAGACGCATTCCCGGGGCATTTACCGCAAGCTCGGGGTATCCGACCGCGCCGCGGCAGTCGCCGTGGCGCTGCGCGAGGGAGTCTTCCACTGACCGCGCGGTGGCTCAGCGGAGCCGATGCTGAGCGGGAGGCCCAGCTGCTGACCAGAGTCATCGAGATAATCTCCGCCGGGCTCGACCTGGACCGCATCCTGCAGGCCGTGGCGACGCTGGTGACCGAGACGACGGGCACCGACGTCTGCTTCGTGCACCTGCTGGACGAGCGCGGACGGAAGCTCCAGCTACGGGGCGCGACGCCGCCCTTCGACGGGCTGGTCGGCAAGATCGAGCTCGTGGTCGGCGAGGGCGTGGCAGGCTGGGTGGCCGACCACGGAGAGCCAGCCGTGATCGTGGACGACAAGACCGCTGACCCCAGGTACCGCTACATCCCCGCGCTGCGCGGGGAGGAGTACACGTCCATGGTGTCGGTCCCCGTCGTCACCCCGATGGGGCACCTGGTGGGCGTCCTCAACGTGCACACCAAGCTGCGCCGCGAGTTCGGCACTGCCGACGTCGAGCTGCTGAGATCAGTGGCGGGCCTGGTGGCGGGGGCCATCGAGAACGCACGGTTGCACGCCAGGCTGGCGGAACGGGAGGAGGCGCTGGAGAGGTTCGCTGAGCGGATGGTGGAATGGCAGGAGCAGGAGAGCCGCCGTCTCGCTGGCGAGATCCACGACGGGATCAGCCAGCGCATCGTCAGCCTGTTCTTCCATTTGTCGGCGGCCGCCGACGCGATCGAAGATGCGCCTGACATCGCGGCCGAGCAGGTCGCGCGGGCCCAGGAACTGGCCGTCGCCGCGCTGGACGAGACGCGCTCAGCCATCGCGGGGCTGCGCCCGCCGGTCCTGGATGATCTTGGCCTGGCCGCGAGCCTGGAGAGCCTCGGCCATTCGTTCCCAGGCGTGAACGTCGAGGTCCAGGCGGCCGAATGCAAGATGGCCGAGCATGTGGAGACGGCGGTCTACCGGACGGCGCAGGAGGCACTGCAGAACGTGGCCAAGCACGCGGACGCCCAGTCCGTCAGGATCCGGCTGTACCGGCAGAAGGACCGGGTTGTACTCGAGGTCAGTGATGACGGCACCGGGTTTGACGTGGCTGCCGCCCACGGACCGGGGACCGACGGCGTCAGCGGCTCGCGAGGGGCCGCCGGGCCCACCGGCTTCGGCCTGGGCGGGATGGCTGAACGTGCGGAACTGCTGGGCGGGACCCTGGAGCTGGTCAGCGCGCCGGGCCGGGGAACGACCGTCCGGCTGGTTATCCCGTCCCGTCCGGCGCCGCCGGTCCTGCGGGACGAGCCGCCGCCTGCGGCGGCGGAGCGGGGGAGTCCGCCAGCGCGTCATTGAAGACCCTGCTGGCGCGCACGTCCGCGGCGCTGATCTCCATGAGGTCGTCCCTGACGATCAGCCCGCCTGCCGTCACCAGCCGCCTGGCCTGGCGTAGCCGCATCCGGTCGATCGCATTGCGGATGCTCCGGGCATTGGAGAACCGCGGTTGCCGCATGCGCAGCGCGACGTACTCGCGGAACGCGACCTGCGCACCGGGGGAGAGCCGGTACTGCTCGCGCTCCAGCATGAGATCGCCGATCTGCATGAGCTCATCAAGGGAGAAGTCCGGGAAGTCGATGTGGTGGGCGACCCGGGAGGCCATCCCCGGGTTGGACCGGAAGAAGATGTCCATCCGGTCGGCGTAGCCCGCGAGGATCACCACCAGGTCCTCGCGGTTGGCCTCCATGAACTGCAGCAGGATCTCGATGGCCTCCTGGCCGTAGTCCCGCTCGTTCTCCGGCCGGTAGAGGTAGTAGGCCTCGTCGATGAGCAGGACGCCGCCCATCGCCCGCTTGAGTACTTCCTTGGTCTTGGGCGCGGTATGGCCGACGTACTGGCCGACCAGGTCGTCACGGGTCACGCTGACCAGCTGCCCCTTGCGCAGGTAGCCGGTTTCCCGCAGCAGCTCGCCCATGTGCATGGCGACTGTGGTCTTGCCGGTGCCCGGGCTGCCGGTGAAGCACATGTGCAGGCTGGGGCGTGACGACGACAGCCCGTACCGCTGGCGCAGCCGGTCGATGAGCAGCAGCGCGGCGATCTCCCTGACCCGGTCCTTGACCGGCGCGAGCCCGATGAACTGGCGGTCGAACTCGTCCAGCATCTGCGAGATGCGCCGCGCCTGCTGCTCGGAACTGAGCTCGACGCGTGCGTCCGGTGCCAGCGGCTCGAGGATGCCCGGCTGTGCGGTGCCGCCGCCCGCCGCTGCCGTGCCGCCGCCCGCCGCGCCGCCGTCCGCTGCCGGTGGGCCCTGATCGCCTGGCCGGGGCATCGCAAAGCCGCGCGGGGCCGGCTCAGCTGGCATCGTCATGCGCCGCCGTGCGCGCCGAGGCCATCGGACCCGTTGGTGGCGTAGCGCTCGCCGGCGGGCTGCTCGGTGGCGTAGGAGTGCAGCGAGTAACTGATCCGGCGGTCGGCGCCCTCCTGCCGGTCCAGCCGGAAGCCCGGCTCGCTGCGCGGCCGGTTAACGATGAAGCTCAACGCGGTGGTCTGCCGGCCAAGGCTCGCATCGTAAGCCGACACCTTGATGTAGTGGCCGGGGTAGGCGGCCCGGCAGGCCGTGACTTCGTGCATGCCCGCTGAGGCATCCGATATCTCGAACATCGGCAGGCCCCACATCTCCCACAGGGTGTTCCGCGGGTGCGGGTCATCGGTGAACTCGACCGCCACCGCCCAGCCCTGGTCCACCGCGTACTGGATCTGCGCCGCGATCTCGTCGTCGGTCAGGTCGGGCAGGTAGGAAAACGTGCCCTGGGTTATCCGCATGAATGCTCCTGGTGTCTATGCGGGCGGTGTCGATGCGGGCGGCGGGGCAGTCAGGCGGCGGCTGCGGCCGGCCGGCCGGAAGGATCAGACGCTCGGCGTGACGACAACGTCCGGGGTGTCGGTGGACTCGTAGTTGAAGCTGATGTCCCCCCAGGTGTCCAGGGCGACCTGCAGCGGCTGGCAGGCCTTGGCCGCCTCGGCCAGGATCTGCTCGCCCTCGCGGATGAAATCGCGGCCCTCGTTGCGGGCCTTGATCATTGCCTCGGCGGCCACCCGGTTGGCGGTGGCGCCCGCCGCGATGCCCATCGGGTGGCCGATCGTCCCGCCGCCGAACTGCAGCACCACGTCTTCGCCCAGATAGCCGATGAGCTGGTGCATCTGGCCGGCGTGAATGCCGCCCGATGCCACCGGCATTGTCCCGGGCATCGAGCCCCAGTCCTGGTCGAAGTAGATGCCCTGGCCGAGGTTGACCGGGATGTGCGACTCGCGCAGGGTGTCGTAGTAGCCGCGCACCATGGACGGGTCGCCTTCCAGCTTGCCGACCACGGTCCCGGCATGGATGTGGTCGACCCCGATCAGCCGGCACCACTTCGAGATCACCCGGAAGCTCACGCCATGGGTCTTCTGCCGCGTGTAGGTACCGTGACCGGCCCGGTGCAGGTGCAGCAAGACGCCGTTGGCGCGGGCCCACCGGGCCATCGAGTGCATTGCGGTGTAGCCGATCGTCAGGTCGATCATGACGACGATGCTGCCGAGCTCCTTGGCGAAGTCGGCCCGCTCGTACATGTCCTCCATCGTCGCGGCGGTGACGTTCAGGTAGTGGCCCTTGATCTCGCCGGTCCGCTCCTGCGCGCGGTTAACGGCCTCCATCGTGAACAGGAACCGGTCGCGCCAGCGCATGAACGGCTGGGAGTTGGTATTTTCGTCGTCTTTGGTGAAGTCCAGCCCGCCGCGCAGGGCCTCGTAGACGACGCGCCCGTAGTTGCGCGCCGAGAGGCCGAGCTTCGGCTTGGTCGTGGCGCCGAGGAGCGGCCTGCCGTACTTGTTCAGGTACTCGCGCTCCATGACAATGCCGTGCGGCGGCCCGTGGAAGGTCTTCACGTAGGCCAGCGGGATCCGCATGTCCTCAAGCCGCAGCGCGCGAAGCGCCTTGAAACCGAACACGTTGCCGATGATGGACGAGGTCAGGTTGGGGATCGAGCCTTCCTCGAACAAGTCGATGTCGTAAGCGATGTAGGCGATGTACTCGCCCTCGCGGCCCGGCACCGGATCGACCTGGTAGCACTTGGCCTGGTAGTGCTCGTAGGCGGTGAGCCGGTCGGTCCAGACCACCGTCCAGGTCGCCGTCGATGACTCGCCGGCGACGGCGGCTCCGGCCTCCTCGGGCGGCACGCCAGGCTGCGGCGAGATCCGGAACGCCGCGAGCACATCGGTGTCCTTCGGCACGTAGTCCGGCTCGTAGTAGCCCATCTGCGCGTACGGGATAACGCCCGCGCTCCAGCGCTCCTGCCCTGTCGCCATGGTTCCTCCGTATGGTCGCGCCCTGGGTTCCACGATGCCAGCCGAACCATGCGCTGTCTATTGAGAGTTTCAGGGCGACTATCAAGTCCTGACTTGATATACGGACTCTTATCAGGAGAAGCCAGGCGGCGGGCCGGGCGCGGCCTGAAAACCGCCGTCGGCCAGCATATGGGCCACCAGCCGGCCCGCGGCAGGCGGCAGGGTGCCCGGGTGGGCAACCAGGTACCAGTCCCGGTGCAGCGGAGTACCGGGGACGGGAAGTTCCACCAGCCGGCCTGAGCCGAGCTCGGCGGCGGCCGCGTCCCTGGACACGAGGGTGACGCCGAGGCCCACGCTGGCCGACTCGCGGATTGCGCCGTTGGATCCGACCGTCAGCGTCAGCGGTGACAGGCCGAGCTCGGCGAGCAGGGCCTCGGTGCTGGCCCGCGTTCCCGATCCGGGCTCGCGGAGCAGCCAGGTCTGGCGGGACAGCCACGGCAGCAGGTCGCTGCCCGCCGCGCCGGCCGCCAGGTCGGGCGCGGCGACGACCACGAGCTGGTGCGCGCGCACCGCATACACCTGCACGTCCCAGCCTGGCTCGGGCCGGCCGCCGAGGACCAGGTCCACCTGATGATGATCAAGGAGCGTGCCGACCCGGTCCCTGTTTCCTGCTTCCAGCACCACCCCGATCTGCGGGTAGAGCTGCCGGAAGCCGCTGAGCAGCCCGGGGACTATCTGCTCGGCCGCCGTCGTCACTGCCGCGATGCGAAGTTCGCTCCGGTCGGGATCCGCGGCGCTGACGGCCGCTCGCTGCGCCTCATCCAGCAGGCCGAGAATCTTGCGCACGTAGCGGGCATATTCCGCGCCGGCCTTGGTCAGCCGCAGGCCACGGCCGTCCGGGCACAGCAGCTGCACCGCTAGCGACTTCTGCAAGGCCCCCAGGGATGCGGAGACCGCTGCCTGCGTGACGACGAGCTCCGCTGCGGCAGCGCGGACCGAGCCGCTCTCCGCCACGGCCAGGAACGTCCTGAGCTGGTTAAGCGTCACGGACGTACTATTTCGCCCGCAGGATGATTCATAAGCTTGGCACACTTCGCCTGGTTGGACTCTTAAGCCAAGCATAGAGGGATTCGCGGGCAGGCGGCCCGGTGGCTGTCAGGTCCGGGAGTAGAACGGGGCGGCGCTGGCGGTCACCCACTGATCCACCACGTCGGGCTCGCCCGCGCCGGGGAACGTCACATCGATCGGGAAGCGCGACTCATCGGGCGCCGCGCAGGCGGCAAGCTCGACTACATCAAGGACCGCCCGCTGGGTGGCCTCATCGCCGGGATCATCGAGCGCCACCGAGATGACCAGGCCATGGCCGGAGGAGTCGACCGACAGCCATGCGGTGGCTGCCTCCCTGGCGGCGCGCACCTGCGCCAAGCCGAACCTGATCGCGGCGAGCAGCCCGGCAGGCTCGGCAAGCAGCGGCCCGACGCTGATCCGCTCGGCCGCGCCGACGATGGCACGGGGGGCGGCGAGGTACGCCACGCCGTCCGGATAGACCGGCACGCTTTCGCCGGCACCGGGATTGAGTGCTATTCCCAGCGCCGCGGGCAAGAGCCGGGCGAGCGCGGCGGCCGGGACGATGACGTGGGGCACCACCAGTAGTGACTGTTCCTGAGGCGACCAGGCCGACTGCAGCAGCCGGTCGGCCGAGATATAGGCGGGCACGAACTCACTACCCAGGTAGGTTACGGTCGGCAGGTTGACCGCCGAACCGTCGGTGACGGGGCGCCCGTCGTCGGCCAGCGGCAGCCAGAGCCTGCCCCGGCTCAGGACTTCCAGCAGATCGCCGATCCGGTCGCCGTCGCGTACCGCGGCCGCGAACGCCCGCTCCACCGCCGCATCAGCCGCGTCCTGCCGGGCCGGCGTGGCAGGGTGGTCATCCATGACGATCGTCATCTGGATGTCCCTGCCGTCCCGGCTGGCGGACACGGTGCGCAGGCCCATCGGCGGCTGGCGTGGTGCTGGCACGAACCCTGAGTTCACGTCACGGATAGTAGGCGATCAGAGGCGGTAAGTAGTGGCGAATGAAGCAGGTGAGCAAGCACGCTGGGCCGATGTCGCCCCGGAACGCCTTGCCGGCTGGCTGGAATCGTTCGGCGACCGGCACGGCGGCACGGTCGCCAGCGCCGGGCCAGCCGGGTCAGCGGTGGCGGTCGTTACCTTCCGGGCCGCT
>OCTA010001654.1_pt1 | contig 20476 bp, 22 predicted proteins | sample 1538991 | NCBI WGS metagenome assembly OCTA01 (sample SAMEA3539302, study PRJEB22396) | soil metagenome | biome: tundra; feature: field; material: soil | place: USA | collected 2010-05 | depth 0.15 m | reverse complement strand
AAGTTTGAACGCGAGGCCGAAAGGGCATTTCCGCTGAATCACACTCCTGAGGGGTCTTGAGTGTAAATCGCCTGCTTACGACAATCGACACCCTAAGACCGAGGTTCCGCGCTAAGATAAGCTGGCTGCCCATAGCTTCGATGAATCTACCTCTGCGCGGTTTGCGCGAGATCCCGGAGATTTAAGTTGTGACTAACAGCTATTACTTCAAGGGCATCTGCGTGGTGCTGCTCTGCGTTGAAGCCATTGCGCAGAACGTCTCCGCACCGCAACCGACAACACCTGACGCGCAAGTACGACTCGGTAATGATTATTTGGCCCAGAAGGATTATTCCTCGGCAATGATTTGGTTTCGCAAAGGGGCGGAGCGAAACGATGCCGTGGCTGAAAACAACATTGGGTGGCTATACGAGAACGGGTGGGGAGTAGCGAAGGACTATAGGGAGGCCATGAACTGGTTCCGCAAGGCAGCCAATCAAGGCTATGCCGAAGCCCAAAATAACATCGGCTGGCTCTTTCAAGGTGGGTGGGGAGTTAAACAAGATTACGGCGAAGCAATGACCTGGTATCGCAATGCGGCCGAACAAGGAAATATGAGGGCGAACACTAACATAGGGTTCCTCTACAGCAACGGGCTCGGAGTCAAACAAGATTATTCCGAGGCAGCGACTTGGTACCAGACAGCTGCCGAGCATGGGAACGTTAAGGCGCAGGTCTACCTCGGTCGGCTTCACCAAAACGGATTGGGAGTTGAGCAAAGTTATGCCGAAGCGATGGCCTGGTACAGCAGAGCCGCCGATAAAGGGGACGGCGAAGCGCAGAATGCCATTGGCTACCTTTACCAGGAGGGGCGGGGAGTCACCCAGGATTACGCGAAAGCCATGGCTTGGTACCGCAAGGCGGCAGATCAAGGTAACGCTCAGGCGGAAAGCAACATCGGATCACTCTACGAGAAGGGTCTTGGGGTTCCACAAGATCATTCCGAAGCGGAAGCGTGGTATAAAAAGGCTGCCGACAACACGCTACTACCGGGCGGCATTCGCCCTCCTCGGGTAATTTATTCACCAGACCCGGGATATTCAGAGGAGGCTAGCAAGGCTAAGTTTGAGGGCACATGCGTGCTTTCGCTGATCGTCGGGACCGACGGCAATGCAAGCGATATCAAGGTGGCGAAATCGCTAGGAAAGGGACTGGATGAGAAGGCGATCGATGCTATCAAGACATGGAAGTTTGAGCCTGGAACGAAGGATGGCGTGCCGGTTGCGACTCAGATCAAAATTGAAGTGACATTCCGTCTCAAGTGATTGTTGGCGAAAAATCCCGATTACACTCATTGACCCCTGCGAGGGGGTTTTGAGTGTAAACGCCTGATTACAACACCTTGCCATCGGAGTCAGATTGGAGCACCGCGCCCAGAAAGGAGATGAGAACTCTAATCAGTGGCTTGGGGCAATGGCGGTAGCGCTCATTCACAATCTGAGTCAGATCATCGCGGTGGGAGTTTTCGCGTTTGCACGGGCATGCAACTTCCTAGTTCGTGATCTGGCAACTTATAGCGATGGTGCCGGTCAATCCTTCAGCGGCAGCCGTAATGGTGCCGTTGTAGGTCCCGTCGCCACATCCAAAATTGCAGCCAGCATCGGCTTCATTCTCATACGTGACCCCGCCTGGGCCACTTACGGGCCCGCTGACCCCGATGCACCCCACGCTGGAACTCCACGAGACGCTACTAGGCGTGGTGCCATCGCTGAATTTGGCACTTAGAGTAACCCCATGATAGAAGCCGGTCCCGAGATCTAACGTAAGTGGTAGTGAACCATCGGCACTTATGCTGAGGGATTTACTTCCTCCTCCTCCACAACCAAGCAGCAGTGTGAGGGTAAGCACGAATATCGATCCGAGATTTCTTGCCATCCGATCTCCTTCTTTGAGCCCAGCTAGCGGGTGCATCGAGTGCCATATCGAACCGGAGAGTATATTACACCGCATTCGGGCCCGGGTCGACGTGTGAGGCATCACCGAGATTGGCGAAAAATCGTGTTTACACTCATCGACCGCTCATGCCGTTCCGCCCACGATGCTTTCATCCAATACTTTCAAGCACTTAGCCAGTTTGATCGCGCGTACAGGCTCCCGATTGCATATTTTCTCCAATGTGTGCTGATTAATTCCGTTGCGTCTGAATTCGCGTTTGGGAATTTCCGCAATCCGCGCTAATTGTTCATCGGTCGCGATCGCATTTCCCTTGCGCTTGTATTCGATCGCTTTGAAATCCAGCAAACTCGGATCTTCGCTCTGTTCCCAATGCCGGTCGGATTCTTTTCCGATGTAGATTGGCGGCCAGTTTGCAGCTACGTGCGCGCGTTGCAATAATCCGCGCGTATCGAATTCGCACGGCTTCGCGTCGGGCCCCAGGCTTTTGGCTTCCGGGTGATTCTGGTACGAGTCCAAGAGCATGAAGAAGTTCTTTACCAGTGCGCGGCGACCGTCGTAATCGTCTGTGAGTTCGTACACGGGTGATTCGAGATCGTGGATATTGACGCACTTCGCGCGCATCCACTCCTCGCGTTCGGATGAGAATGAAGTAATCAGCGTGAATTTGTTCGGGTCAACGTTTTGCGGATATCCAAACCGGCAGATTTGGGGCAGCATCATGAAATTGTGTGGGCGCGTGAGTGGACCCTTCGCAAGATTCTTAAGGGCGTGATGCGGGGTGCTGAGGGTCAACCTCATCATTACTGGAAGATCGAACCATGCTGGGTTCTTGCGCTTCAATCCGAGAACCCCGCGCATGATCCAGTCCCAAGCCTCGAATATCCACTGCGGAGTTTCATGCTCCCATCCTTCGGGTGAATCCTTCGGCGGATAAAAGTAGCCAAGTCCATGCGCCTTGGGTTCCACGATTTCAATGTCGTTTTGAGTTTTCGTGTAGAGCGTGTACCGCTTCGCGGAAATGCTGTAGCCGAATAACTGACGGCGCTGTTTGTTGCGGTCCCAATTCAGTTTGTGAACTTTCAGAATCGACCTGTCTTTCACAAACTTGCGACTATAGGGATTCAGCGATTGGAAACGATCCACAATCCGTTGCACTTCGTCCCAGGAAAGCGCGGTAATGGGTTTTACTCCGTCCGGCATCGCGATTTGTTTTCCGTGTTCCGAGGAAACGATGGCCGCGCTGTCTGTGTCGCAAAACAGGAACGTGCCCCCGGCATCTGCTATGCACTTTTCGAGCATTCCCAGAAGCAAGCGGCCACCGGACGTGATGAGAGAAGCGATGTGCGGCGCAAACCATTTCCCAGGCTCCTCTACTGCGTCGGAGTGCGTGGGAAAGGAATCTTCTCCCGAATAGACCTGCAATTCCGCCGCGTCCGCATTGTTTGGGTTAAGCTCCACGAATAGACCGTATGATCCGCTGTTTGCGAGAATCTTTAGCCAGTAGTGAAGCGCCGGATTCGATTCGTGCGCCGCGCGCTGTTCGATGACGTGCTTAAAGAAGCTGTGCTTTTTGGCGTCAACCTGCACCATACCGCGCAGGGACGTGGAACCCAATCCCGCTTGTTTGCCGTGTGCAACCACTCGAATTGCCTTTTCGATATGTGGGATTTTTCCTGTCAATAGAATCGACGCAATCATGTCGGGGCCTGCAAACCAGATCGGCTCTTTGCTGGTGAGGTAATTGATCCCTATGTTCTGTGTTGTGCCGTTGTAGACGGTACGCACGGGAAGAATGTCATGGTCCGGGTGCACGCGCGCGAAGAATCGGAATTTCGACCAAAACTTGCGATCAAAACACCGTTCCAACGTGACGCGGGAAAGAAGTTTCCGTATTTCGTCCGTTGCATCTGGGAAGGTGACGCTTTCCGCCGTGAGGATTTCCCAATTGCCAAGCAGTTCATTCACCGTGGGATATTGGGACATGAAATCAACGGGACAGACGGGTACTTCCCAATTGCGAATTCTGCATTCCGCCCGCCCGCCAAAATAACTCTGCATGAAAATCCCGTACGCGACTTCCACATCTTTCACCTTCGTACTTGGATACAAGATGGTGAGGGTTTCAAGGTAAGCTTTGGCCACGCTTGCGGGGCTAAACATTCGGTCAGGGCCAGGGGCGATGGGGTGCAAGTCGAATTCCTGCTTTGCCGAATTCAATAGACCAATAGTGGCTTGTACATCCTGTCGGCAATACTCAACCTCGTCCAAATTCACCCGTCCGCATGGTTTGTGATCCAGCTTGCCGGGAATCCCGAATTCTTTGCACGCTGATTTAAGGGAAAAGGACTTGTTGCGGAGCGCCCAAAGCAGAGTGCGCACGTCCAGGAATCGGCCCCGTGGCCAGAGTTTCACCCGTTTGTCTTTTGGTCTGCGAAGAGACAATGGAGCACGTGTCGAACTGATAATAGATGTTTTGCTATTGAGTGCCTTGATGAGTACACGAGGAAAGGATTCGTCTGGTTCTAGCTTGCTGGTTTTCGGGTTTCGCCATTGCTTCATGATGAGCGTCCATCCGCCATTCTCTGCTGTGTTCCAATCCATGGCGATGCGGCTTAAATCGAATGGGAGATTGAATCCTACGATGAGTGCCTTAGCCTGAATTGCCATCCCGAAACCCTCTTCGATAAACTTTGACCGGGAGTAAAGGTGCAGGCGGTCGAAGCCATCGTCTGCCGCATCGGGCTTTGTGGCTCTTGCGTATCTGCGAAGCAAAGTGAATTCTTTCGCGGTAAGTCCATTGTCATCGTGAAAGATTCCCTGTTCGAGAGGGATGTAATCTCCATTTCGCAATTCGCAGAATCGCCAGACGCCGAACGTCAGAGTTTGGTCTGCTGTGATGCGCGATTCGCAATCGAAAACGAGCGCATAGTTAGGCCATTTTGGTTCGTTGTTCTGGCGCGAACCCTCGCGCTTCTTCTTTTCAAGCGAAACCGTGTGCGCTCGAACATAAATGTCTTGCAGTTTAGCTTCGATCATTTTTTCTTTACCTCCCATTTGTCCGATTAGGTCTTGTTACGTCCCGCGCGGATCGGTTTTCGAGCAAAGTCGCCCACCTGCGGTATGAAGTCGCTAGCGCGTCAAAGAGCACAGCCGAACCCCTGAGCATCAGAGCTATGAGCTTGAGTAGATTTGTCTCAGGGCTCATACTGACCCCTTCGCTCGCAAGTCCCTCCGTAATCTCCCGATGGCAATTAAGGCAGAGCGTCACGATTAGGTTGGGATCATGCGCTTCCCCGAATATGTGATGGTCTTGAAGGAGACGATTTAGACGATCTCTCGGGATTCCTTTCGCTTCAAGCCATTGCCGTGTTACGCGCGTGAGCGATTCCAGGCACGCATAGCCGCAGAAAAGGCAAAAGGCATCGTTCCCAAGGCGATCTTCCCTCTGGGATTTCCGCCGCGCTGTGCGGATTGGAAACAGGTCGCTCAGTTAGCACCGCCGTTGAATGTCCGATACAGGGAGAAATCGGATAGCGCGGGTTCGATTGCCACGATAGTGCGTCCAGCCGTAACTAGTTCCACACCGGCGATTCGTTTCCTGTGCCAGGGCGCAAGAGCATCGCGCTTCCCGCGCAAATAGCGGCCCAGGTCGCGAAGGTACTGCCCGAGCTGTTCACGTTCCCTTGAGGAGCGGGTCTTGACGGCAACGGAATTGCCGTGTGCATCGGGAACGTAGAGCGTTGCCGTATAGCGGTCGCTTTTAGTAGCCCGGAACTTCCCATTGGCCTTTTTCAGCGCAGACGGAAAGTATTTCTTGATCGTTTCGCGTTTCACGCCTTGCAACCTTGCGGCGTGAGTCAACGAGAGGTTTGACTCGTGGCGCATGGCCGAGAGAACGTGGAGAGCGCGGTCGCGGGCGGCGTAACTGCGTTCTGAAAGCTGCGAGATAGGAATCGAAAGAGCCTTGCTCGTTTTCCGGGCTCGGGCTTCGACCCGTCGTTGATTGTGCGTAATAATGTTATTTCTTCGCATAAAGTACCCGTGCTGGGATTATGCCATGATGTTTTCATATAAATTCTTTTATACGTTATACATACACAGATAGTGTAGATTGAGCTTACGCATAATTATCTTGCAAATCCTGGAATTATACGTATAATCATGATGTGATTCTGGGGAGTTTCCGCAGATATGCGAAAGCCGAAAAGTGCCCAAGACAAAGCAAAAAATCCTCTTGACACGTCTTCGCAGAAACGCGGTCGGGGCCGTCCTCCGAAGGTCGTCGCATCGTGGATCGCGGGGCGGTCCGAGAATTTTCGGGGTATCCTGCGCAGGGTGTGGACGGACTTGTGGCCTCTACTCTCGCGAGCAAACACCGAACACAACGTAGTCGAAGCAATTCAGACATCCATGCCAGGCGAGAACGAATTCACGCCGCTGGCTTCTCTGATACTTAGGGTTCTCAAGGGTTCGGATTTCCCGAAGACTCCGAGGGGACGTATCAACTTCTTGGCTGATTCAGTAGCAGGTTTGGGTTGGGTAAGCCCGCGCCGATCTCGTGACATCTGCGCCGAACAACGTCTAATAGCCAAGCGCGCTCATCACATTATTCGGTACGAGTTTTATGTGGAATGTTCTTGCGGCTACACCGGCCATTCTCGGGACCATGCTTGTCCACAATGTAATGCGAGCATTCCTCTCGAATTGGATTTGTTCGGTTAAGGCTGACGACCGACACACAGACTGGAGTTCTTGTGAGGCAGAGTAGCAATTCGATGTTCTGACACAGAGCGGGCCTGCCGCCTGTTTGAAGCAGACGACAAGCCCTGACCACTATCGGAGGGATGCTCCAATGGCAGCTACGAAAACCGTATACCAACTCCCGCAATCCCACAATTCACGTATACCCCGCCATGGGGTCGTGACCCTTTTCGGCTACGGCATTCGCGTCCAGGTAAATGCCGGTCATCTACTCTTGCACGATGGAATCGCGGACGAGCGCCGGACGATCCGCCTGCCCCGTGTTAATCATGGCCTGAAGAGACTTGTGATGATAGGCAGCGACGGCTTCATTACGCTTGAGGCCCTCCGCTGGCTAGCGGATCAGGGCGCTGCGTTCGTGATGCTTGACCGCAGAGGCAAGGTGCTCGCCGTTACCGGTCCTGTCTCTTCATCAGATGCCAAGCTCCGCAGAGCGCAAGCGCTCGCACTCGGCAATGGGACGGCGCTCAAGATTTCCAAGGAACTCATCTCGCAGAAATTGGCTGGGCAAGAGTTACTCGCGCGGGATATGCTGCACGATTCCGCGACCGCAGACGCGATTGCTCAATTCAGAGACGAGCTACCGAAGGCGGAGAATATAGAAGCAGTGCGGCTAATCGAAGCACAAGCTGCGCGCTGCTACTGGCAATCCTGGAGTAACGTTCCGATTCACTGGCCGCGCAAGGACGAGCGCAGCGTGCCCGAACATTGGAAACGCTTCAACTCGCGCGTCTCACCCTTGACCCACGGCCCGCGTCTGGCCGCTAATCCGCCCAACGCCCTGCTCAATTTTCTCTACGCACTTTTGGAAAGCGAGTCGCGTCTTTCCGCCGCCGCAATGGGCCTTGATCCAGGTATCGGCGTGCTCCATGTGGACACTGCGAACAGGGATTCCCTCGCTTGCGACCTGATGGAGGTCTGCCGCGCCAAGGTAGACGCGTTTGTTCTTAATTGGCTTCAGAGCGAGCCTCTTTGCAAATCGGACTTCTGGGAAGATCGCAATGGGAACTGCCGGTTGGTTTCAGCCTTGGCAATCAAACTTGCTCAAACTTCGCATACATGGAGCAAGCTTGTGGCTCCGGTAGCGGAATATGTTGCGCAGGAGCTGTCGGTTTCCGTCTCCAAACCTGCGTCTCCGTCCAAGCTCGCTCGGCCACTCATCGCCACTCGACTCACTCAGCGGAACAAGCGCGAAGTCAAGGGCAGCAACGTACCAGCAGTAAAGCAGCCGAAACCGGAGCACGCCTGCATGGGTTGCGGGAAACCCATCAAACCTGACAGAAACCATTGTGCGAACTGCGCTATTGACGGAGCGACTGAACGCCTCGTAAATGCCGCGCGAATTGGGCGAGTAGCAGCGCGCCGCCCGGAAGCTCGTGCCAAACATGTGGCCTCGCGGCGGCGGCACGCACAGGCCTGTTCGGAATGGGAAGCCTCGACGAAACCAGCTTGGCTTACGAGCGAAGTGTTCGCGCAACAAATCCAGCCAATGCTCGCTGGCGTTTCAACATCCGCCATTCGATCACAAATTGGCGTTTCCCGCTGGTACGCGGGTCGGATTCGCGAAGGCTACCGCCCGCATCCACGGCACTGGCTGGCGCTGGCAGAACTCGTGGGTGTTTCAGAAGGTGTGTGAGCAACTGACTCTTAAACACCAGCCCAGGGCTTTATTTTTCAGCACTTTACCTTAAAGGTTCCGTTAGGCGGAACTACGTGCAAATTTAGTGCAAATTGTCCCGCTTTGCACGGGGGGCGCTGCGCAGCCGATCCGCCGCTACGCGATTCCCAATCTTTAACCCGCCCCCAGGACCTCATTTGTTATTTCTGATCAGTAACCACGGTGAGAAGCCCGGAACTGGTCATGGCATGGAATACAGCGTCGCCAGCGGGCTTGTTCTCTTCTTCGGGATGGTTCCCAATGTAGTTATTGAACACTTTGACGAGTTGCGATCCAGTCACACCATCTTCCCAAGTATAGGTGCCCATGTCGCCCTTGTCATTGGCGCCCATCGTTCCTTTGACTCCATCTCTCCAACCGTCCATATACAGTTGGCAAGCGGTAGCATCCGCGTAATCGACTCCATAAGTTACACTTGCGCCTTTGTCAAGTACGCTTCTATTCCATTTGCTGCAAAGTTTCTCAAGATAACTAGCAGACGTAGGTTTCGATGTTGGCTGACTAGATGGAGTAAACGCAGCGGGTTGCGGAGCTGTACTAGGAGTCAATTGTTCGCGGCGGACGATCTTGCTCTTTTCGGTTCTCCCATTCGAGTCAGTCAATATTAGTTTGTCGTTTTCGATTCTTGCGTCGATGGAGTCGCCAACGGTTAAGTGAGACCCCCACTTTCCATTAAAATCGGCGCTGTACTTCATGCCGTCCATCTGCACTGTCACCCTCGCTAGTTTCCCGGCTCCGAAGCAATGGTTTGCGCCGTATGGACAATAGAAACCTCCTTCGTTATACGGCATAATGTTTGTGATCGTAGCCGTTGCCGCACTCGCCATCGGCGCGGAAAGCGTCACCGCGACCACCAGTATGATCAATTTCACCGCGATGCTTTTCATATTCCCTCCTTGCGAATTTGCTCGGCTCATGCTGCCACGGTTGAGAACCTTGCGTTCGGTAGCTCGGCCTTCGCCTATTTCCCCATCCCACCTGGCGAGAAACCGGGGTCTAGCGACTTACTTTTAACTCTGGGTGTTCCTGTTCCTATTTCACATAGCGCAAGTTAAAGTCAGATGTCACGCTGCGAGCAAATAGCGCAGATCCAGTGTTGTCGAGTACCAACTGGTAGGTTCCTGCTCTAAGTGGTAGGCGAATTGTTCCGCTTGTGGTTCGGTTTGAGTCATAAACAACGCTGTTTTGGTTGAGCACCATGACTCGAATCTGACCGCCCGCACCGCCGTTGTCGTTTTAGTGGTCACTCGCTTCACCTGCGCCTTGGCCCGGCGAAATAAGCAACCCGGAGCTGGTCATTGAATGAAGCAACACTTTGCCAGCAGGCAGGTTCTCTTCCTCGGGATGGTTCGCAATGTAGAGATTGAACACTTTGATGGTCTGTCCGAGTGTCGCTGTTCTGTCAAACCTGTAAGTGCCGATGGCATTCATCCCATCTACCCAAGCTTTGACGTAGATTTGGCAATCAACCGTTTTTTGAAGAACGGAACGGTGTATGCTCCCATTCCAGTTTTTGCACTCTCTTTCGAGTGCAACAGCTTTCACCGATTGAGCATGAGCCATCGACGCGGAAAGCGCCAACGCAACCACCATGACTGCTGTTGATACGAAGTTTGTCATTTCTCCGCCTTGCAAATGCCCTTTGCCCGGCCTTGTGCCGAACGGATGTCGGGCTATGGTACGAAAGGTACCAACAGTATCGTTGCTACAAAAGGGTACGAAGGTAACGATTAAGGGGAAATGGAAACCGGCGGAAAACGCACAGTCCAAGTCAACGTTAAGATGAGCACCGAGGATTTCTCCACGCTCCAAAGGGCGGCGAATGCTCTGTGGCCAGATGCCATTCTCAGCAATTCCGGCATTATCCTCGGTCTGGCAAAGCTAGCAGCCAAGGACATTCTCAAGAGGAAGCCCGCCAAACGTCCCCAGTAGAGAAGCCGCGCGCCCCGGCCCCACTCGCATACCCCCTGGGGGTAGGGTGGAGCAAAATCCCCTCAGGTCATAGTACCCCGTCAAACGCGCGAGGGGTAGGAGGTAGAGCGTTTTAAAAGTGCACCTGCAGGGGGAGAGCGGGCGCTGATGTCGTCGTAACCTGGATCAAACGGTACAATCTAGCTTTCGGTACACGTGAAATCCGCACTGATTAGAGGCTGTCAATGGTCGCCAGCGTCCTTCCGGCATCTTCGTTGAATGTCGTAGTTGTTATGCCTCTCCGCGACGACTGGAGTTCTGCCGCGGAACTCATTCGCCGGCTGGATCAGGCCATTGCTTCGTATCCTTGCGCGCTTCATGTCCTGCTGGTCGACGACGGCTCGGCTCAGGGCTGCAATTCGGCGGATTTCCAATCTGACTTTGCCGTTATGCAAACCATTCAGACCCTTCGTCTGCGGCGAAATCTGGGTCATCAGCGAGCCATCGCCATTGGCCTTGCCCATATCGACCAGACCGCAGCGTGCGACGCAGTGCTATGGATGCAGACGGCGAGGACACACCCGACGGGGCCCTGCAACTCATCCGCTCCTTCTCGGATCACGGCCGCGCGCAGGCGATCTTTGCCGAACGGAGCCGCCGAGTGGAATCGATTCTGTTTCGGACCTTTTATCGAATCTACAAAGCTTTGCATCGCGTTTTGACGGGCATCAGCGTGCGTGTCGGGAACTTCAGTATTCTGCCCCGAGCGCACCTCAGCACGATCGTCACCGTACCTAAAAGTGGAACCATTACGCCGCTTCGGTTTTTCGGTCGGGACTGCCGCTCAAACTGATTCCGATTCCACGCGGATACCGGATCGCCGGAAAGTCGAGGATGAACTTCGTCGCCCTGGTTACTCATGGCCTGCGTGCAATCTCGGTGTTTGGAGATATTGTTGGAGTGCGGCTACTGATCGGCTCCTTGGTAGGCTCACTTCTCGCCATGGTAGGGATCCTTATCGTCATTATGATCCGGCTGTTCACGAACCAGGCCATACCGGGCTGGGCCACCTATGCGACCGGCATACTGGCTATCATTCTGGTTCAGTTCATCACCATAGCCACTAGTTTCACTTTCATGATTCTGTCCACCAGGACGAATCTCGGCTTTGTGCCCGTGCGTGACTACGGTCTATTTATCGCGGAGGTAGTGGAGATCTACCGGCATGAGTGATTGTAACTATGTCGGTTCGGAATTGGAGTTGTTCGCGGCAGTACGTAAGTGGAAGACTTATTGGTCACGTCAGATTCGGCCTTTCATTGCCGGTGACGTTATCGAGGTCGGCGCCGGAATCGGGTCGAATACGCCATTCCTCGATCCTGGAGGGGATCACCGATGGGTATGCCTCGAACCCGATCCGCTGCTCCTCGCTCAGCTAACCAAGACGCTTAAGCAAACAACAGGCCGTCAGTATGAAACCGTGTGCGGCACACTACAGGCCTTCGACGGAAGCCAGCGGTTCGACACGATCATTTACATTGATGTTCTCGAACACATCGCCAACGATCGGGAAGAGCTGAATATTGCGGCGGGCCGTCTTCGCCCCGGTGGTCGCATTATCGTTCTGTCTCCGGCTCATCAATGGCTGTTCTCTCCGTTCGATGCCGCGATCGGTCATTTTCGCCGCTACAACCGCTCCATGCTCCGAAGCATCTCTCCGGCCGGCCTCACGATCGAGCAGTTGATCTATCTCGATTCCGCCGGCTTGACAGCCTCTGCCGCCAACTTGCTTTTCTTCCGGCAATCCATGCCGACCAAAGCGCAACTTCGTTTTTGGGACCACTGGATAGTCCCGGTATCTCAAGTTATTGACAAGCTATTACTACATTCAGCAGGCAAATCGATCGTCGCAATTTGGCGAAAGAATTAGTGTGCTTCACCGGAGTTTGCCTGCGTTCTTCGCAGGACCAGAATGTTCCCTTTCCCAGGTGGCAGCCATCTTTGAAAAGGATAGCGTTTCATCTCCGTGAAGCCCGGGACTGGCGCGAATGCGATCATGAAATCGTCTCTTGCCACGAAATACCAACTCTTCCCCGGGCTGGCTCTATAATTTGGGTCGTAAAGATACCAAGCATTAAATTCGAATCCGCCATCGATATCGGCTGGTCCTACCCGCTGTTCGGTCTCTAGATTGTTAAGAGCCTGCCATCGCGCCCTGTTCCAGGAAAGATAGTCGTGTGTTCCAGCAATAGAAAATGCGCCGTACAAAATCAAACTCGCCACGGCGAGCGAAATGATTAGAGAGCCGGCCTTGGCCCGACCGACATCGCGTGCCAAAAGAAACAGAATGACAATCCCTAATGGCACCAGGAAGAGAACATAACGATCGAACACTTTACCAATGAAGGTGAGGATGGAGATCGGGACGACGTAGATCAATCCGCTGGCCAGCAGGATCACCAGCAGCTCTCTTTTCCTCGCCGGGATCTGCAAGACCTTCCGCGTCTTGTCGATGGCAAGCAGCGTCGCACCAACCAGAACCACAGACCCCAGGAACCCGGCAAATGTAACCACGGCCCAGAAGCCTTTTCCCGCGTTGGGTAGCGAAGGCGAACCTCCCTGCAAAAGCGCCGGGCCGAGCCCCAGATCATAGAGGATATTCGGCCATAGCGGCAGTCGCATATGCCGCAACACGTACGCACCCATGACCGCATAAACCACCGTCATCAAGCTCACCAGGCGCGGCCGGCAAAGCGCTTTCAACTTGCGTGGACCAATCCATAGAATCAGCGGGAACAGGAAAAGGCCTAAATACACGGAAAGAATGACGAGCCCCCCCGTGAACGGCTTGATCGCGTGCCATGAGACGTAGGAGCGAGGTGACAGAACCAAAGTTGACTGCATGCCGTATAAAGCCGGCAGAATGTGCCTGGACGTCAAGTAGTGATGCCATAGGACCTGCACGGCAAAACCACTAGCCAACGAAACCGCGGCCACGACCACCTTTTGCAGGCGCCATCCATACTTTGCAACGTATGCCACACTGAAGCCCATGAAGATCGCCAACCCGGTCTGCCGGATTAACAACGCCACGCACGCCAGCAGAAGTCCCGCCACCATTTCAACCCAGGAGTTCTTTCTCATTCCCCGCACCAGAAAATAAAAGGAGAGGAGGGAAATGGCGACGAACGGAACGTCGGACATGAACGTGTAGGAGAGCACCAGATAGAGTGGATTGAAAGCCAGCAACAGTGCCCCGAATAAAGCGGTCCCGTGGTCGGCATCGCCCTCCCGGAGGAGACCGTAGAGGCCCAAAACTCCAGTCAGCCCCAGCACCAGGGTTGAAATCCGAAGGGCTGTGAATGAAAAACCGAAGGGAAGGCAAAAAAGCGCTCCCCAGAAGATTTGGGCAATGAGGTTGACGGTGGTCCACCCCGAAAGCCGTATCCCTCCTCCGCCCAGCAAGGTCTTCACCGCTGCTGCATACGCCCAATCGTCGTTGAGAGGAAACTCGCCCCGTGGATCGATGAGGAGCGCCACCACAATCCAGACGGCGACGATCAGCAGAACCATGGTCCATCCGGATGACGGCGTATATGCCCACCCGCTTTTCCGCGCACGCACCGGCGTCCCAGTCCTTGCTATCTCACTGACCGATTCCAAGTTCCTCTCCTATAGGGTCGATGGCTTCAGGGAAACCGTCTCCGAGCAGCCTAACAGGGACCCGCTCGCCAGTCGCCTCACCGCCCGTGTATGAAGGAGTTGCCCGTTCCCAACGATTGTAAAAGATGGCGAACCCGGCAGAAGTCCGGAACAAATAGGGTTTCAAGGTTTTGATTTTGGGTGGCGCAGCGGTTCACCGCTGCCATAAGCGGATTTGGTGTTGTTTTGACTTTCCTTGAGCACCACCCACACCGTGGGTGGGGGCTGGCCCACCCTTTCGCTCATCTCAACTCCGGAGGGTGGCCCGTCCTTGTCGCGTTTTCTGCGACAGGGCGGGGATTTTGACTTCCTATCCCCACCACGACTCCATCCGTTCTCTCTTCCACGGGGGCTGGCGGCTGGCTCACCCTACGGTTTTAAGTCTGAAGGGTGCTCCGTCCAAGCTCCGCTTGGGCGGGAACGTTGAGGACAAAGCTGTCGAATCCATATTGACATCCCTTGTTAGAATAGAAGTAAGTGCTAAGCGCACCGCAGTCGCTTGGTCTTTGACAATTTGCTGCGAAGGGATAACCTGGGCTAGGTTGGCCGACTTTCTAAAAAGTCGATACCAACTCCTTTGTTGTCAAGACTTTACATCTAACTCCATTATGCTCAAGACTTTGGCGGGAAATCCACCCTAAAGTCTTGATTCCAATAGACCGAGTGGGGAGGGGTGGCCAGTGGCAGAAGTCCTGTCCGGATGCACGGCGGTGAATTACACCTACGACAACGACTTGCGCTTGACCCAGGTGACCGACCCCACGGGCGCCTATCAGTTCACGTTCGACTTCGCGGTCAAGCGGGAACGGCGAGCGGCCGAATCTGAATCAGCGGCGCGCTATTGCCCGATAGAGTGCGCGGTTTCGACAACCCTTGCTGCAGCATGTTCGCCGTCGGCACGCCCGTCCGGTAGAACGACTTCTCGCAATCCGCGGTGGAGGGTCCCCGCATACTTCCTTCCATATAGGCCAAGCCCGGACAGCGCGAGCAACCGGCGACGTGCGAGCACGACGAGCAGACGGTCAGGTCTTTGGCCTGGATGGAGCGAACCTCTTTCATTTGCGGGGAAAGGTTCCAGATATCCAAGAATTTCTGCCGGCGAATATTTCCCGTGGGAAGCGGAAACTGCACGCAGGGGAAAACGTCACCGTAGGGTGAAATGTAGCAGAAGGAATGGCCGGCGCTGCACGAGTAACCCTCAAGGTCCTCCTTCGAAGGCGGCTTGGGAGGAGCGCAGAACTCTTCCTGGCTGCTGACCAGCGCGGGATTGTGGAATATCTCCGGGAGCTCTTCTCCTGGGATGCGCAGCGACAAAACGGACATGTCGCCATCCATCATGGGCGTGATGGTGGGATCGAGCGTGTAGTGCACGCCAAGCTCGGCGGCCAGTTTTTGCACTCCGGCATGATCGGCGGAATTCACGGTCATCAGCACGTTGGCGATAGTCACTTTCAGCCCTTGTTCGTGTAAGAAGCGAATGGACCTGATGGTTCGCTCGAGCGAGTGCGGCAGTTTGGTGATGGCATCGTGAACTTCGGGCCGATGCGAGTAGACGCTGATCTGGACGGTGTCCACGTCCAGTTCGCGGATTCTCTTCGCTTCCCTTTCGTGGATCATGACCGCGTTGGTCTTGATCTTGACGTTGAACATGAGACGCCGGGCGTGCTCCACCAGTTCAAAGAAGTCGCGGCGCATAAAGACCTCGCCGCCGCTGAAGGTGAGAAAGAAAACGCCCGCCTCGGCCAGTTGATCGAGCACATCCTTGATTTCGGCGGTCGTCATCTCACCGTGGTCGTCGTGGTCGAGATAACAATGCACGCAGCGCTCGTTGCAGCGATACGTGACGTCCATGTGCACGGCAAGGGGCACGCCCAAATCAAAGGCCTTCTGGCCCACCTCACTCATCAGGGTCATCGGGGCGTCTCCGAAGCCAGAGGTTGATTGGAAACGAGAAGAATCCCGTGGCCGGAGAGTTCGGTGACGAATTGCTCGGCGTCTGCCTGAGCCTGTTCGGGATCGACGTCAAATTGCTCGCAGACGCGGTCGCGGACAATTTCCCGCAGAGGAGTGCGGCCGTCGGCCGCTTGAAAGATGGCGGTTGCGACCTCGTTCAGCGTGAAGAACGTTGAATCGGCCGAGTTCATGACCATCATTTCACCGGCAAGCGCGCGCGCGGCAATGGCAGAGCTGCGCGCAATGTACATGCAATTCTCAGGCATGCTCAGGCACCCCGTGGAAGTTCCGGATTTCGTCCCACACCCTGCTATCAGGATAGAACGTCAGGCGGCGAATGGGAACCCTGGCAACGAAATCGCAAGCGGTGGCGAAGAGCTTTTCCACCAGGCCCTTGTCCTCGGCGAAGAAGAGGATATTGCGCATAAGCCTGCGGACGGCATCCGGGGAGGGCAATTCATCGACCCGGTTCTCCGGGCCCTGCTCCAAAAAAAACAGAGCCGAAATCGGGGCGGCGCAGTTCTCACCGGCCTTGGCCAGTTCTCCGGAGAAAGGCGTGCCGAACGCATGGTACCCGCGGTCGCTCAGGCGGGCGTTGCTCGGGCGTACGTCGTTCGGGCGTACGTAGGAAATTTCGTCGGTAAGCAGGGTGATGTCCGCTGGCGCCAGCCGCGTCATCGTAGTTTTGCCCGCGCCCGATACGCCCGAAAACAGATACGCCCGGCCATCGCAAACCGCGCTGGCCGAGTGCAGCAGGAATCCTCCGCGCTCGGCAAGAATCAGGCTATGCACAATGCGCAGCACCGAATCGAGGGAATACGGGTTGGCGTCTTGGCATACGCTGCCCCGTCCACTGCGCGGGTCCCAGCGGGCGTGGAAGTCTCCGCGCTGCAGGAGCCACTCGTCGCCTTCGCGACGGACCCGAACGTCGCCGTCGGAAGCCAGTTCCATGCTGGTGACATCAAATTCAAGCTCAAACTGGGGACGCGAAGAACTCAGGAACCCGTCATAGCGCTGGCGCAGAAGATCGAGGAAGCCTTCGTCAGAGGTGGCGAGAGCAATCGGGACTCCTCCGATCTCGACGCACGCGACTTTTCGGGGCGCGGCTATCACAAGACTCCCGGCTCGGCGGAACCCAAATCCGCGGCGGGCTCAGGGTTTCGAAATTCGCGCACCGATGTTTCTTGGCGGCCATGCAGCTTCAGAGCAAGGCGGCGTGCAAGGCCGCAATGACAAAGCAGCATCCCCACCGCGCGAGACCACTTCACGCCAAACCACTGTGCGCCGCACTCCAGTCCCAGAGCGGCTACCAAGGCTGCGAAAAAACTCCGGTTCGTGTTCCGGTTCGTATCAGGGTATCGCTTTAGCGATACCGCAACTTCTTCTAAATCAGATGCCCCTTTCGGGGCTGGGCATTGAACTCTGCGCACCAGCTTTCCCAGGAGCGCTTCGGGGGGATATGGAGGATCGGCGCCAGGCACGGAATCGCCGCGAAGCCGAAAGCCGTTCGGCGCACAAGGAGCCACCAGGCGATGCAGAAAAAGCCGGCCGTCACGCCGCGCCAGCACGATCTCTCCGGGACGGACCTCTTCCGGCGGGCAGCCTTCGATCTCGACCACCTCACCCGGCCAAAGAGTGGGCAGCATGCTTTCCCCGTGAACGCGCAGACGCAGACTACCGCGTCCACGCAAAGCGTCCGCCACCAATGCGGAACCTGCCGCACTCCAGCACAGACGTGCCGTGCTTGGGTTATCTTCCAGCATCAGGAAGTTTTTCTTGAGGAAGCTGAGTGACATGTGCTTTGAGTGGGGGCGATTTTGCCGCACGATAGTGCCTGGGTCTCGAAAACCCGCTCATAGCGGAATGCCGGCTTCTGGTAGAGTTTCTTTGCCTTCCCCGCATGGCCCGCTGGTTGCGTTTCGCAAGGGGTTTGTTTGTCGGTCATAGTTGGTCAAGGCAGCTGCCTAACACTGACTTATCCCCCAGTTTTTACTAACTGTAATGGCAGTGTACTACACGCCTTTCCCCGGTGCCAACACGACCAGGCAGCAAACCGGGGCAGAGAATCCACATTCTCAATAGAATGAAAGAGTTCCATTCTGCCGCGCTCGCCTCAAACTTAATGACAGGCCGATGAGTGCGAGCGGCAGCAGGACCACAGCTGATCCGGCCAGCACCGCCAGTGTGCGAGCCATCGCGATCATGGATTGCCCTTCGATCAGCGCCCGGCGCATTCCGTCAATGGCGTAAGTGAGAGGAACGGCGCGCGCAAGAAGTTCGAGCGGGCGGGGCAGGCTTTGGATCGGGAACATGGTTCCGCTCAGAAACCAGAGTCCGGAGCCGAGCAGCCAAAGCACAGCCGAACCTTTCTGGAACGCAACCTGAAGCGTCGCGGCCGCGATCCCCAGGGCCAACGCGATGGCCAGAGAAAGAACCAATACTGCCACGCACGAGAAAAAGTTGGCGTGGATCGATGCCCGGAAAACCGCCACCCCCGCGAAAAGATAGACCAGCAGATTGACCAGATTCCCGGCAAAGGCGGAAATGGAGCTGAGGATAATGAGCTCAGACGGGGCGGTGGAGGTCGTCATCAGTACTTCCAATGTCCCTGTCTGTTGTGCTTCCTGTACCGCGCTCAGGAAGCTTTGCGCGCTCATGACGAAGAAAGTGTAGATGCCAGTGCCGACCAGAAGGAAAGGAAAGTACTCGACGCCACCGGGTCGAAACCCGGGACCGATGGCGCGGGACAGGAAATAAAAAGCGGCCAATTCGGTGAACACTCCGACCAGGGCCACGACGAAACCGCTCCGGTGGCGGATGGCCGTCAGCAGATCGCGCCGCAGGATGGCATGAAGCTTGTCGAGGGTCGAGATCATAGAGGATTTGTAATTTGCAATTTCCAATTTGTAATTGCAAGCATGAGCAATGTGAGCGACATATTCTGAGACACAATTGCAAATTACCAATTACCAATTACAAATCTTTAGCGTTTGAGCACGGCCTCATCTACCTCACCGGTCATGCGGAAGTAATAAGACCGCAGAACTTCCGCGCTTTCGTCGCCGCTCACCAGGCGATCGGCGAGCAATTCGCCGCGATGCAACAGGAGCAAGCGATCGGCAACGGCGGCCGCCTCCGCGAAATTGTGAGTGGCGAGCAGAACGGTCGTCTCTTGCCGTGCCAAGGCGCGGATCGTCGCCCAGAAGTGTGCCGTGGTGGCGGCGTCGAGGCTGCGCGTCGGTTCGTCGAGCAGCAGCACGCTGGGGCGCTTGACCAGGGCGCGCGCGATCCCCAATCGCTGGTACATGCCGCTGGAGAACTTCATGACCAGCGTGTCGGCCTGCTCTTCGAGGCCGGTATCGTGGAGAACTTCGTTGATTCTCTGCGCGCGCTCGCGGCGCGACACTTCGTCAAGTGTGGCAAAGAAATCCAGGTTCTCGCGAGCCGAGAGGCGAGGGAAGAATGAGCGCTCCGCTGCGACGGCGATGCCGACCTGCCGCCGCACTTCACCGGCGTTGCGCCGCGCATCGAAGCCGCCCACGCGCACCGATCCGGCATCGGGCAACAGCATAGTGGAAATCAGCTTGAGAGCCGTGGTTTTTCCGCTGCCGTTCGGGCCGAGTAACACCAGGACTTCGGCGCGGGCAGCCGAAAAAGAAACGTCCTTCAAGGCAATGGTTTCGCCGCCACGTTCCCTTCCCAGCCAATTGAACAGAGCTGGACGATGGCGAAAGATCTTGCGAACGGATTCGAATACGATTCGATCCATAAAAGCGAGACAACGAAAGCGCGAACTAAACTTCGGGCGTGCTGAGGACTCTGTATTATAGTGGCGATTCGCGATCTCATTGATTCCGGCTTGCAGTCGCTCGTCTATCTGCGGGACCCGCCGTTCATGACCGAAGTCTTGCCTACGCCCCCTGCGTCAAGCACCGTGCCGCAGAGGGAAAACGAATTCGAGTTCTTGTGCGCGCTGACTGGCGTGGAGTTGGGTCAGGAGCGTGTCGAGCGCATTGCGAATTGGAACCTCTCAAACCTCGACTGGAGCGAATTCCTTCGCCTGGCGGAGCGCCATGGAGTTCTTCCGCTCGCAGCGCGCAATCTGATTGAAGATGCCCGCGGGCTTCCACCCGAAATCGAGGGCACTCTGCGATCTGCGTACGATGCGAACCTGCGGCGCAGCCTGTGGTTCACCGCCGAACTAGCGCGCATCATGCAGCACTTCGAACGCAGGCAGTTGCGGGCAGTCCCGTACAAAGGACCCTTGCTCGCGCAATCGGTTTACCACGACGTGGGACTGCGAAGTTTTTCCGATCTCGACTTCTTGATTTCCCCCGCCGACTTCGACCGAGCGAAGCAGGCTCTTGCGGAAATCGGATATCGCCCTTCCGCGCATTTCGCTCCGGCCGTCGAGCGATTCTGGCTGCGTAAAGGCTACGAGCGTGCGTTTGACAGCGCAGTGGGACCGAACCTGGTTGAACTACAGTGGGCGTTGCTGCCGCATTTCTATGCAGTGGATCTTCACTCGGACGATCT
>OCTA010001652.1_pt1 | contig 20479 bp, 18 predicted proteins | sample 1538991 | NCBI WGS metagenome assembly OCTA01 (sample SAMEA3539302, study PRJEB22396) | soil metagenome | biome: tundra; feature: field; material: soil | place: USA | collected 2010-05 | depth 0.15 m | reverse complement strand
GCAACAGGGAATAAGTCCACGGCTGATTCACATCGATGGGGTGCGTGATGGCCTGAACTTGCACATCCAGGTCTTTTAACGAGGCTATAGTCTTGCTGCCACTCACGCTGGACGCCGGCCCATTCGCCCAGGTAAACGCGATTTGGATTTTCACGGGTAGGTCCGCGTTGATACCGGCGGGATGATTGACCGTGAATTGCCCTTGATCGCCCTGCTGGAGGCCGGCAACTCCGATCGGCAACTGCGTGGCGGGACCGTTGCCTTCGGTTACCGTCACGGAATCGAGGTGAATGGCGACGCTCGCGGTGTTGGTAATCGTGAAGGTGTAGTCGAAGGGGGCTCCAGGAGGCGCCGAGGTTGGCAAACCCGAGAGATCGAGCGTCGGCGACGGCACCACGGGAATCGGCCCGGCGGTGACTTTGTTCCACCACGCGAAACTGCCACTCTCCCCGCTCAGATGAACTTCCAGCGAGAGGTTTCCGGTGGTACCCATGTCGCCCGCCTGGTGTCCGAACGTAAAGGTCTGGCTCGCACCGGGGAAAATTGCGGCGACGAAGCCCAGAGTGACTTTGGACAGCGTCTGCCCGGCAATGGTGCGAAGCTCCAGAAGCTTATTCATCACGATAGCCCCGCCACCGTTGTTCTTGGCGGTCACCTGATACTGCCACGGCTGCGCGGTCTCGATCACTCCAGGCATTTGAGAGATCGTGAGCGCCACGCTGGTACTGGCCGGCAACGCGCTCTCCAGGCCATGCAGCCAGGCCAGCACGAGCAGGGAAGTGAAACGCGGATCGGTAGGATCGGCCTGGATCGGTCCTTGTGAGATTCTGCCCGTGGCATTCAGGCTCATGGAAGGCGTCGCGGCCGTGCCACCGCCGATGAGCGCCATGTTGCCTGTGCCGTCGGCCGTGAGCCAGGCGGAAAAATCGCCGCCCGAACCCGGCGCGCCGATGGCCAGGCGGGTGAACGGATCGTTGTCTTTCTTCTTGCCCAGATCGAGGCGGAATTGCACCACCGAATTGCCATTCACCTGGACGGTGGCGGCGCTCGCGCCGGGCAGCGGCGTTCCGGTCCGGGGGTTCGCCGGCGGCGTGAACGAGATGCCATTCGGTTCCTGGCTGGTGGGATCCTGGGCCGTCTGGGCGGAGCACCCTCGAACCTGCGTGGATGGCGGCACGGCAGGTTCCAGCCATTTTCGAAGTTCCAATCCGCCACCGGTGGCGGTGAGCGGCATATCCTGCGGGGTGAGGAGCGGACCGGTGGAGGATTGCAGGTCTTGATCCTGATCCTGGTCCGGGTCGTCGGATACCAGACTGAGGCTCACCGGGCTGGACGTATTGTTGAAGTCGTCGAGCAACCTCCGGATGTCATCGCTGTCTCCAACGAGTGGCGGGGGCGCGCCAATGGTCTTGCCACCGGCCAGAAAAGCCAGTCCCATCGCCCCGCCGGGCAGGGGAGTAAGCCGCGCGCTGATCTGCTCACCGGCCGTGCCAGGCGTCTTCGACTCGGCCAGCACCAGGAAACCGGCGGCAGGCGATGGAAGCAGGACCGACGCCCGGTAGGCGAGCAAGTTGACGTCGCCCCAGAACGTGTTTTGGCCCAGGCGATCGATGGCCAGCCGCGGCGTCGAGACGCCGAAGCTATTGGTGGCGCTCACCAAAAAGCCGTTGCGATCGCGCCCGCCTGCCGGACCCACTTGCATCAGGGTGCGGGCACCGGGATCGGCCACGTTCTGGCCGATCAGAGCGACATAATCGACGTCTGGCGAGGCTTTGCAATCGATGCGTCCCAGATACACCGCGCCGTCGTAGGGAGGAACGGGGGCGCTTGCGGCATCGCTCACGCTGGCGGCGATCTGGCCGAATTCGCGCCAGCGCTGGAACGCGCCGGGCGAGCAGTCGTAGCGTCCGGGCTGTCGCACGCGCACCGGCACCAGGCAGTAGACGATCCACAAATCCACGCAGGTAGCGGCGGGGTCGGCCGGGTTGGGCACATCGCTGGCGGATAACAGTTCCCGGCCCTGTGGGTCGATCGCAACGCCGGCGGCGACAGTGGCGGCGCCGGTCACATCGCTTGCAGGAATAAGCCCGAGGGCCACGCCCGGAACATGTTCGTAGAGATTGTGCCGCGCGTCCAGGCCGAGCAGATAGGATTGCTCGGCTTCCAGATCGGCGGCGGTGATCCGCTGGCCCTCGGCATAACTGACGCGCTGGCTGTCGGTGGCCATCGATTCTAGCCGCCTTTCTTGAGTTGTTCGAGCACCGCCTGCGCGTCGGCGATGAACTTAGCGGAGCGGGCCTCATCAGGCTGCTGGATCGGCATGGTGGATAGCGCTTCCTTCACGGCCTGAGGGGTGGCATTCGCCAGGTCGATCAGGTTGAGAATTCCCCTTGCCTGCAGGCGTTTGGAAATGCCGTCGGCGATGCCATCCACTTTGCGCAAGTCGAGTTCCGGCGAGTTCGCGGGAAGCTGGGCGGTGTCGACGGCTTGCCTTTTCGCTTGCTGCGCCGTGCCGAAATAGACTACCCGGCTTTGTCCGCAGTGATCCTGCTTGTAGTAACCGATCAGGCTGCCCACCTCTTCGCGGTCCGCGCAGCAGACGAAGATGTTCTCGCGGCGCAACTGTCCGCCGAAGTCCGCCAGGTCGGAGTATTCGAGCGGTTGGAAAGTGACATCGGAGATGCCGAGCTGGCGCAGGGGGCCGCAGGAGGAATCGGCGGTCTGCCAGATGAAAGGCGCGAGCGACACGGAATCGGCGGGCGCCGGCCAGCACTCGCGCTTCACGGGACGTCGGAATGGCGGATATTCGTTGATGTAAACCACCTTCAACTGTTGCTTCCCCTGGCTGTCGGTGCGGCGCCACAGCCACACCCGCGCCAGGCGAACGCCGGTCTCCGGTCCACAGCCGTCGCACAGGCAATGCAGGTAAGAAATGCGCCAGTCCTGCACGATCCAGAAGGCCAGCTCGTTGAACCAGTTCTCGGGAAACTTGCCGGTGGTTTGAAGATCGCAAAGATAATCGCAAAGAAAACAAAACGAACGCGGCGGGTTCTGGCGAAGCCATTGCAGCAGGCGGCCCACGGTGTGGAGCGGATCCGCGTCGGAGCGTAATCGGTCGAGCGTTTCCAGGAGCTTCGCCAGGCCCTCTTCGTACGCGTTGTACCAGTCGTATGCGTGCTTGTCGGTGGGATCGTCGCAGTCCTCCACGGGGTTGCAGTAGAGCTCGTAATCCTCGTGGGTACGGGTGTATTCGCAGGCGGTGGCGCCGCTGCATCCTCCGCGCGACAGGCCCGATTTCGCGTCGGATTGCGTCTCCTTGTAGCGGATCAGGACGTCCACTGCCTGCACCTGGGCCCTGGGCAGCGTGAATGGTCCGAAGGACTGCAGATCGTTGCCGCCTTGCGCGGGTGGCGCGGCGGGAGTTTTGCCATTGCAGGGAGCGGCGGGCGGGCTGCAACAGGTGGACAAGTCGAGCGTGGCGTCGGCGCAGACGATGACGTCGTTTCCGCAGCAATCGATAGCGTAGCCCGGGCTGACGCCGATCACGGGGCCGCTGCCGGGAGTGGAGGCGCAGCGCACGTCGAGGCCGCAGACCACGCCCCAGCCGTGACGATAGCGGGTTAGAGCGGATTTCCCTTTGACCCAATCGAGAAGGGCCGTGAGGTCCTGGTCGGTGAGCATTTGGCCGCAAAAGAATCGAGGCTGGACCAGGCAATCGAGTTCACAGCACTCCTCTTTGCACTTCGAACATCCGCAATTGCACGGATGGCTGGTGGTCGCCGTTCCCGTAGTGTTCATGGCCGTTCCTCCTGATGCCCTTGCTGCGGCTGTTGGCGCTGGTGTTCCAGGCGCTCCCATTCGTGGTCGGGCACCACGTGGAACCAGCTTTCGAACGTGCCTCCCGGCACGCCGTCGCCGGAGGGCAGGATGCCTCCCAGATGATTGCCGTCCACTGCGATGTCGTGGCAATCGAGAATGAAGTCGCACTTCAGCGAGATGAATACCATCTGATTTTCGAGGTAGGCGAAGGGCAGATCGTGGTGGTGGCGCTCGGCTCGAGGGTCGAGCGGGTAGACCGCCACGCACTCATGTTCCACGTGGGGCGGCTCGGTGTAGGTGACGAAATCGAGATCTTCGTACTCACCGCCGAACTGCACCACGAAGGTGGCCGGGTTCACTCCGCGCGCGCCGGACACGCCCAGTTCGGCGTGAGATTTCCGCAGCCGGCGATCGAAGCGGATTTCCAGCCGGCGCAGATGCTGCTCCATCTGGTGGCGCGAAACGATGCCTCCGTGCGGCCAGTTGATGGAGCAGATGTGCGTCAGCGAGGCAGCGGGCGGCCGTAGCGAGGGCCGCCCGAGGGTAACGATCTGCGCGGCGGTGATCGCGCTGGTTCCGTCGGCGCGAATCCAGGCGATCGGCAGGCAATGATCGGGCGGGCAATCCGGTTCCAGGCAGCAGCGCGTCGCTTCCTGCTGCCCTTCGTAGCAGTCGTCCGATGGGCAGGGATCCGGGGTGCCGTCGGCCCTCATTTTGTGCTCGGGACAGCCCCCGCCGCGGAACTTCCAGTGGTACTTGACGAGATCGGACTGGCGTACCCAGTGCCAGCAGAACTGGTAGCCTTCCTCCACGCGGCTGAACTCGCGCCGTTCCTTATCGCAATTACGCTCGCTGTAGAGCACGGGGACGCATTCGATCTCCGTCTCGCAGTATTCCAGGCAGAGTAGCGGGTACCACTGATCGTCGGCGGGCGGCGGCGGGGCTGGATTGGGATGGGCGGCCGCGGGCGCCGGCGCGGCAGCGACAGGAGGTGGCGGCGCGGCAGCGACAGGAGGTGGCGGCGCGGCCGCAGCGGGTGGGGGTGGCGGCGCGGGGGCCGGCGGGGCAACGGCCGGACGCTCGCTCCAGGGGATCGGCGGCGGAACTACCGGTTTGGGAACGACTAGTTCGTGCCCGCAGCAATCGAGGCCGATCCCGCAATCCACCTTGACGTGATCTTTGCCGCAGCTCGGCGCGGGATGCGGGTAGACGTGCACGCCGCACACCACGCCCCAACCGTGAAGCATGCGATTGTGCAGGTAACGGCGGCTCAGGAAATACTCCTGCTCATCGGTGAAATCTCTCGCCGACATATACCGGCCGGGGAAATAAAGCATCCGCTGGCTGGCGATTTCCCCGCAATTGTCGCCGCATTCTTTGTTGTGGTCCATACTCTCCTCCTCAGGCCTCTTCAAGCAAGGGCCGATACGCCGCCCAGGCTGACTCCCGGCGCGAGGCGCATTTCGCTGCCGCCCGCGCCGCTCAAAATTGTGTCGTAGCCGAGCCTTCCAACCGGCTGCAGACTGGGGGGCAGATCCTGGCACGATGCGCTGCCTAACCGCATCACAGGCACTCCGCCCACGATGGTGTCTACCCCGATGGTGGATTGATCGCCTACCCGGAACCGCGCCTCCACCAGGCGCAGGTCGTAGCTGGTGTGCGCCGGCTTGTCCGCGTCGATGGCGCGCCGCAGCATCGCCTCGTCGGCCGGGTTCCTCAGCCACCCGGCTGGAAAGCTGACGCGAAATTTATGGGCGGAGCGATTGAACATATCGAGCGGCGGGTCGCCCGTGGAGACCAGTTCGGCCTCGCCCACCTGGGAATACACGCCCAATTGCAGGCGGCGCACCACGCCGTCGCTCCACAGAGGCGCGCCGCTGCCCAAGCGGCTGGCCGCGCCTTGGTTTACGAACAGGTATTGCCTCTCGCGGAAACTTTCCAGAATCTGCGGGAAGCCGCTGGCGAGCACCGCGGCAGTTTCCATGCCGGTGAAATTCGCCAAATATACCGCGATGAGATTGCGCAGGCCCGCCGGCTTTCCCCGCTGCGGGAAAATCTTGGGCGCGGCCGCAATGAAGCGCCGTTTCTGCTCTGCCGTCCAGGTCCTTTCGAGCGTGAGGCCGAGCCATTGGGTGCCCAGGTAATCGAGGAACGGCCCGGCAGGCACGGCATCCGGGTCCCAGTAGCGCTGGTCGGTGTCGATGATCTGCTCGAAGCGGTCCCACTCGGTTTGGAAGATAGCCAGATAGTGCTCCAGAAAGACGCGGCTTTCGTCGTCCGTGGAGTAAGTGGCCGGCAGGTATTGCAGATATGAATCGCGCGGGTAGTACACCTTCATGGTGTCTACCGCCGGTGTTCGGAACCCATCGCCTTGTAGCTGCACCCGAATCGACAAATACTGGCCCTGGCCGCTCTGCACCAGAAAATCGACGGGTTGGGGCGGCGGTGCGCAGGGAGGCGGCTGCACGGGCGCAAGCAGGGTGTGGGCGTGCTGCCAGGCGTCGTCTGGTGCGGTCAGAACATCCGCCGCCTGCTGATGCGCGAAGGTCAAAATATCGATCCGGCTCGACGGGGGAAAACTGGAGAGCGCGATTTCCACGCGGTGCCACTGACAGCGGTATTGCAGGCTGTCGAGCGGCACGCTCTGCCAGGTGCCGGTGGTGAGATAGAGCGGAATGCCGACGGGCGCCGAGGCGTCTACCGGCCCCACAGGCGCGCCGCTGCGGTCGAAATACAGGCCGCTTCCAGCAACCGGCGGCGCCGGCGGCGCGGAGGCGTCAAAGTAACTCGCCACTCCCGCATAACAGCGGTCGCCATAGCTGGTGCCGTGGCAATCGAACACCTGCACGTTGAGCTGGCCGGGAGTCCAGACGTAGATCATGCCGGATTCGCCCGCCGCAATGCGCGACCAAAAGGTCTGGGTGGGATCGCCGATGACGATCTTTCGCAGGCAGTCGTAGCCTGCCTGGTGGCGATACACGATCTGGTTCTTCTCGTCGAGCACGAAGGCGAACTGACCGCGGGCAGCGACGTCGGAGGGCTGCCAATCCATGCCCGCGCCCCAGCTATGGCGCCGGCGGCGGCCCGCGGCGGTGAAGGCGTTGACCAGGAGTTTCTCGCGCTCCACCACGTAAAGCAGCCACCATCCCAGGGCGGTGCGGGTGGTGCGCTGCGCCGCAGTGGTTGTATGGCAGGCCTGCGCCGCGCGGTTGAACGGCGGACACAGACCGAGCGCGACTTCGGGAGGCGGCGGAGTGGCCGGCTGGGTGCGTCCGCAGACGCGCGTGAGAGGTTCGGGGAGGCAAAAGCGATTCTGTTCGTCCAGCCGGATGGTAGGGCTAGCGAAGAGATCGCGGACGTCCCCGGCGTCGGCGATAGGCGCAGCTTGCGGATCGCGAGTGTCGAGCACAGGCTGTGCCGGTTGGCTCAGATTCAGTAGATAGAGCTTGCCATTGCGGTCGATCAGGATGCGCGACCATTGTCCGGCCTTCGCCGGGACTTCGAACTCCAGGCATAAGTGGCCGGTGCGGGATCGCCGGTAGACCCGCGCCCGGGCCGAATCGAGGATGTATACCTGACCGCGCCACGCGGCCACATCGGCGGGGACCCAGCCGGCGCGCTCGCCGCTAGAGTCGATCAGGTCCACCAGCGCCAGTCCGCTAAGATCGAACACCTGCACGCGGCGGTTTCCGGTATCGGCCACGTACAGTCGATTGGCGGCGATTGCCAGGTTGGCTGGCTGGGTGAACCGGCGAGGTCCGGAGCCTTCTCCCCCTACTTCGGGAAGAGCGTGGAAGGCGCGTGTTTCGGGGTCGAAGCGCTTGATTGCCCTGCCCACGAGCAGGTATAAGAGCTTGCTCTCATCGAACGCCATGCCGCCCGGAAGCACCAGCCCTCCCACGCTGCCATCGGCACTGCCCAGCGACAGCGGACCCTTTGGATCGGCGGTCAGCCGCAAACCGTGAGCATCGCTGACGGCGAGATCGGAGTTCGACGTCCGCCCGATCCATCCGGTCAATCCGCCGATTCGCCAGAATGTCGGTCCTTGTGGGCGCATATCAGCTCGCTCCTACCACGGTGACGATGTGGTTATCGCCATAGAACAGCCCGTCGGGCGGCACTGGAATCGGGTTGGAGCTGGTGTAGCGGCGGCCATCCACGTACAGATTGAGAGTCAGGACCCCGACCACGTCGCTCACGTTCTTCATCACCGCGTAGATGGTGGTGGGAAATAGCTCGTTTCCAAACCCGCCCTGGCGAGGATCGAGGAGTTCGTCGATGGCTTGAATCACGTTCTGGGACACGATGTCGAAGGAGGCGTAAGGGTTGGCGATCACGCGCGCCTCTACGCGGATTTCCTGGTAGGAAGGACCCTTCACGAATACCTCGGTAGTGAGCAGGCGCACCTGGTCGAGCTCCTGGCAGAGCGCGCGGATCAGGTCGCTCGAAGGCTTCGGCGGAACGTCCTGATTATCCGGGACCACCACCACGGTGACCGCGCCGGGAACGGAAACGCCCGGAAAATCGGGATGAAAGAGCGGCAGCGCTTTGGCGGCGGCGACACCGCCGACGGCTTCCACCTGCGATTGGAAATCGCCTGGCGTCACCACCCGGTCGCGTCTGCCCAGCAGGGCCGGCGCTTTCACCATGAGCGTGTCGAGCGACTCCTCGTCGCCTCCGCCCACCGCGGGCCGCTCATTGGTCACCTTGGCGACACCCACCAGCGAAGTCAGCGGGCTGCCGATGGCGCCGGCCACCGCGGCATTGCCGCGCGAGCCACCGCCGTGGCGATAGCTGACGGCGACGATCTGCGCCGTGGGCGAGGGAATCAACCCGGCGTCTCCATCGCCAAATGTCACCGTGCCCGCTACGGGGTTGAGCGTGAAGAACTGGTCGTCGGGGCCGGAGGAAAGAAAATCGTCCACCAGCGTCCAGGGGAGCGTCGTGCCATTCGGCATCACTGTCTGGAGCTGCACCGAGGATGCCTGCACGGGCAAGTACTGGAACTGGAAGGTCTCGCTGGGATGGCCTTCGCTAACTCCCAGGATTTCGCCGCCGACGGTGGCGAGATTCAGAGCGTCGACGACGTTGGGACGAATGAAATCGATGGTGGGGACGGTCCCCGCCGGATACGTCGTCAGGCCGGCGAGGCGCACGCGGATCCAGAAATGCGGCTTCGCACTGAGCAACGGCTCCACCGCCGGCTGAATGGCCTGCGGTCCGGCCACCTTCATGTAGCCTTCGCGGGTGAAGGCGAGCGAGCTGTCGGAGAACACATTCAGGCGCTGCCAATCCGCGCCCTGCTGCGGGCGGTATTCCCAAACCAGTGAGACCGGCGGCGAAGGCGGCGTGGATGTGCCGGTCGCCTTCTGCGGCACGCCCGCGGTGGCTGACGCCGGCAAAAATACCGCGAAGGTCATCTCCTGCGGAAAGAACGGCACGCTGCCGGCGGGCGGCATCGGGCTGGGCGCCAGGAAGCCGAGGTACAGCGCGTTCCCGATATCGGCCGACCAGCCTAACGGCAAGAACGTGGTGCCGGGAGTATTGTTGGCGTCGCTCACGTTGGTGAACCCCGCGCCATCGAACACGCCCACCACGTCCATCGGAGGTTGAATCAGGCCCAGGCCGCTCTCGGTCTCGAAGATCAGTGGCAATCCGCCGTCGGTGGCCTGCGCCGAGACCTGTGCATGCAGCGGCACGGGCGCCGCCGCGGTGTTGCCGCCCGCGGTGATGAAGGTGAGTTGCGCGCGGGCCGGCTGTGCGGGCTCGAGTTCCTGACCCAGCAGCTTCAAAAACTTCACATAGTTTTTGAGCGGCACCTGGTTCATGCGATACAGCATCTGTTCGGAAAGCCAGGCGAAGAGCTGGAGCAGCGTCATCCCCGGATCGCTGTCGTTGAAGTTGGTCCACTCCTTGGTGTACCGGGGAATGCGAAACCGCAGATCGCTCACGATCTGGTCGAATGTGCGGTCGTCCAATTGCGGATCCTGGAGCGGCATAGCTAGCTGACTCCTTCGAACAGGAAGAACGGATAAACCAGGTTGTAAATCGCGTTATTGGCCCGAATGCGGTAATCGACGCAGATGGTGAGGATGTTGCGCTGGGCGGCGGGCGATTCGGCGCGCACGTCGAGCACGTCGATGCGAGGCTCCCACTTTGTCAGCGAGGAACGGACGTTCTGCTCCACCAGACCGCGCAGAGAGGCGGTGTTGGCGTCGAACACCAGGTCGTGAACGTCGCATCCGAACTGTTCCAGCATTTGCCGCTCGCCAGGCGCGGTGGTGAGAATGATCCAGATGCTCTCGCGGATCTCTTCGTCTCCGCCGACATAGTTCAAGCGTCCTTGCGCATCCGGTTTGACAGGGAAGCGCCAGCCGCGGCCCAGAAACGATGCAGTCGGGTCAGCCACCGATGTTCACCGTTCCCACCGCTACTACCGTGCCCACCGGCAGGTCCACCGGATCGTTGCAGGTAAGCGAAGTATCGCCGTTGCGCGCCGCCGGCTTTTTGTTGATCGTCACCGTGGCGCTGCCGCTCACGATGGTGCCTTTGTTGGTAGGCGGTTTGACAAATGTGCCGCCCACCGGAATGTGCGGAGGCGTGTTGGTGCACGTGCTGCTCAGCGTAGCCGCCGGCATCTTCTCGATATTCACGTCGCCGCTCAGCGCGCCGTCGATAATCCCCATGAAGGGCAGAGGTGTGGGCACGGGCGAACTGGGCCCGGGCGGCTGGATGAGATGGGTATCCGTCGCCGTCACTCGATCGCCTTGTTTAGCCGCTGGCTGTCCCATAGATTCCTCAGTTGATGTTGACCGTCGCTCCCTTCACGGTCATGTCTGCGAAGGCCTGCAGCTTCATTTCGCCGCTGGCTTCAATGTCCACCGTTTGCGCGCTCACCTTGAACGCGCCCTGCGGCGCTTTGATCTCCACGTCGCCGTTGCTTTCGATGGTGATTTTGGAACTGGAGCTGTCGAAGGTGACTTTGAGCGAGCCGCTCTTGTCGACAATCTCGATCTTCTCCGAGCCCTCAGTGTCGTCGAATTTGAAAATGTGGCCGGAGCGCGAAACCATGAAGCGCCAGTTGTTCTTGGTTTCGTCGTTATCGCGGGGCGGCGGTGTATCCACCTTGCTCCACAAGGAGCCCAGCACATAAGGCCGGCGGATTTCGCCATTCTCGAATCCCACCAGCACTTCGTCCTGCACTTCGGGGCGGAAAAAGAAGCCGCGATTGTGGCCGGCCATGGGTGAGGCGATGCGCGCCCAGGTGCTCTGCTGATCGTCGTACTGCGGCAGTTTGAGTTTGACGCGTCCCAGCTTTTCCGGGTCGTCGAGATCCACCACCGTGCCGATCACAATCCCGTTTTCCTTCTGGCTCATAATTCCTCCCGGCGGCATTCGAATTGGGTGGTGTAGCCGCCATCGCCCATGGCATGCGTGCTCGAGGTAATGAAATACCGGCCACTGAAGCGCTTGCCGAGCCCGTCGATCGTCACTACGTTGCCCGCCCGCAAGTCCGGAAGACCTACCGTAGATCCGCTGCCCTTCACCATGTCCTTGGCGTTCTCTTCCAGCGTGCGCAACGCCAGCGTCTTGGCTTCGGCATCGCTCTCGATCGGCTTGGTGGCCACGATTTCCTTGCGCTGGTTGAACGATTGTTCGATGGCCGCCTGGCCGCCGGCCGCTCCCACACCTTTGACGGAGATTTCGCTGCGCTTGGCGGTCTGCTCGATCTTCTTCTTATTCACCGCGTCCCATCCGCGCACGGTCACTTCGCTCACCTGGTTGGCGGTAGTGAGCTCGGGCTTGAATTCGATCAGCGAGCGGCCGTACGTGAGCTGGTACGTCACCTGCCGCACCTGCAGCGACCGGCCGAAGCGCAGCAACGGCTGGCCGGCCTGGCCGTTCTCCCCCTGCTCGTCGACAAACAGGTCGTAGCCGATGCGCCGCGCCCGTTCCATCAGGAAGATGATGTCGTACTGGTTGTCCTGAAACAGGTAGTCGAAGCGCTTTTCGTCGGGCGCGCTATCCGTCTGGATGTCGATGCCCAGCCTGTCGGCCACTTCCTCCGCGATTTCGCTATCCGTCTTCGATTCGTAAGAGTGCGATTCCTGCTTGGTGCGCAGTTTGTGGAGCACGTTCAGCCCGCTGATGGCCAGGGTGGAGCCGCCGCCGGACGGAAACGATGGGTGGAGAGCGGTAATCTGTCCGCGGACCATGAGACGCAGCTTGTCCTTGCCGTAATAGCCCATCCACAGTTCCAGCTCCTTGCCCGGATCGAACAGGTCGGAATCGCTATATTTGTACGCGCGGGTTTGCGCGTCCCAGTTGTTGATGGTGATGTCGAAGCTGTCGATTTCGGTGATGTTGTCTTTGTAGGAAACCTGCTGGATGTCGCGCACCACGTCCTGGCCTTGCGGCCGGCCGGCGATCTTGACCTGAAAGTAAGGGACGTAGAAATCCTGGCCGGAATAGATGGGAACCGCCACCTCTGTCGCCATTTAGGTGTTTCCTTTCGGATTCCCGAAGACGTCCAGAGCGGGAACGGTTAGCCGGGTTCCGGGAAGCAGCCGGCGCGGATTATCCACCAGACCGGCGTTGGCGGGCTCGTCGGCAATCACGCGCCACTGGCTGGAATCGCCGTATTCTTCATAAGCGATGCGGCTCAGGGTTTCGTGCAAACGAACCACGTGCTGCTTGGAATGGTCGGAGGACTGCAAGTTCAGCTCATTGAGCTGCTCTTCCAGAGTCTTATACTCGCGAAACGTTACGGACAGCGCGGCGCGCAGCGGAATGCCGTGGGGGTTGAATACCGTGAACTTCTGCTGTACGCTCTCCACGATGGCGCGGAAGGACAGGCCCTGGCCCCACGAAACACGAACTCGCGGCGGCGCGTGGGTGTTGCCCTGGATCTTTACGAGCTGATACACCGGGTCGGTGAGGGTCCGCACATCGGTCACCTGGTCTTCGCCCATGCCATCGCCGGTGGTGTCGAAGAACAACTCGAGTGTGAGCTTTTCGTTCTGCCCGCGGACAAATTGAAGAATCGGCGAATCGATGCCGGGAATGGCGATCTCGGCGATCTGCGCGCCCTTCGAGAGGGTGTACTCCGAGGGATTGAACTGCACGGTAATGCGGTCCGGCAGATTGGGACCGCGGTCCTGCGGGTCGATTTCGATGACGGCCTTTTGGAGTGACATCGCGCGCCTTTACGACCCCGCCTCGAACGAACTGGAAGATTGCCGGCGCAGCTTGGTGGCGGCGTGGGACCGGCTGGCATCCAGATGCTTTTCAGCCAGCCGCTTGATTACAATCTGAACCAGTCTTTCGATTTGCGCCGCGCTCAACGGCAGGTCGCCCGCCACCACCGTGACGTCGCTGACCATTTCGTCAATGTGAACCGGCATACTCGCTCCTCACTTGATCCTCTGCATGCCCTGGTGCGCGAACTCCAGTGTCTCCACCGCCAGGTTGTTTTGCGACGCGCTTAAATCGGGCCCCACCCACTTCACCGGAAACGCCTGCAACACCTGAAACTCCATGACGTCGCTGCCGCCGGAGGGATCCTGCACCGTGACGGTGCCGTTACGGAACTGCATGCTGCCGCGCATAATGGCCAGATACCACGCCCACATCACGGCATCCACGATGCCGCGCTTCAACGTCAGGTTGCCCTGCTTACTGCGCGTCGCGAATTTCCAGCTATGCGTGTTCAATCCCCCTTCGTGATATTCCTGGACTTCGGTTTCCAGTTGCAGCCCGGTGCAATCGCTGAAGCCCAACGGCGGCAGGCTGTCGAACCGCACGGTGAACCGGAAGGACGGGATGGGATCGCTGCGATTTCCGCTATCAGCCACTGGTTGCTCCCGATTCCAGCAGGATGTCGACCGCGTCCTGCGTCTTGCCGATGATGACCACCACAAACTCCGCCGGGTAGGGCGGCTGCACGCCGATCCGACAGATGACCCGTCCGCCATCCACCGATTCGGGAGGGTTGACGGTCTCATCGCATATCACGAAATACGCGTCGTCGGAATCGACGCCGTCCAACATGCCCTGGCGGAAGAGGCTCTCCAGATACGTGCGGACGATGCGGTCCATCTCGCGCCACAATCGGAAATTGTTGGGCTCGAAGACCACCCATTGGCTGTTCTGATCGATGGCTTTTTCGATCATCAGCAGCAGGCGGCGCACATTCACGTAGGTCCACAGCGAGTCGCTCGAAACGGTGCGCGCGCCATATACGCGGATGCCGCGTCCCGGAAAAGAACGGATGACGTTGACGTTGGCGTCGTTGAGCTCGCCGTGCATCGCCTGGTCCACCTGCGTGCGGACGTCGAGCACGCTTTCGGCCACGGCATTGGCGGGCGGTTTGTGAACGCCGTACTCTAAATCGCTGCGCGCGTAGACTCCCGCCACCATGCCGCTGGGAGGAATCGCCCGCACCACGCCGGTGAGCGCCAGCGGATCGTCCACCAGGATCCAGGGATAGTAGAGCGCGGCGTGATTGGTATACGAAAAGACCTCGCAGGCGGCGACGGCCCCATCGGGGGCGAGGTTATCCACGGTGTCGAGGATGGCCACGCGGTAACGCATCTTCTCGCAGTGGCCGATGAGGGCCTGCTGCAAGGTGACGATTTCGAGCGCCGTGAATCCTGGCGGAAACTCGGGCGGCGTTTGCGGTATCTGCGGCAGCGGCGCGGGCTGGTCGAGATTTCCGCAGTCGTAGGGGGGCGGAGCGGTGTGCTGCGGCAGAACGCGCAGCTTGGGCATGATATCGGGCGCCGCCACCACCGACACCTCGGAGATCTTTTCCAGCGCCACCAGTCCCCAGGTAGCGCCCGCGGGCGCGCCATCGCCGCTGAAGTGGCCGGGGCCCAAGGTATTCAGGCCGTCCGCGCCGCCCGTCAGCAACGCCTGCCCGGCGAAGACCGGCACGCGATTTACCGACACCGGTCCGCGGAGGGGCTGGGAAAGAACAGTCAGCGGAAACACCAGCGTGGAGGGCAGCGACTCGCTTTCGATCTCGATATCGTTCGGCACGGGCGGAAGCGCCACGTCCTGCGGATTGCGGACCAACTGCTGTGTGCCGTCCGGGTAATGCAAGGTAAGGGAAAGAATCGTGCCGCCGGTGTAGATCCAACGCGCCACGATTCCGTTGCCCCACGTACCGGGGCTGCCGGCCGCGATGCCCAGCAGGCGCGTCCCGTTGCCGTCCACGATGTCGAGCGAGGCGGTGGCGGCAGTGTGTGGATCGGCTACCCGAACCACCCAGCAGGTGGTCCCTCCATTGGCGAAGAAGGCATCGACGGCGTACGCCAGATACCCCTGCGCGATCTCGCCTCCGAAGACCGACGCGAACTGCGTCTGGCTTTCGATCTTCGCCGCTATATGGAGGGGGCCGCGTTCGGCAATCCCCACGAATCCGGCGATATCGGTGCGCAAGGGACCGATGACCGGCGTGCAGGCATCATGCCATTCGAACGAGACCCCGGGTGTGTGCAAGGTGCGCATCGCAGGCCGGTTCTACTCCAGTTCGAGCTCTTCCACGGCAAGCTCGAGCTCTTCCACGGCCACGTCGTTGTTCTTGGCGTTCATCGCCGGGCCGGCCCACTTGCTCGGCCAGGCTTCGAAGAAGTGCCAGGTCAGCGCCGCCTTCTGCGATTCGTCGCGCAGCGTAATGGTGCCGGAGTACCGCTTGGTCTTGCCCTGGATCACGCCCAGGCGCCAGGTCCACAACTCCTTGCCGTTGGGCGTGAATCCACGCTTGAGGCTGATGTTGGCGTATTTGGCCTGCCCGGGGAGTTTTCGCGGGCGCGCCGGTTCGTCGCCGGTGCGGTACTCAATGATCGTGGTCTCACCGCTGAGCCCACCGATTTCGGAACAGCCGATGGTGCCGACGCCCGGAATGTTGACGATAAAGTTAAATGACGCTAATGGATCTTTTCTGTCTGCCGCTGCCATGATGCGCTCCTATGAAGTTGTTGCGTCCAGGGTCTTCTGCGAAATTCTGAAAATGACAAATTCCGCCGGTTTGGTCGGGGCCACTCCGATTAAACAGATGAGCCGGCCACCGTCGAAATCCTCCTGCAGCATGGTAGTGCGGTCGCACTTCACGAAGAAGGCTTCGTCGGTGCTGGTTCCGGCCAGCGCGCCGTTGCGCCACAGGCTTCGGAGGAACGAACTGATGGACAGCCGGATGGATGCCCAGGTGTCTTCGTAGTTGGGTTCGAAGACCGCCCACTGGCTGCCCCGGTCAATGGACACTTCAATAAAGATGAACAGCCTGCGGACGTTGACGTAACGCCACAACGGGTCGGACGTCATGGTGCGGGCGCCCCAGACTCGTATGCCGCGGCCATCGGCGCGGAAATCGCGGATGACGTTTACGCCCTTGGGATTGAGAACGTCCTGATCGCCCTTGTCCAGCAGGTATGCCAGCGGCTTGGCGTTATTTCCGAGATCCTGCGTGATGATGCCTTGGATGATTTCGTTGGCCGGCGCCTTGTGAACGCCGCGGTCGTCATCCACGCGCGCATAGATGCCCGCGATGTGCCCTTGCGCCGGCACCAGCAGATGGCCTTCGGGCGTGTGGGCGGCGAGCACTCGCACCCACGGCAGATAGTACGCGCCATAGCTGCTGTCGAGAGGCGGCCGCAGGCTGCCGAAGGCGCTCTGCTCGGTCTCGGTGGCATACAGAATGGCGAACCGGTCTTTCAGGCTTTCACACTGCTGGATGATGTCGTTGCGGATCAGCGGCAGCACCACTTCATCGGGAACCGCCAGCAGCGAAATGTCGCGGATTCTCGAAAGGCCCAGCAGCCCTGTCTGCTGATCGACGGGATCGGCGGTGGAGCCCTGGTATCGCGTGATATCCGGGTCGCCGCTCCCCGTTCCATTGGTCAGCACGGCATTCGGCAGCGCCACGTCGTTGGGCCGCCCGCCCACCGTCAGGACCACGAGCTTGGACGCCGAATTGACCTCCGACTGGGCATAGTTGCTATCGGTGGGAATGATCGAGAGGTTGTCGTAGTCTTCGATTACATCCGGGTCCTTGCGGTTGGGATTGCCGAAGTTGTTGATATCGGTAGGATCGACGAACGGGTTGGGAATGCCGTCGCGATAGTAGAGCAGCGTCATCCGGAACCAGTTCGCCGTGGGCCCGGTGGACACGGCCAGTGACGCCGGCGTGATGCGCACCAGGATGTGGTTGCCCCACAAACCGGGACCATTGGCCGCCACCAGCGTGCTTCCGGAACTGCCGGCCAGGTTCGTCGAGGCCGCCGTGGCGCCCGTCGGCACGATCCGGGCGATGAAGACGCGCTGCCCGCTGTTATCGAAGAAGCCTTTCACGGCATAGGGAAGGAATTTGCAGGCGATGCCGCCCGGCACGCGATCGATGTAATCGCCGTACCAGCGGGTGTATTCCTCCCAACTGGTGACCAGGCGCGGCACCGTGGGGCCCCGCTCGGTCTGGCCCACCATGCCGGTAGTGCTGGTGCTGACGCCTTCGATAGGCCGTGGCCCGGTTTCGATTTCTTCTACGTATACTCCCGGCGATAAATACTCAGCCATCACTGTCTCCTTAATTGGGCACGATTCGGAACGCCGGGACGAGTACCGTCGCCCGGTTTAGAATTTGCACATTCTGCGATTGGTTGTGGCCGCTGGGCGCCGTCGCGGTGACGAGCGCCTGAACGGCCGGCTGAACGAGACTCATGTAAAACGACCAGGCTCCATCGCGCCCGGTAGTGGAAGTTCCTGCAATATTGGCCACGGCGATGGTAGCGCCGGCGACGGGCGCGTCCGTGGGCGTCAGCACCGATCCTCGCAAGGCCGTTTGCGGCAGGCTGTTTTCGGCGCCCGTCTGGACCGGGACGCCCGCCACGTCGAAAGCAGTGTTGTCGGGCAGCACGAAGTGCAGCGTGGCATTCAGCGCGGGCGACGCGCTGCCGAGCGGAATCGCCAGGACCCAGCCGCCATTGGCATCTGTGGTGCAACTGGCGAACGGCCAGGTGTTTGCCGGCGACGCGATGCTGACGGTGGCGCCCGCGATCGGGCGTCGGTCGCCGCCCGGCTGGTACAAGTTGCCGCGCAACAGCGTGAGTTGGTTCGAAACCATGGTCAGGTCGGGAAACGGATAAGCGTACGCGGGTCTGAGCGCAATCAGCGGCGGCGCGGCGAGACTCGGCGGCCAATCGAGATCCAGGCTGAAGTCCTGGTAGTAGTCGGATGTGACCCGGAGCGTGTACCGGTCGGCGGGTATCGTCAGCAGGGCGCTCGATCCGATGGTGCCTTGGCCGGTGAATAGAAACACGCCGTAGCCGTTGGTCTGGGCGCTGAGTACAATCGGAGGATTGAGGGGCACCGGTCCGCTTATCGGAAGGCGCGCAGTTAGCTGGAAGACAACTGAACCAATTGGGGGAGGGAATTGTCCGGCGGTGCCTCGCAGTTGGACGAAGTTGTCCACCACGGTGACGGCGGCGAGCGAAGTAGACGTGAAGGATTCGTAGGTCGTCGCCATAGTCAAGCCCCCGCTGCCGCCGGAACGTTACGGAATTGCGACGCTCTCTCGGTGATTCGGCCGGTACGCTGCGTGCGCGTGGAATCGATGCGCACCAGGCGCATCTCATAACAGACCGAGAGCCGGTAGGGCTGCTGGAGCGCTTCCCAAACCTCCGCCAGTTCGCGCAGGTCGCGCTGGCACATGCTGACGCGAAGCTCTTCGGCGGTGCCTGGCTCCTCGGCGCTCTGCAGAAGGAGACTGGCATTGTCGTTGAAGATCTGCATCGAGCGGCCCAGCACCATCTGGTCTCCTTCCACGCTGTTGGTGCTGGGAGTCAGCAGGTAGTAGAGGTTGAGGACGAGCGGCGGAAATTGAATCTGGTCGTCGTGCTGCGGAACGCGCAACGCCGGCTGATTGCGCAGGAATTCGTTCTCCTGCACCTGGTAGAGCCACAGCGAAACCCGGTGATTGACCTGCGCGGCGGCATCCGCGGGATTCATCAGAACGATGGCTTCCGCGTTGGGCACGTACTGAGTCAGAGCGCTGTCCCCGTCGAAGCCATTCCACAGCGTGTCCTGTAGCAGGCGGCTGACTTCGAGGATGATCTTATAGCTGCTCATGACCTCTTCTCTTCCTCGATCTCGAGGGGGGGGCGGATATCGCCGAACGAGCCGTGGTAGGTCGATAGGGCGTTGTCCAGCGCTCCCCGCAGGCGAGCCGCGGTTTCCGGGCTGGTGACCACACGCACGTACACCTTCGCCGGCTCCCCTTCCGGCCAGGCCTGGCCGAAGTCGAACACGAATTCGTACGCGTTGTGTCCGATCTCGGCATAGTTGGCATACCGGCCTTCGCCCATGTTGGAACGATCTACCTCGGCTGAGTCCATCGCGGTTGAACTCCTAGACACTCTCGCGGCTATTCATGGCTGGCCCGCTCGCGGCTATTCATGGCTGGCCCGCGGGAGGCGGGTTGTTGGCAGCCGGTGCGACTGCGGGCGCTGGTGCCGGCCCCGCTGCCGGGGCCGCTGCCGGGGCCGCGGGAGCAGGAGCCGGCGCCGCTAGGTTCGGCGCCCCGCCTCCGAGCGGGATGGAGTCGAGCGCCTTTTGCCGCCATTTGGCGCGGGCGTCGTCCAGATCTTTTTGCGCCTGCACGGCGTCGGCCGCGGCCTTATCGGCGGCGATCTTCGCCAGCTTCTCAGCTTCGCTGGCGGTTGCCAGGTCGGAAGCGCGTTGGTTCAACTCCGTGGTGTAGCCGGCCGTCGCGGGCAGATTCAATTGCCCTAGGACATCGGTCATGACCAGGACCTGGAAGTAGGCTTGCGATACGTTGTTGGCGGCACTCTTCTGGTCCGCCGAGGTGCGCAATGCAGCCAGGTCTTTCAGGGTCGCGTCGTTAGACGCGGCGAGGCCCGCCCAGGTGTTGTACGCGTCCTGTTTGGCGGCCGTAGCGGTTTTGGCGTCGGTCCACGCCTGCGCGTTAGCCGCCGCCGTGGCCGTGGCTTTGGTCAGCGCCGTGCCGAGGTCGGCCAGGGCTTGTTGGGCTTTGGTTTTGACGGTCACAACAGCAGCTTTATCCGCCAAGGTTGCCTCGAGCATCTTCGTCTTGGTTTGGACATAAGTCTGCAGGTCCTTTTGCTGCTGGGCAGCCCCCTGTACGCTCTTGTCCCACCCTTGTGTCTTCTGATCGATGTCGGACACAGTCTTGGTGAGGTCCGCAATCTGGTTTTTGAGACGGTCGATATCTTTCGCCAGATCGGCGCTTTGAGATTGGTTCTTGCCCAGCGTATCGTTCCACTGGGCAAGCTGATCGCTGGGGCTTACAATAGCGGGCATCGGTATCTCTCCTGGTCGGGTCCACGGAGATGCACGCCTATGGCCGCAGCGGACAAGCGGCGGCACGATTCGCGTTAGTCGAAACAAAACAACGGTGGTGAAGCTGTGTCCCGGTCCGGCGGGTCCGCATGGAATGGGCGGTCACTGTAACGCGGCCCTGTTACACTCGCTGGGCTCGGGATTACGGAAGTCGCACAATCCGCTGAGGTTCGGTCGATTCACTAGCGATGAGACGGAAATGGTACGAAGTTACAGTTGGCACGATACACCACGCGGGGTACGCACCGCCATGGTCCGATGAATAAAATGCGGAAGGAATTGAAAA
>OCTA010001651.1_pt1 | contig 20485 bp, 19 predicted proteins | sample 1538991 | NCBI WGS metagenome assembly OCTA01 (sample SAMEA3539302, study PRJEB22396) | soil metagenome | biome: tundra; feature: field; material: soil | place: USA | collected 2010-05 | depth 0.15 m | reverse complement strand
ACCTGCACCTGCACGCGTACAGCCCGATGGAGATCGCGCACATGTGCGACATCTCCGGGCTGCCGGCAGCCGACGTGTTCGCGCGGCTGCGCGACGCCGGGCTCGGATCGACGCCGGGGACGGCCGCGGAGGTGCTGCACGACGGGGTGCGCGAGCGCATCTCCCCGAACAAGCTCCCGGTGGCGCGCTGGGTGGAGATCATCGAGGCCTCCCACCACGCCGGCCTGCGCTCCACGGCCACGGTCATGTTCGGCCACATCGAGGAGCCGTGGGAGCTGGCGGAGCACATGCGCGTGATCCGCGAGCTGCAGGAGCGCACGGGCGGCATCACCGAGTTCGTGCCGCTGTCCTTCATCCCCTTCCAGACGCTGCTCGGGCGCACCCACGGCGTGGAGGAGATCTCGCGCGAGGAGAATCTCAAGCACACGGCCGTCTTCCGCCTGGCGCTCGGGCGCACGGTCGCCAGCCTGCAGGCGAGCTGGGTGAAGATGGGCTTGGAGACCGCCAGCGAGTCCCTGCGCTGGGGCGTCAACGATCTCGGCGGGACGCTCATGGAGGAGTCCATCAGCCGCCTGGCCGGCAGCTACCACGGCACCAAGCTGGACCCCGAGCAGCTTGTCGCCGCGGCGCACGCCGCCGGGCGCCCCGCAGCGGAGCGAACCACGCTGTATGAGATCAGGCGCCGCTACGAGCTGCCGATCGCGGCCTGAGCCTCAGCGAAACAGATCCTCCTCCAGCGCGCGCAGCAGCTCCACGGCGCCGGGACCGTCCTCGTCGGTGACGTAGCGCTCCAGTCCGTCCAGCACCACCACCGGCTCGCGCGAGTCCTTGGCACGCGCCAGGTCAGCGGCGGCGGCCGCGGCGTCGGCCACGGCCAGCCACGTGGCCTTCAGCTTCAGGCCGATCGAATCGGTGCGCCCGCGCCAATCGTCCAGCGGGCGCATGCCCGCGATCCCGATCGCGACGTCCAGCTGGCCGTGGCGCCAGGCGCGCCCGAAGCTGTCGGTGACGAGCACGCCCACCGACGCTCCCGTCAGCTCGCGTAGGCCCGCGCGGATGCGGCGCGCGGAGGCGTCGGGATCGCGCGGCAGCAGTATCAGCGTGTTGGGCTCGCCGGCGTTGGAGGCGTCCACGCCAGCGTTGGCGCAGACGAAGCCGTGGCGGGTGCGGCAGATCAGCACGCCCCGCTCCGCGCGCAGGAGCTCCTGCGACTCGTCCAGCACCACCTGGATCGCGCGGGGATCACGCTCCCCGCTGGCGCCCGCCGCGGCGGCGGCCGCCAGCTCGTGCGCACGCGTGCTCGGCTTGACGTCCTTCAGCGCCACCACCGCACCCTCGGACTTGGACACGGCCTTGTGGGCGATCGCCAGCACCTGCCCGTCGCGCAGCCGCTCGCCCGCGAGCGCCGTGGCGATCAGCGCCGCGAGATCCCCGCCTGGGCGCACCTCGGGGAGGCCTGGCAGGCCGCGGGCGGTGAGCGCTGTCACGGGCCCGTGGGCTTCAGGCGGCGCTGACGGGGGAGAGGACGTTCGCGCGGTCGGGCTCCTCGAGCACCGCTCGCGTGCGCGAGGCCAGCGCGTGCGTGCCCGCGAGACGGTTGCGCAGGACGGCCAGGTCAGCACCCGTGTCGACGTCCAGCAGCAGCGATGGCGGCTGCGCCGTGCGGCAGGCCACACCCGCGGCCAGCGCCAGCGCGCGGTGGCGCTCACAGCTGTCCGGCCCGAAGCTCGCAGCGATCGCGTCCGCAGGCGTGAGCAGCAGGCCGTTGGTGCCCGTGCCGTGGCGGTCGGGCACGATCACTACCTCGGCCTCGCCCATGACGGCGCCGCCACCGCCCAGGACGCGCTCCCGGCGCGCGGCCTGCCCCCCGTGCCCCCAATGTCCGCCGAGCAGCCACTGGAGCTCGACGGGATCGAGCGCGGGGCAGTCGCCGGGCACGCACAGCACCCGCTGCATGCCCTCCGCGAGCGCGCGGCGCACCCCCAGGGCCACGGCCGCGGACTGCCCGTCCTCGGCCGCGTCCTCCACCACCAGCGCACCGTCTGCAAGCGCCGCCTCGGCCACGGAGGACTCGCGGGTGACCACGATCGCGCGCTCGATCGCCGGGGTTTGCACGAGCGCGGCGAGCACGTCGGCGACCATCGCGCGCGCCAGCTCCAGCCGCAGCTGGTCGGCCACGCTGGCGCCCAGGCGCTGCTTGGCCCGGGCGAAGCTCTTGACGGGGAGGATCGCGGCAGTGCGCACAACCCTTCAGAGCCTATCTCCACCCGCGGGCCCAGCCCGACGCGGTCGGCGCCCTAGCCGCGAAGTCCTTCGGCGAAGGACAGCGTCTCCCTGGCCAGCCGAGCGCGCCCAGCCGCGTCCTCCATGCGGGTGTCCGTGTGCAGCGTGGCCAGCGAGGCGACGTTCTCATCGGCCACGATCCCGTCGAGCAGCTCGCCGTAGAAGCTCGCCACCCCAGCCGCGCTCAGCTCCAGCGCGGCGAACGCCATGAACGCCGCCGTGGGGCCCTTGAGCACCTCGCCGCCCACGATCGGGCTGACCGCCACCACGGGCGCGTCCGCCGCGATCAGCGCCTCGCGGATGCCCGGCACGGCGAGGATCGGGGCGATCGAGGCGAGCGGGTTGGAGGGCCCGATCACGATTGCGCGGGCGCCCGCGATCGCCGCCAGCGCCTGCTCGCTCGGCGCGGCCTGCTCCGCGCCGCGGTACTCCAGGCCCTCCACCAGCCCGGTGGCTTGTTCGCGGATCATGAACTCCTGGAAGGCGCACCACCCTGCGGCGCCCGTGCGGATCCAAGTGCGCACGGGGTCGTCGCTCATCGGCAGCACCCTCGCGCGCACGCCCAGCGACTCGTTCAGATGCGCCAGCGCGGCCGTGGGGGAGAGGCCCTCGGCGAGCATCCGCGACCGCTCCAGACACCAGGCGAGGTCGCGGTCGCCGAGGTTGAACCACACCTCCACCCCCAGTGCCCGCAGCGCGTCCATCACCGCGAAGGTGTCGTCGCGCAGCCCCCAGCCGCGCTCGTCGATGGCGTCAGCCAGCCAGAAGGACACCAGGTCGGGGTCCGGCGAGACGTGCGCGCCGTAGATCTCGATGTCGTCCGCCGTGTTCACCAGCACGGCCAGCCGCTGTGCTCCCACCACGTCCGCCATCCCCCTGGCGAGCTTTGCCCCGCCGGTGCCGCCCGAGAGCAGCAGGATGTCCGGGCCGCTCACGCCCACAGGCTGTCCGGGAGGCTCGTCAGGCGGATGCCCGCGTGGGCCTTGTAGCGGGAGTTGACCGAGATCAGCAGGGCGGTGAGCGCCTCGGTGGTGCGGGCCATCTCCAGGCGCCCGCAGTCCACGCAGCGCAGGCCGTCGATCAGCTCGATGACGCCGGCCGCCTCGCGCTTGTCCGCGCGGGAGTCGCCGCACACCAGCACGTCCTGGGTCAGCGGGTGCTCGAGATCGGCGAGCGAGGCCGCGCTGACGGTGTGCAGCGCCGAGACCACGCGCACGCCCTCCGGCACCATCTCCTGGGCCTGCTGGGCGGCCGAGCCCTGCCACACGCCCAGCATCCGCGTGGCCTTGCCGCTGACCGCCGCCGCCAGCGGGACGGTCGCGTCGATCAGCAGCTGGCCGGGGGCGAGCGCCTCCCTGAGGTTGGTCAGGGTCTCCGACTGGTTGCGGAAGGGAACGCTCAGGATCACCGTGCCCGCCTCGCGCACAGCGCCCGCGTTGTCGTGGCCGCCGAACGAGCCATCGGGGACGAGCGCAGCGGCGCGCTGCGCCGTCTCCTGCGCACGAGCCGCGTCCCGCGAGCCGATCACGATCGGCACCCCCGCGCGGGCCAGCCTGATCGTCAGGCCGAAGCCGAGCGCGCCGGAGGCGCCGATGACTGCGACGGGATCTGGCGTGGAGGACTGCACGGCGGCCGAGTATAGGCTTCAAGCGATGAGGCCCGATGGCACGACTACGCTCCTCGCCGGCGCGGTGCCCGCCGGAGAACAGGACGATCTCCTCTCGTGAGCGCTGCGATGGGGGATTGGCCGAGCACCGTCAGCATCAGGGAGGTCGGCCCGCGCGACGGCTTCCAGAACGAGCCCGAGGTCATCCCCACCGAGCGCAAGGTGGAGCTGATCGACGCGCTCGCCCGCACCGGCTTGCGGCGGCTGGAGGTCACCAGCTTCGTGCGCGCGGACGTGATCCCCCAGCTCGCCGACGCCGCCGAGGTGCTCTCGGCCATCGAGGTCCCCGACGAGGTGAGCATCTCGGTGCTGATCCCCAACGAGCGGGGGCTGGACGCGGCGCTGGCGCTGCGCGAGCGGCTGCGCCTAGCGCGTGGCGGGGAGGGCGCGGCGCACAGGGAGCCCTTCGACGAGGTCAACGTCTTCATGTCCGCCTCGGAGACCCACAACCGCAGGAACGTCAACCGCTCCCTCGCCGAGTCGCTCACGGGGCTGGAAGCCGTGCTCGGCCGGGCGCGCACGGCCGGCGTGAGCTGCGAGGGCGTGATCTCGACCTCCTTCGGCTGCCCCTACGAGGGCCATGTGCCGCCCGAGCGCGTACTGGAGATCGCCGCCCGCCTGTGCGACGCCGGCGCCCGGGAGATCTGCTTCGGCGACACCACCGGCATGGCCAACCCGCGCCAGGTGCGCGACTTCTTCACCGCCGCGCGAGCCGAGCTGGGCGGGGAGGTGGAGCTGACGGCCCACTTCCACAACACGCGCGGAGCGGGCCTGGCGAACGTGCTCGCCGCGCTGGAGGCCGGCGTTGTGAGCTTCGAGTCGAGCTTCGGCGAGCTCGGCGGCTGCCCCGTGCCCGCGGGCGCCACCGGCAACATCGCCACCGAGGACCTGGTCTCGATGCTGCACGAGATGGGCATCGAGACGGGCATCCAGCTGCCCGCGCTGCTCTCCTGCGCGCGACGCGCCCAGGAGATCCTCGGCCGCCCGCTGGGCAGCCACACGCTGGTGGCCGGGCCCGTGGAGTGGCACGCGGGCGCGGCCTAGAAGCAGGCGGGTCGCGGGGGCCTCGACGCGCGGCCCGGGCATGCGTCCAGGCCGCCGGGCGCGCAGCGCGGGCGCGGCCCGGGCAGGCGACTAACCGGCGAGTGCCGTCTGCGCGTCGGCCGCCTCCGCGGCAGCTTCGCGCCCCGCCTCGCGGGCGGCGGCCATGCAGTACTCCTGTACGGCGACCTCCATCTCCAGCGTCTGGGCTAGGGCTGGGCGGGCGGAGGCGTCGATCACGCGCTTGGCCCGCCCGACGGCCACGTGGGAGTTGGCCAGCAGCTCCTCCACCAGCGCTTGGGTGGCGGCCTCGAGATCCTCGGGGGCCACCACGCGGTTGATCAGGCCGATGCGCTCGGCCTCGGCGGCGTCGATGGTGCGGGCGGTCATGATCAGCTCCTTGGCGCGCCCGAGCCCGACGACCGCCGGCAGGCGCGTGGAGCCGCCCACGTCGGGGATGATCCCGAACTTGACCTCCGGCAGCCCGAGCTGGGCGTCGCTGGATGCGACCCGCAGGTCGCAGCCGAGTGCCACCTCGAGCGCGCCGCCCACGCAGGTGCGGTGGATCTGGCAGATGACCGGCTTGGCCATCTCTTCGCAGATGTTGGGGCAGTCGAGGAACACTTTGCGGAACGGGCGCAGCATGCCCGGCGTGCCGGCCGATTCGGCCAGCTCGCCGAGGTCCACGCCGGCCGAGAAGACAGGCCCTTCGCCCCGTAGGACGACGCAGTGGACGGCGGGAGCGGCGGCGGCATCGCGCAGGGCCTCGCCCAGCTCGCGCAGCAGCTGCTGGTTCATCGCGTTGCGCTTCTCGGGCCGGTTCAGCACGACGTGGCGGACATGTCCGCGATCCTCGGTGACGACCATGCTCATGAGATTCTCTCCATTCCTGTCGAAGGCGGCGCTCGTGGGCGCGTGGACCTCAGCTGAGGTCGAGGACGGTGGTGGGGGCGGGAATGACGTGATCCTCGATCCCCTCGGAGGGGACGATGGCGGTGCCGATGGCGAAGAACTCGATCACGTGGCTTCCCCATCCGTGGGACTTCTCTTCGATGTGCACACCGACGATGCCCTCGGCCTTGGCCTCGAGCGCCTCCGCCTGCATCCTCTCCATCGCCAGCTCGCGCGCGTCGTAGAGCGCCTGGGTGAAGTTGGGCAGCTCGACGTTGCGCCCGGTGTTGCCGATCGACTGGCGCCAGCTCTGGTGGGCGACGTGGTAGACGCAGGAGCCCATCACCATGCCCACCGGCCGGTGGCCGGTCTGCAGCAGCGTCCAGAACTCCTGCCCTGAGAGGTCGCTGGTGAACGGGCGGCCGGAGGGCGCGCGGTGCAGCTCGCCGCCGCGGTGCTTGACGGCGGTGCCCATAGCGATGAACTCGGCCATGCTCTCGCCCCAGTCGTAGCGCCCGATGCTCAGACGCACGCCGACGATCCCGTCGGCTCCCAGCTGCTCGGCCTCCTCCTCCATGCGCGTCATCGCCAGCTCGCGCGCCTCGTACATCGCCTGGGAGAGCACCTCCATCTCCTGGCTCTGCTTCCACTGGGCCTGCTGGTAGCCGATGTGGTAGATCGAGCTCCCGATCACCAGCCCGAGCGGCTGGAAGCCGGCCTGGCGGACGAGCAGGAACTCGTTGACCGACAGGTCGCTGGTGAACAGGCCGGAGCGGTTCTGCTGCAGGCGGGCGGTGCCCGCCTCGGGAACGCCCTCGGTGCTGCTTGGGTCATACGCCACGGTGTCGTTCCTTCCTCGGTTGCAAGGTCGTCAAGCGCGCTCAGCTCAGCGTGAGGATCTGGAGGGGCGGGGGCTGGGGCGGCTGGGAGGCGATCGTCGGGTCATCGCGGATGACGGTGCCGATCACGTGAAAGGTGACCTCGAGGTCCCTGCTCTCGGACAGGCCGCGCTGGACCGCGTGGGTACGGCCGTGCTCGCGCACCTGCACCCCGATGATCCCGTCGCCACCGAGCTCGCGCACCTGCGCGGTGACCGATCCGATCGCCTTCTCCCGCGCTTCATAGACGCCCTGGCTGAAGTCCACGAGCTCCTGGTTGACCCAGGCGGACCCGAACGAGCGCTGTGCCATCTGGGTCTGCTGCGAGGCGGGGACGTAGTGCACGCTGGTGTGGGCGGCGATGCCCACGGGCCGCAGGCCGGCCTGGCAGAGCTGCGTGAACTCCTGCCCGGTGAGATCGCTGAGAACCGTCTGCCCGTTCGAGTCGCGAAGCGCCTCGGGCAGGCGCACGGCGGTGCCGATCGCGATGAACTCGAGCGCTCCGGGCGCCCAGTCGTGGACGCCCTCCTCGATCCGCACCCCGAGGACCGCGGAGGCACGGCATGCGCGCGCCTCCTCCAGCAGCCGCCCGAGCGCCAGGCGCCGGCACTCGTTGTAGGCGTCTGAGAGCACGCGCACCTCGGTCGGGACGTTGTAGTAGGTCGGCTGCCAGCCGACGTGGAAGATCGAGGAGCCCATCACCTGCGTGATCGGCGTCACCCCGAGTCGCGCGAGCGCGCTCCACTCGCTGACTTCCAGGTCGCTGCCGAACACCGTCGGCGTATCCGAGCGGTCGTCTGCCGCCGGCTGCGCGAACCCCGCTAGGCGCTCGGCGGCGGCGAGGGGAATGTGTCCCTCTTCCACGCGCTGCAGCGAGACGGCGGCGCGCTCGGCCGAACGCGCCGCGGCTTCGGCTCGCGCATGGGCGGCGGCCTCCTCGGCCGCCTTCTCCTCCTCGCTGCGGCGGTGAAACAGCGGGCTCATCGCAGCAATCCTTCGAGGGCCGCGCGGTCGCGATCACTGATCTCCGCCCGGCGCGAGACGCCATCGACCAGCGCGACGATCCAGCCCGCAATCGGCAGCTCCTCGCGGCTGAGGGTGATGCCGCGAACCACCTTGTTGCGGGTGCAGCGGAAGGCGTGCTCGGCGCGCTGGAGCTCGAACAGCTCGTCGCCGAGTGCCACCGCGATCCGCTGGACCTCCCGGCGCTTGGAGCGAAACCCGCCGATCTTGCGCCGCTCGACCTCGGCCAGCCGAGGGAGCGCCTGCTCCAAGCCCGTTGCCAGCACCTCGATCGAGACCGCCAGCTCGCGATCGTCGGCGCGCAGCCCTGCGGCCGGAAGCTCGATGCCGAGGTTCTCCTCGCTGGCCATGAATGGAGGCTAACGCTACTTCGTACTAGGCTCTCGGCTCGTCCCGCCCGCCGGGCGGCCGGCGGCAAGGACTGTCATGCGGGGGCTAGGCCTGATCGCCTCCCACCCAGGAAACCAACCCGAGGAGTGCAATGGCGCAGCAGATCGAGAAGGTGGGAGTGCTCGGTGGGGGGCTGATGGGCCACGGCATCGCCCAGGTCGCCGCCGAGGCGGGCTATCAGGTGGTGCTGCGCGAGGTCGATGAGGCCACGCTGGCGAAGGGCGTCGCCAAGATCGAGAAGCAGCTGGCGCGCGCGGTGGAGAAGGGCAAGTCCACCCAGGAGGACGCCGACGCGGTTCGCGGGCGCATCTTCGGCACCGCCCACTACCGCGAGCTGGCCGACTGCGACCTGGTGATCGAGGCCATCACCGAGAGCCTGCCGCTGAAGCTCGAGATGTGGCGCGAGGTGGACGAGATCGTCAAGCCCGAGGCCGTGTTCGCCACCAACACCTCCTCGCTGGCCGTGATCGACCAGGCCGCCGTCACCGGGCGCCCGGAGAGGTTCGTGGGCCTGCACTACTTCAACCCCGCCCAGGTCATGAAGCTGGTGGAGGTCGTGCGCTGCGTGACCACCTCCCAGGAGGCGTTCGACACCGCGCTGGAGTTCGCGCGCTCGCAGGGCAAGCTGGCGATCCCCACCAAGGACAAGGCCGGCTTCATCGTCAACCGCCTGCTCGTCCCCTACCTGCTCGACGCCATCCGCGCCTACGAAGAGGGCGTCGGCTCGGTAGATGAGATCGACGAGGCCATGAAGGCCGGCGCCGGGCACCCCATGGGCCCGTTGACGCTGGCCGACTTCGTGGGACTGGACACGCTCGGCTCGATCTGCGACGTGCTGTTCGAGGAGTTCCGTGAGCGGCGCTTCGCGCGCCCGCCCATGCTGCGCAAGATGCTCGCCGCGGGCTGGTTCGGGCGCAAGTCCGGGATGGGCTTCTACGACTACTCCGGAGATGCGCCGCAGCCGAACCCGGCGTTCTGAGCATGAGCGATCTGCGCCAGGCGAGCGAACGGGCGCTGAGCGGGGGCCCCGAGCGCCACCGCGAGAAGGCCCGCGAGCAGGGCAAGCTCCCGGTGCGTGAGCGGGTGGCCATGCTGCTCGACGAGGGCTCCTTCGCCGAGGAGGCGCTGCTGGCCAACTGGCAGCAGGACGGCCTGGGCGCCGACGGCGTGGTGACCGGCGTGGGCGCGATCGACGGCAGGCCCGTGGCGCTGATGGCCAACGACCCCACCGTCAAGGCCGGCTCGTGGGGGCCCAAGACCGTCGAGAAGATCCTGCGCATCCAGGAGCGCGCGCTCAGCCTGGCGATCCCCATGGTCTACCTGGTGGACTCGGCCGGGGCGCGCATCACCGAGCAGGTGCAGATGTTCCCCGGCAGGCGCGGCGCGGGCAGGATCTTCCACAACCAGGTCAAGCTCTCCGGAGTCGTCCCGCAGGTGTGCGTGCTGTTCGGGCCCAGCGCAGCCGGCGGCGCGTACATCCCGGCGTTCTGCGACATCGTGATCATGCGCGAGGGCAACGCCTCCATGTATCTGGGCTCGCCGCGGATGGCCGAGATGGTGATCGGGGAGAAGGTCAGCCTCGAGGAGATGGGCGGCGCGCGTATGCACACGGGCGTCTCCGGCTGCGGACACCAGCTGGTGGGAAGCGATGAGGAGGGTATCCAGACCGCCCGGCGCTACCTCTCCTACCTGCCCACCAACTGGCAGCAGGACCCACCCGCGGGCCCCCCCGGCCCTCCGCCCGCGCGCCCGGACGGCCAGGGCGTGGCCGAGCTGATCCCGAGCGACGAGAACAAGCCGTTCGACATCAAGACTCTGATCGCAGCGCTGGTGGACGACGGCTCGCTGCTGGAGATCCATCCGCGCTGGGCCAAGGAGCTGGTGGTCGGCTTCGCACGCCTGGAGGGCCGCGCCATCGGCATCGTGGCCAACCAGCCCAAGCACAAGGGCGGGGTGCTGTTCTCCGACTCCGCCGACAAGGCCGCGCGCTTCATCTGGACGTGCAACGCCTTCAACGTCCCGCTGCTGTTCCTGGCGGACGTCCCCGGCTTCATGATCGGCACGCAGGTCGAGCGCCACGGCATCATCCGCCACGGCGCCAAGATGATCAGCGCCGTCAGCGAGGCCACCGTGCCCAAGATCTCCGTGATCGTGCGAAAGGCATACGGCGCGGGGCTGTACGCGATGGCGGGACCGGCGTTCGATCCCGACTGCTGCATCGCGCTGCCGAGCGCGTCCATCGCCGTGATGGGCCCGCAGGCGGCCATCAACGCCGTCTACTACAACCAGCTGCAGGCCATCGAGGACCAGCAGGAGCGCGCAGCGAAGGTGGAGGAGCTGCGCAGCGAGTACGCCGCGGACATCGACATCCTGCACCTGGCCTCAGAGCTGGTCATCGACGCCGTGATCCAGCCCGACGCGTTGCGCGGAGAGCTGATCACGCGCTTCGCCCACGCCGCCGGCAAGAGCCGCGACTGGCCCGCCAAGCACAACGCCGTGACACCCGTCTAGCGGGGTTCGGCAATCCCCGCGGAGCGCGTCTGCTCGTCCTGGAACGGGGGGTAGGTCTCGGTCAACAGGTACAGGTAGGCGTCGCTGCGCGCGGTGTAGGAGTTGGCCAGCACCATCAGGTCGAACAGGCCGCGCGGCATCTTGCCGGTGAAGAGGATCACGAACCAGGCGCCGAGCGCGCCGATCTCCAGCAGCAGGCTCATGGCGTAGCGCAGGATCACGATCGGGATGGCCAGGAACAGGCGGAAGAAGGTCTTCGCGCGGCTGTAGCGCTCGAGCGGACCGGCGAAGCGCATGCGCACCGGGTAGGCCGGATCCTCCGAGCCCCCGAACGGCGGGTAGGGGTCGCACAGCAGCGCGGCGTAGGCGGTGAAGCGCGTGAGGAAGCGCGTGAAGCCCGCCACGAAGTCATACAGGCCCTTCGGGAAGCGGGCCGTGATGACGATTGCAAACCAGGCGATGATCAGCGCCACGGACGCTGCGATGGCATAGAAGTAGAACCAGATCACCAGCGGGATGGCCAGCAGGATCCGGAAGAAGGCCGTCAGTCGGCTGCGTCGCTCGACGTAGTCCGCTTCGAAGGTCACCGGGTAGGACATGGGCGCAGCCTAAGCCCCCCTGCGGCGGAGCGCGAGGCGCGTTTTCAATAGATTGCCCGGCAGATGGACGCAACCGAGATCGCCTACGCAGGAATCGCCCGCCAGGCGCAGCTGATCGCCGATGGGGAGATCTCCTCCCGCGAGCTGCTGGAGCTGTGTCTGGAGCGCATCGCGCGGTTCGACCGATCGGAGATCGGCCAGCCCCTGAACGCCTTTCGCACCGTGTTCGCCGAGCGCGCCCGCCTGGAAGCCGACCAGGCGGACGCGCGCAGGGGCGCAGGCGGCGAACGCCCGCTGCTGGGCGTGCCCATGGCGGTCAAGGACGACATAGACGTAGCCGGCGAGGTGACCGCATACGGGACCAACGCGTTCGGCCCCCCCGTGCGCGCGGACGCCGAGGTGGTGCGCCGCCTGCGCGAGGCGGGCGCGGTGGTGATCGGCAAGACCAACGTGCCCGAGCTGACGCTGTGGCCGTTCACCGAGACGGCCACCTTCGGCGCCACCCGCAACCCTTGGGACCTCCAGCGCGCGCCCGGCGGCTCCAGCGGGGGCAGCGCCGCGGCTGTCGCCGCGGGCCTGGTGGGCGCGGCGCTGGGCTCCGACGGGGCGGGCTCGATCCGCATCCCGGCGGCCTGGTGCGGGCTGTTCGGGCTGAAGCCCCAGCGCGGACGGGTGTCGATGGCGCCGCGCTCGCGCGGCTGGCACGGGCTGTCGGTCAACGGGGTGCTGAGCCGCCGCGTGGCCGACACCGCTCTGTTCCTGGACGTGGCCTCCGGCACGATCGACATCGATCACGACAGCGCGCCCGCGCCCGCCGTCCCGTTCGCGCAGGCAGCCGCCGCGGCGCCGGGCCGGCTGCGGATCGCCTGCTCCACGCGCGTTCCGTTCGGTGTGATCTCAAAGCTCGACGCAGACGCGGAGCGCTCCTTTCGGGAGACGATCGAGCTGCTGCGCTCGCTCGGACACGAGGTCTCAGAGCGCGACCCGGACTACGGGCGGGACACCGTTCCCGCGGTGCTCGTGCGCTACCTCCGCGGCGCCCACGACGACGCCGCCGCGCTGGCGCATCCCGAGCGCCTGGAACGGCGCACGCGCGGGATCGCGCGTCTCGGCGGGCTGATCCCGCGGGCGCTGCTGGAGCGGGCCCTGGCGGGCGAGGCGGAGCTCGCGCGCCGGCTGAACCGCGTGTTCGAGGACCACGACGTGCTGCTCACGCCGGCCACGGCCGCGCCGCCGCTCCGGATCGGCCAGCTGCAGGGCCGCGGCGCGCTGTGGACGCTGAACGCCGTCGGCGGCATGGTCCCCTACAACGGCGTCTGGAACGTCACCGGCCAGCCCGCCGCCTCCGTGCCCGCGGGGTTCGGCGCGGACGGCCTGCCCCGCGCGGTGCAGCTGGTGGGACGCCCGGGCGACGAGGTCACGCTGCTGTCGCTCGCCGGTCAGCTCGAGGCCGAGCGCCCGTGGGCGCAGGAGCGCCCGGCAGAGTTCGCGTGAGCGAGGAGGGCGCACTGCTGGAGGTGGCCGTGGAGGCCGCCCGCATGGCCGGCGTGCTGCTGCTGGAACGCGTCGGCCGGGGCGCCGAGCGGGAGGTGAGCAGCAAGAGCACCCCCACCGACCTGGTCAGCGAAGCCGACCTGGCCTCCGAGCGGGCCATCCGCGAGCTGCTCGCCAGGCGTCGCCCGCACGACGGCTTCGTGGGGGAGGAGGGCGGCAGCGAGGCGGGCACCAGCGGCCTCAGCTGGGTGGTGGACCCGCTCGACGGGACCGTCAACTTCCTGTTCGGCATCCCCCAGTGGTGCGTGAGCGTGGCCGTGCGCGACAGCCAGGGTGCGCTCGCGGGCGCCGTCTACGATCCCAACCGCGACGAGCTGTTCACCGCCAGCCGTCGCGGTCCGGCGACGCAGGCGGGCCCGGCGGGCTCCCCGGCGATCGAGCTGGACGCCGCGCGCGCTCCCGCTGGCAGGCAGGGGGGAGGGCAGGGCGCGGGAGCCCAGCAGGCCCTGGCGAGCGCCATGGTCGCCACCGGCTTGGCCTACGACGCGGACGTGCGCGCGGCGCAGGCCAGCGTGCTCGCCCGGCTGGCCCCGCGCGTGCGCGACATCCGCCGCTTCGGCAGCGCGGCGCTCGATCTCACGTGGACCGCCGCGGGGCGATATGACGCGTACTTCGAGCGGTCGGTCAAGCAGTGGGACGTAGCCGCGGGAGCGCTGATCTGCGAACGCGCCGGCCTGCTCGTGCGCGAGCTGCCCGTCCACCACAACCTGCCCTGGGGGATCCTCGTCGCCCGGCCGGGCCTCGTCGATCAGCTGCTGGAGATCATCAGCGGCCCCTGAGCCGCGCGCTCGGGCTCGCGCTCGGGGCTCGTGCGCCGCGTAGAGCGGCAACTGCGGGCTCGTGCCCGGACGAGCGATGCGGCGGGTGGGAATCGAACCCACACGCCCTTACGGACAAGGCCTTTTGAGGGCCTCGCGTCTACCGTTCCGCCACCGCCGCATGATGGACGACGCCTGCGAGGATACTCCGCCGCTCAGGCTGGGTGGGGCGGCGCGTCGGCAAACCCGTCCGCACGCGGCGAGGGGGCGCCCCGCTCGAGCTCCACGTTCCAGCCCTGGGAGAAGCCGCGCATGGCGAACGCCACCAGCAGCATCTGCACGGGGACGATCAGCAGCGTCAGCAGCCCCAGCAGGCCGGCGTTCAACGCGGGCTGCGCGAAGCCGGATTTGTCGCGGTTGAACCACGCCGGTCCCGCCACCAGCGCGAAGATCGTCAGCAGAACCGCGAGCGCGGCGGCCACGGGGAGCACGCCGCGGTTCCAGCGCCCCGCGAAGAACGCCAGCGTCACGTAGACGGCGACATAGCCGATCTGGACGGGGATGGCGCCCTCCAGCACGCTCCAGCCGCCGACCGTCACGATCAGCACGAGCGCGGCGCTTGCGAGCAGCAGCACGATCACCGTGGCGCGCGTGGCCTGCACGACCGGCTTGTCGCGGTTGGGGTGCGTGATGATCACGCCTGGCTGCCCCTCCGGGAGCGAGGACATACGCCATGACCATACAAGCTCGCGCCGCTGTCGTGTACGGCTGGCCGGCCCCCGGGCCCCGGAGCGCTTGGTGTGACGGGCGCTGGAGAACGGGCTGCGCACGAGCTACGCTGCAACGGCCGCGCGGGCGTGGTGGAATTGGTAGACACGCCGGCTTTAGGAGCCGGTGGGCGCAAGCCCTTGGGGGTTCGAGTCCCTTCGCCCGTATATCGCCGATTCGCCGAGCGCCTTTCCGGGGGCCAAGAGGCTGTCCGGCATAGACATCGATCGCGTCGACGGCGGGGTGATCGTCGCGCACTGGAGCGAGGCGAGCGTCGCCGCGCTGCTGCTCCGAGCTCGGCTTCGCGCCGCCGCGGCAGGGCGCCGCGAGAAGCTCGGCCGGACGATCGGCGAGGAGCTACGCCGCCGGTCGCCGCGCCTAGGGAGCGGTCTCGCGAGCGATCTTCCACCCGGCCTTCAACGGGGCCAGGAAGTATGGCGGCTCATCCGTCGCCAGGCGTTCGTCGTAGATGTATTCCTTGTCGTAGCCGCTTGTTCCGATCAGGCCGACGATCCCGCGCCACTTCTGCCCGATCGCACCGTAGACGTTGAGGTTGCCCAGCGAGCGGCCGCACCGGAAGTTGTCGACCAGGAAAGAGTGGCTGGTCGAAAGCATCGCCGCGTAGATCCAGAGGTTTTCCATTTCGGGCCCGCCGCCGCTGACGCCGCCCGAGCAGGGGTGGTAGACGCGCACGAAGCGCGTGGCGATCAGTCCCAATGTCGTGGTCCCGGGGGGCGCCGCTGGCGGGGTCACACCGTAGGGGGTGATCTTGCCGTTGACGATGAGGTCTTCTTCGGCGCCGATCGTGAGTGACTGTTTGTAGTTGCCCTTGACGTACACGCTGCCGCAGTTCGCTTCTTTGGCGAGGGTCGTGGACGTGTCGGTGTTTTCCTGTTCGAATTCGCCATAGCCGCAGCCGCTTCCGCCGACATACAGCAAGCCGTTTTTCGGCCATTTGATTTTTCTGGTGCCGGAGCTCTGCGTCACCTTGATTTCATCCGAACCGCCTTCCAGCACGAGATAGGTCAAGCCCGTGAATTCATTCTGCGGTTCGACGTAGGCCTTGAGACTGCTGTCGCTTTCCGGTGGCACCAGTTCGGGTGAGTTTTCGGTCGGTTTTCCGCTCAGAGTGTTGAATTTGGGACTACCAGACCCGCAGCCTTCCAACGAGATCCCGAGGTCCATTTCGACCGCGTCGGGCACTTCGCGCCCCGCACGCCCGAATTCGGCTCCCCCGCATACCGCTGCGCGATCGTCGGTGTACATCGGACCGTTGACGTTGTCGTTCGGTCCGAAATCGATGTAGTGGCATCTGAGGCTGCTGCCGTATCTAGCTTCCAGCGCTTCGCGCTGCGGGCGGTAGGTTTCACAGTATTTCTGTTCGTTGGTGGTCGCGTTGTACGATTCTGGGTCAGCGACCTCGTACTGGGTGAAGTAGATGTAGTTCAGGAAGCCGGCGACCTGGAAGTTGGCGATGAGCGTGCGTTTGCTCGTGCCCGCCTTGCCGGTCGACTTGATGCGGAAGGTGTTGGCGAGGGTGCCTTTGGACTCGATGATCGTGGCGAAAGGATTCGCGGAGTTGCAGACCTTGACCGTTTCAGGGTCGGTGCTGGCCGGAAGCGTCGTTACTTCGTAGCTCTGGGCGGCTTCGCCGGGAACGCTGCCTTTGGGCTGGGGGCAGCTCTGCCAGTAGTTGGGATTGGCCTCGAGGCCGTACTCGTATTCCTGTACGCCGGCGAGCGCCGCGAAGTACGCCTGCTTCTGCGTGAGATCGATGTGCGAGAGGTGGATGTCGCCGTTGGCGGCCGTGAAGGCGGCGACCATCAGGAGGCTCGATACGAACATCACCATGATCGCGATGATCATTGTGAAGCCGCCCTCTGCATGCGTCGAGCGGCAACGTGGGATGGTGCGGTCTATTGACATGGGCCGTCTTCGATTTTCGCTTCGGAGGAGGGCGTGGAGAACGCAAACGTGACCTGGGTGCTGAATTCGGCCGCCCGGCCGAGGGCGAGGTTGTTGCTCGTGGGCGCCGTCGAGAAGCTGATCAGGACCGCGGCCGTAGATTTCACTTCGGTGGCGCTGGGTTCGGAGATCTGGGGTTCGAGCGTGGTTGCCGCTTCGCTGCTACTGCCAAGGGGTTCTGGCGCGTACTTGTAGTACCGAAAGATCGGAGCATTTTCTTTGACGCGTTCTTTCGGTTCCCTCTGCGCGTACACGTTTTCGGCGAGCAGCACGGAGCTCGGCGCTCCCCACGTGAAGCCGTTCGGCCAGGTGCCGCCGGCCCCGGGGTAGACCTTGTCGATCAGATTTCCGCGGCCGGGGTAGGTCCCGGTCCAAAGGATTTCGTGCTTGGCGGCTTCGCGGTATTCGATCACCGGCTTTTCGCTGGCGGCGGTGATGAAGATCAGCTTGCTGGCGGTGCTGCCTTCCTGAATCGGGGCGAACTTCCTTGCGATACACGCCGAGTTCAACTCGTCCACGACCTTCGTCATGGCGGTGCGGCCGAGCTGCGTCGCCTGCACCCGGTCGGTGATCCGCGAGGTCTGATGAAGCGAGACTTCGAGGATCGCGAACAGCGCGCCGGTCACGATGATTCCGCACACCATCGCCACCATCAGCTCGACCAGGGTGAACCCGGCCTGACCGTGCGTGAGTCGGGGGGCGGTGCCGTGGATCACGGGCATTTCGCGCTCGTTTCGACCACGACTTTGGTGGTGGCGGCTTCGGTCGCTTCAGCGGCTTCCCGGGTCGTGCGCGCTTCTGCGGTTGTCAGTTCTTCTTTGACCTTTGGTTCGCGCGCTGCGGTTTCGGCGGCTTCGGCTTTCGCCCGGGTTTCGGCTTCGACTTTTACGCGGGCTTCCCTATTGGTCGTCTGGGTGTTTTCTTTGGCCGTGCGCTGACTTGCTGTGATCTTGCCTTCGGATCGTTCTTTCAGCCACTGGGCGCGTTCAGCGGCTTCTTTTTCTTCGGCTTTGGTCCGTGGCACCGCTTCTTCGGCTTCGCGTTTCGTCTTGGCTTCTTTTTCCGTGGCTTCGCGGGCGGCTTTGACTTCCGCTTCGGTTTTGAGTGCTTCGGTCTTCAGGGTCGCCTTTTCCTGGGTCGATTTCTGTCCAAGGTAGATCGATAGCGTTCCGCCTTTGGCTTCTTTGTTTTCGTACTTGGGCGGAATGAACGTCTTGCCGTTGGCGAAGACGCAGAGTGCGTATTCTTTGCCGAGCGGCTGGAAGGGATCTTCGAGATGACCGCCATTGAGTGTCCCGACCGTCGTTTCCTGAGTGTGCTTGACGTTGACGGGCGCCTCGTTGTCGGGCGTGACGCCCGCGCACTTGGTGTTGGCGATCGTGACCGCGCGGTGCGTGGTGGTTTCGAGGTAGCTCCAGGTCGGAGCTTTGACTTCCGCTTGCGTGCCCTTGTAGAGATTGAGCGTGACGTAGCTCGTGGGTACCGAGGCAGTCGTGGTGGCGCCGGGATTGACGTACACTTTTTCCGGGAGTTTGATGGAGCCGGCACTGATCGTTTCAGCGTTGTTTTCGGTGCAGTCGCCGGCGTAGACGCTCCAGTTGCCGCTTTCGCTTTCAAGGAAGGGGAAGAGGTTGCTCTTGGACGTCGCTGACGCTTCGTAGGCCCCTGGCGCGCCGGGTAGCGGTTCGAAGGTGACGGTGCCGAGGCCATAGCGGGTGCTTCCGAGCTCGAAGTTGGGTGCAGCGGTCATCTTGGTGTTGAGCGCGACGAAGGTGTCTCCGGTGACCGTTTCGGCGAGTTCGCCCGTGCCTTCGTTGTTGGTGTGTTTGTAGGTGGGGCTTCCTTTGTAGGTGAATGCGGCGTTGATCGCGCCGCCCCTGTTGTAGAGGACTGCGTAGTGGGTCGTGAAGTTTGGCGCGAGGGTGACTTCTTTGGGCGGGTACTGGCTGGCGCCGCTGCGAGTGACGTAGCCCGGCGTTTCCGCGATTTCGACGATGGCCGACGTGGCTGGAATGCCGGCGAAGACCACGCAGCCTCCGGAGCCGGTGGTCTGTTCGAGGGTCACTGGCGTGATTGTCCCGACGGGCGTGTACTGTACGATCGCGGTGACCCCCGAGACGCCTGCGGTGGGGGTGGGGGCGTTGTTGGCGTCGACCTCGAGCGCGGAGCCGGTCGGGGGCGTGATGACGCTCGATGCGACCACGGCGGGCCGTTTGGATTTTTGTTGCTGTGGCCACGTGACCGTCGAGGTGATGCTGAACGCGTTGCCGCTCTGCCGTTTGGTTTCGGTCACGCTGCACGAGCCGGTGGAGCCGCCCGCGGGCAGGAGCGCGGCCTTCTGTTCGATCGTGTAGGTCATCTGGGCGACCGCCGTCTTGTAGGTGTGCGGCGTGGCTTGCATCGTCGCGAGCACGCTCGCGGGATCGCTGCGGAGCTGGCCCTGGGACAGGGCGGCCAGCGCGGCGGCCTGGTTGCGCTGACGCTGGTCGGCGCTGGTGCGGTTGACGACGTCGAAGCCCGTCAGCGTCGCGACGACGATCATCCCCACGAGCATCGCGCTGATGATGACCTCGACTAGGAGGAACCCCGCCTCTGCTGCGCGCGGAGCGTCGGCACCGTCAGATGCGAGGAACCGGGCCCACGGGTGGCGCCGAGATCGGTCGATTGGAGATCGGCCGGTGGACCGTAGCATCGCAAGGGAAATGGGCATTCTGGCTGGTGGCTTCTGGGGCTACTTGCTGTGTCGGCAAGGCCAAGCGCCGGCTTTAGCGGTGAGCCGCCGCGGTAAACGCCGCACATCGGCCGTCTGGCCGGGGTAGTCCGGTGGCCGGTCGGCGCCAGATCCGCGTCGCAACCAAGCGCCGACCCTGGAGCGCCGGCTAGTCCGTAGAATGCGGCCCCTCGGGGGACTGGTGTATCGGTAACACGGTGGTCTCCAAAACCGCAACGCCAGGTTCGATTCCTGGGTCCCCCGCTCGGCTCTACAGCGCCGAATCCCGCATTGCAGCGCGGGATTCGGCATCTGCGGCGGCAGGCCCCCGCAGGCGGCGCAGCGCTAACCCGGCTTGGCGCCCGCGCGGACCTCCACGCCGGTCTCGCGGGCGATCATGACCGTGCTGACCATGGTGGGCGCGAACAGGCCGTGATCGACCACCCCGGGGGTGGCGCTGAGCCTCACGGCGAGCGCTTGCGGGTCGCCAGCCGGGCCCAGGTAGTCGGCGATCAGGCCGCCGTCCGGGCTCTCCGGCACGCCGCGCAGGCGCGCGGGGGCGAGCATCACCAGCGTGCGCTGGACGCCGAACGCGAGCAGCTCCAGCGGCACCGGCGCGGCGAGCTCGCGCACGTCCTTCTCCGCCGAGGCGATCACCACGAAACGCCTCGCCGCCGCCGCCACGATCTTCTCGCGCGTGTGAGCGCCGCCGCCGCCCTTGACCAGCCATCCCTCGGGGTCGATCTGATCGGCGCCGTCGATCGCGATGTCCAGCTCGCCCACCTCATCCAGTCCCTCCACTCTCAGGCCGAGGGCGAGCGCCGCCTTTTCGGTCGCCGCGGAGGTGGCCACGCAGCGCAGCCCCTCACAGCCTCGCGCTGCGATCGCTGGAAGCAGATATGCGACCGTCGAGCCTGACCCCAGCCCGACGCGCATGCCGTCCTCGATCAGCTCGGCCGCCGCCGTGGCCGCCGCCTGCTTCTGGCGCGCGTGCGCGTCGCCGTCGCTCAGCGGCGGTCGCTGCCGCCCAGTCGCACGAGGGGACGCCATGGCGCGGACGTTACCGACCTGGCGGTGTCTCTGAGGCGGACCTGCTCCGGCGGGGTCGGGCTGTGCAGCAGGAAGCCCTGTCCCACCGAGCAGTCCAGCTCTCGCGCCAACGCCAGCTGACGGGTCGTCTCGATGCCGACCGCCACCGCCGTCAGCCCCGCCTCCTTGGCGAGCGCGATCGTGGCCGCGAACATCGCCCGCCGCTCCTTGTCGCGGTGGATGCTGCCGATCAGGACGCGGTCGAGCTTGACCACGTCGAGCGGAAGGTTGCTCGGCAGGCCCAGCGAGAACTGGCCCGAGCCGAATTTGTCCAGCGCGATCGAGACGCCCAGGCGCTTGACGTCCTTGAGCGCCGCGCGGGCGCGCTCGGGGTCGCGCTGCACCGCCTCCTCGCTGAC